>ONZV01000004.1_pt1 | contig 343055 bp, 298 predicted proteins | sample 1671561 | NCBI WGS metagenome assembly ONZV01 (sample SAMN06348169, study PRJEB24527) | human gut metagenome | reverse complement strand
GACATTATGAACATACGTTACCCAATATACGAGGGAGTTTATCGAATACTTACGAAGATACGTGAGGCAGAAGGGAAAAAGTCTGCGCATCCGACACCAGAAAAAGAGCAGGCGGGCAGGCAAGACAAAACCATGCAGAACAGAGGGAGCTGAAGCCCCCTGTCTTCTCATGCCTTCCGCTTTTTTACAGCAAGACTTTCATAAGACCTGTATTCCGGCTGGATATGTGGAATTTCATGGATTATGAAACACGGCCTCTTCAAGCAGCCCATATCCTTTATCCATGCGTCACGTTGGTCGCAGTTTGCCCCTGTAATCGTTTTTCAAATCGAATCTGGATTGCCGCCGCATTCTTTTTCGTGAAAATTTTCCACGGCGAAGCCGCAAGGAAAATTTCCACGAAAAGATTCGGCAAATGCGGCCGGCAAGACAAATTCGATTTTCCTTTGATGAGGGGGAAAACTGTATCGTAAACAAACCTATCTGGAAATCCCGTGCAGGCTCATTCTCTTGTAAAGGGTCGGGCGGCTGATTCCCAACAAGGCCGCTGCCTGTGTCAGGTTCCCTTTAGAGATGGAAAGAGCCGTCTTGATCTGTTCTATGTTTCTTCTTTCATCTTTCTGCAAACACTTGTCTATCTTCTCTTTCCCCATGGGGTCAGAAACGGACTCTCCCGTATATTGGAGCCGTAAGGAATTGGGGGTAATCAGTTTTCCTTTGCATATCAATACCGCCGCATGAATGACCTGCTTCAGTTCCCGTACATTTCCCGGCCAACTGTATCCCAGCAGCATCTTCTTTGCCGGTTCGTCAAAATCCAAGACCTCTTTCCGGAGCAACCCGCAAGATTGCTCCCGGAAAAAATCCGCCAAAGGCAGTATGTCCTCCAGGCAATTATGCAATGCAGGTACGGTGATGGTAAAATCCTGAAAGCGATAAAGCAGATCCTTCCAGAAACGCTTTTCCGCAACAGCCTCCTGCAAATCCTCATTGGTGGCCGCAATGATGCGCACATCCATCAGCCTGTCCCGTTGTCCGCCTACCGGACGATACCGCCGTTCCTCCATGGCACGCAACAGCATCCGCTGCGTTTCTATCGAAAGGTTCTCCACCTCATCCATGAACAGGGTGCCTCCCTGCGCTTCCTGAAAATATCCTGCCTTTTCCTCTGTGGCTCCGGTAAACGCCCCCTTGACATGGCCGAAAAAGGCGGAAGGTGCCAGCTCTTTGGACAAACTGCCGCAATCGACCGTTACATACGGCTTGCCGGATCTAAGGCTCTGCCTGTGAATCTTTTTTGCCAGGTGTTCCTTTCCCGTTCCGGTGCTTCCCAATATCAGTACCGTCATATCCGTCGGCGCTACCATGTGAATGTACCGGTTCAACTCGCAAAAAGGGGTGCTTTTGCGTTCATAGATTACCTTGGTGAAAGCCTCGTTCACCGTCCTTATTTTTTTGATTACGGGCAGCAGCCTGGTTTCAACCAGCGGTTTGAGGATATAATCTTCCGCACCCAGCTTCATGGTATGAACCGCAGAATGTATCTCTTCATAATTAGTCATCATGATGAACGGGTGCATATAGCCGTTCTCCCTCATCCACTGCAACAGCGTGGTACTTTCCCCGTCAGGCAATCTTAAATCCGCCAATACGATGTCATCCTCACGGACGGATGTCCCAATGACCTTCTTAGCCTGTGCCAGCCTGTAAGTCCTTACAGTATCCAAATCCGCCTTCTGCAAAAAATTGCAGATATAATTACAGAACAAGACATTGTCCTCAACAACAATTACTCTCATAAGCCTTCTTAGCCTGTTGTGCCAAACATATTATTTCTTTTCCTTTTTCCAATACCTGCTGTACAGTCCGCCCGAACTCGTCCACAGAAAACTCTCCCGAATCCTGAAGCAGTGCGAACAACTCACGCAGCGGCTTGCCGGCATGAATGATCTCCCATGAGCCTGTCAGATGATGTATCCATTCTTTCAGTGCCTCATGATCATTCTTTTCTGCACATTCAGCCATAGCCTCCATATCCTTCCTTGTCTCCCGAATCAGGGTATCCAGCATCTTCCTCCTGTTCCCGTATTTCAGCAGGGCATCGAGGTCTATCTGTTCAGACTGCCTTTCACTTCCCAGACATTCCGTACATACCTGCAAAAGTTCTTCGGCGGAAAACGGCTTTTTCAAACAGCCCGAAAACCCTGCCGCATACAAATCCCCCGTATCGCAGTTTCCCGATGCGGTACTCGCGATAACCGGAATGCTCCGTGAGTTTCCCACATTGGCCATGCGCAGGAGCTTCAACACCTCGAATCCGTTTGTCCGGGGCATTTTCAAATCCGTAATCAAAAGGTCATAACTGCGGCTGCGGACATGCTCCATCAGATCACGCGTGTTCTCACATACCGTGCAAGCCACCCCGTGATACGCAAACATTTCCCTGATTGCCGCCAGCAAAACGGTGTCATTGTCCAATACCAGTACCGTATAGGACCGTACGGGAATCCGGCTCCTGCCGCTCTCCGCCATCGCTTCCTCTGCCACAGCCAAAGGAAGACAGACAGTGAACCGGCTGCCCACCCCTTTCCGGCTTGCCACTTCAATCCTGCCATCCAACAATCCAACCAGACCTTTTACTATTGAAAGTCCCAGTCCGACCCCTTCTTCCGCAATCGCATTGGGAAGCCTCTCGAATGCAGTGAAAATGCGTGTCTGCTCCTCATCGTCCATTCCGGTGCCGGTATCTTCCACGATAAGCGTCAATACGCCCTGGTCAAATTGTGTGCGAACCGTAACACTTCCCCGCTCCGTAAACTTGATTGCATTGGACAACAAGTTGCTTCCTATCTGTATTATCCTGTCCCTATCTCCTATAACAACCGCATCTCCGGCACTCAGCACGTTCAGCAAAAGGTTTTTTCCTGCCGCCAGCGGCATAAAATCCGTTTCCAAAATCTCGGTGACGGAACATAACCTGAACGGGACAGAAACGGCCTTTTCCCTGCCACTCTCCAACCGGAAAAATCCCAACAGGGAACTCAGCATGGAAGACATGTGTCCCACCACCTGCCGTATGTTCCGGCTGTATTCCCTGCACTTTGACACTTCTCTTTCCGTGGAAAGCAATTCCGCATAGCTGCTGATAGAAGCAAGCGGCGCACGCAAGTCATGGGTTACGGCCAGCATGATTTTCTTTCTTGCCTCAATCAGTTCCTCGTTTTCAAGAACGGTCTGCTCCAACTGACGGACTGTGCCTTCCAGCCTTTTTTTATAACGGTTTATACGCATCATATCCCGGTGTATCACCATATAGGACCATATCAGCAGCAAAACCATGAATGCCGTCAGACCGATGACCGTGGCAAATGACCGTTTCCCGGCTTCCGCAACTTCTTCTTCCTGTCTCTTCAATTCCGCTTGTACCGTTCCATCCATATTCTCAATCATCTGCCGCAACTGAACGTTCAGCCTTCTGTTCATCCCATCCAAGCTGTCCGTCCGTTCTGCCAGCTTCCGGGCATACGCCTGCTGTCTGCCCACCACGCTCCGGTTAAGTTCATGAAGCATGGAGGCGGCAGAAGGAGAATCCGCCTTGTGGCGTTTTGCGAACAACCTCTTCAGGAATCCCCCTTTGGGGGCATTTTCCCGTTCACTCTGTCTGGCAATGGCCGGAATCTGCGCTGCAATTTCCCGGTCGGCTTCCTCCTGCCTATGTACCCAATATATGATTTCCCGCATATACCGCTCCTTGGCTCTCCACAAATTACGGATGCTGTCTGTATGTGAGCCGGAAGAGGAGTACCTCAAGCTACACAACAGGCTGTCAATGTGCCGTCTCCGTTTCTGAAATAATAAAAAATCCTGCTCACTCCACTCCATAAAGGTTTCACAGAAGAAAGAAAGCCTGAGCATTTTCACGTATATATCATTTATCTCATGCTTTTTCCGGTTAATCATCCGTACTTCCATTTCCCTGGCCTTAGTCTCTTTCCATTCGCAGATGCCAACGTAAATAATACCACTTATGACTACAATCTTGGCCATATATCCTACCGCTATTTTGGCGAGAAGCGGTTGCAGGCGCAAAGATTTCAACAATTTATTCCTACTTTCCAATTATTCACTTTTTAATTCATTATATTCTATTAAAATTATTTGCAAAATAAACCGACTGGTCGGTTTATTTTGCAAAGATAAGCCTTTTCCAAGAATAATGAAAAAAAACAGGTTCCAGCAAGTAAAGTTTTATCATTTATCAGTCTAAAAGACAACGGAATGAACTGAAAGGGAGGAAAAGGAAAGGAATGCGGGCCTAAATTTCCGAGAACATCCCCAAGAAAGTCTTACCAATAGAAGTGTTCAATGCCTGTCTGCTGAACGCCTTGGCATCCTTCAAACTTATTTTATGACCATAAGCCACATTGGAAAGAAAGTCCTGTTCCCGGATAAGGAGTTGCTGATACATTTGTGGAAATTCGTCCATATATTCATGGGCGGAGGAAACAAACTGCATATAACATATCAGGAGATTGCCATTCAGATGTTTTGGAAAACTGTTTATCACCCGTTCTATCGGATTCCTGTATTGCCTTAAAAACTCATTCCAATCCTTGTCAGCCAAGGAATACATTTCACAAGAAATCTGCGAGTCGGGGAAAAAACGCATTCTGACAACCGCATCAATCAGTTTCTTTTTGGAAGGAAAGTAGTGTATGACAGCCCCTTTGGATTTATGCACGGCAACAGCCACATCGCAGAATGAGGTCTGCTTCATTCCTTTTGTGATGAATAACCTGTATGCCTCCTCTATAATCCGCTGTTTCAAATTCGGGTCCATCCTACTGCCTATATTATAAAAAATAGCACAGACGCAATCAACATCCAAACATGGTAGTGGAATGCCTAGAGACGAAGTGACGCACCTGTGCTATATATTTTAATATAGCGCAAGCTGTCATATTCCATCTTGTCTCTTTGAAATTTTCCACTTTTCGTTTGGAAGATGATATATGATACTATACTATGTCGTTTTAACAGCGCAAAAATACGTTATTTATCGTTTATTTCCAAATTTATACGACACTTAATAGCACTGTTCCATAAGAAAAGCGTCCGCTTTCAGGGACAAGCAGCAGTATTTTTTCTCCCGGCATGAGCTTATGTGTCTTCCAGAATTGATCCAGAATCGCAAATATGGCTGCTGAAGCAATATTTCCGACTTCCGGCAAATTAGTGAACCATTTGCTCTTGTCGATTCCAATCCCCACTTGTTCAAGCTCATTTATTATTTTATCATAAAAAAACATGGAAGAAACGTGAGGAAGAACATAGGAAATTGTATCCGGCAATACATTATGTTTCTCAAGACAATACTTAATGTGCTTAGCCCAATATCGTACAGCATAGTTTCCCAGCAGTTTTACATCTTGTTTTACAACAAACAGTGAACGGTCTATCCTTTCCTGACTGCTGAATGATTTCCAACTTTTCAACTCCCCGTCATCTTTACTCTCTGCTCCCATAAACATACACGTGGGCAATTCATTCGCAAATGAAGTCATTTCCACCCACTCAACTTTTAAAGTCTTTTCCTTACCCGGTTGATTCTGAAGCAATACAGCACTGGCGCCATCGCTCAACATAAAACGCAAAAAATCTTTCTCCAGTGCCATATAGGGCTGTGTTCCTATATCGGCACATTTTTCATATTCAATATCATAGTTCTTTGAAAGCAGTGTAGCCGAAGTCAATTCTGAAGTACTACATATCGCATTCTTTTTTTCTCCTGATAAAATACCCCAAAAGGCGGTTTTAAATGCCTGAAGGCATGACAAGCAGATACCTGAAGCAGAAAAGATTTCCATCGGCTTGTTTTTCAGCAATCCGTGAACCATAGAAGCATGGGACGGAAGCATCTGATCCGGACTTGAGGTTGCACATGCCAACAATTCAATATCCGACTCCGAAACAGAAGAATCCTGTAACAGCTTCCGTATTGAATCAGCCGCCATTTCCGCATTTGTATGCGTTATTTCCTGTCTTTTTGTGAGTGCATAATAACGTTGTTTGATACCATTCTGCTTTAAGATGACAGGCTTAACTCTTGAATGTTTTCCTGCAATCAATCCTAAAAACTCTTCCATGTCCTCATTAGAGACCGGTTTATTAGGGAAATAACAAGATGTTCCCGTAATAAAAACATCATTTTTCATTTTCTTACTTGTTTTTAATTAGAAAATATATAAAGTACAATTGTTCTCTTAAGGAATTCACATCCAATCCATTTCTTAATGCATCCTGATATGATTTACCCAAGAAAATCAATCTGATTTGTTGAACAAGCAAATCTGTATTGCAAGAGCTGCGTATCTCACCGTCCTTTTGTGCTTTGACAACAACCTGTCTTAACTGCGCCATCTCATTTTTTTCAATCTCACTCAGCATCTGGTGAAATCCGGGATAATATTTTTCAGCCTGCAAAATCAGACTCATATACGCACGCGTACCATTAATATTAGCTTCCGGCATGACAAACTGAGAAAGTCTATCCATTGCTTTTGCAATGTTGTCAACATATTGATTGAAGTATTCGAATAAAGACAAACCTGACAGATTATCTGACGCATGTTTTACCCGCTGCACGTCTAAAATATAAACGTTGATGACATCTATAAACAATTCCTGTTTTGTCGGATAATGATAAGAAGTACAGCCTCTTGACAGATTAAGGCTTTTCTCTATATCCTTTAGGGGGACCATGCTGTAATCTTTTGTCAGAAACTGTTTGAATGCAGTCTCCCTTATTAAAGCTTTTGTTTCTGAACCTTTTGTTCCTTTCATGATAATCTTTTTTAGTATTACACAAAAGTAGTTTTTTTAGATGAAAATACATTTGGTTTTTAATATTATTAAATATGTATGCATTTTCAGATAAACTAAATGAACCAAAGGCTTTTATAAATCAATAAACACTTTCATGATACCTTATCGCAACATATTTTTATCCATAATTTCCTGTACCATCATAATTTTGGCTATATTTGTTTTCAAATAAGCCGATTAGTCGGTTTGTTCGGCATAGAGGAACCCAAACAGAAAGTGGAATTTCAAAACAGAGATGTTCCTCTATGTCTTTGTTATTCCATCTTCCGGCAACCGGATTCTATCCCTGTTCCGCCATATCCCTAAAAAATACCGACCGGATGGTATTTTTTTTACGGCAAAAGTATAAATATATACCATAAAAACAAAGGGAAAAGCCAATTATGCATTCTATCGGCAAAGAAATGCCTATGAAATATACATAATCCGCTTTTCCCTATGAGAAACATTATGTTACCGGCTTATCTTGAAGGCATCTTCATCTTAACCTGTACTCCCTGTGAGTTTAAAACACGAACCGGTGTCTTTTCTCCGGCTTTCAAATAGAACAGAAGATAATCCTTCGCACGCTGGGACTCGAAGAAACCTTTTTCGCGATATTCGGCAATCCACCTCTGAATCATCGGAATCTGCCAACGATTCATCAAAATATAGTAGCCGAAATAATACTCCAAATCGCTCAGGAAAATATTGAGTTTCAGGTAATCCCACCAGAACTGTTCTTTCTTTTTGCTTTTGGCATTGAGTATGATAACTTGATGTTCATAAGTGTCACGAGGATTTTCCCAATCTTGTTGCGAAACAAATACATCGGGAACCACATTATCGGCATAGTCCTTTGCCGGAATAAAGGGAGATAAGGATTCTATTGAATCCTTTATCTTTCCATATAAGGACGGTTCGTACTCCTTGTTGTACAGCATAACATCCCGCAAACGGGTGGAAGTGAGATGGGTTACCACGGAACGTCCTACCACACAATGATCCGGAACAGTCATTACCGATGCCAGACGTTTCATAAATCTGATTTCCGCTTTTGCCTGTTCTTCCTTATCCGGTCTCTTGAAAGGATAATCTGACCAGGCAATCTTCCGCATCCCCAGATGCAGGTCTGTAAGCTGCAACCCCGCATAAGCACAGAAAATGGAAGCACGAATTATCTTGAAGATAGGGGTACGGTCACCCTCGTGAGCCACGTAAGGCAGGTCTTCCACGCCAAAAAGCATTTCATTTTCCGCTATCAAATCGGCAGAGACCGTCTTGCCTTCTTCCAAGCGTCCCTTAATCTTGAAGTTACGCTTTTGGTATCCCCAAGTGTGAACAGGCCGCGTAGCTATCAGTGCCACACAATAATTGCCGTTTTGCGGTGTGAAATCTACATTTTGCGGTGTTGCATTGAGCATCAACTCGTTCAGCAACTTAATCTTTTGGATATAGTCCATAAATCAACAGGTTTTAAGTGAAACATTTTGTTAACAGTGCAAATGTAGGCATCAAGTTTCGTACCGGAGTTCCGTTTTTCGCCGAAAATCACTGCAACCTCAATAATATATTCTATTTTCATTCGAGCAAACACTTTCCGTTCGGCAACAAACCGATTAACGGGTCTGTTTTTGCAAATATATCTTTTTCCCTTCAAACAAGAGGAAAATGCAGGATCTATTTTTCAGAAAACAATACATAAACAGGCTACGCAATCAATCCGCAATAAAAAGGGAGCATAAAAGAACGGTGGCAAAGGATACCAGAATCTGACGGGAAACTATAAGAACGAGATTTCCGTATCCGGCAATACATCGGAAATATTTTCAACCGGATTGATGGAAATTTTAGCAGCATGTAACCAAGACAACTTTTGCTTTAGTTTTTGCATCCAAATACTCATACGGACCTTATGTCCTTTTTCATCTGCCACATCCAGTTCTATACAGGCAATGACGACTATCTTTTTCTGCCTGTCAAGCAGCAACCGGTTAATCAAGGTAAAAAAATCTTCATCGTTGGTTGAGAAACGTGCCGCATTGGTTGCCGTGGCAATCGTGTCCCTGACTTTGACAGCAATCCTGCGCATCAACTCGTCGCCTTTTGCCTGAAAAACTTCCTGAGTCTCCGCATCGTGCGTATGCCCCCTGTAATTCTTCACCTCGACCAGAAACAGCTGTCTGTTATCGTGAATGCCCAAGAAGTCCACCGCCTTGGTAGGTTGCAAGGCATTGCTTACCTTTTTGTGTGCCAAATGTTCATCGTACTTGACTACAGCCCATTGGGGAGAGCTGAACTTGAAGCTTATACCGCTTTCCTGAAAATTACTCATATCTGTTGATGAATTGCTGTTCCAAATCGTAAAAAGCCGCATATTCCTCCAATATCGGATTGTTCTGTATGCCTGCCAAGGTGTCGCTTTCCTCTACCAAGATTCCCTTATCTTCCTTTTTCAAGCCGAAGAACTTGACGGATATGTTCGTGTGCTCCTTGTATTCGGAATAGAGAGAAAGCGTATGTGTAAGCAGGTAGTCGTGAGTGGCAACGAAAATCTGCAAGCCGCATTTCTGAAGCACACGGATAAACTTTGCCACGACTTTCACAAGAGCCGGATTCAGGTTGGCTTCGGGCTCGTCCCAGAACAGGATGGTGTCCGCATTGATTTCCCCATTCAGTATGAGGTACAAGATGGAAGCCAGCTTGCGGAGTCCTTCCGCCACCAAGTGCGCTTCCATGTTCCCTTTTTCTGTCTGTATATAGAAACGTCCGTTCATCTGCAAGACCTTGAACTGCAATTCCTGCTCCAGCAACTCGATTGCCGGTTTCAACGGATTGTCTTCCGACTCACGCAATATGGGGAGTGACAACGCGTGCGCCAGATTGATATACGTTTGGTCAAATGAGATTTCACGTTTACTGCTCAAACCGATAAAGCCTTCGAACAAAGAGAACATCTCACGTGGGGGAATATAGATAAAGTGGCGGTCGTCCCACTTTTCGTCCGTTTCTAATTTTACAGTTGTTTTGGATGCGGATGAGAAGCTGTATTGCAACAGTTTGCCGTCTATCGTGACTGTAATGTTTGCCCTGCCTGAAGGCACTCCCTTGTTGACCAGGTTGCCTATGACATCCGGCTTGAAATAAAATATCATGTCTTCCGCCAAGATATACTCAAACTGTTCCTTGGAGGCTGAGTTCTTGCCGAGGAAGTCATGGCGTGCCTGCAAAGTTGCCGCCAAGCATTTGAGAACGTGCGTCTTGCCCGTACCATTCTTGCCAATAAGGACGTTTATCCCTTTGGTGAAATCAAACCGGGTATTTGCAAAGCCTGTAAAATCAGTTAATAATATGCTGTTAATCATTGAATATGTTTCATTTATAACTAAGTAACTACAAAGGTAATTTAAAAAACGGAAGCGACAAACCCGGTTTTAAAAAAGTTATGATTATTAGGCTTATGTTTTAGAACTATCAATGATTTGCCGATAGCACCGGAAGCCCGTATCATAGACGAAGCGAAACGGTGCAAGAGTACATTGGCACATGCCATCTGTAATCCGTTTTGGGATGATGCACCCCAACAGGAACCGAATGCGCATTATCCGGCAGATAAAGCGGATGTGTCCGGCAGTTCAGTTGCCGAAGCCACCGCCCGTGTGGCCTGTCTTCTGTCGTTTATACGCTCCTTGTATGAGAAGCATCCGGTTGTTGTAACCAAAGACGGAGTTGCTATTCCGGTAGGGAATATATGGAAGGAGAAGCAATTGTATTCCATCTTGTTTGAAAGGGGAGAATTGCCTCTCGAGAAGTATATCACGACCCGTTTCAGCGGAGGGAAACTTGATCCAGCCTTATAGATGACACTCATGGATTTTCCCTTATTGACAATGAGAACCAAAACGAGTTTATTGATTCATTCCGCAAATTTGAAGAATTGGATTGGAATGCCATAGCAACGGACAATGGGTTGGATTATAAAACGTATAACAAGACCAAGAAAAGCAAGCGTTATTTTTCAGATAATGGAAGAAAGGCATTAAGAAATTCAGAATCACTCAGCGGAACAGGTGTTTCGGCTATGTGGAGAATGGTGTTTTTTATGTGTTGAGGTTTGATTTAGACCATGAGTTAAGTAATGTGGGATAATTTTTGGGGGACTATCTATCTGATTGTGTAAATAGATAGTCCCTTTTATAAACATATTATTGTGTTTACCTTTCACTATTAAGCATAAAATTCATTTTATTTTTCCTATAAATTTTATTTTGTTATATACCATAAAACCGTTACTGCCTGTGTATCTTTCTATAGCATTAGGTAAAGCTAATAAATTTCTTTCTGCCTTATTATTAATTTTAATATTCCCTTCAAGGGTTATATTACAAGAATAAACTTTGCATCCTATTGTTTTCAGAATACTATAAATAGTATCTTTCCATTTTTCTTCATAATCTGAATCATATGAATCTGCAATTCTTCCATTTCTCAAATTTTGGGGATTATTTGGATCTTGTTTTGAACGTAAAAATTGTATTTGTGCTTTCCCTATTTGAGGAAAATGATAATATTCTCTATATTTAACACTATTTGCTTCCAAAGTTTCTTTATTTATTAAATCTAAATTTACTATTGAAAAAAAAGGATTAAAAGAGTTTATAACCGAATGATGAATCCTATTATCTATATTCAAATCTATAGATGGAGTTGTATCAACAAAAACAATATTTGAATTGTATTCTTTTATTTTATCACAAAAGAGTATTTCGTCTTTTGTGGTCATAAAAAAATTTAATTGACGTTTCTTTTCCATATTATGAAACATTTTAATGGTTATGTATTTTCCCTTTTTTCATATTTTGTTTCTGAATGTCTAAATCACCAGCAGAAACAGTATCACCTTTTCTAACAGTTATAACAATTGAGTCAGGTGCATCCGCTTGAATACGATTTGCATTAACATATTCTCTTCTAGACATTCCTGAATTATTGTAATTTCCTCTATCCACTGTATTAATATGAACTATCTGACCATCAGGTGATTCAAACGTTAAATCTGCATAGGAACCTCCTTTTGTACTTTTAGGTACAGGATTAGAAGATCTTATATATATTTCAGGTAACTGTTTGCCACTAATATCTTTTCCACCTCCAATATGAGTATATTTAGGATTATCCTTGAGAAAACATTCTTTTACTTCTTCTATATGATCGATTGTTGTTTGTTTTCCCCTTCTATTTAAACCAAAAATATCAATCCATAGATTTGAATCATGAACGTAATTATAAATGTTTAATCCACCTCTTAATCTTATAGGATCTTGCGAAATATAATTTCCATTTGAACTATCGTAGTATCTGAAGCGATTATAATATAGTCCAGTTTCCCTATCCTCGTACTGCCCCTGATACCTGAAAGGACACTCGTTCAAAGAACGCCCTTCAAAAGTTGCTGTTTTACCATAAGCATTTAATGTACAATCCCAAGTTTTGTTTCCCTCTTCATCGTACATTTGAATGGGTGTACCTAAATAATCGGACACAATAGAATACTGTTTTCCTTCCTGTATCTTCGCTGTAGGTACAAATGTGCCTGCCTCGAACACCCAGGTAGTGATGTCTTCTATCAGTTCCTTTGACGGAGGGTTTCCTTCCTTGTCCGGTTGCATGTCGGTGACTTTGTAATCCCATTCATGTATAGGCACATTCCCGTCCCACACCCAACGTGTAATTTTTCCGAAATACTGTTTAGCCGTGCGTCGTCCCAATGCATCGTACCGGAATTCCACCGGTCTTCCGTCCGGGCGTATGACCTTCTTTAGCATTCCGTTGGATGCCCATTCGTAGAGCCATCCCGTACCTGTTGCCAGACAGCGGATACCCCGTTCCTTCTCCATGAGCTTGCGGTCATACCTTACGCCCGTTTCTTGCAACTGCTTGAACTCGCGGAAAATGAGGTTCCCCTCGTTGTCGTAATGGTAGAAACAATCCGGGTCTTCCAATAGTTTTCCCCCGGCACCGTATTTGCGGTCTTTCTTGTCCGGAGTCCCGAAGAGGTTACCCACGAAGTCCGGCACGCGGTAAATCACGTCCGTTTCCGAGCCTTGGGTGGTTTCCTGCCGGATAAGGAAGTCGAAACGGTCGTAGTCGTAGCGCATGACCGTTCCGGTCAGCTCGTTCTCCTTGGAAAGCAGGCGGTTGGCAATGCCCCACTCATAGCGGTACGCTCCACGTTCGATGCCGCCCGACCGTACCGACTTGCGCACCTCGCGCCCGAAACGGTCGCGCTCGGTGCTGACGGTTACGCCACCGGAGAAGGTGCGCTGCACCTCCAGCCCCGTATTGTCACGCACCCACGATGCCTGCCAGCCTTCGCCCGCCTGCATGGTCTGCAGGTTGCCTTCCCGGTCATAGGTATGACGGATGTCCGCTCCCAGACTGCTGGTGATGCGGGTGCAGTTGCCTTCGCCGTCATAGGTACGGCTGACGGTGTATTCTCCCTGCCTTTCCTCTATAACCAGTCCCGTCTTCCTGTCACGGGTGAACTCCAGCAGGTTCTCGCTGTTCTTCGCCTTGACGAGCATGCCATCCTTGTCATACGTGTAGAGGGAGACCTCCCCGTCATACTGTTCCTCCTTCAGGATATTGTCCAGGCCATCATACTGGTATTCCGTCCATTTTCCTCCGGGACGGTTCACACGGGTGACACGACCCGCACCGTCGCGCTCGTACTCACGCCGCAGACCGTCGAAGCCGGTTTCCGTAACGACCTGTCCCAGTCCGTCCAGCTCGAAGAAATAGTTGTCGCCCGCCTCGTTGCCGATGCGCCGGAGCTGCAACTCACTGTTGTAGCCGAAGGTGATGTGGTGCCGTTCCTGCTCGCGGCTTTTCAGTATCCCCAGCGCCCCATAGGTAAACCTGACTTCGCGGATGTTGTCGCTGGCATGGACCATGTTCCCCATGGCATCGTACTCAAACCGGTGCACGTTGCCGTCCGGCTCTTCCAGCCGTATCAGGTTGTCCGCCCGGTCGTAGGCATAACGGGTAACGTTGCCTTTCACATCCACTGCCTGCACAAGCCTTCCCCTGCCGTCGTACTCCCACCGGCGGAATAGCCCGTTGGGAAACTGCAGCAGCTCCAGATCGTGCCTGTCGTTGAACGTGAGCGTGTAAACCCGGCCCTGTCCGTCCGTTATGGTGCGCAGCACGCCTCCCTCGTAGGCATATTTCACAGTCTCTCCGCCCGGTGTGGTCCGGCTGACGACCCGATCCTGTCCGTCATAGTCCCATGAAAGCCTCTTTCCGCCAGGAGTGTAGAGCGAGACGAGATTGCGGTTGCCGTCGTAGTCCAGGAAGGTGTCCTCACCGTTCTCGTCCGTTATCCGGAGCGGCTGACCGAACTCGTTGTAGGCGGTCTTACGGGTATAGCCTTCGGGATTGACCGTGACCTCCAGCTCCTGAAAGCTGTTGTATTGGTGACGGGTAATTCCTCCGTTGGCATCCACTATCTTATAGATGAGTTTGTCCTCACCGTAATAATATTCGGTTTCGGCATTTTCCCCGTTACGGATATGGGTATATCCCTTGCCGTAGCGGATGAAATATTCCATCACGCCTCCATCGCCCCATGTATGCACACAGCGGGCATTCTCCCCCTTACCTTCATATTCCCAATGGAAGGACATACCCCCTTGGTTGGTAAGCTGTACCAGCAGGTGCCCACCGGAATAGACGAAATGCTTGCTGACATCCAGCGCATCCAGCGTTTCCACCATGTCGCCCCGGTCATCGTAACGGTAACGGACCAGCTTCACCTCCTCACCGTCCTGATTTACGGAAACGCAGAGCACCCGCCCCGACTCGTCGGTTTCCACTTTCAGGAATTCTCCCCGTGAGGATATGATTCCTGCCAGCCTTCCCCCCGAAGCGTATTCGAAGCGGATCCGGAATCCGTCCTTCGTGGAAATGCCTGACACCATGCGGTAACCGAAACGGTTTTCAGGACCGTCAAAGCGGTATTGCAGTCCCCGGATGTCCGTAAGCAGGTAACCCCGGCCATCGAGTGTCCAAGACAACTGTTCCTTGCGGTCAAAACAGGAATCTCCGGGTTTCAGTACGGGCAGGAAAGACTCCCGTCCGTCAGCATGGCGGAATGCGAACGCCCCTTCCTCCAGCTGCCGTATTCCCAAATTGTAGCTGTGGTGCCAGTTGTATCCCAACGGACCGTCCACGGCAGCATCACTGTAATAGGTACGTTCCCATACGACGGGAATCGGACCCGGAAGCTCAAAGTCCACATTCGTGTGATAGACCCTGCCCGTAGCAGCGTCCACCGGCTCACCGAAAGTCTTGCACTTGATGGGTTGGAGAATGTCCGCCAGCCTGTTCATGCCTTTTTTCCTCAGCCTGTCGATCAGGTTCTGGAAGCGGTCGCCTATCTTCTTCCACATCTTGCCCAAGCCTTTCAGTCCGAACTTCATCGCCAGCGCAAATACATCAATGGTAGGCGGTCCTCCCACAAGCACGGGATTTCCTACGGATGTGATGGTGGAGAGCATGGAAGTGGGGGCAAGCAGGGCCTTGCTCACCTTCCTGGGCTTCCCCTTGCGGGGAATCGTCGGTATTCCCACAATGTTGCATGAGAGTGCCGGATGTGTGAGGGAGGAACAAGGCGCACCGTCCGCCAGGACAGTGGAACTGCCCATCCACATTTCCGACTCGGACATACCGCTGACCAACGGGGCCGGATGCAATACAAATGCCGGCAGATGCACGATGCCGATACCTGCCTGCGCAATCCACTGGTTATGCACCTTGACCGACGGAGCCATGCTCTTGAGGATGTTGCACGCCACTCCGGCCACTCCATCAGCCGCAGGCGGCATGGCAGCCGCCATGCCGGCCATGAGGTCTGCCATGAGGTCGTACACCTTGCCTACATGAGGCACAGGCATGATGGGAGAGGGAGGGGTAACGGTAGGATGCATGTCTATCCCGATGGACAGGTCGCCGAACTTGGCGACAGGCATACCCGGCATGGAAGGAAGGATTCCGCCCAGACCCGTCTGAATCTCGTCCAAAGCTGCCTTGGAGGCTGAAAAAAGGTCGGCAAAGCCCCGTCTGACGCTGCTGTTACCGGCGGCGTCAGCTATATTCTTGAACACATCTGACATGGTGAGAATTTTTTAGAATGTGAAAAAGAGACAACCGGGCGTTCCAACCGGCACACTCCGGCTGTCCCTGTAAGGACTTACCTATGCATCCTGTGCATAGTCGCTGTTCCAGTCGTTCTCGTCATCCCCTTTTGTACCTTCCAACTTGATGACAAAACTCTTTGCCGGGAAATAAGGAGTCAGGTGAATGACGAGGAAAATACGGTCTTTCTGCTTCGGATCGCGCTCGAAACGAAGAATCTTGAATTTCTCAATCAAGCGTCCGGGACCCTGTATGCTATCCAAAAACTTGCTGATCTGACCACGCAAATCCCTTTCCGCCTTGCTGTTCCAGTTCTCAAAGGCACGGCGGTTGAGGAAATCCATCAGCACTTTCGTTACCCAATCGAACACACGGACTACGGAATAGGTCTGCAATCCCAAGTTGTCCCCGTTGAACAATGTCTTGGCAGAGAAAGCCATCACCTTGCCGTATTCCTTCACCATCGGAATCAGGCCAATTTTCTCGATTTCAGAGATCTCGCTCTTTTTCAGGTTGAAGGCAACCCCGTCCACCTCGCTCATAGAACCATACTTCTTACCGGCGGTAACCTGTGCCATTACCGTCTTGTACACACTGCCGGCCAATGCCGCAGAAGGAGGAATCAGCAAGTCTTCGGTTTCGCCCAGTTCCGCATAGCGTCCCCGTCCTACCAGATAGTTGCAGGTCATACATACGTTGGACTTGTACACATCGCCTCCTGAAAGATTGGAATCAAAGAACATTTCAATGACATCATCCGGTTTTTCCAGATCAGCGAAATCCGTGTAAATCATCACCTTGTTGTCATGCGCAATCTTTGCCCATTTTTCAACAACCTTGTTGGAACCCAAATATCCAGGGATAACCAGCAGGGAATAATTGGTACGCAAGTCCAAACGGTCATAATTCGCATGAAGCTCGTTTGCAATGGCATCGATAAAGAAAGAGTTGTCCAAATCGGTAAGCTGGCTCATCGAAGCGTTCACAATGGAGATATTCTTGATCTTGTCGGAATCCGTATTCTTGTAGAAGAGCATGACCGTGCGGTAGGACTTCTCCAACTGCCTGACCTCTTCCACCGCTTTCAGCTGGTTCTGGGATAGCAGACCGGACACCGCCGCAGACTTCTTCTGGCACAGTTCCACCATCTCGCTGATGGATTTGTTGCCTTTCAACATATCGACCCACATCTCAAGCCGTTTTTCCAGCTCCTTGCGCTCAGCCACCCGTTCAGGGTCGGAAAGGAATATGTTCCGCCGTGCCTTACGCTCCGGATTCATGTTCTGTATGCCGTCCACGGAAGATTCCAAGACATTGAAACCGCCAAACTTAGCCAGAATCTGCAATTCAGCGTTCAGATTTCTGGACTGCGCCACAGCCTGTTGCTGCTGTACGGCTGCTTCTCTTTGTGTATTCTGTTCGCTCATAACTATCATTCATTAGTGGGGTTAGACTTCTCATTGTTCTTCAAATCATCCAAAATGGCAGAAATCGCATTGACAAACGCTCCACGTGTCTCCGGATTTTCCAGCACCCGTTGCAGCACCTTGTTGGAACGCAACGACTTCTCCATCCTGTCCGCAAACTGCTTTTCCGCATTCAGGCCGGACAAGAATGAACTCTGCTCCGTCATTTTCCTGACAGAAAAATCACCGACATTGTGGAAACGGAAATTTTCCTCTACGGGAGCACCGTCCGCATCCGCGAACTCGATATCTATTTCCGGCCGGAAATGTGCAAAGACTTCGTCAATGTTGGTCAGACCGGCAACCACTTCGGGAGCCACCGGCTCATCCTTCGTCAGCTGTTCCACCAATAAGGTTCGATTTTGTGGAATTTCCGCAATACCTTCGGAAGCGTCAATCTTCACTTCGTTTCCGCCGATTCCATAATTACCAAGATCCATACTTATTCAATTTTAAATTTAAAATATATATTAATTAAATCTCGCTCAACTGAAAAAACTTCCCCTTCTTCTGGCCTTCGCCTGCTGCATATCCGGATTGTCCACCAGTTCCTTCCAATCCTCCCCAATCCATTCGCAGAGCTGCCGTTCCAATATCCCGACATCAATCGGAGCACGAACCAGCCTTCCCGTATGAAGAGCTAGATACGCCGCATAAACGAACGTGGAACTCCGCCTGATTTCGGCAGAAAGGTAGCTGCCTCCTGCCAGGGCAAGCAAAAAATATTCGAAAGCCTGTTCCATCTTTCCATCCTCATAGCGCAGGAAACCACACATGCGATAGCCTTCCATGACATAATAAGGGTCCTTTTGCATGACGGCTTTTTTAGCCATCATGTCATACAAGGCAACCGCTTCCTCCCGTTTTTTCCCGGCTGTCAGAATGGCCGCTTTCATGGAAACAGCCATTTTCCAATAACTATATCCTGCCGTTTCACCGCCCTGCATCGCCTTTTCCGCCTCCCGGACGGTTTCGTCGCTGTATTTCATGCTATGCTTATATTCCCTGATAGCATAATATGCCTCGGATGCGATAAGCAGAGCGGAAATCCGGATATTCGTATCCTTTATTTCCTGTGCAATATCCAACAGTTTTCGGATTTCCCTGTCCAATAATTTCCAATCCTGCTTTTGTGTAGAATCCATGACAACCGTAACCTGCTGCTTGAATCGATTTTCAGGTGCAATCAGGTCGTTACCGCTATCCGACCGTGCCATCCGGTTATGCAAAGCCGCCGCCATATCGAACTGCGGGCGTATGCAAACCACTTCCCGAGACTCACCCAGCCGGATACTCCTGTTCTTTTTCAAGTCAATGGTTGTCATCCGGATTCCCTGCGGAACACCTTCTTTCAGCACATTGCCGAACCATCCTGTCCGGGAATACCCCCTTTCCTGTTCTGGAGGAAAGTACAGACAGAAAAAGGCATCATCCAACCGGGAGATACATGCCTTGAAACGCAACATCTCTCTCCACAAGTTGCCTGCCGTATGCTCAACCGACACATCAGGAATGTATTCTTCCTTCAGCAACCCGTCGTGCCTCAGAGCCCTGAGAATATCATACTTCTCCTCAACCTTTTCTGAAAACCAACCCGCATATTCCTGCCAGAGCTGTTCAGTGTATTCCTCGTCATCCCCCCTGTACGGCGTATCAAAACGAAAGAATATGTCATCGAACTGCCCTACCGGAGAACGTTCTATTTCCAGAAACCTGTCTACCAAGTCCACATCATTCTGCCCGACAATCCATACAGACAGTTTCCAGTCCCTGTTGCCGACTATGTCCGCCCAGTAATCGACCGCTTTGTAATATTCCTGTATCACAGATGCAGATGCTCCCATAGCCAACCGAATTATGAGTTAAACTTTACTATTCCTCCCGAAACCGTTACGTTTCCCTTTCCCTCTATCATCAGATTTACACCGTTGACCGTTCCGTTTTTTGCAGCAACATCGTAATCCTTTGTCGCCTCCTGTTTGATATTGGTACCGCTGCTGCTAATTATACTCTTTTCGCTGCTGAGTACCATACATTCGTTGCCGGACAGCAATGTTACACTTTTCCTGCCTTCGAGAGCAATAGTATCGGCCTGCAAGCCTATCGACTTATCATCCATTACGATGACCGATTCCGCCTCGTTGGTAAGGGTAATGCTTCTTTTCGCCATGACGGTAATGGCATCCGTGCCATCCAACATGATCAGCTGTTTTCCCGTCTGGTCGGTAATAACGATGCTTCCCGTTTCATCATCGAAAATGATGGCATTGCCGCTGCGTGTGATAATGCTCTTGACCTTGTTGTCCTTGTCCCCTCCTTTACCTGAACCGGAATGGAACACCGATCCCGTAACATAGGGGCGGTCCGGGTTGCCATGCTCGTAGCTTACCATAACCTGATCGCCGACTTCCGGAACAAATACCCATCCGCGATTCTTGGGAACCGCACCACTTACTCCCGCATTAGGAGTCTGCACCCTGATCCAATTGGTTGTCTTGCCGTTTTTCTGCCAGTCGAAAGCCACTTTCACACGTCCCTGTCCCTTGTTGTCGTTGTTTTCCTTCACCGTAGCCAGTTCCGGCAACGCCAACGGCCGCTTCACATCGGGAACAGGAATATGTACCGTACCGTCCGGCACACCGACAAAACTATTGGAGTAATGTCCGTCACGGCGTACCTCATGCTCAATCCCGACAATACGGAACTTGCCTAAAGGAGGCAGTTTCATCCTGTCGGGGAAAGAAACATCGATGATTTCACCAATCCTTATCCGGCAAGTCTTTCCTATGCCTTTGATGTTCAGAAGATTGGCGCCAGACGCATTCTTTACAATCCTCATCTGTTCGTCCAGTTCCGCCTTGTCCGTTACATGGGGGTCGGCAGCCGAGGTCGTTTTTGCGGTATATGCCTTCTCAGAGCAGCTGTGTGCAATAGACTGAAGGTCGTTCATGCCATCCGGTTTGGCAGGCGTATCCGCATTATGCTGTTTGTTCTCCTGCGCTACATAATCGTATCTTGCGGATTTACCCGGTACCAGATTGGCAACCAGACGTACTTCCTCCAAATCCATGTCATAAACAATCTTTTCCGTATTGTCCCTGTCAGGCTTGCCGAAATAAACTTTCGTCCCGTCATAATAGAACCACTCCCCATAAAGAGCCGAAAGGCGATTCATAAAGTCAAAGACACTCTCGTTATACTGTGCCATGTAGGGTATGGGCGCCGCATACTTGGGATTGGAAACCAGATTGACCTTTCCATACTCCTGCGTCGCCTCCTTTATTATGGTAGAGAGGGACTGATCCATCCAAGAATCGAGTGTCCTGTTGTTCTCATACAGTATCGTAGGGCTTGTTCCGTGAATGGCCACTCCGCCTGTCTCGCCCATGCTTCCAACCATTTCCACTTGAGTGATGATTCCCTCGAAGTCATAACTTTCACCCGTCTGCCTATGGACAAATGAAATGCTGGCAGTCTCCCCGATGTAGCCGATGAATTTTTCCGGGGTCTGTTGGAACGTATTGTTAGGCGACAGATAATTCACCACCACAGTGAAGGTGTGATGCCGGTTGAAACCCTGACGGAGATGCAGTGAAACGAATTTCTGTTCTTCTCCTTTCACGGTTACTTTAGTAGCCACCAAATTCAGAAAACTTGCTCCCATACTATCTTAAACTATGATTTTAAATAAATAATCCGACTGGTCGGTATGTTTTTTGGTGCCGAAATAACCGGAATTGGTATATTCCGGCACCTTAAAACTTTGATTAGGAAACAACCATTAGTTGTTTTCCGGCCAATCCTGTACAAATGTAGCCTCGTCCATCTTCACGGTCTGTGCAGAAATGGCGAACTTGATTGTCATCGGATAAGGGTTAGCCACATTCAGTGCCTCTTCGTAATCCACCACATAACCATTTTCGAACACCAATTCCTTCATTTTGGCATCTTCATCCGCTTTCTTGAAGACGATGTTTCCGTTTACGGGCTGGTACTGCTTGAACATCTTATCCAGCACAATGGTATCGGGAGTTGATTCGATTTCCACATAGATTGTGCCACCATAAATGTCAGATGCCGGACGGCCTTTGGGGTCCACATCACGATTGAACTTAACTCTCCAGGTCAGTACATCAAACTCTCTTGAGTCCGAAAACTTAAATGACGCTTTAAATGCCATATTCTCAAAGTTTTAAATTGAAAAAATAAGTTGATTTTGAAATATCCGGTCAAAGGAGGCTTGCTACAGTCCTATCTTTGTCCTTCAATTTCTGCGCCCAATATATGGCATTTTCTGAAAACTACAAAGAACTTTTGATGATTTTTTCTTGTTTTTGCCGAAAATATGCCCATAAGCATAAAAAAAACACTGCCAACAATAGCCGAATTATTTTTTTTGCCTTATATTTGCAAAGTTCTCCTGCGCAATTTTTAAATCTTACGATTATGGAAACAGGAGTTGGTTTCATCAATCTTGATGATTCTGTAAAAATTGCGCTTAACATAGCACTTGCAGTGGCTCGTGAAAATGCGAACGAGTGTTATACACCCTCGCATTTGTTGAAGGCTCTACTTCATAAAGATGTAGGGTTAAGAGATTTTATAATAAGTATAGGCAAGGATTTAGGCTATCTGGAGGAATGGGCGGACGTATATATCGAACAATGCCCGAAATCCACCCAGTTGTCCGAAATCAAGCCTTCGGAACGGATTGACGCCGTTTTCCGTGCCGCAGACGATGCACGAATCCAGTTCGGGCTGTTCGACATCAATCCCATCTGTGTGCTATTGGCACTGGCAAAGCCCGGTGTCGCTTTTTCCAGCGACCAGCTCAGGTCTTTCCCCATTCTGGAAAAGGATATCCATTCCATATATATAGGTAACGGGCAGCCGGCATGTCCTTCCGCCACTACGGAGAAGTCCTATGTCCCGACTTCCGCCTCATCCTCCTTCTTGGGCAAATACTGTGTGGATCTAACCGAAGATGCGGCCAACAAGCTGCATCCGGTCATCAACCGCGACCGTGAAAACCGTATGGTCATGGAGATACTGGGAAGCCGGAGCAAGTCCAATGTCCTGATTGTCGGTGATGCCGGAGTAGGAAAGACAGCACTGGTTTACGGACTTGCCTGGGAGATAGTCAGCCATAAAGTGCCCTCGTTTCTGGAAGAAACCCGTGTATTTGAACTGGACAACGCCTCCCTGATTGCGGGAGCCACCTACAAGGGGGAAATCGAGGACCGCCTGAAAAACATCCTGAAAGAATTGCGGAATATCGACAATGCAATCCTGTTTATTGACGAAATCCATGTATTGCTGGACAACCGACAAGGAAATACCGGTGCGGGAAATGTATTGAAATCCGAACTGTCGCACGGCGACCTGACCGTCATCGGTGCCACCACCATTGACGAATACCGCAAAATCATCGAGCCGGACCATGCTTTCAGCCGCCGTTTCGAGGTCATACAGGTAAGCGAACCGGACATAAAGTCCGCTATCCAGATACTACACTCCGTGCAGAAACAATACGTGGACTACCATCATGTAAGAATCAGCAACGAAGCCGTAGCCGAATGTGTCCGTCTTGCCAAACGGTATATCAAAGACCGCCGTCTGCCTGATTCCGCCATCGGTCTGCTGGACATGACGCTCTCCGCCATCAAGATGGTTAATGAAACAGGAAAGAAGAATGTGGAGACCCTGCTGTCCGGGCTGGATGAAATAGAAAAGGATGAAAAGGACCTTCAGGAAAAGACCGAAGAACTGAAAACGCTGCTTTTCGTAATGCACAACAAATTAAGCCCCATCCTTTTAGGAGTCATACCCGATGAAGCGGACATTCATGAATTGCAGGAGTATGAAGAACTGACCGGCTATCTGAGAAACGCATTGAACGTCCTCCTCCAATTTGCAGAGAAGAAAATAGAGGAGGTAGGTATCTATGAGGTAGCCGCCGTTGTCGCCAGCAAGACAGGCATCCCTATCGGCAAGATACAGTCGCAGGAAAAGGAACGGCTACTCAATATGGAAGACTATCTGAGGCGACGCGTCGTCGGACAGGACCAGGCCCTGAAGACATTGACGGATGCCATCCTGGAATCCCGTAGCGGCATGAACAAGCCGGGACAGCCCATCGGCTCCTTCTTCCTGCTGGGACCCACCGGTACCGGCAAGACCGAACTTGCCAAAGCACTGGCGGAGGCACTGTTCAATGACGAGAAATCCATGCTCCGCTTCGACATGTCCGAGTTCAAGGAAGAACACTCCGCCGCCCTGCTGTACGGAGCACCTCCGGGATATGTGGGATATGAGGAAGGCGGCATGCTGGTCAATAAAATACGGCAACAGCCATACGCCGTTGTCCTCTTTGATGAAATAGAGAAAGCGCACCCGTCCGTATATGACATTTTCCTGCAAATCATGGACGAAGGAAAACTGCATGACCGTCTGGGCAAGGAAGGAGATTTCTCCAACTCCATCGTGCTGTTCACATCCAATGTAGGAAGCGAGTGGCTGACCAAGCAACTTGAGTCCGGCAATGTTCCGTCCACCACCCAGATCATGGAGGTGATGGGACAGTATTTCCGTCCGGAGTTTCTGGCACGCCTGTCTGAAATCGTTCCGTTCTCCCCCATCCGTGAAGAGATACTCCTGAAAATATTCGACATACAGCTCAATGGAGTCAGAAAACTTCTGGACAAGCAGGGTATCGGCATCACCATCAGCGATGATGCCCGTAAAATGCTTGCACACAAAGGATTCACACCCAAATACGGTGCCCGCCAAGTGGCCGGTGTGATCCGTAACTATCTGCGCAGACCGATTTCACGGCTTATCATCAACGAGGAGCTGGGCAAAGGAAAAAGTCTGGAGGTAGGTCTGGACGAACAGAATGAATTAACCTGGAATATTCACCAATAATCAAGTATCGTATGTTTGGATATACCGTATTCTTAAAGATAGGTAACCTGGCTGCCTCCTCACTGACCGACATGTACAAGGACAGCTACCAGCTCATCGGCTGCGAATTCGGATTTGCCCAAGGGATAGATATCAAAGGACAGGCACAGACCGAGGTAAAAGGCGGCACGTTTTATGTAACCTATCCCCATCTTCCCAACCGTGACATGATCCAGTGGATGCTGGATGCCCGTAAATACCAGAGCGGAGCCATCGTAGTTCATGACAACCAAGGCTCCACGCTCGAAAAGATACTCTTTGAGAAAGCGACTTGTGTGGATATGGAAATCAGCTATATCCGGCAAGGCAAAAGCTATATTGCGACCAAACTGACCGTACAGGCACAGAAACTGGCATTCGGTACAGAAGAGTTTGAAAATCAGTGGGTGTTTTAAAAACAGCAGCGTTATGGGACTTTTTAATTTTCCGCAAGTGGACAGCAACGTGAATGTCATATTCAGCGTTGACGGCGACGAATATGCAGTGGAACAGTTCAAAATAGGTTTTCACCAGCCAGTAGATAACCTAAAGAACCAGCCGGAAGGCGAAGTGCGAGGGGGACGAATCATGATAACCCTTTCGCAAACGGTGAAAAACAATATCTACGGATGGGCCATCAAGCCGTGGGTAAAGAAGAACGGGGCGGTGCTGTTCAAGACCGGTACGTCCGGGGTGATATTTGAGGTGGCGTTTACGAATGCATATTGCGTAAGGTTACACAGAAGTATCAGTTTCGGGCAAGGATTATCTACAATATTAACGATTTCTCCAGAAACATTAACTGTTCAAGGAGTTGATTTCGACAATAGATGGGTGTAATATGGGAAATTATAGAACAACATATATGGAGCTGGATGACTTTAGGGTCAGCTGTATCCAAGGATATCCTTATGAAGGATTTGTCATTGGGTGTGGGTATGCATATGTTGAAAACATTCCATCGGAGATGCCTATATTAGAAAATTCATCATATATATACAATCCAATAAAAGTTCAACAAATAGACACTTCTTTGTTGGCAATTATCAAGAGCCTTCATTTGACACATGATGATATTTGTAATAAATTAGTTTCAGAAAAAGGAGATATGTATGTCTTAAATATTCCAGAAGGCCCATTGACGATACCTAAAAAGGATTCTGAAATAATCATATCTACTGATGAATCTGATACTCATTTCAATATTAAAATTGAAGTGAAAAGTAAGGATATAAATGAAACATATAATTATGAATATAATAACTATCATATTGATCGCTCGTCAATAGAGTTACTGAAACTTCTAGGAACAAAGGATACTAATACTTTGCTTGATATCATTACAGGTCACTTAAAAGTTTTTGTTGATTGTTCAAAAGATGTACATGGATATATAGACAATTTCAGTAAGGGTTTAGAAAAATCTGATAAAACAAGAATTTCAAATAAAAATTTTAAACTCTATTTTGAGAAATCAAATGGTTATGTTTTTTATGGTAATCAATATGTGAAAACATATTCTTTGAAAGAACTTGGAAAACAATTGGGTGATAAATTAAGAATTGTAGGTCTTATTCTAGATAGTATTGAATTTTGCATAGCACTTTATGAAGATAAAGGTTTTGGAGAAAATACTAAAAAAACAATTGCAAAAATTGGAGGAAGTTATTTAGGTGCTTCTGTGGGAGTTATAATAGGAACTACTGTTGTGGGATTACTTACAGGTGGAATTGGAATTCCCGCAGTGGCTGCGATTGCAGGTTTTTTGGGAGCTGCTGCCGGTGGATATGTAGGAGGTGAAATAGGTGAAGATATTTCTGTTGAGTTATATGAAGAGCTGGCGAAATGAAAGATTTGTTGGAGAAATATTATAATATGATTTATTATTGTACATATAAAATACTATTCTATTTTTTGTACAGACTTATTAATCCATTGTATTGGATTAGGTTGAAGAAATGGAATAATAATTATATTAACCGTGTTATATCGATTAGTAAAAAGATAGAGGCTGATGCAGCCCATAAAGGTGTAATTCTTTGGGTTGCAGATTATGCTACCGTTTCCGTGTGTCATATTAGTCTTTGGATAATTGCTGTTATATGCCTTATTGGAATTCAGTCTTTAAAAATAAAAAACTTATTGATAATTGCTTTTAATCCCAATGGTTTATTTTTTCTCCCATTATGGATAGCCATAGGCTTATTTATGTATTATATCAATAAATGTTTCTTATTTAAGAACGACAAGTATAGAAAGTATTTCAAGCAATTTGATAAAGAAAAAAAATATGTACAATATTACGGTATATATGTATTTTCTATAATTATACAAATTACAACTTATTATGTATTAATCAAGAGCTTATGGTGAAGAAGTATAAAACATTAATAATTTATTCCATTTCTGATACCGGACAAAAGCAGGCATTGGAAAACGAACTAGAGAAATACGGATTGGAACGGATAGGAACGCAAGACATCTTCGCTCTCCCGTTGGAGGAATACCGGACGAAGGTACAAGCATTCAAAGCCTACCTGTGTGTCTACGCCCGCAAGCATCTGGACAGCCAGGACACGGTACTGTTCGTTGAATCACGCATGAACGAGGAACGGACTCTGACAACCATGCTGCAAACCAATCTGATGAGTGAAGAAGAATAAAACAATATAAGGATATGAGTGCACAATCGTATATCAAGTTCTGGACCGCCGAACCCTCGGAGCATGAGGAAGTGCAGGCATACGACCTGCTAGGCTACGAGTATGACTTCCGGAAAGAAACCACTTCTAACGGAAAGGTAACCGGAAAGACCTACGGCGGTAAAATACGGGTAAGCATTGCCGGATTTCCTACAGAGGAACTTTTGGAATGGATGTTCAATTCAAGAATCCTGAAGGACGGAGAGGTGATGAACACTTCCGGCCTGCCCGGTACTCCCAAAGAGATCATCCGTTTCAAGGGAGCAAAATGCCTTGAGTTCAACGTACATTCAACAACCAAAGAGAGCCGTATATCACTATTCATCCACTTCCGGGAAATGGAGACCGGCGATTCGTGTCACTTAAACTTATAATCATGAACTGGTTCACTTCATTGTTCAAAAACAAAAAATCCTCAATGCCGGATGACCGCTACGTGATGAGGCTGTCCGTCTGCCATGAGACATACAGCATTGAAGAGTTCGACCTGCAATTCAAGCGGAATACAGACCGTGACGGATTGCCTGAAGGTGAAGCCTACGGCGGATTCGTCACCTGTACCCTCAGCGGGATGCCGGGTGACGAGCTGTTGAGATGGGCCGCATACAGCCACTCCCGTGAAGACGGCGAAATACGGATCTACCAGAAGGAGCAACCCGACCAACAAGCGGCATTTGCCTTGCGCTTTGTGGATGGGAACTGCATCCGTCTGCAACGCAAGGTTGACCGTATATCCAATTCCAGCAGCATCGTCCTTCTGTTTGCCGCAAGAACACTGAAGTTCATAGACGAAGAATTTGAAAACGAATGGCACTGACAAGTATGGAAACAAAGTTTTGCAAATTGCCCCTGGATTTTGAAGCCCTGCTCAGCGAGGATGTGGAAAACAGCCGTCTTGCATCCTGCTCGGAAATCGAGTCCATCGACCAGTTTATCGAACTGCTGATCAGTACGGCTCCCGGCGAACATGCCTTTGACAAGGAGTTCGGCTGTGAGATCTTTTTTCTCGACTTTGAAAGCATTGTCTCACACACCCGTTGGGAAGGACAATTCTCGGAATACATAACCAAGGCAATTACCCGGCACGAGAAGCGGCTTACGGGTGTAAATGTACGTGTCATCATTGATGATACCACCCGACAGGACAATGTATTTGACGCTCCCGCCGTAAAGAAACGTGTACAAGTATATGTATATGGAACCCTGGTACATACCGGAGAAAAACGGTGTTTCTATTATGTAATCTATTTAGGACCGATTTCAACCCGATGAAAGGATTATGAGTACAGAAAAATACAATAAAGAGCAAATCAGAAACCGTATGCTGAAATACGCTGCGGCTTTCTGGGGAATAAAAAAGGCGGAAAACTTCGACCCGGTTGTCAAGCTCCTGCTGGAAGCGTTGTCCAACGAGATATATATGCTGGGAGAGGATTTTACCGCCATCGAGACAAGGCTGCTGGAAAAGACCGCCCGAATCCTTACCCCGGACATCCTTACCTCACCATTTCCCGCACACGGCATCGTACACGCCTATCCCATAGAACCGTGTTACCTGATAACCCGGGAATCGGGCATGTATTACGAGAGCGACTCGCTTACCCGGAAGCTATCGACCGGAAGCGTATCGTTTTATCCCGCCTGCGATACCCTGCTGCACAAAGCCGACGTGAAATATATGGTCTGCGACGACCTTCTCTACCGGATAGCCCCTACCTTGGAGAAGACCATGATTGCCCGTGCAGAGACAAGGATGCCTCCGCGTACCGTCTGGTTAGGAATGGCGGTGGATGAATCCATTTCCGACCTTGAAGACTTTTCCTTCTATCTGGATTTTCCCAACCTTACGGAAAGCTATGAATACCTGCTCCTGCTCCCCTGTACGGAATGGTCCGTAGAAGGGAAAACAGTCGTGATGGAAGGGGGAATCCATGAAAAGACAACCATACAGAAAGAACCAACCCGTGCCTTTTTCCAAGACTATGACGTGATGTCCGTCATAGACAAGGAAGTCATGGATATTTACAGCAAACATTTTCTGAAGGTATCGCAGTCCTTTCCACTCGACGGTTCCTGCAGGAAAAACCTTCCGGACACCCTGCGGTCCTGTTTCAAAGAGGCCGTTCTGGAGAAGATGCAGGACAAGCTGGTATGGGTGAAGATACAGTTCCCCGCCCATTTCACTGCGGAAGTCCTTGAAGAACTCCATGCCGGCATCAACATCGTGCCTGTAGAGAACAAGACGCTTCACGAACAGACGACCACCCTTGAGGAAACTTTCAGGGTGATACCCTTGCGCACGGGCAGCTACGAATCCCTTCTGTCCGTACACAGCGTGAAGGACTCTGACGGAAAGAACTACCATGAACTCCTCTATCCCGCAAAGGATTCCACGGAAAGCTATGGAACCTACTCCATCCGCAAAGGAGGATGCGAGCGTTTCGACTCCCGTTCCGCCAAGGAGCTGCTCGGCTATCTGTCCGACCTGCTGGATGACGAGACCCATGCCTTCAATGCCGTATCAAGCATCAAGCTACAGGCACTTACCATCCAGATGGAGCAGCTGATGGCGCAAATGAAACAGACGGCAGACAACATGAACGAGTTCAGGGAAACACCTTATTACCTTATGATTGACGAACTGTCCGGCAAAGGGCAGATTACCGTCAAATACTGGACAACCAACTGTGAGGTAGGAAACCGGATACAGGCAGGCGTAAACCTGTCCCCCAACGCCACCACTTACCTGGACCCGAAGACACTGGCTCTGGTCAGTACCACCTACGGCGGGAAACAAGCCCCCAAAAACAGAGAACGGATTGACATCTACAAATACGCCTTCATTTCGCACGGCCGTGTCCTGACACAGAACGACATAGCCAGTTTCTGCAAAAAAGGACTCGGCGAACTGCTGGTGCGTACAGAAATCCGGAACGGGGTGGAAATCAGCCCGATGCCGCACGAAGGACTGATCCGAACCAAAGAAGTCCATCTGATTCTTGGAACGAAACTGGATGAGCCTTCGCAGGAAAAACAGATAAAAGACAACCTGCGTACCAAACTTTCGGCCTGTTCGCCGGACACATTCAATTACCGGATATTCATAGAATACAATAAAGCATAAATACCATACTTATGAACCCAGTTACCCAACATCTCATTTCATCGTACCTGCTGATGCCGCTGCTGACCGTGATTTTCGGAATCGCAGCCTATTTTATCGCACGCAAGAACAAGCTGCTCAACAACAAAAAACTGATTGCGTATCTGCTGCTGTGCGGCATAATCCTTGCCCTGCCCGGCCTGGCCGGATTCATGGACTATAACTTCATGCCCTATGCCTATATCCTGCTGGTCATCCTGTACTGGACTGCCGGATATTACAACCGGCTCGTCCTTCGCAAAGTGTTCGCATCAAGCAAGGAAATGCCTTCTTTCGGCATCCAATGCCTGCTGACGGTTACGGTCATGCTTCTGGGAGCCGGACTCTTTTCCGTAGTGTTCAACCTCTGCAACGAACTCCAGTACGGCATCTGGGCCTCCACCTGCCTGCTGCCCTTTGCATTTCCACTCCTGTATTCCCAAACGGTGAACAGCTATTTCGACATACCCATTGAAATTTATAAAGTATGGAAATATTCGGAGGAATATGACTCGGATACCTTGTACATCAACCGTGAACGGAGCATCGTAATGGATGTGGACATATTCCGCAGGGTGGATGACCCCGCATCGGAACGCATAACCGGCAAGGCATCCGAGGATATCATCTTCGGGCAGTGGTTCCAGCGCATGATTGACGACTGCAACCTCAAATCACCGTCTTCGCCCATCTTATATAAGAATGAAGGAGGAGCCTATTACGAATGGGTATTCTATACCAAACCGTCCTTTTTCAAGAGACGGCGCTATATAGACCCCGACGTTACACTTGCCGGCAACAAGCTGAAAAGACACGATGTAATCATAGCCAAGCGTGTGGCAAACGAACTTATAAAGTATAACGAATATTAAATAGAAACATTATGATAGGAAAACAGAGCCAAAAGAAAAAATATCCGCTGGTAAACTGGGCGGACGGAATGCCTGTCAACAAAGGGCATTTCACCCAACAGGAAGACCACTTTACGGACCGGTTGTGCGAATACCAGTCATTTCATCTGAACCGTAATACCTACGGACTCCTGCCATTCAAGAAAGGAGAACCGGTTTCCGGCGATTTCAGCATTACGGAACTCGTTACAGGCACCTTGGAAGTCCGATTGAAACGTTGCCACGCCCTTACTTCCGGAGGTTACCTGATAGATTATGATGCCGGTGAGGATGACGAACTCACCGCCAGTTTCCATATCCCTACAGAAGAGGAAGAAGAAAAGGACAAACGGTGGGATGTCATACTGATGGCAGACCCTTTCGAACATCTTCCTTCGGGTATTCCGAACGAGAAGGAAATCAGTCCACGCCAGCCCAATGCCTTACCCAAATATGCGTTGAGCGTGCTGCCGAGCGGACAGACCAACGGAAGCGAGCTGGGAAGACACTTTCTGCTGATCGGACGCCTGCGCAAGAACGGAAACCGCTGTGAAGTGGACGGAAACTTCATCCCGCCATGCACAAGCATGTCCAGCCATCCGGACCTGAAAGGCTACTATACCAAATTCGGGCAACTTGTGGATTCCATAGAAAAAGCCTCGTTTGACATCCTTGCCAAAGTGGAGAATGCAGAAAAACAGACCAGCCTGGCCACCAACATCGGTATGCTGTGCCGCCATGTCATGCTGTTCATATCCGATATCTACTTCTCCTTCCGCAACGAGGGGCAATACTATTCACCGCTACACTTCCTGAATGTATTCTCCACATTGGCTCACCGCCTGTATGTATGCCTGAGTTTCATGGACAAGGAAGACAAGGAGGACCTGCTGAAATACTTCAACGAATGGAACGGCATCACTCCCGGTGCCTACGAAGGCCTGCTGAGGGAAAACTGCGGGCTGCTGTACAACCACCACAATATCCGCCAACTGATGGTTACGGCGGAACGTTTCCTATACCTGTTCAATGACCTGTGGACAACCCTCAGCCGTCTGGAATATATCGGCAAGCACAAGGAAAACATCGTTGTCGCCGAACGCTCCAGACAACCGAAAGAATCGAGCGAGTCACGCTGGAACATACTGGACTAATCCCCTATAAGAGAACGGACATGACGGAAGAACAAGATAAAATAGTACGGTTTGACGAACATTCCCATTCATTCAACCTGCCGGATACCGACTTCAAGGCGGAAGTGGTGGCCAGCGGACTGAAAGAAGCCGGGTATGATGCAGAGCGTACCCTCATATTCAGACGGGGAGACATCCGGCGCGGATTCTCGAAAGACATCCATGACATCCACCCGGAATATTCCCATTATGACCTGACGGACTATCTGTATCTTTATGTGAACAGGAGAAGCCTTTATGACGAGCTGCCCGAAGGCATATTCCACAAGAACCTTTACCAGTCCGAGAAAATATCGAAGGAACAGGTGCTGGACGAAATCCGTATCCACCGTGAAGAGGAATTTTTCGCCCGCCGTTTCTTCAAGCCTTTCGAAATCTCCCTGGACCATATGCTGGTAGCCTTCCAGAACAAGGAACGCCGCATTGACGAGATGAACGTACATCCGGATTTCGTAAGCATCTTTTCCGGTCAATGGCCCGTACTGGAATTGCTGCCGACCCATCTGGCGGTCATGCTTGTCCATATGCTGGCCTATATGGAACAGATTACAGCGAGCCTCTCCAAAACCGGCGAGTGCATGACCATTCTGACCGGTGTGCCCGTGCATATCAAGAGAGGAGACAAATGCGTGGTGGAAGTGGACTCCTGCCTTATTCCCAAATTGGGGAGCTGCATTCTGGGAGACGACATGGTTCTGGGAAACAGTTTTGCCGACGGCACCTACCAGATGCTGGTGGAAATCGGTCCCCTGTCCGCCCGACGGATGGAAAGCTTCTTTCCCGGCGCCGCCGACAGTAAAATACTGAATGCGCTGACAGAACTGTTCCTTCCCTCGGACAAGGAGATACAGATCCGCTACATCATCCAGCAGGAAGATGCCCGGTTCAGGCTGGGAACCCCAACCGAACAAGGCGCCTATCTGGGTATCAGCACCTATTTATGAATATAAAACATCATCCTATATGAAACCGAAAAACAACACAGAAGTAAGGAAAGCCTATCTGAGATTCGCGGGCTATCTGACATGCTGCACCATCCTTGCGGTAAGCATCTTTGCCTGTTTCCTGAAAACCTCCGGCATAGAAGTAAAGCGAATCACGGAGCAGGCACTGGAATATGACCATATCTATGCCAAAGAGCTGTCCCTGTCGAACAGCATGGACTCCATCTACCAGTACATGAAACTGATGAACACTTCACCGCAAATAAACGACAAACTCCTGCAAAGCGTAGTCAGTACGCGCAAGATGAACCTGCTCAAATATGTCCAAGGCATGGATACCAAAGATTGCAGGCTTTACAGGCAGCTGTTGGAAAACCTCAACATCTTCCTCGGGGTAAAAGACTCCATCCGTCTGCTGAATATCCAGGAAGAGATGGTGAAGAAAGACCTGATGCAGTGCATCCAAGACAACTGGAAAACAAGGCGTAACCTGAATGTGGGTTCCGGCGGCAACAAACAATAAAACGGAAAGCCATGGACAACAACAGAAAGACAATGAACAAACGGGAAATATTCATGGGACATGCCTATGTATTCCTGTTCTTTTTCCTGACAACCGTAGCGTGTTGTCTGGTAATCTTCATGTGGAACTCAGATTTCAAGATGTTTGAGCAGAAAGAGTTCGTAAAGATCAAGATGAACCGCATCAAGGATTTCCAGCAGGAACAAGCGGAAAGCCAGTTGCCGGTGGACTCCCTGTTCCGTAAAATAGAAACATTTGAACCGGGCGTTTACGCCCAGTATGAAGAAGACGACATCCATTATCTGATAAACAACCTGCGGAACACATACGAAAGGAACAGCTGGGACAAGCGATACAAGCTGTTCATGCACATTGCCGACTTTTATGCCATGTGGCTGTCCGACAGGAAACAGCTATGGAGTATCGGACAAAACATAAGTCTGTTCAAAGCCAATCTGGAGGAGTGCGAGATAGGCTTGCAGAAAAAGGAGGAAGACTTGCGCTCAGGAACTAAAAACAAATGACATGGGAAAAATTTATACCAGAAAGATTCTGTTCGTAATCGCAGCCATGCTGCTGTGCATCCTTGTCGCCATACTGATCCGGCTGTTCTTTTCCAGCCGCACCGTGCGTATGACACTGACCCCCATAGAGGTGGAAACCGGAGAAACGGTCCATTATGCAGACAGCACCCGCAACGCACGCTCCTGGCTTTGGGAATTCGGCAACGGAGACATATCACACGAACGGAGCGGAGAATACGTGTTCAAGAAACCGGGACGCTACCAAGTGCGCCTTCAAGTGGACGGAGGACTGGAAAGGAAACAGATCATCACAGTACACAGGAGCCGGGATGATTACGGAAGCGACGAGCTTGTCAGGATGAAAGCACCGGCAACCGCCTTTCAAGGAGAAATCGTATCTTTCAAAGGATACGGTCCGTCGAAAGAATGGCGCTGGCAGTTCGGAGAATCCGGAATTGTCGATTCGCGGGAGCAGAACCCACTCTACGCCTATACAGAACCCGGCATATACGAGGTTCTGCTGACTACGGAGAATACCCAATATCCGGTCCGGCACACCATTGAAATCCTTCCCCAATATACGGAGAACGACTCGACAGACGTGCTTGTCATCATCGGCAATGACATCCGTGAACACTTGCAAGCCATCGTGGACGGCAAGCCGTTCAATACCCATTACAATTATATCCTGAAGAAATACCTTTGCGGAAATCCGGACATAGCGGTAACCGTCAACAACAGCAAGAAGAATGATTTCTATTCCTATTGCCAAGGACTGAAAATCATAGCACGCAGGAAAACCCTTATAGACGAGGTGTTCGTCGATATGGGAGACAACCTGAACAACGAATGTGTGATGCAGCTGATGGTAACACAGCACGAACGCTTTTCCGAACAAAAAAACAAATGAGGCATGAAAAAGAATTGCATATCGACACTCATAAAAGGAGGATGGATTTGCGGATGCATCATCTGTATGGCATCCTGCGGACCGGTACACCGTTTTACGCGGATAAAGAATGTACCCCGTGAATATATGCGGAACTATTCCATAGAAGGGGTAAAGGCTCCCCGCAGCCAGACACTGCCCAAACATACCCCGTGGATTGTCTTTGCCAATGAAGCAGGAACATCCTATCTGAGCCCAAGCGGAAAGAACGAGATGCAGTCTGTGAAATATATGGACGCATTTCTCGTCATCAAGCGAAAAGGAGACTGGCTCAGGCTGATACGATACGACCCCACCATTCTGAAGAACGGAAAACTGAAAGAATGGAAACAGGCAAAATACTGCGGATGGATCAACCAAAACAACCTGTTGCTGACCCGGAGCGGCTTTACCGACATTGTTACCGGATTCAAAAACAAACAGGTGGTCATGCTGAACGACAGCGTGGCATTGGCCACCCCAAAAACGTATTTTGCCAATGACTCCGTAAAACTGTTCAAAAATACAGACCTGACACAAGAGGCTGGCAAGATTCCATTTTACAGTGTCGTATATCCTTATCAAATATCGGAAGACAAAGGATGCACCCTCGTGGCAGACAAACCGCAGCTTGACGCAGACAGCATAGGGCATGCTGTCATCGGATGGATAGACGGACGCCTGCTGACCGCCCCCGAACAACAGCTCCATATAGACCTAACCTCGCTGCCGGACAGCACGCTCGTCTTTAAAGACAGGGAACGGAAAGACACCTTGCCGCTATCATCCAACGACCTGAAGCGGAAACTGCAACTTTCGGCCAGCCAGCCTGCTATCCGCTACAGCCCGGTACTGTCCTACCGGAACAATGACACGAGCTTCTGCTTCAGGACCCGGCTTCCGATACCGGTCATCGACAAACGGGAAAGCTATGTGCTGAATGTCAACGGCAATCCAATCTATTACGGGATTTTCAAAAACAAGATAGAGAAGGACCTGCAAAAAATAAACCTCATGTTTGTCCTGGAAGGAAAAGAGAACACCATCCAACGGTTTCCAGCCGTGGTGAATGCCATCCAGGGACTGCAATCGCAACTGGTGAATGACGACAGCTTTTCTTTCAGATTCGGTGCCGTGCTTACCTTCAACGAACCGGACAACCGGAAAGACCCCATCTGCAAACTGACTCCCGACTACATGGAGCTGCTTGATTTCCTTTCCGCCAAAGCACGTAATGCCGAGCAACTGAAGCCTACATACGGACGATTCGGCAGCTGGTCCGGCCTTCGGATCGGAGTGGAGCAATTCAACAAATGTCCGGATGAAACCAATATCCTGGTTGTCATCGGCGATAAAGGGTTCAACAGCGAGTGGGCAGACTCCACCTTGGTGAACAAGCTGGTAAAAAACAACTGCCGCATGATCGGCTTCCAGCTCTACGGAGGAGAACCGGACAACTTCAACAACTTCGTGCTGCAAATCGGAAACATGATAGACTGCTCGGCACCACGCATCAGCCGGAAAAAACGGGAACTGATTGTATATCCCGAACAGATCAGAAATGAAAACGAATATGCGGAGGTGAACCATAACACCTATTGTTTGGACTTTCCAAACCGGAGCATGACACAGGGATGGCTGGTATTTCCGCAAAAGAACGAATCGCTGGAACTGGAAGGACTGACCACCGCCGTGGATTCCATGCTGATACAAGTGAAGTTTGACAATACCCTGCTGAGCAACAGCCTGGCAAGGGCATTCGACGAAGTGGGTACACACCGATATAGGACAGATTCGACAATGACAGCTTATTACCATATCCGCCAGTCGGGGGTACAACCCATGCTATCCGTACTTCCGGATACCGAACCTGCCTGGAGCCTGCCTGCACAGCCAATCGTACTGCCGGACTCGCTGTCCTCCACACTGGACTATTATCTGCTTGTCAACGAAGAGGAGTTCAAACGGTTGAGAAAGTATGTGGAAGCACCCTCCAAGCTGATCGTTGACTATAAATACGAAGCGGTCAAAAAGAAAAAGCAAGCGAAGGTGGATATCTGCGACTGTCCAGACGACTACCTACAGGCAGATGCCGAAGAATCTACCGTACGTGTAAAGACGGACAGCCTGAACGCACCGGAATATGCCTCAACCCGCCGTGCAAGGAGAAAACTGGTCAGACATTTCCTTTCAGAGCGCAACAGGGACAGATTTTGCAAGGTAGGGAGAAAGACTTTCCTGAGAATGCCTCTGTCAGAGGCCTTGCAAAGGTTTACCTCCTGCCCGACCGACTATCCTTTCTTTGAAGTTTACCGTGTCAAGGACTTGCGGAAAAAGAAAATGATTACGGATGCGGAGCTGGACATGCTGATTGAATATTTCAAGGAAAAGAAAAAACTGCTGGACGAAGCCGCCGGCAAGCCGTTCCAGTCCAACGGGCAGACATACTATTGGATCAGCCGTGACCTATTACCATAGTCATTCACCTGAAACTGTATTATCATGATTTATGAAACTATTCTGAAAATAAGAGGAATGGAGGTGCCGATACTCTATTATAACTATCGGTGCCACATCCGGCACTATGATGACCCGAGTCTGAGAAAAATCATACAACTCCACATCCAAGTATGCGAGGAAATCGGCAATCGGGAGTGTCTGCCGGTCGAGGGAGACCTGATTACGCTTGCGTTTGAGTGCAAGGGTGAAGAACAGTTCTTCTATGACTGGCTGAACGAAGGAGCCATGCACAACGGGGAAATCCATTTCATCTACAACGAAGTGGAGATTGCGGACATTTTCCGGTTCTGGGACTGCTTCTGTGTGAAAATAGAGGAGTATATGAGTGTAGGAAACTCTCCGATGATGATGGTGCTGTATTTGTCACCGGGGATTATCAAAAGGAATAATCTGGAGGTTAGGGAGAAGGTGTGGAAAGTGTCGGAAATATCTGATTTTCTTTTATCCCAATTAAGTAATGAGATAAAAGAAACAGAAAAAAGAATTTTATCAGTATCATGGTCTTATGGGAAGGATTTTATACCATTAAAACAATGTTCAAGACATTATACAGATATAAATATTCATATTAGACTAAAAGGATACGTAATAGGAGAATATGTAACACTTAAAATTACTCCTGTGGATAACAGTTTCTTATTAAATAATGAAGATAAAACACTGATAATTCGAAAACGTGTTGATAATGTGAACGAATTGGTAATAGAAAATTTATTTGTAAACTATTCTTTAAAAATCAAATAATATAAAATGGGAAAAATTATCATAGAAGTAGATCAAATGCTAACTTCATCTATTGAGATTAAACGACCAAGTTGGAATGATATGTTCAAATTTTATCCTAATTCACAAATTAAAACTATAGATTTATATGAATCAATAGGAGGAGGATTACCTCAATATTATAAAAACGATCCTATTTCTTGGGAAAACTCTTGTGCAATTAGGATGAGTAAAGCTTTAAATTATAGTGGAGTGTCTCTTCCAAATGCTCCGTCAAGAGGTGGAACTATTATAGGAAAAGATAAATATAAATACTGGATTCGTGTAGCAGATTTAAAAAAATATTTGTATGAATTATTTAATAAACCAGATATAGAAGAAAAAGCAGGTCCTAATGCTGTTGACAAATTCAATAATAAAAAAGGTATTATTGTATTTGAAGTTTCTGGGTGGGGAAATGCTAGTGGACATTTTACTTTGTGGGATGGTAAACATCTTATTTATCCAGGAAATCCTAATCATGATGATCCCAATTCTATTTATTATTATTTCAATATGAAATATTCTGTACATTTATCTAATAATAGAAAAAGAGAAATAAAAACACAACGAATTTTGTTATGGGAGCTAAAATAATAGTTTTTTTATATTTTTTGTTTTGGGGATGTTCTATTTGGGCTAACGATTCAAATAACATTAGATATAAAGAGGCTAAGGGATATGCATTATATATGTGTATAAAGTATATGTCTAGTTCTGATAGTATTTTTATTGGGAAAGATTATTCTGGTGAATATTTTGTTCAAAATAGTTCTTTGACCCCAAAAGAATTGCAAAAAATATCACTTTTTGTAAGGCAACAGTATTCTAAACATAAAGTAATACCATTAGAATTAGATGGGAATATGTTTAGTTACTCTATTTGGTCCTTTTATGAATCAAAAGAGCTTGAAATGTTTTTATATAAATTAATATATAGCAATGAAAAATAATTCGTATTTAATAAAATTAGATTTATTTATTTCTATAAATTGCGACTACAATTATACAGCAAGCTATATAGAAAACGTAGCCCGGAACTTCACAAAGAAGTATCCGAGCTACCTTATCCATAAGAAAAACGAAGACAAGATAAAAGCCTTTCTGACCGACAGAGTGAAGGCAAAAGTAGACACCTTTGTGAATGCAGAGGCAAAGAACGTGGCAGTAACCGAGGTGCGGGAAATAGCAGACCTGATAGCGGAATATGAAGGAACGGAAAACTCTTCACCTTATGGAAGCCATCCGGTAGATGCCCCCTCGTTGGGAAACATCGGCGTGGAGCTTGCCATGAGTGTGGACACAGGCGTATCGGACATCCGTCCTGTCAATGTCGCCAAACCCACGGGGTCAACAGGAAAACCCAAGATAATGAAAAGAAGTGTCATCCGTGTAACCATGGAACTGGAAGTGCAGATGGAAACCAAACAATACTTGCAATTCCTGCAACAGATTCCGGACCTGTTCAGCGTGCATGAATTCCCCAATTTGAGATGCCGCGTGATATGCAACCAGAAAAAGGCAACAATCAACGAAGATCCTGCACCGGTTGAGGTGAAGGTTTTGGATGACAGAAAATACCAGCGGTGGTTTGTTGCCTTTACCCTGTTGATGATATGCTGCATGGGCGGAATCATAGCCCTGTTCTTTTCCATTCCGAACCTGTACAAACAGGACATCCACTTCCTGCGGAACGATACGATTCATCAGGAGTTTTCCATCTCCAACAGCCGTATTGACTTGAAAGATGTAAGTCTGACGAATCATGGCGGGAAAGACACACTTGTCATCAAGGATAAAAAGATAATCATAGCCAAATAAAAAGCAATGGAAAATTCGATTCAGATACAAGGGATAAGAAACATGCTATCCCATAGCGGATGCCCGGAAGACCTGCTGGAAAGTTACCTGCAATTCCTACAAACCGAAGGCCAACAGGTGCAGATTGTCAGAGGAGAAGTCTTTGTGATGTACGAAAAGGAAGCGCAATACCGCAAGAGAAGGAATGAAAAGATGAAAGGAACCGTAACTTTCTGCAAAAACACGAAGAACGATACAGGGGAATACAATACAGGAGTGTTCATCGGAATGGAATTTATCCAATGCTGCTTCAACCATGGGATTCCTGCACGGGTGCTGAATGTGCGGAGAGTACATGGGGAAGTGGCGGAGATTGTCGTGGAGTTCGGGAAGTAGATGAAAGGAATACCCCTATTGCAGAGCTTCGGCCTAATAGTATGGGGGGAATTGACGGGAAAATCCCCCCACGCACTTCATTGATATTTAAATGAGAGGAAGGATTACTCCTTCTTGGATGTTTTTTCATTATCCAGCCCCAATCGCTTGCATAACTCCGGATCGTTTTTGATACGGTCCATCTCTTCGTTGATGATGGCCTGTGCGTCCGACTTGATCTGGTCGTAGTTACGCTGAATCTGCTGCATCATGATGTCATTACCGTCCTTGTCCTTGAATTCGTTGATGAAAGGGATTTTCCTGTAGGCCTTTTCTTCCGCACTGACTGCCGCATGGTCCACAACAATTTCGGCATGGAATATTTTCTGTTCTATCTTCTCGCCAAAATTATCCGCCACAGCCCCGACAAACGTACCTTGCGACAGATTGGCAATCTTGGATGCCGGAATGAGCGAGTCAAGCTGCGTGTTGATGGAAGTGGAAACATCCTGACGGTTGATGGAAACGGACTGACGCTGCTGGAGCACCTTGCCGAAGCGTTCAGAAAGTGTCTTTGCGGTTTCTCCGACCACCTGCCCGCTGAATATGTTCCCCACCGTGTTCTGAATAACCTTGGACTCCTTTTCACCATAATCGCGGGTCAGCTGGCTGAAATCCTGAAAACCCAGAAGCACGCCCACCTTGTTGCTTCTCGCCGTTGCAATCAGATTGTCAAGCCCCCGGAAATAAATGGTGGGAAGCTCATCGATGATTACGGCACATTTGAGCTGTCTTTTCTTGTTGATAAGTTTGACAATACGGGAATTATATAGTCCGAGTGCAGCCGAATAGATGTTCTGCCTGTCCGGATTGTTGCCGACACAAAGTAATTTGGGTTCTTTCGGATTGTTGATATCCAACGAAAAATCATTTCCTGTCATCACCCAGTATAGTTGTGGGGAAATCATACGCGTAAGGGGGATTTTTGCCGAAGCAATCTGGCCCTGGAGCTGATCCTGCGCCCCTCCTTTCCATGCATCCATGAAAGGAGAAAGGTAGTTTTCCAGCTCCGGGTAGGAAGTCAGGACGGTGAACAGGTCCGAATAAGGCTTGTTCAGTAATTCCACCGCATGCGGGAACGTACAATAAATCCCGTTCTTGTAAATCTTCAGATACCAGATTATTGCAGCAAGCAGAATGATGGGGGATTCTACAAAAAAGTCACCCTGCTTTTCAATCCAGGTGCGATTGAGATTGAGCATTATCGTATAGCTCGCCTCGTACGCATCGGAAATGTCCGTCATAAATTCCGGATTGATAGGATTGCACCGGTGAGACCTGCGCGGATCGTCGAAATTTATAACATAGAACCGGGGCTTGACCTCGTACTTGTCCATATTCTTCAACAAAGAATTATAGGCTATGGTGGACAGGTCATCAAACTTGTAATCGTAGATGTAAATCGCAAAGCCCTTGGCTATAAGCTGGCGTATGTAACTGTTGACTATCGCATAGGACTTGCCGCTACCCGGTGTTCCGATAACCATGCAGGCACGGAAAATATTGACAATATTGACAAATCCGTTATTCCAGCGTTTTTTATAATAGAATCTCGTCGGGAGATTTACCGAATACTCATTCTCCATCAGTCGGGTTTCCTGCATGAAACTCTCATTTTCCATATTGAACACATCTTCCATGAGGTTGTGCCTGTAAAGGCGGCTCATCCATAGCCCCGACATCAGCAGGGCGAGATAGCCTGCCGTAAGAGTAAAAATATAGAATGCGGTATTTGCCGCGTGCGGCAATGGCAGCTCAAGTAACCACCAGTTCAGAAAGAACAGTGCGCATCCTGCCACCAGCGCCGCATAAATTTTAGGCCAGGTTATCTTTTCACCTTTGACTCCGTGCGTACCCAGACAGGAAACGGCCAGCAGAAGCACTGCCAACAGTTTGCTCCAGAGAATGCAGTTGAAAATCCCGGTCGTATTATTGAAATTCACCAGAATCCTGTCCATCACTGCAAGGTTCAAGTGCCACGCGGTGATACTCGGATAACAATACACATAGACGTGTACCACCAAAAGAAAAATACTCACGGCCCTGCCAAATTCCATAATCTTGGCAAGTGCCCTCAAATCGTCTTCCTGCTGCATAAGAATTGTATATAAATGGGTTGATACTTGTTTTGTCTAAATGCCACGTTTGCGTCCGGTCTTCTTCTTTTTCTTCATGCGCCGTGCAAAGGCTTCCTCCTCGTAATCCCACGGGTTGGTTTCCATCGAAAGTATGCCAGCCGCCAGTTCGAGCGTGCTGCCGGATTCGTGGCGGTGATGCTGCCGAAGCTCTGTAGCGGAATGTCCGCCCCGTTCCTTTTCGGGTATGTTTTCCAACCATTTGAAATAGTCGTTGAACACATTGGCGGAAAACTCCTTGCCCATGCGTGAACCGTTGAACACCTCCCGTCGGTCGTGGTCAATGAAGGTGACACCGTAGATACGTCCCCGCTCATTCTCACGGAACACCACATCGATATTTTTTTGCCCCAGCAGTTCCACAAACCGTTTCCGTGAATCCGCCTGCCGCAAGGCACGGGCGATGTCCGCCTGTATGGAGGGTGCCCATTTCCCCTCTTTGAGAGCTTTCAGGTTCATCAGCATCCGCTTTTCCAACAGTTCATTCCCGAAGCGTTTTCCGAAACGTGAACTCTTGAACGGCGGACTGACCACCTTGCCGGTATCATCCGTGGCAGAATAGACAATGCCGGTGTAGGGTATGCCGTTGTATTCCCCCCTGACCTGTTTCGCCTCGATGTTGAGTGTGGAAAGCAGTGCGCTGTATTCCCCGAAAGTCTGGAAACGGTAACTTTCCAGTACGGCTTTAAGGGCGTTGCCTACCTGGTGGCGGACATCCCCCAAGGAAGCATCCACCTTTTTTAGTTCCGCTTTCGGATTCCGCCTTTCCGTGTCCGCTCCGTTGCGCAAGCCGAAATCCGTTTCCAGTTCCCGACAGGCGGTCATGGAACGGCGATGCTCGTAGGCGTCACTGATCTTTTTTCCCTGTCCGTCCACACAGACACTGACGATATGAATGTGGGCATTATGGGTATCGGCATGTTTGTAGGCTATGTACGGCTGATTCCCATAGCCCATCTTCTGCATATACCGTTCCGCCAACTCTACCAATTGCCCATCAGTCAGCCGGTCTTCCGGTGCCGGAGAAAGGGAGATATGCAGGACGGGCTTCTCCGTATTGCGGTTTGCCAGCAGGTAGTTCTCAAAAGAGAGCAATGCCAGACGTATGTCCTCACTGGGCAATCCCAATCTGTCGGAAATCATGCGGTTGCCCGAAAGAATCTCGGCGGTACCTGCCGTTACCTTGTCGTAGTTATAGGCAAGTGCTCCGTAAAGGCTTGTTCCGTGACTTATTTTTGCAACCATTTCCGCTCGTATTCCTGGGTTAGCACCATGACTTTTTTACATACAAGCATCAGTTCGATGCTCAGTTTCTCCAACCTGTAGAGCAATGCCATCGCACGTTTTTCCCCGAAATTGTTCTTCAAGGTCCGGACAACCTGATTGTAGTTGTTTCCGACGGCCTGAAACTGCCTGTGGAATTCGGTCAGTTTGATGTAGTAGTCCATTGTCGCCTTGTCGATTTTCACAACTTTGATGCGACCTCCAAAAATGGATTTCTTGATGAATCCCGCTTTTTCTTTCATGCCGGATTCAGAGAATGCCGCTTCAAAGCGTACGTTTTCTTCATTTGTCAACTTGATGCCGTAACGATGTATGGCTGGATCTGCTTTGGGCTTTCGTCCCATTTTTTTCCTTGAGCTTTCTTTCATGCACTTTAGGGAATTTATGATTTGACTTTTTTCCAGATTTTTCGACTTTGGAGAAAAATCCCCCGGCTTTTGCCGGGCAAGTTGGTTTTGGGATGCCCGAAAAGTTTCGGGCTGCCGAAAACACAACTTGCTCTGTTCGCTTGAACAGAGAATCCTCCTTCGTCGGATTGCTGCGCGACGTTCACGGCGCGCTGTGGTCCGACGAAGTCAGTTCTTTTCCATCGTCTGATTCCGATTTTGCAAAATTAGACAGTGATAACCGATTGGTAAACAGCGTTTGATATGACATTTGATGACATCTGACGACATCTGATGTCAGGTAGGGGAAATGTTGGTGGAAGTTTCAAAAATAGCCGCTACTTTTGGCACAGTGCATGAGGGCATACATTGAAACATTGTCCTGTAAGGGGGATTGCTTGCCTGCCACAGGTGGTGCATGGTGTGAATGCGGCATCATCCATATATGTGCAATGCCATATATGCTGCACGACAATCCTGCATGACGGAATACATTGCATCCGTGCAATGCAGTATGGGATACATTGAACCCCATATTGCATGAATGCAATGCACCTTATATGGCAATGCCCATCGGCAACCGGTATTACACTGGTGCAATATGGTATGCAATGTATTCATGCAAACCGGCAAACAATGCGTCATTGCCATATACCAACGGATGCATTGCCGTGTGATGAAACAAAAAAATCCGGACAGATATGAAACAAATTATACACTCTAAATTCAAGCCTATGAAGAAAGAACCTTTATTTGTCGCTTTGAGCAACCAGAAAGGCGGTGTGGGAAAATCCACGTTCACGGTATTGTTCGCCAGTTACTTCCATTACCTGAAGGGGTATAACGTACTGGTGGTGGATTGTGATTATCCACAGCACAGCATCAGTACCATGCGGAACTGGGAAGTGGGAAACATTGAAAAGAACGTGCATCTGCAAAACCAGCTGGTGGAACAGTTCGGAGCAAGCGGCAGGAAAGCCTACAGCATCCTGAACTCCACTCCGGAAGAAGCCCGGGAAACGGCCGGACGCTTTCTTGAAAAGTCGGAGCTGGATTATGACCTTGTCCTTTTTGACCTTCCGGGTACCGTAAATGTGCCCGGTGTATTCCAGTCCGTAATCAATATGGATTATGTATTCACCCCCATCACGCAGGAAAGAATGGCAATGCGGAGCAGCATGTCTTTTGTCCTTGCCATCCGGGAATACATGCACCGGCATAAGGATGTACCCTTGCGTGGTATCCATATGTTCTGGAACCGGATGGACAAACGTGTTTCCAAAGACCTGTATAACGGCTATACTGAAATTTTCCGTTCGCTGAAATTGCCGGTACTGGAAACCGTCATTCCCAGTGCAGAACGTTACAAAAAAGATTCCGGAATGAAAGGGCCTCTGTTCCGCAGCACTTTGTTCCCTCCATCTTCCTCCGCAATGAAAGGAAGCAGTCTGGACCTGCTGGCAGCGGAAATAGAAACCATACTGAAACTTCAATAAAAACAATTATGACCACCAAAAGAAGAACGGATTACCAAGTGGACGAGGAGGCATTGAAACGCATGATGGCAGGAGATGTGACCGCTTTGGAAAGAACGGTTCCTCCGGAAGAGGAGCCGGAAACAAAAAGTCAGGCTGGACCTTGTCTGGAGAAACAGGAGAAGAAAAGCGGTTCTTCCAGACAGCAAATAAAAAAAACACCGGATGGAGCGGCTGATTCAGATGAATACCGGAGCCGGTTTCTGAAAGTGAAACTGTCGGGAGCAAGAAGGCAGACCTATATTAACGATACATTGTACAGGACTGTTGCCAAAGTATTGCCGGTCATTGCACCGGAAATGTCTGTCCCCATGTTTTTAGGGAGTGTACTGTCAGACCATCTGGAAAGGTATCAGCATATTATCAATGAAATATATAATCAAGAAGCAACTCAAAAGCCAATAGAATGGAAGAAATAGTTTATTTATCAATACGGTTCGGCTGTACCGCTTATCTGTTATATAAGGTATGGAAACAAAAAGAGAGAATAGGTAAAATCTGTGATCTGCTTTATACTCCCCGCAATCGGCCACAAGCAGAAAAAGACAACGGTGAACCGGGAAATGCACAGGATGTGATGGGAGCTACCCGATTTGTCTATCTGGACGAGAATGCCGGGAAGACCGTCGCTCCTTACATGAGCCAGCAACTGGAAACCGGAAGTGATTTTATCGGAGCGGATAAGGATATTCCGGAAGATGAAGTGGAATGCAAACTGCCTTTGGAGGAGATGAGAATGCTGAAAGAAGAACAGGAGGAACTGGACAGCCGCTCTCCCGAAACGGAAGCCATTGCTCCGATGGTTACTCCTGCTGACCTGCTCAATGTAGGCGACGTGCTGCTTAACCTGAATGGTGCCGGCTCGGACGAGAACAAATCATACAGGGCGGCCATGACACTGCATTCCATTCGGGAAACGGACATGTTTGAACTGTTCTCCTCCCAGGTGGAGAACAAGAAGCTGATTGAGGAACTGATGGGGAAGTATGTGGATAAGGAGGGGAATGCGTTGCCTTTGAAAAGAGAGAGGAAAGAAAGCAAACATGTTACTGACTGGAGGAATCTGGTCTGAAAAGGCAATATTTGTCATGTTCGGAAAATCCTGTATGCGTTAAAGTATATGGGATTTTTACATTATGCACTTATGAGGAGTAATGTGAATATTTATGTAAAACATACTATGCATTGATATAAAACTATAATATGTATCATAGATTGATTAACTTTGCAATTATTGATTAGGGTAATCTCTACTGGTTCACTTTCTGCATTCTTTCTTTGCTTCACAAATTTATCCTTTCTATTTTAGCTGTAATCTTCAGGGCGAATCTAAGGTAGTCTTCAATATTTTAAATAGTTATCTATTCAAATCAATTTTTGTTATCCACAGATTATTGTCTGTTCCAAACTTAAAATCCTCAATAGATTGGGATATGTCCTAATAAGCCTTGTTCAGTCATACCATTGGTAAAGTTGTAACCGACATTCTGTGCAAGAGTTGTGATGTCTTGTGCATCACAAACTTCGTTAAATCCACATTCACGTGTCTTTAGGCATACATCATTCACAATGAATACACGATGTTCACCTAATACATCAAGGATAATAGCCTTATAATTACAGTTCATTACAGAAAAAGACAGTTCTTCAAAATATATTCGTCTAATTTCATATTTAGCAATTTTAATGATTGTGATACTAAATGTATAACATAATTGTAAAAAATGATATAATTCATTAAGCTTTGGCACGGGATTTGTAATAATATAAGTAGCATAAGTTTAAAAACTTTTGTATCAAATTTGGCTCATCTACTAAGCCGACAAGTCCGTGAGGATATGTAGACAGGTTTTCTTACTTTCTCCTGTATTTATGAAGAAGTACAAAATATAACAGAGTACCCTATCTGTCTAAACATCGGGAGAATTAATCTTATATATTTAATTAATACTTGAATTTTATGCGAGTTAAAAACGTTAATGGTTCAGGTCGTTTTTCTGCCCCAGCAGGCTATCGTTCATGGTTAGACTATTGGGAAAAGAAAACTGGTAGTAAAGCTTTTTTTTGTTCCGCTTCCAACTGTTTTAGTAGCAACTTAGTGGGAGCTCATGTACAAAAAGCTAATAGTACGGATAATAGGTGGTATATTATCCCACTATGCTCCAGTTGTAATCAGAGAACCGACACATTTGAGGTATCAGGAACATTAGTACCTGTACCAAGTAACTTCTAATTAAAAAGAAGAAATTTTATCCATATTGCAGCAGAGCAATATGAAACTTTATCAATCTGACAGGGAGGCAACCCTGTCAGATTTTATGCCAAGCTGACACATTTTTTTCTAAATACAGCACAAATATAGTAACTTCTATAATACAAACAAAGAATATCATCTTTGATTTGAGGAGGATTTGAGGAGTTCCCGGCCCCAATCTTTCTATGATTTTCCAGTGTAGATATGTATATTAGTGCTCCCCAATAATAGGAAGTTGTTGTTTTCTAACTATTCAATAAAAAATCACACAAGTAGGTATCATTTTAGAGCGGAGAATACCTGTTTTTCTTCTTCATTCGTTGTATGGCAAGGACATCTGATGACATTTGATGACATCTGATGACACATCTGAATCATAGCGCATTATCTCCATTTATCTTTGTTGTCGAATTCAAATTTATGTCTTACCCAAACGATTCGACAATGAAAAGAAGAATCCTTTTTTCTGTGATGTGTGCGGTCATCGCCGCAAACACCTTTGCGCAGGGTCAGGGCCTTGCGGGTATCAACGAGGCAACCAGCCTCATGACCTCGTATTTCGATCCCGCCACCAAACTATGCTATGCCATCGGTGCGGTGCTTGGTCTGGTAGGCGGTATCAAGACCTATGGCAAATTTTCCAGCGGAGATCCTGACACTTCGAAAACCGCCGCCAGCTGGTTCTTTGCCTGTATCTTTCTGATCGTAGCCGCCACCATCTTACGTTCCTTCTTCCTCTAAAGCCTATGGAATATCCGGTAAACAAAGGTGCCGGTAACCCCGTCGAGTTCAAAGGACTCAAGTCGCAATACCTGTTCGTCTTTGCCGGAGGGCTTGCGATGGTGCTCCTTATGGTAGTCTTTCTTTACCTAACGGGGGTGGACCAATGGATATGCTTATCCTTCGGAATCCTGTCCGGCAGCCTGTTGGTGTGGGTGATATTCCGTTTGAATGCCCGTTACGGTGAACACGGGCTGATGAAGCTGCTGGCTGAAAAACGGCATCCACGCTATCTGATTCACCGCAAGAGAGTTTTCAGATTATTCACAAGAAGAAGAAAAAAGCAACAATCATGAGAAATGTATTAAAGGCGGAAACGCTGGAACGCAGATTCCCCCTGCTGTCAGTAGAAAACGGCTGTATCGTGAGCAAGGATGCAGACCTGACCGTGGCTTTCGAAGTGGAACTGCCCGAACTGTACACGGTAACGGCAGACGAGTATGAGGCCATGCACTCCTCCTGGATCAAAGCCGTGAAGGTATTGCCGGAACATAGTGTCGTCTGCAAACAGGACTGGTTCGTCAAGGAAACCTACCGTCCGAAGACCGATGGCGGAGAACAGAGCTTCCTGACACGCAGCTATGAGCTGCATTTCAATGAAAGACCTTACCTGAATCACAAATGCTACCTGTTCCTGACGAAGACAACCCGCGAACGCAGCCGCCGGAAGAGTGACTTCAATACCCTTTGCCGGGGATTCCTGTTGCCCAAAGAGATAACCGACAAGGATGCTGCCGCCCGCTTTCTTGAGGCGGTGGAACAGTTCGAGCGTATTATGAATGATTCCGGACATATAAGGCTTCGCCGTCTGGAAACAGACGAAATCACCGGTACGAAGGAACGTCCCGGGCTGGTGGAAAAATACTTTTCCCTCTCGCTGGAGGATGAGACCGCCGTATTGCAGGACATCTGCCTCAAGCCCGGCAGGATGCGCATCGGTGACAAACGCCTCTGCCTGCATACCCTTTCCGATACGGAAGACCTGCCCGGCAGACTTTCCACGGACATGCGCTACGAGAGGATGTCCACGGACCGCAGCGACTGCCGCCTCTCCTTTGCCGCACCCGTAGGACTGCTGCTGTCATGCAACCACATCTATTCGCAATACGTGTTCATCGACGACGCACAGGAAATCCTGCAGATGATGGAGAAAAACTCGCGCAATATGCTCTCGTTGTCAAAATACAGCCGGAGCAATGCCGTTAACCAGGAGTGGACGGAGATGTATCTTGATGAGGCACATACCAAAGGAGTGCTTCCCGTCAGATGCCACTGCAACGTCATCGCCTGGGCGGAGGATGCGGAAGAGTTCCGCCACATCAGGAACGACACGGGCAGCCAGCTGGCCATGATGGAATGCACGCCAAGGTATAACACCATTGACACACCGGTCATCTATTGGGCGGGAATCCCCGGAAATGCAGGTGACTTTCCATCCGAAGAATCCTTTTATACCTTCCTGGAACAGGCCGTATGCCTCTTTGCCGGAGAGACCAATTACAGGAGTTCGCCCAGTCCGTTCGGCATCCGGCTTGCAGACCGCCAGAACGGGATACCGGTGCATGTGGATATTTCCGACCTGCCCATGAAGCGAGGAATCATCACCAACAGAAATAAGTTCATCCTCGGGCCTTCGGGCAGCGGAAAATCCTTTTTCACCAACCACCTTGTCCGCCAATACTACGAACAGGGAGCGCATATCCTGCTGGTGGACACTGGAAACAGCTACCAGGGGTTGTGCAGGATGATCCATGACCGTACCAACGGGGAGGACGGGATTTACATCACGTATGAAGAGGACAATCCGATATCCTTCAACCCGTTCTACACCGAATCCGGAAAATTCGATGTGGAGAAGCGTGACAGTATCAATACACTGATACTGACCTTGTGGAAACGGGAGGACGAGTCGCCGAAACGTTCGGAGGAGGTCGCTCTTTCCGGAGCAGTGAACGCCTATATCCGAAAGATTTCGGAGAACCGGAACATCAGACCGGACTTCAACGGTTTCTATGAGTTTGTCGCCGATGACTACAGAAGAATGATTGAAGAGAAAAAGGTGCGTGAGAAGGATTTTGACATTGACGGTTTTTTGAATGTTCTGGAACCGTTCTACCGGGGCGGAGACTATGACTTCCTGCTGAACTCCGACAAGGAACTGGACCTGACAGGCAAACGGTTCATCGTATTCGAACTGGACAATATCAGCAGCAACAAAGTGCTTCTTCCGGTGGTGACACTGATCATTATGGAAACTTTCATCGCCAAGATGCGCAGGCTCAAAGGTATCCGTAAGATGATACTGATAGAGGAATGCTGGAAAGCCCTGATGTCCGCCAATATGAGTGAATACATCAAGTATCTTTTTAAGACCGTCAGAAAATATTTCGGCGAGGCTGTGGTGGTGACACAGGAGGTGGACGACATCATCAGCTCTCCGATTGTGAAGGAGGCCATCATCAACAACTCTGACTGCAAGATCCTGCTTGACCAGCGGAAATACATGAACAAGTTCGAGCACATCCAGCGGCTGCTCGGTCTGACCGAGAAAGAGAAAGGGCAGATTCTTTCCATCAACCAGGCGAACCATCCCGGGCGCTTCTACCGGGAAGTATGGATAGGGCTTGGAGGAACCTGCTCGGCAGTATATGCCACGGAAGTGAGCGAGGAAGAATACTTCACGTTCACGACCGAGGAGTCGGAGAAACTGGAAGTACAACGGATTGCCGGAGGGCCGGAGGGCAGTCTGGAAGGAGCCATCCGCCGTCTGGCGGAGAAAAAGCGAGAGGAACAGAAACAGGTATCAAACCCGAAATGAAAACGATTATGAGAAACAGACCCCTTATGAGGCTGGCGGTATGTCTGATAAGCATGGCCGCCATGATATTGCAGAGCTGTTCGGAAAGCGGTATCGACCGCGACAAGATCTGCGGAACGTGGACCAGCGTGGAAGGCAGACCTGACGTGCTGGTATACAAGGAAGGAGAATGCTATAAGGTGACGGTGTTTTCCCGTAGCGGGAGAACCCGAAGGCTGAAGCCGCAGACTTACCTGCTGGTGGAAGAAAACGGAAACCTGTTTGTCAATACGGGCTACCGTGTCGATGTGTCCTACAATGAGGCAGCCGACGTGCTGACATTCTCACCGGGCGGAGACTATGTAAGGAAGGAGGAACGGGCATGAAGGCAAGAACGCTTCTGATCGGAACGGCATTTGTACTGGGCGTTACCGGAGCACGCGCCCAATGGGTGGTGACAGATCCCGGCAATCTGGCCCAAAGCATCATAAACATGTCGGACAATATCGCCCATACCTCAAAGACGGCAGTCAATACGGCAGAAAGCTTTGCCGAGACAGTAAAGATCTATGAGCAGGCCAAGAAATATTACGACCAGCTGAAATCGGTCAACAACCTGATACAGGATGCCCGCAAGGTGCGTGACATCATCCTGATGGTGGGCGACGTGTCCGACATCTATGTAACCAACTTCGGCAAGATGATGAACGATGAAAACTTCTCACCGCGCGAACTGGACGCCATCGCCTTCGGTTACACCCGCCTGCTGGAAGAGAGCAACGGCGTGTTGCAGGACCTGAAACAGGTTATCAATGTCAGTACCCTGTCCATGACCGACAAGGACCGTATGGACGTGGTGGACAACTGCTATTACGAGATGCGCCGTTACCGCAACCTTGTGAGCTATTATACGAACAAGAACATAGCCGTAAGCTACCTCAGGGCCAGAAAGAAGAACGACCTGGAACGTGTGATGCGGCTCTATGGGAATGAAACCTCCAAATACTGGTAGCCATGATGCCGTTGTCGATAGATTTTGCCAACCTGCACACCATACTGGCAACCCTGTATGACGAGATGCTTCCCCTTTGCGAGGACATGATGGACGTGGGCAAGGGACTTGCCGGACTGGGTGCGTTGTTCTACGTTGCCGTCCGTGTATGGCAGTCGATGGCACGTGCCGAACCGATAGATGTCTATCCCCTGCTGCGTCCCTTTGCCATAGGCATCTGCATCCTGCTCTTTCCCACGCTGGTGCTCGGCACGCTGAACAATATTCTCAGTCCCATCGTGCAGGGCACACACAAGATGCTCGAAGGACAGACGATGGATATGGAACAGTACCGGATCCAAAAGGAGGAACTGGAAAAGGAGGCCATGCTCCGCAATCCCGAAACAGCATATCTGGTAAGTGACGAGGAGTTTGACCGTCAGCTGGATGAACTGGGCTGGTCAACCATAGATACCGCCTCCCGGCTGGGCATGTATGTGGAAGTCGGGATGTATAATCTGGAAAAGAAAATCCGGGACGCATTCCGCAGCCTGCTGGAGCTGATATTCGCAGCGGCATCGCTGCTGATAGATACCGTGAGGACTTTTTTCCTGGTCGTACTCTCGATACTGGGACCGGTAGCGTTCGCCTTCAGTGTATGGGACGGATTCCAGTCCACGCTCGGACAGTGGTTCACGAGATATATTTCCGTTTACCTGTGGCTTCCGGTCAGCGACCTGTTCAGCACCCTGCTTGCCAAACTTCAGGTACTGATGCTTCAGAATGACATTCAGGAACTGCAGAACAATCCGGACTACTCGATAGACAACTCGAACAGTGTCTACATCATCTTTATGCTGATCGGGATTATCGGATACTTCACCGTGCCTACGGTAGCAGGCTGGATAGTGCAGGCAGGCGGTGCCGGAAACTTCAGCCGTAACCTGAACCGTACAGCCACCAAGACAGGCGGTCTTGCAGCCGGAGCAGGCGGTGCCGTATTGGGGAATATCGGAGGCAGGCTGAGGGGCAAATAAACCCTGCGGAGCCTCCTTCCCATGAGTCGGGCAACCCAAGATGACGGGTCCGGTGACCTGTCGGAACGGGATGTCCAGTCATACCGGAAATATTTATTCATTCAAACCAGACATCAAAAAAAATGGAATTCAAGTCATTGACAAACATTGAGAGCAGCTTCAAGCGCATCCGCCTGATGCTGGCGGTCTTTGCCTGCTGCTGTGCACTCGTTACCGGATATGCGCTGTGGAGCTCATACCGCTTTGCCGAGAAGCAACGCGAGAAAATCTATGTGCTTGACGGGGGCAAATCGCTGATGATGGCCCTTTCGCAGGACCTCTCACAGAACAGGCCTGCCGAGGCGCGGGAACATGTAAGGCGCTTTCACGAACTGTTTTTCTCGCTCTCACCCCAGAAGGATGCTATCGAGCACAATATCAACCGTGCCCTGCAACTGGCAGACAAGAGTGCCTATCACTACTATGTGGATTTTGCCGAAAGAGGGTATTACAACCGTCTGATTTCAGGCAACATCAACCAGGTGGTGCATGTGGACAGCGTGGTGTGCGACTTTGCCGCCTACCCTTACAAGGTGCGGACATATGCCCGGCAGCTGATTATCCGTGAAAGCAACGTGACCGAGCGCAGCCTCGTAACTTCCTGCTCGCTTCAAAACACAGGACGTTCGGATGACAATCCCAACGGATTCATTATCGAGCAGTTTACCGTGCTGGAGAATAAGGACATAAGAAGTGCGGAACGATGAGGGGAAAACGCGGATTCTTCGGCCATGCGGATAGCCGGGTACGGCTGTTCTGCCGGCGGCTGACAGGAAAGCAGCGCATCCTTCTGGCAGGCACGGCCTCGTTCCTGCTTGCTGCCTCCTGCCTGTACTCGATTCTCTCCTGTGTATCCCGTTTCGGGGAGCCGGGCCAAAGACCGGCAATGGGACATATCCGTTCCGTCGTGTTCCGGCCGGAAAGAACAAGAAACATTCATTCAAACATCCATAAACATGAAAATGGACTTTCAGAAAATCAGGGAACGGCTCGGAGTGTCAAATGACAAGCCGCTGACTCCCGAAGAGAAGCGCCGGCGCGCAAAGTATATTGTCTATCCGTTTTTCTGCCTGCTGTGCATGGGGTTCCTCCTGCTGGTATTCAGCCCGTCGGAAAAGGAGAAGGCGGAAATGGAAAAAGGCAGGGGTTTCAACGTGGAGATGCCTTCACCGGAAGATTCGGAAATGGAGGGCAACAAGGTAAGCGCCTACGAGCAGGAAGCACTGGCAAAAAAGGAAAAATGGCGCAGGGGAACCTTCCAGGAAATGTCCGAACTGCTCAATAAGGACGGTCAGGATACTGCCGGTCTTACCGCAGGAAAAGCAAACATGGAACTTCCGCCGGAACCGGAAAAGGGGAAAGCCCCCGGCTCCATCCGTTCCTCTGCAGAAGCCTACCGGAATATGAACCGTTCGCTGGGCACTGTATATACCCGGAATGAAAATCAGCCAGATGCCGATCTGCTCCGCCGTATTGAGGATCTGGAAAAAGAAAGGAAGCCGGCGGAAGAACAGGCGGAAGGCCAGACCCTGGAAGAAAAGATGGCTCTGCTGGAAAAGTCCTACGAGCTGGCTGCCCGCTACAACGGGAAAGAGCCGGACGCTTCCTCTACAACAAATGCCCCAAACAGCCGGAAAGAACGGACGGCTGTCCGGCCTGTAAAACGGGTACAGAACCGGATGGTGTCATCACTGGCCCAGCCTGCAGGCAATGAAGACATTGCTTCCGGATATGCAGGCGAGAGAAATACCGGCTTCCACACCCCGGTAGGCAAAATGCCATCTTCCGGCAGGAACACCATCGCCGCCTGTGTGCATGGCACGCAGACCGTATCTGACGGACAGGCACTTCGTATCCGCCTGCTTGAGCCGATGGCAGTGGACGATCTCCTTATCCCAAAAGGTACGGTACTGGTCGGCGGCACACGTGTCGAGGGGGAACGGATGGGAATCCTGATCGAGACGGTGGAGTACAGGGGCACGCTGTTCCCGGTGGAACTCGAAGTGTATGACGCTGACGGGCAGCAGGGAATCCTTGTACCGAACTCGATGGAGTATGATGCCGCACGTGAGATTGCCGCCGGCATGGGCACCTCTATAGGAAGCAGCATCAATATCTCAACGGATGCCGGAGCGCAGATTGCCTCGGATGTGGGCAAGGGGGTGATACGGGGTGTGTCACAATATGTGGGCAAGAAGATGCGCACGGTGAAAATCACCCTGAAGGCCGGGCACCGGCTGTTGCTGCATTCTCCTGAAAAATGAAGGAGGAAAGGAAATCAACCATTTATTCACCAATCAACCAAGAAACACACATGAAGAAGATTCTGATGATGCTTGCCCTGATTGCGGGCACAGTGGCTGCATACGCGCAGCAGAGCAGCGGGGATTATTATGAAGGACTGAGCCGCAAGATCGGATTCAGCCGGATGATTCCCCCGCACGGTCTGGAAATCACATATGACAAGACCGTACATATTATTTTTCCCTCTCCCGTGAGATATGTGGACCTGGGTTCGCCCAATCTGATAGCGGGCAAGGCGGACGGTGCGGAAAATGTGATCCGTGTGAAGGCAACCCGGAAACATTTCCGGAGCGAGACAAACATGAGCGTAATTACCGAAGACGGCAACTTCTATACATTCAACGTCAAGTATGCCGACGAGCCTTTGCTGCTGAATGTGGAAATGTGCGACTTCATCCATGACGGAGAGGCCGTGAACCGTCCGAACAATGCGATGGAAATCTACTTGCAGGAACTCGCCGGGGAGTCTCCCCGTCTGGTACGGCTGATCATGAAATCCGTGTATGAACAGAACAAACGCAAGGTCAAGCACATCGGCTGCAAACGGTTCGGAGTGCAATATCTGCTTAAAGGACTTTATGCGCACGGCGAACTGATCTATTTCCATACCGAAGTGAAGAACGCCACGAACGTGCCTTTCGACGTGGACTTCGTGACCTTCAAGATCGTGGACAAGAAAATCATGAAACGTACCGCCATGCAGGAACAGGTCATCTATCCGCTTCGTGCCTTCAACTATGTGACCCGTGTGGACGGGAAGAAGAACGAGCGGACGGTGTTTGCCCTGCCCAGGTTCACCATTCCCGACGACAAGAAGCTGATAGTGGAAATGTATGAGAAGCAAGGCGGCCGGCATCAGTCCTTTGATGTGGAGAATGAGGACCTGGTACGCGCAGAAACCGTCAATGAACTGAAAGTCAGATGAACGCCATGAAAAGAAACTTCCTCTTTATTATCCTCCTGCTTGCCCTCTTTACGGGGCAGGCAGAAGCCCAACGCCGCCTGCCGGGAATGAAAGCCGTCCGCTTCACCACTGAAATGGCCGACGGATTTTACAGCCGGGCAAACCGTCACGATGCAGGCTATGCCTTCTCGCTGGCTATATCCACCTGTACCGGGAACGGAAACCAGTGGATGTTTGGCGGTGAGATGCTGAAACGTAACATCCCTTACCGGAGTACGCATATACCCTTGTCGCAATATACGGGGGAAGGCGGTTATTACCATACGTTCTTTTCCACCCCCGGCAAGTCCTTCTTCCTGAACCTCGGCGCTTCCGCCCTGTTGGGCTATGAGACCGTGAACGAAGGAGACCGGCTGCTGGATGACGGAGCCGTTTTGCAGCAATGCGAGTCTTTCATCTATGGCGGCGCGGTAACGCTGGAAGCGGAAGGATACCTGTCCGACAGGGTTGTCCTGCTGGTGCGTCTGCGTGAGCGTTTCGTGTGGGGCAGTGCCTCGGGGATCTGCCACTTCCAGTATGGAATCGGAGTAAAATACATTTTCTAACCTTAAAAGAATACATACCCATGAAAAGAAAAATCCTTGATTTTATGCTGACAGCCTGCTGTATGGCATTCTTCTTTCTTGGTCTTGTCGCTTGTGACAATGAGCTGGATATCAGACAGGAATACCCGTTTGCGGTAGAAACCATGCCGGTAGCGGATGAGATTACCGATGGGGAGACTGTGGAAATCCGGCTGGAAATCAAGCCGGAAGGGAACTTTGCCGGAACCGTCTATACGCTAAGGTATTTCCAGCCGGACGGCAAGGGCAGTCTGAAGATGGAGGACGGAACGGTACTGAAGCCCAATGACCGTTATTTGCTGAACGAATGGAAATTCCGTCTTTACTATACTTCGCAAAGCGGCAAGGAATCCCAGACCATAGACCTCTATCTTGAAGATAATTGGGGGAATCTGCAACAATTGACATATGATTTTAATGGAAAGGATACGGATGAAGAAAATAACAAGAATGCTGCATGAAAAGAATACCGGCTGTTATGATCTTTCTGTTACTTGTCTTGTATGGCAAGGCGGAAAATCCCCCGTCTGACAAAGATAAGGCGGTAGCCTGCATCAAGCGGTGGGAAGGCTGGCACCGGGGGAAAATGCCTTACATCGGTTACGGACACCGCCTGCTTCCCCACGAGACGCTGACCGAGAACCTGAGTGAGGCACAGGCAGACTCACTTTTGAGATGCGACCTTGAACGGTGTTTGAAGGTATTCCGAAAATATGGGAAAGACTCGCTTCTTTTAAGTCTGTTAGGCTTTAATGTAGGCTGTTACCGTCTGATCGGCAACGGCAAGATACCTAAAAGCAAACTGATTCAGAAACTGGACAGCGGCAACCGGGATATTTACAGGGAATATGTATCGTTCCGCTGTTATCGGGGGAAAGTCATTCCAAGCATAGAGAGAAGAAGAAAAGAGGAGTTTGAACTGTTCTATATACCGTAGATTGCTTACTGATAAAGGTTTGGTTGTTACGAGACGACCGGACCTTTTTTATTTGTCCGGCATGAACATATCCCTAACAGGGGATTGTAAAGTTCCATTCCACAATAAACCTTGAATACCGTAACAGGAAACAGATGGAACATCGGAATGTGCATGACTAAAGATCTGTATTTATGTCATAGGGCACATGAAACATAAAAGTCCCTTGGGCAGAATGACTCCAATTGCCATATTAGATGGCAGATTCCCCAAAGCGGGCAGAATCAAGAACCGGGAAGTGGCTAAAACGGAAACGTCACAGGTATGATGTGATATACATCACCTTGTGACGTTTCTGTTTTTTTAAGATGTATTTGTCTGCTGTTCTTACTTTTGCAGCAAGTATTCCCCTATTGAACGATACCGGTCTTTGATTGTGGCATTTTCATTGAATCCATTCAGACAATGGAGCAAGGCTTTCTCCAAAGTGGTGTATCTGCGGTTAAAACATTGCGGATTGTCCAGGCAATAGGCATTCAAGGCATATCTGTATGGGGCATATTCAGGATTATCCTCTTTGGTGATTTTCACATGCCAAGGAAAGTGTATCCGCAGGGTGAATGAGCGTGTTTCCCCTTTTGTAATCCGTTCCTCTTCCTCCAGCATTTTTTTCACGAGGGACCTGTCCAGCAACGGATATCCATATTCCCTGTAATGTTTGATATGGCAGCAATACTCCGTTGCGTATTGCTTCAATTCTTCCGGTCTTATACCATAGTGCTCCCCATAGAAAAGCAGCACTTCCCTGCCTGTTACGATGACGGGCTTTCCGTCCGCTTCATGTTTAAATACCTGCCGTTCCATCTTTTCCCTGTCTGTCAGCAAGGCAAAACCGAAACATTCCGTAAGGGTGAAACTTTCCCTGCCGGGAACGGACAGCCCAATAAGCCTTTCCAATGTGTGACAGTAAAAGAAAATACCGTCATCGGCCATACCGGTGTCCGGTGAAAGCATAATTCTTACATCCTTGACCTGACCGCTGTCCCTTTGGACAATCCGGCAATTCGCGTAATGTGGCTCACAAGCATTCTCTTTCTTGAACCTGTGGTATTTCTCCAAAATTTCGTTCCGGATTTCCTCCTTGTCGGTCAGGGCAACTCCCAATCCGCAGTTTTCGCACCACCCGTAATAAAAAGCTTCGTCCGTGAAGTGGTCGAACTCTTTTGTGTTGGGGTTTACCATTGCCTCACACCTTACATTGGCCGATCCGCATCTGCTGCACACTATATTATTTTCCATTGTTCTTCTGCTTTACGGGCGACTCACGGCCGCCCTTGTCATACAATTCGGTTGTTATTCTCTTAATTTATCTTTACCCGGTTCATCAGCTGTCCCGAAATTTCATGCAGTTCCCGGCAACGTTCCGGCTGCTGTTCCCTTGCAAAGGCGGTGATTCCCTGTGTCAGTTTCCATAGCGTGGCCCCGCCTGTAACTCCGTCGTCAGGATTGTTGTTCATCAGCAGTTTCTCGACCTCACGTCCTTCGTTTTTCAACAGGGCTCCTTTCTGCACCAGATTTTTCAGTTCCTTGTCGAAATCCACGTCTATTTCCGATGCTCCTTGAATTTCGATGGCCTTCTGCATGATGGTGTCTTTGCTGTACAGTCCTTTGGTCAGGTCGGAAACAGCCGATACGGTGGTCTGCGTGTCCAGTTCGTAGGTCTTTTGGGAGAGGGACAGGGATTCCGGCAGTCGGCCTCCAAGGTGTATCTGCCGCATGACGGACTCCCTGACCATCCCGTTCAGGCACGCCCCGTTGAGCAGGAACGACCGCATATCGACCGATCCGTTGCCATAGTCGGATGTGGAGAAGCGTGCTCCTGCGAAGATGATGACCGTTCCGTTCTTACGGGTGGGTATCTCTATCGGAGTGGGCAGGATTGTCTCACACCATACTTTCGTGTCGTTCATATAGGCATCGGACACGACCGCTCCCTGTCCTCCCGCCTCACGGATGAAAGCGGTCAGGATATCCACCGAGTTCAGCCGACGGTAGGAGTCCGACAATACGCCCCGGACTTCCATTCCTACCGCCCGTATCAGTACCCGTGTACGCTCGGTCCATCCCGAATGCTCGTTCAGGATGGTGGCGCACAACTGTTTCTGCCAAACATCCCCGGCGGAAAGCTCGCGCAGGTATTTGGCGGGAATGCCCATCTTCTCCGAAATCTGGCTTATGGCGTTGCCGTGCAGGTTGAAGTTCCCTTCGGGCATTGCCATCTGCACCCTTCCTTCCGCTTTGAAAGAGATAACGGGGCGTTCCTTGCTACGTTGGCTTACCCCGATGGGAGCGATGAAATCCTGCGCGATCCGTCCCTCACTGAGCAGACGGTTGATGGTGTCCATGACACCGCCTTGCCTGCCTTCTATCATCCGCTGTACCTTGTTAATGACTACCTGGTTGAGGCCCTGCTGTTTCTGTACCGATGCAGTTGCCGGCATTACTGTTGTTTCCATAATACTATGTTTTTAATGTTGATGAATCAGAATTTATTCTTAGAGCTTGTCTTGGTTGTTTTAGCATGTCCCATGTATTTTTCTTCTGACAAACGGATATAATCCTCTTCGCTATATCCGGTCAGCCCGAACAGTTCATAATATCCGGGGAAAGTTTTTTTCCCCGCTTCCGGTATATGCATGCTGGTTCCCTTGTGGCAGCAGATGATATGCCGGACAAAGCGGTAACACTTGCAAAGATCAGCCACGACGGTATATTCGTTGTCCGTATGAGGTTCGTAATATCCACAGGAAAGATTGATACAGGATACTTCCAGACCGTTTCTTTTCAAAGCCGCCACATCTGTATTCAGTCCCTGTGCCGGCTTGTAGCCGTACTTCCGGACATCTATAGCTGAAATGAACTCGTTGGAGCAGAGCTTCATCCCATTGATTTGTGTTACCATATCCCCGTTCCCTTTCCGGTCACACTGAATCACGAAACGGCAATCGGAAAAGAAGGACATATCGGCATGGCTGCTGCCTATGCATCCCACCTCCTCCTGTACGAAGAAGGCACATTTCACCGTCTTGCAATCCTCCAGGCATTTCAGGCAGATCCAGATGCCGTTCTTGTCATCCGCACCGATTCCGGTCATCCGTTTACGCTTGTGATCATAGCCGACAATCATCGAGTCCGCCACAAGATGGGCTGCATAAGAGCCTGTCTTGCGCCGGTGTACCTCATCCATGTGCGCCACGACACAGGGGTAGCTTTCCCGGTTGCCTTTGACCGCATAGATGTTTCCGTACCTGTCTTGCCGGAAAGGAATCTCCATCTTTTTGAGTTCCTCTATGATGAATTTAGCCATCTTCCCCTCTCTGCCGGAGGGGGAAGAAATGCCGTAAAGAGCCATTAGTTTTTCCATGATAATGATATTTTAGGAAATGAACAATTTTTCGATTTGCAGGTATCGTCTGAATTCCGGTACGGGACGCCCTTTACGAAAGAGAAAAGACGGATATTTCTTTCCTTTATATTCCACTGATAATCCTTTCAGGACTTTCCCGAATACGGTAGATACATAGTACATATCCTGACAGTTCTTGCAGAATGCCGCATCCGGGAAGATATGTATCTTCCCGCATTTGGGACATACATATTTTTTCCTGTTTGCACACCCTTCCGTGCTCCGGCAGGTGGCTATGCTCGTGTCGCCCTCCGTATTTCTCAGTTCCAGGTTACCGTCCGTCAGATGGAGGCTGTAGAACGTGTCGAGGTAAGGCACCCCTTTCTTGTGCCACCTGCAGGCGGGCACTTTCACCGTCAAAGAAACCTGTATATTATCTCCGGCCGCCCATTCCTGCCCCTCAATGGGATTCAGTACGGTGAAATCCGTTGTATGTGTATAATCGTTGTATCTGCGTCGCAACAGGATACCTGCCTCCTGCGCCTGCTTGCGGATCAGTTCGATGACGAATGCGTGTGAGGAATAGATACGGTCCAGCAGGGAGGCGGCAATCGGTGTGTTTATTGATTTCCACAATGTTATCTCGCTCCATACAATGGCCCGTCCGACCACATTGCTGCTGTCATCCCTTGCCACGAGTATTTTGGCTCCTGCGAAATTGGCATAGAAATCCGCTGCATTACGGGCCTTGTCTTCATATCTCATACAGGAGTTGTGCAGGCTGGATTCGCTACCGTCAGATATGGGACTGTAGTTGCTTTCCAGATAAGCCTCCATAAAATCGTTCATACTGTCATGCAGTCTGATTGTGACCTTGCTGTCCAGTGAGATGGCGCTGCAGAAATAGTTGATTTCATCGGGCTGGTACGGTCCCAGATTTTTGAATAGCTCGATAAACGTGGATGGTTCCAGATCTGTCCGGTTCTCCGGAAACCAGGGTGCCTGCGGATTGTTCCGGTCCGGGAAATTGGGATGGCCCAAGTCTTTGTTGCATGCCGTGAACACGATCCGGATTTTCTTGAACGTGCCGGCTTCCGTCCGTTTGCGTTTGGTGGAGAAAAAATTGTAGGACCCCCGTATGACTTCTTCCACCGGTACGTTCTTTTTTACTTCCGAAAGGATATCTTTGGCTATCACACTTCCGTTTTCCGCCGCATGGGTCAGGCGGGATTTCAATTCGTTGCTAACATTCAGTTTCATAATCATTCGGTTTATTGTTTATAAATTCTGTTGTTTATATGGCAATTGTTTCTTGCCAGGCTGCATTTGGCGCAATTTCTCTTTCCGCTTTCTGAGCAGGTCAACGGACATGTTCCTGCTTGTCCGATATTCCTCCTCACTCATCCGGCGAATGGAGGGAATGCCCGTCTGGGTCAGCGTATGGTTTACCATCCAGCCGTCCATGAAGTTTTCGGGGCAGAGGCTGTCATGGTGGATGACCTCACCTATGCAGCCATGTACGAGCATGTTGCAAACGGTCATCAGGCAACAGGTACGGCTGACATCCTCTGCAACCAGATAATTACCCAGGTGGCGTACATGATATGCCAGCAGCAGCCTTCCGCTTCCGCATGTCGGGTCACAGATACGTTTTCCTGTCGCTGTCTCCCCCGAATCGGTACATAAGACCATCAGGTCGCAGATATCCGGCGGAGTGAAGAACTGTCCGTTCACCTGCCGACCGCTTTTGGAGGATATTGCCATGAAGAGGTCACCGAACGCATCAAACCATCCGCCGGATTGCAATTCCCGCTGCATGAGCCGTATCCATCCGGTAAGCATTTCCATAAAATGCCTGTTCTGCTGCCGTTTGTATTTCCAGTCCATAAGGGGCGGTGCGCCGGGAGAGAACCCGTGAATGACATAACGCAGGAAATCGTTGAAAACGGATATCGGATCGTAGCCGTTCGAATAGGCGAAATCACAGACCATTTTCTCAAGCGGACGTATCGTCTGCGGTGTGTTGTATGGTACCATATTACTCTGATTTTTTATAGATTGTTACTATATGTCTTTTATGGTCAGTCTGTATCCTGACGGGAGAAATGCCAAGGAAAGAGAGATGGGTGTCCGCTTTCAGCATGTTCCATTCCCATGCGGGAAGTTCCTTCCATTCCATACGGTATGCCCAGAGTATGAACAGACCGGGACGGAATCCGTTGAAAAGCTTTCCGTGCAGAATCCCGACCAGCCGTTCCAGTTCTTCCCGCGAGTAAAGGGTGAATGCCTCATTCCGATAGACAAAGGCATCAGCCGGTTCAATATCCGGCTGACACTCGATGAGGTATCTCTTCCATTCTTTTGTGGTGTACTTTCCGTACAGAGGATCGGGTTCCGTGTATTTCCATGCCCTGACGAATGTGTGGAAGAGGACGGCACCGTTCCTGTGCCTTCCGGTATGCCCCCACATCCGGAACTGTTTGCTGCGTATGCCATCGGGAATCAGCAATTCCGGACCGGTTGTAACCCAAGGGCCTCCTTCGGTATTGTAACCGGTACACTTTTCATTTTCATGGCAAAAAGGTGTCTGTGGGAGAAGGCAGATATGAACTTCCCGGTCATCGCCCCTTTCAATGTGTGCCTGCGGATAATAGTCACCGCCACGGGTGATATAAGTGACAACGTCTCCTGCAGTCGGTAAACCGACTCTTTCCCTGTCCTCCCGCATCCTTGAAATCAGCCGGTTCACCTTCTCCACATCACATTCCTTTATGGAGCAGGCACACCCTTCATGCCTGTTGAGCAGAGTCAGACTTTCCAGGTCATAAAAATTACCGTACTTCATATTGAGATCGTTTTTGTTGATACAATTTGACCTGACGGGCAACCATGTCGCAGAACTTCTGTCCGTTCTCCTTCTCGCTTCTGAAATAGGCAATCATGTCCCAGAGATTCCGATTGAAGTAGCCGGTCCATTTTTCGTAATAGTGACTTCCATAGACCTTTCCGAACGTTTCCTCGAAAAGTGCAGGAGTCAGCCCTTCATCCCCGTGGTGGTTGTATTGCCACAGGGAGACAAGCAGCAGCTGGTTATAGTCCAGTGTTTCCATATCTGTTCTTTTTTAAGTAAAACATCGGCCTACATGGGTAGGCATTTTTATTTCTTGATGTCTTTCCAGTCTGTTTTCCGGGGATTGCGGCAAGGCTTGGCGAAAGAAAATACCGCAGCGAAGCGAGGATGATTTTCTTTCAGCCAACCCAGCCCCTGAAAGGGGCCGCCTTGCACAATCAGCCCGGAAAACGGCTATCTTTACAGCAAGAAATGAAAAAGCAGACCTCGGATTCTCTGTTCTGAAGTCTGCTTTTCGGTCATTGTCAAGTTTCATGTTTTTCAGGTATGTATCTGCCATCCGTGGAACGGCTGCAATGTTACGGCAAACGACCTGTCAGGTATTCCATGATAGAGCAGACCTCCTACGATACCTATTCTTCCATCAGCATAATGCTGGGTAAAGCCGAACGAGTATGGGGCATGGTCATAGTAGAGTGAAATCTCACTGGGATAGTCAGGATTCCCTTCCCAACTCTTCAACCGTTCCAAGCACTTTTGAAGTGAGGTGTCACCGATGGATTCGGCATAGCGCTTTACGTTCTCGAAATGTTCTTCATTCAGGATTTTCATAACTTTGGTGTTTTATCTGTTAAACACGTCCGGCTCCGGGGGCCGGTATTTTTATTTCTCGCCTGCCTGACAGTCCCGTGGCCGTACCCGCAAGGTTTGGCGAAAGAAAATACCGCAGCGAAGCGAGGATGATTTTCTTTCAGCCAACCCCGCAGGGGCCTGACCTTGTACGGGTACACAGGACACGGGACTACCTTTGCAGGGTGGGAAATAAAATATACGGTTGTTTTTTGTTGTGGGATTTTGTGTGGATTCCTTAGATAATCTTCCTGATTTGTTCGCCATTGCCGGACAAATGCTGTATTTTTGCAATTTCTAATTTCAGGATTATGGAAAACTATGTAAAGAAAGCGGCGGATGCTTTCCTTGTGGAGCGTCCGTACGGTATGCGTGTGGATTACAGGAAGAAAGGATTCGTGCTGTTTAACCGTAACCTCAATGTGTTGGGAAATGCGGAACAGACCCGTCTGGAAGAACTGCCTCTGGAGCGGTTCAATGTGGAGGAGATTCCGTTGGAGGGTGAAGTCGTGGAGGAACACGCGGGATTTACCGATGTATTCTTCTATACCGATCTGACCAATCCCTATGCCGGATATGTACTGAATTTGCAAAAGCTTAAAGCCTATAACCGGTTGATGTTTCTGCTGGCAATGGCGCTGAACCGTGAATTGTGAGGCCGGAAGCCGGTAGCGGTAACAGCTGCATGGAGCAGACCGTTACCGCCCCGGATTTAATTATTTGCCCTCTTTTTCTGTTATGAACGCCAGATAGACGGACACGGCCTTATGGCATCCGGTAAAGTCCGGAGTCCGGCAGCCCTTGATTTTCCGGAAACTGACGGTTCCGTTCCTGTCAATGCCCCTCACATGCCTGTTGAATGTCCCTTTGGTTCTGATATGGATGTCAAAACCGTCCCTTTCGGTGATTTCAAGGAACATTTCTCCCGTGATCCGTTCCCCGTCCAGGAATTTCTGTTTCTGTTCATTGAGCAGCCGCTGATGTTGCTCTTCCTGCACTCTGCGCTCTTCCGCCTCTTTCTCCTTCTGCTCCCTGCGTTTCTGCTCCTGTATTCTTTTATATTCCTCACGGGCTTGCACCAGGGGGGTGGTGTCAAGTCCGAGAGCTTCGAACACGCGGACGGAGATCAAATTGACGAAGGCTCCTCTTTCCGCACTTTGAAGCGTATCCGCAATCCAGTTCCTGCAATAGGTGGCGGCTTCCTCTCTGCAACCTTCTCCCTTGAGGAACCGGCGTGAATACTGCCCGCTGGAGAAATAAACGTTTTCAATCCGGCAGACCACATGGAAACAGTCATCGTCTTCATTCCCGTATTCGTTCTTTCTCGACAGGGAGAGATATACATTCTCCGCGTACGGCTCCAGTTCCATATAAGGAGCCACGACGGTATTCCCATCAGACTTGTACTTGAATACTTTTGCTTTCATACTATCGTTCAGTTTGTCGGTTGTTGCATATTTCATCTATAATCTCTTTCCCGCTTCTTTCACCCTTCAGGAAGGCAAGGAAGCGCCTCAAAAAGAGCCGGGCACAGTCACTTCCCAGCTGGAAGCTTTCACCGTCTTTGGTAGCACATACCGCAAAACGCCCCAGTCCGAAACTGTCCTGTTGCGGTACGATGTGGTAAGACAAGTCCTCGCTTGCGTTGATGTGCAACCCACGACGGAAAACATAGAAAGTTTTCGGGATTCTTCTGTCGGTATCGATTTCCATACGCTTGTAACCGTGATGTTCCAATAATCGGCCCAGTTCCCTGTTTGTCGGAATTGTATGTCCGATCCAGTCCGGCCAGCTTATATTTTCTATTGTGTGTCCGTAATTGTCATATAATATGTTGAACTGTTCCTGGTATTCATCGTAAAATTCCCCGTTCCCGTTGCACATTTCCTCCAACGCGATGCCGTTTTTACGGACAAGGGCAAGGTCGCCCAGTCCGCACGCGATTTCATTGAGCAGCGTGCGTTCCTCATCCCTGTCCTTTGCCGTTCCGTAAATTCTAAGCCGGGAATATCGGTGTAGCGCCGAACGGGACGGCATATCCAGTTTTTCCCATATTCCATCGTTTCCTATAGCCTGTCTGGTGTTTCCCGGAAGTCCGTACCACCACTTGTCCAAATTGTTTGTATCCATAATTTCTGAATCAGATTGTTTTCAAATTCTGTTTTGAGTACCATGCCTGATACGCGGCGGCATACTCCTGACGTTCCCGTTCCAGGGAATTTCTCATTTCAGGGGTGTACCCGAGCAGGCGGATGTATCCTCCGTTATAGCCGGTGGGTTCGCACTTTATTCCGGCTTCCTCCAGTTTGTCGATGCGTTTTTGGGCCATTTTTGCGCTTGAATATTCCTTCGGCCAAAAATAGACTTCGCCCCGTGAGCCGAAACAGTCTTCCCCCAGAATTATTTCCCCGGCATACTTCCGGCTTTCGATGATGCCGAAACGCGCTTTGCCCAATGCCCGGCGCATTGCCTTGTGTGCCGGACCTTCCGGATGCTTGAATACCTCCGGCTTGTCTTTGCTGCCGAGTTTGGGCGGTTCCACCTTGTACGGCTGTTTGTAACTTCCGATTCCGAGCGTCAGGTAAAAGTTGGTATGAAAATAGTCCGTCATGGGGGCGCTGTCATCGAAATTGTACGACATGATGAAATCGCAGATGTTCATCATTACATCCTTTGCCCTGTCCGTCAATGATTTGTCTGAATGGATATGATGGTGGTTGACATCGCCTTGAACTTTTCCGGACTCTTTGGTGAACGCCTCGAAATCCGCTTTCATCAACCGGATATGGATGGAGTGGCAATTCTCCCGTCTGGCAGAGAACTTGTATCCCGGATAGGTCTCCTTGAGCCATGCCCGTACCAGTCCCACGATTTCCGGAGCGTGCTGCCCCTTGTAATTGCGGCCTTTCCAGCGGTATTCGTTATACACATACCCGGTGTATTCCTTTGCCGTGGCTCCCGGATAGTCATATTCATATCCGGTTGAGGTCGAGGGAATATCCGGTTTTTCTTTCCAAGCCTCAAAAAGCCTTCCAAACTCGGTGGTCACCTGCTGCATGATTGCGGTGTCACCACCCTTGTCCGGGTGGTGCTCCAATGCCAGCCGGCGGTATTCTTTCTTCAAGTCCGCCAGAGAGTGTATGTTCTGAAAATAAGTCATAGCCATAAGTTTTTTATGCCCCTGCGAGGCGGTTGATAAAATATTCCCGGTAGTCAAAGTCAAGACCGAGGTTGAGACAGGCCGTTTCCATGTCATCTTCTCTCAGGTCGTCCGCCTCCTGCAATTCGCGCAGGTACCGTATTTCGGAGTCCAGGTATTCCTGTGCTTCCGTTTGACCGCAACCGCATGAGTTGCAGATCAGACTGATAATGTTTCCCTGCATGCTGTTTGATTTTTTATGTTTCTGTTCCTGTTTCTGAGGCCTCGTCCGTCATATATCGAGACGGCCCGTTCCACCAGAATCCTGCGGTTGTCTTCCGAGAGTTCCAGGTAGAACCGTTCCGCCGCGCCGAATGTGCCCTTGTCTGTCGCCACGCACCATTTTTTCCAGAAATGCGGGTACATGCCGCCATACACGGCTTTGCATTCCTCCTCGCTCCAGGCGTTCCACATGTAGTAGAAGAAACTGGAGACGGTATTTTCCGCTTGATATTTCATGGTTCTTCTATTTGTGATTCTACATTGTTTGTTTCTCTCAGTTGATGCCACACAGCCTCATACATCTCATGAAGCCAGTCTATGTTCTTCGCGCCGAGTTCAAACGGGCTGTGACACTGCACCCCGTCACCGCTTTCTTTCTCTTCGGCAAGGACGGTCAGGCTGTCCGCCGTTACCCGGAGTCCTGTCACCCTGCATTCATATGGTTCTCCGTTCTTGCCAAACCATATTACCCAGACCGGATCATAATCCTCTTCCGGAAGACGAATTTCTTTCATGCAGTGAGCATGGAGCAACTGCCGTATCGCGTCGATGATGTCCCCCCGCAGTTCCTTGATCCTGCCGCTGAAATCAACGGCTTCTGACGGTAAACTTCCTTTTCCGCCTCTTTCCTGCAAGGAGAGAATCCGCGTGTCGGGATGGATACAGAAATCCCACTCCAACACTTCATCGTCATCGCGTGTCGTGTGGATATCGCCGCCCAAAACAAGACCGCAATCGTCATTTACCATTCTTTTTGCTTCATCGCGGTCTTCTGCCGCTACCGTGTAAGTGCCTTCGAAGGAATACCTTACTCTTATGTCATATCTTTTCATGATTCTTTCCATTTGATTGTTGATACCAGATTCATTGCCCGGAAGGATTACCGGATATTCAATATTGCGCTAAAGGCATGTGGGTCAAGCCTGTAAAACGTCGGAAGGTTAAGTGTGACCATCGGGTAGCTTACCCAGCCGCTCTGACGTCTATAACCTGTATCCTCAGCCAATTTGTTGGACAGAAGGAACTCCATGGCATCAGGATTGTTGTTGATGTCCACGAATGCCCTGTCAGGCAGTGAGAATGCCGCCTTATCTTCCAGGTTAACCGTCAGGACCGTGTATATCTCATGGGGCACGGGATCTTTCAGAGATAATGCCGGCCAGCCGTTATGGTACATTTCAATCACGATTGAGAGACGGCTTTCCTGATACAGGAAAGTCTCTTCCATGGACGGATGGTCGCATTTGACAATTTCAAAATCATCCTCCCCTTTGGTAAATGTCACCATCGGATAGGATACATCGACAAAACATTCCTCTTTCCGGTAACAGAGATGTTCTTTTCCCTCTGAACGGATTATAGCCAATCGGGTGTTCATATTCGTAACTGGTTTTAAAATTATTGACTTGCAAGTTAATTGGCCGGCATTCACCGGCCTGTTTCTTTAAACGTGTGATTGTCACCGCCTGCGGACATTTGGGAGAGTTGCTGTCTCACCGCCTTGATTTTCCCGATCAGTTCGTCCTCCCTTCGGAATGAGGGGGTACATTTGGTACGCCTCATCCCGGCTCCCCAGGGGATGCCGCCGCATACTTTTCTCAGGCGTGCCTTTTCGCTTTCCAAGGCCGACTCCAGACGGGCCAGCCTGCGTCGCAACGATTCTTCGGTCACAGTTCTCATGATCTCATTGTTTTTTTAGTATGGTGACGGATCGGAAAGACAGTCACCATACCGTCGTTATGTGTCACGTTATATTTTAGCTTTTTCCCTTTTGATGCCTCTCAGGACGTACAACAGGTGTAGGAACAGCTCCCTGTCGTAAATCCGGAAGAAGAACGGCTCGCCTGTTTCCCTGACCGTTCCGGTAAACGACACGGACTCCCGGTTCACGGGATATTGGAAGAAGTTGCCGTTTGCCAGCAGGGTGTGCTTTTTCTTCATCACTTCGCCTAGGAACCTGTCCATATCGTCGTTTCCCTCATAGCCGGAGAAGTAGAGGAAATGATGACGGCGCAGGCTTCGCAGGATTTTGGCGGTTTCCAGCCTCACATCCCTGCCTGACGATTCGTCCGTTCCTCTCATCAGGTTGCAGATGAACTTTTTCTCGCCATTTATGTCAAGAAACAGATAAGGAACTATAATTATAGAGGCATGCCGTGCGTGGTTGGAGATGACCATCGGCTTTTCTTTCTGGATGTCTCCTTTGAAGGTAATGTTCCGGTAATGGTTGTCCATCTGCCGTTCCAGCTCCTTCCTTGGCGTGGTAACGGAGCGGAGTCCCGTGAAGTAGCGTCCGCCCGCCCGGAAGCAGAACCGGTAGATGTCCGCATGATAAGGCTCTCCCAGGAAAAAGAAATTCCGGGTATGGCGGATGGGGGGCAAGACATCCATGTAGTCGAAATATCTTTCTTCCGTAATCTCACTGAACGGGGCGCAGAGGGATTGCAGGTGGATGCGTATCATCTTGCGGACGGTATTTCCGGACACGGCTGTGAGACACGGGTTCTTTTCCCTGTCTCTCAGTTCCTCCAGTGTCTCATGGTGGTAGTCGCCGTGTATTCCGTCAGACATGGTGGTCACGCAGCTGCCGTCAAAACTGCGTGAATCGACTACGAATTTCAGTTTGTCGTTATTCATGGTTCAGATGTTTTGAAGGTTCAACACTCTTTTGGCGGCACTGAGGGCATTGGAGGTGAGCTGCCGTTGCCATGCCTTGTTTCTGGGTGACCAGCGGAATCCGGAGGATTTCAGTTCCTTGCGTCTGTTGTCTTCGGGAATCCTGTCAAACAGGATCTGAAGGCGGTCTTCCCCATAGTTCCATACAAGTGTCCCGCCCTCGAACGGCACTTCCTTGTTTTCCCGGCTTTGCATCGCTTTCAGCTTTTCGCGCATCCGTTCCGCCAGTTCCGGCAATTGGAAGAATTTGTTTCTCGGTGTGATGACGGGTTTCTTCACCCTTGCGTTATATTCGGAAATGAAGTCCACGGCCCTACGGACGATTTCCACTTCCCCGTGATTGGCCAGGGTGGATACCTTGTTCAGGATGCTGCTGACAAACAGGGCACGGCTATAGCCCCGGCATTGTCCGGTATCAATCCCGTGGATGGTATCGGCACTGCTCTTGATGTCGCGTTTGAGCGTCTGCCATGCCTTTTCCTGTTTCTCTTCCTCCGGTCGTGCGGCTTCCTTTTTCCGTCTGACGGTTTCAAGAACTTTTTTCCGCCAATTGCGGAATTCCTCGTAACGGTTCTGATAGCTTCTGTTCGTTTTTTCCTGCCTGTAGTAATCAAATCCGCTCCGTCCCGTCACCATCGGGTTGGCACAGCGGGAGAGGACCGAGAGCTGGGCGGACAACTTCTGCCGGTAGGCGGCGATGTATGTATCCCGTTCCTTTTCCGGCATGAGTTGCAGGTCGTTGTGCAGCTCCTCTCCGTAAATCATGATGTCCGTCTCGCCGCGAATCTCCGGATTGAAGGAACTCCAGGCGTATGCGTCGCAAGCCTGTTTCCACATATCATCCAAATAGGCAGGATGTTTGAATGCTACGGCTTCCCAGTCTTTGAAGTCCTTGGAATGCAATTCATTGTGATCTTCCGGATTTCCGTACAGGTGTACATAGTTGCCCGTTCCATGATGCTCCTTTCTGAAATGGAACGGTACGGGGGGATAGTCCGTACCTTTTTTCCGGATCATCGTGACCCTGTGTGCATTCTCTATGGTAAGGTCTGCTACTTGCTCTTCGCAGACCTTTGCTGTTGTTTCATTCATAATCATTACTTTTTTAAATGTCAGCCGTAAATCATTTCTTCCAGTTCATCGTCCGTCAACAGGCGGATCTCTTCGTCCGAACAATAGTAAGCGATTTCTTCGTCCAAATCGAATGCTGCCGGATCAAGGCTTCTGATGCCATCCAGCAGTTCCTGTTCCAGTCTTTCTACGGAAACCAGATAGTTCCCATCTTTGCCTTGCACTTCCCGTGCAGGATAGCTCATTTCCCGATAAACCAACATCGTCATTTCCGGATTGGCTTCCTGCTGTCCTTTGCTTGTCGTCTTTCTGTTCATACCTTTATTTTTTTAAGTTTGACATGATCGGCTCCATGGAGCCGGATTTTCGTTTTCTTACTTGCCGGGCTGTCCTTTGTCGGGGATTGAGCAAGGCTTGGCAAAAGAAAATACCGCAGCGAAGCGAGGATGATTTTCTTTTAGCCAACCAGCCCCTGAAAGGGGCCGCCTTGCGCAATCAACCCGACAAATGGCTATATTTGCAGGTAAGAAATTGAAAGGACGGCAGGATATTGTGAATTATAGATTACAAAAAAAGCCATCCCTAGGGGGACGGCTTAATGACTGAATTTGTATACTTATTGTGCAAGACGCTCCTTCACGCTGTTCATTGCTTCTTTCAGGCTGCTGTTCATGACCCGTGCATAATGCTGTGTCATACGTGTGGAGGCATGGCCGAGCATGACGGAAACATCTTGAAGAGGCACATTGTTGGCAAGCGTGACCGTAGTCCCGAAAGTGTGACGGGCAACGTGCGTGGTCAGATTCTTCTTAATGCCACAGAAATCGGCTATTTCCTTGAGATAGCTGTTCATCTTCTGGTTGCACATGACGGGCAAACAGCATCCTTTCTTAATGCAGGTCGGATGTTCCTTGTATTTCTCCAATATGGCCAGGGGTACGGGCAGCAATGGAATATTGCTGATGGAAGAGGCCTTCCTACGGTGTTCCAATTTGACCCTTCCTTTTCTTATCCACCAGTCTCCGAGATTGTCCTGTACCAGATTCTCTTTGTTCAGACTGGCAACATCGGAGAATGCCAGACCAGTGAAGCACGCAAAGACAAAGACATCCCTGACCAGTTCAAGCCGTGGAATGGTGAATTTCTTTTTCATTACGGTCTGCAACTCGTCGTAGGTCAGGAATACCGGATCGGTCTCGTCCTGCTCCATCTTGTAACCGTAAAAGGGATTCTTGCGCATCCATTCCTTTGCCAATGCCATATTGGTAAATTTCTTGAAGCATTTCATATAACGGACTATCGTGTTCCGGCACAGTCCCGCCTCCGTTTTCAGGTAGATGTCAAACGCACGGATGAACTCCGGTGTCAGCTCATGGAAAGTGACATCCTCCTTTCCATAATAAGAGGGGATGAGCAGCTGTAATTTCTTCACCACGTTCTTATACCGGTTGATCGTGACGGGAGAGTAGTCTATACCCGCCAATGTTTCCATTTCCTTGATGCCTTCCCTCATGGTGCCGAGCAGTGTACGCATTTCGGTGTCTTTCCCGAAAACACGTTTAAGAATCAGTTTTGGGGTAATCAGGGCCTGTTCCAATACCAGTTCCTTGTGTTTTTCCAAGGCGCGTGCGTGCAGTTCGGCAATATAGGCGTTCAGTGCCACTGATGCCCTGTCCCTGCCTTTACTGCATCCTTTGGCGGCGTTCCATAAGTTCAGGGGTACGCTTCTTTGGATACGTACATCGTCATAGTCTCCATTGATGGTTATCCGCATCAATACCGGTGCCTCACCGTTTTTCAACAATTTCGTTTTAAGCACGAAAAACAGAATGTTCATTGTTCCTTGTTTCATCACTTTTGTTTTTTGAGGTGTTACATTCAATTGTTTCGTCAAAACCGGATGGCATGAGGACGTGGAGCGAAATGTTAAATTCGGTGGCTTTTTTGAGGGACTTGTGGAAAAGCCATAAAAATCCCATTTTTCTCAGGTTCGAATTGCCTTTTGTATCCCGGGTTCGATTCCTTTTTTTTATCCCGATGGGAAATACCGAATTTTTAAATTTCTTTCACTTTTTCGACTTCATCCGGTCATGTGTGCAAAATTACTTTTTCACACCGGAGATTGGAATTGTCAAACAGCTGAAAAACAATGAAGTATGGTGCATATTTATGGCTTTTTCAAAAGCCTTAAAAAAAGCCACTGAATTGGCAAAATCCAACTTCACAAATATGTAGCGGAATGCGTAGTGAGGGTAAAAAAAGAACCCTTGAACTATCTCTAATTCAAGGGTTTTCTAAAATTGAAAAGCTTTTTGGTGGTGCCACCAGGAATCGTAACATATCTACAAGTGGCTGTATATCATTACTTTTCAGAATCACATTAACAGCAATCTCCTCCTATTGCTCCACCGTTGGACTTCTGTGTTTTGCGCATTGTGGAAACGGATGATTTCTTGGTGCAAAGGTAGTGAATTAGTTTGGATTATTATCGTTCTTGTCCTTTAATCTTTTGATTTCTCTATCAAAATCGCTTTCAAGCAAGTCCATTTCACGTTTGCGATAGATAGCAAACTCCTTTTCTGCCTTTTCAATCGCCTGTTTATGTGAAATACGTCCTTTACCAATCAAGACCTTCCGTTTGTGTGCAATAATCTGGTTGTCCAGTGCTTCTATCCAGTCTTTCATTGTCATGGGATTCATTTCCAATGCTTGGAACTCGGCAAAGTCCAAGAAACCGGAAACAAGCAGATTCAAGCGTTGTAGTTCAATCTCAGACAAATAATTTTTAGCAATCTTCACATCATCTTTAGTCACATAATTACCCTTGAAGTTTGTCATACCCACAAATGGCTTTTCATTATCCACGCGATGATAGATAACTTCGGCTGCCGTATTCTCATGAACCGCATAATGCAGCTTGTTCTGTACTGTGGCAAAAAACATTTTTGTCATCTCGTCACGAGGGTCGTAGTCTGTCGCTGTGGCATAAATGTCCGTAACCTGTTGGTAAAAATTACGTTCGCTACTACGAATATCCCTGATGCGCTGTAACAATTCACGGAAATATCGGTTTCCTCCCTGTTTCAATCGCTCGTCATCCATAGCAAATCCCTTTTGGATGTATTCGTGAAGCCGTTGGGTAGCCCAGCGACGGAAACGAGTCGCCACCTGCGACTGGATACGATACCCCAATGCTATAATCATGTCAAGATTGTAATGGTCAATGTTACGTTTTACCTGACGATTGCCTTCCTGGCGAACTAACAAGAATTTCTTGTTAGTTGCCTCTATGGTCAGTTCTCCATCTTTATATATATTATCCACATGTTGGCTGATGTTCTGTTGTGTTGTACAATATATTTCCGCCAACTGATTTTGCGTCAGCCATAAATCCTCATCGGCAAAACGCACGGACACACGAGTTATCTCGTTATCGTCTTGATAGAGTATTATTTTGTTTTCTTCGCTCATAATTAGTGATTATCTTTTTTCTTTGAATTTGAACGATAAAGTCTGTCGGTAATTACACCCCTAAATATGTCCTCATTGAGAAACTCTAAAACACGGTTCAAATCTGCAACATTATTTGTTGGTAAAACCAATTCTTTATTTTCATTTATTTGGGCATTAACTCCGTATTTATTTAATAGGCTTGTTTTTGTTCGAGATGCTTTTCTCATAAAAGTTGAAATATTGTCAGTGTTCGACAACAACTTTATAAGCCGACGTGTCTTTATGTTTGCTATATGCTTTATGCTTTCGGTATTTACATTAATTCCATCTAATTCTCCAAAGGATTCAATTTCAGCATTTGTAGCTTCTGTAACAAAATTTATTAGTGAGAATATTTGATTTGCGACTGTATAACTTTGGAAATATAGCTTTCCCTCCTCGTACAACGCATGAATCTTATCTTCGACAATAAAAGCAGAGTTATTCATTTTTGCAAATACATTTCCATATTCAAACCGCAAGACCATTTTGCGTTGCAACATATTTTTCTTATTAAAGATCTGAAAATAGAACTTTCCATCATCGTAATAAAAGATGCTTTTAGGCATATCTTCATTTATATTGTATTCGGACATGTCAGCCTGATTACATGGTATACGAGCAAAATCTTCAGGTAAGTCATAATGCACGTACGTTATATTTTCTCCGTTCCGACTAACAATATTGCCATCGAAAACATCTTCTTCTATACCTTCTGGTTTGAATGTAGCCCCACTATTTATAAATAGGTTTTTAATCTCTGTTATTATCTCTTCTTTTAGAGGGATATGTTTTACTGTATTATCAGGCATCAATGCATAAAATTGGCTCATATTATTTTTCATTAATGATTAAACCCATATAATCTGTCACTTCAACAAACTTTTTAATCTCATTCTTATTCCTGATACATTTTTCAGAAATTAGTATATAGGTGTTTTCTTCTGTATATACTTCATAATAGCGATACCCCCATATTGAACAAAGTAAATTATAGTTGTTGTTATTATAACTTGCAATCGCAATAAAGCAGCATTGAAGTATTATGCAAACAAATAATACCATAAAATCAAGTTCGTCGGCAAATATTGTCAACCAAGGGATTATAGACGAAATTACCTGCTCCGCACTGTTCAGAGATAAATTTGAATAAGATTTCACTTGAATAGTTTTTCCCTCCTTGTACTTGCTAGATTTTTTACAAAGAAAAATTTTGATGCCGATAAGACATATTAATGTGAATCCAAAACTGATATTGATGCCCCACCATTCAAAACTAGTAGGAAATATCCTATTTTCTAGCATTTCATCCCAAAATCGAAAATAATTCGTGCTATCCTTAATGACACCTATTAATCCTAGTGACAAGAATGTTGGTGCTGTTACCGTGGCGGTGAACAGAAATTTAGAAACAAAACTTACCATCGGAAGATTATTTTAAAGATGAAAATAATTTGTTTATCTCCTCTTCTGTCTCAAATATGGGGGTTGCGCCGTACTCGCCATTAAGATAGCTGTTTTGAAGCATTTTATCAAAGCGCACATTATATAAATTATCCATTCTTCCAAATGAACTGATACCGTTATTGTCTTTTTTCATCAACCATATTTCATCTCTCCTGAATATCTTTTGATCCATTAAAGAACTTTCATGAGTGGTGAAAATCAGTTGACTTGAAACATCTTTTGAATACTTATAAAACAATAAAATTATTTGCTTAATAAGTGATGGATGCAAGCTACGTTCCATTTCATCAACAATAAAGACTTTCTCTCCTTGAATCAAGTCCAAGATAAGTGGAATATAATCAAATAAACGTTTTGTACCATCACTCTCATCGCCAAGCGAAAAAAGCTCGACATCAGTTTCATTCATTTTTTTATGTACTGTCATCAATTTCTTAGCCTTAATTTCACCATCAATCAAGTTGATTAAATACAAGTTATCGTCAAATCTTAATGCTCCAAATGCTTCATCTGTGTTGGATTTTGACAAATCTGCTTTTATTGCACGTTGTAAATCTTGTGGAATACCAAGTTTTTCAAATTGTACTTCTATTAATTTTACACTATCAACGCCAGTATTGAAATATCTTAAAAGTGCCCCAAAACCACGTTTTAAATCATTATCATCAGCAGCTTTAAGTAATACACCTTGCTTATACGGAGTATCAGGGAATATAATTTTAAGAGAATTTACGAACCAGTCTATAACAGAATCCAAATCTTTAATATTTGATACATTCTCATGAATGTTACGACTCATGACCTCATGAAGAAACAATTGTCTTTGTGGTGTCGCTTTTGCAAGAAATGACAAGAATTGTGATTCTTCTTCTTTTGGATTGAGTTTAAGAAGATATGAAATATCAAAATTGGATTTTTTTGTATTCCTTTGAAAAATAACACATTCATTGTTTTTGTTTATTTGCTTAAGCCATTCTAAGCTTATTTGTTCTGCATTGTAGCTAAAGCCATATTCATATTTTTTGTTTCCACAAAGTATATGATAAATAATGGTTGTATCTTTTTTCTTATTTTCCGAGCTCAAACGAAAGGGGTAAAAATCTATTAAATCATCTGTACGAGTACCCCTTAAAACAAGTTTTTTACCTAACTCTATCGCCTTGACAAAATTGCTCTTTCCGCCAGCATTTGCTCCAAACACTGCTGCTGATTTTAGCACCCACTGTCCTTTAGTCGGCTCCATTTTATGGTCCTTTTTCAAAGAACCTTTGTTGGGCTGAAGGAGTAATATTTCTTTATCCTTAAAGGATAGGAAATTTTCTATTGTGAACTGTTGTAGCATAAGTATTGACTAAATAAGTTGTTTAACACTGCAAATATAGTGATATTTTCTCATTTGCACAATATATTACGTATGATTTTGTGATATATAGTATTTACAATGTGATTTTTTCTCATCTTGAATATATAATACTGAAAAAGTTTGTATATTTGCATCGTGAATTCGAAATTAAGACCCTGGTGAAGGACCAGAGAGTTCACACTCTTGTATTATGTACAGAATATTTATTTCGCATTCGTGGTCATATTCAAGCGATTATGACAAAATTGAATTATTTTTACGTCAAGAAGGTATTCGCTTTTACAACCATTCTGTCCCCCAGAATGACCCCATTCATACAAATGGCTCAGACAAGCAATTATCTGATGCAATAGAAGCAAAAGTTAAAGGGTGTAGTTGTGTCATTATCCTTGCTGGAGTATATGCCACTTATAGCAAGTGGATTAACAAAGAAATTGAAATGGCACAGAAATATCGCAAACCAATTATTGCGGTTCAACCATGGGGGGCAGAACGCACATCTTCTGTTGTGAAAAATGTAGCTGATGTCATTGTTGGCTGGAATGCCAAATCCGTCGCAAACGCGGTTCGAGAATATGCTATATATCAATACCTTTAACACAGAGGCCGTATGAAAAAAGCACTGTTAATTGGAATCAATGATTATCCTGCGGGAAATGAACTGACAGGATGTATAGAGGATATCAATAACGTTAAAGCTGTAATTGAACGACATGGCGATGGTTCTCCGAATTTTGGAGTTAAAATGATGCCAAATGTACAGACTTCAGGAGAAGTAATGGAGGCTATTCAAAAACTTTTTGCTGGAGATAATGATACAGCTCTTTTATATTTCTCTGGGCACGGTTACGCAAATAACACAGGAGCAGAGATTGTTATGCCACAGGACATATCCACTCCCGGTCTGTACTATACAGGAATACAGATGTCAACTATAATGAATATTGTCAATAATTCTCATGTTCATAACAAAGTTGTAATCTTAGACTGCTGTCATTCTGGAAATATGGGGAAGTATAATCTTCAAGATGCTGGCAGCATTTTAAATACAGGAGTTTCTATTCTAACAGCTTGTCGTGAAGATGAAGTTGCGATGGAAGCTGGTGGCCATGGCCTTTTCACAGAGTTACTCTGCGCTGGACTTAATGGAGGAGCATCAGATTTCTGTGGGAATATTACTATAGGTGGTGTGTATGCATACATTGATCGTTCTTTTGGACCATGGGACCAAAGACCAGTCTTTAAAACCAATGTTACAGAATTTGCACCATTACGTAAAGTAGAACCACAAGTGTCGTTGTCAGTCATTCGTGAACTAACAAACTTGTTTGTGGATCCGAATAAAGATATAGCACTAGATCCATCTTTCGAGGACACAAACGACCCGTCTGTGCATCATGAATACGTAATACCCTATGCAGACCTAAATAATGTTAAGAAATTTAAACTGCTGCAAAAACTACAAAGCATAGGATTTGTGAAACCTATAGATGAAGAATTTATGTACTTTGCAGCAATGCATAGTACCGGATGTAAGTTAACAGAGTTAGGAAAATATTATTGGAGATTAGTAAACGAAGGAAGAATTTAATTTGAATATGGAATATTTTAGCGAGGCACATTTTCGTGCCATAACGAACAGAATGTCTCTTTACGAGCAACGCACATACAGCGATAATTATCAAGGATTACCAATGAATGAGCAGTTTGATATATTTCTTTCTTACAACATTTCCGATTCGGATGTTGTAAAAGGTATATTTTATGCTTTATCAAACATGGGATTCAAGGTCTATCTTGACTGTATTGTCGATGCTAACATGAAAAGAAATGAGACAGATAAAAATACTGCGAAAAGGATACAGCAAAGATTAAAGAATAGCAAATCTTTAATTTACGCTCAATCGCCTGATGCTGGAAAAAGTAATTGGATGCCATGGGAATTAGGGGTAGTAGATGGACATACAGGCAAATGTATGATTATGCCTGTTACGAAAGATGCTAAGCCTGTAAGTCCTCGGCGTGAATATCTACTTCTTTATCCTTACATTATGCCTTATGGAATTAGAGAAGAAATGAGAGTTTTCACAGAGCAATATTCTATTTATGGGGAAGATATTAATTCGTATATACGGAAATAATTTGTAACATCAAGCAGTGTGTTCTCGACTGCATAATTCGAGATGTGCATAATAAGGAAGAATATGGCAACAAATCCACCGTCTGGAGACGGACATCGCAATGGCGCAGTGAAAAATCGTTCACAGGTTTTTAATCCCAAAACAGAACAATGGGTAAAAAGAGATAAAGATACCGGGCGTTTCATGGATGTCAAACAAGATGGTACCCCGTTTAAGGGTGTGCGAAAAGAAAAGTGAGTTTTTAACGAGGGCAAGAGTTTGATACTTGCCCTTGTTTACTGCTTATGGTTACAATTTACAATTCAATTCCATATTCTTTCATCTTTTTATACAGCGTTGTCCTGCCTATTCCCAACAACTTGGCAGCAAGATGTCTCTTTCCCTTCGCCTGCTCTAAGGCACGGATAATCCGTTCTTTCTCTTCTGCTTCACTTTTGAGAGCGAAGCTGGAAGGAAAGGAAGATAGCTGTTCTCTGCCTAACTCCAAATCGTTATCAGTTATCATGTTGCCTTCCGCGTGCAGGACAGCCGTCTGTATCTTTTGTTTTAATTCACGGACGTTGCCCGGCCACGGATAGGCAAGCAGGATGTTATTGGCGGAAGCATTGAATCCTTTGATGTTACGCTCCAGTTCCTTGTTCGCCAGTCCGAGAAAGAACTCCGCCAACGGCAATATGTCCTCTTGACAGTCACGCAAGGGTGGTACGGTTATCGTGTATTCTTTCAGGCGATAGAGCAAGTCCTCACGGAAACGCTTTTCGGTGACGGCTTTCTGCAAGTCGTCGTTAGTAGCCGCCACGATACGTACGTCGGCGGTCTTGTCCTCTTTCGCTCCTATCGGACGATAGCGGTGTTCCTGTATGACACGGAGTAACATACGCTGCATTTCCATCGGAAGGTTGCCCACTTCGTCAAGGAACAATGTGCCGCCTTCGGCTTCCTGAAAATACCCCACATGGGCAGAATCTGCTCCCGTAAATGCCCCTTTGACGTGTCCGAAGAAGGCGGACTGTGCCAATGTCGGGGACAACGCTCCACAGTCCACCGTTACGAAAGGTTTTTCCGCACGTTTGCTTTGGGTATGCACATAACGGGCGATGTGTTCCTTGCCCGTGCCGTTCTCTCCGCATATCAGCACTCCCAAACGGGTGGGCGCAACCAACCGGACACGCCGCTTGATTTCCTGATATGCCGCTCCCTGACGGACGAATATTGGCACCTGCCCCTGCCTTTTCTGTTCCTGTGCCTTGTGCAGTAAACGGATGAGAGGGACAAGCCTGTCCTCCACCAACAGTTTGGGGATATAATCGGCAGAGCCGAGTTTCATACTTTCCACCGCCGTATGCACCTCGGCATAGTCGGTCATGACGATAAACGGTTGCGGCTTTTCCTCCTTGCGCATCCATCGTAACAGGTCGATACCCTCTCCGTCAGGCAGACGAAGGTCGGCAAGCACGATGTATTCCTCTCCGGCTTTCATCAACAATTTCTTGGCGGTGGAAAGCCGATACGCCTGTGCGGTGTCGAAACCGCCTTTCTTCAAAAGGTTGCAGATATAATCGTTATATACGGGATTGTCCTCTACCACTATTACTTTCATTGCTTGTCCTCCTTTCGTGTTTTAGCTTGTCCCACTATCTTGTTACCCATAGCCAACATTGCATCTATGGCTTTGCTGATTTCTTCGTCCGCACAATTCTCCTCCATACGCAATAGGCGGTGCAGCTCCCTGAGTGGTTTGTCTGCACGGATTACCGCCCACGAACTGCGCAAACGATGTACCTGTATATCCAAAGCCTTGCGGTCAAGCATTGCCCCAGCTTCCTTTATGGCTTGCATATCCTTTTCCGTCTCGGTTATCAGCTTGTCGAGCATTGCCACCTTGTCGCCATACGCCAACAAGGATGTCAGGTCGGGCTGTTCCTCCTTGTCAGACAGCAAGGGGGAAAGGCATTTCTCCGACACCGCCATCAGTTCCGACAGGTCAAACGGTTTGAACAGGCAGGCGGAAAAGCCTTGTGACAGCAGTTCTTCTTCGGTACAGCTTCCCGATGCCGTAGCGACTACCACAGGAATGGTCTTCGAGTTACCGATGTCCGATGAACGGAGAAGTTCCAACACCTCGTAGCCGTTCGTTTCCGGCATCTTCAAGTCGGTAATCAGCAGGTCGTAGTCATTTGTACGTATGGCTTCCATAAGGTCGCCCGTATTGTTGCATATCTCGCAATGGATGCCGTAATGAGCATACATATCCCTTGCCATCGAAAGAAGAATGTCCTTGTCGTCCAACATAATGACCGAATATGAGCGTTCAAAGTATGGCTCTTGATATTGCTCTTGCATTTTCTTCTTTTCGATGCCAGCAATATCAGCGGTTTGCATGGGTAATTCTATTGTGAAACGACTGCCTTTGCCTTTCTCGCTGTCCAACCGGATTGTACCGTCCAACATATCCACGATACGTTTCACTATCGACAAGCCCAATCCGAAACCGTCCTGTGTGGCGGCATTGGAGAGACGTTCAAATGCACCAAACACACGTTGCTGTTCTTCTCCACTCATTCCGTTGCCTGTATCTTCAACTACAATAGAAAGAACACTACCGTTATATTCCATACGAAACGATACGTTTCCGCTTTGCGTGAACTTGACAGCATTGGATAAAAGATTGCCGCAGACCTGCATGATGCGCTCCTTGTCACCCATCAGGATAACATCATCGCAACATTCCACCGTAAAACGCAAGTCTTTTGCTTCCGCCAAAGGAATAAATTCTGTCAATAAAGCGTCTGCCATGCCCTGCAATCGAAACGGGGCGCTATTCGCATTCTCCTTTCCACTATCCAGCCGGAAAAAGTCAAGTAATGTGTTCAACATGGCAATCATCCTACCGGCTGCCTGTAAGATACTTTCTGCATAGCGGCTTATGTTGTCCGTATCGTGTCCTTGTATCAGTTCCGCATAGCCGTGTATGGCTGTCAGCGGTGTGCGCAGTTCATGGGTAATGGTGTGCATGGCTTTCTTGCGGGAGGAAATCAGTTCCTTGTTTTGCATATCTGATTCATAGAGTTGCTTTATCAGGCTGACTGTCTTTGATTTATACCGTATAATACGGCGTATATCCCTGTGAATAATGATATAAGAAACAACCAAAAGAAGAAAGAGACAACCTGTCAGACTGCCGATTTGCAGGAACGAACGTTCACGCATGGCGGTTATTTCCATCTCACGCCCTTGCAAGTCACTTTCTATTTTCCTGTCCATCTGCCCGATAAGCGATTGCAGTTGTCGGTTCAGCTTATTGTTACGCATGGCGAGGCTGTTGGTTTGTGCTGCTAAACGGCGGCTTTGTGCCTGTTGTTGTGCTATCTCCTTGCTGTTCAGTGCATGGAGCATGTTAGTCGTGGCGGTTGTTTTCGGCTTTTCTTTTTTGCCAAACAAACCTAAGAAACCTTTACGTTTCGACTTCTGTGGTTGTTCCTGTGCGCTTCTTGCCGCAATGACGGGTACACGCTCGGCAATCCTCTGGTTCAAACTTTCCTGTTCATCTAATACTTCCACAATGCCCTGAAGTAACCTTTCCTTGCTTTCCAACAAGTGGCGCACACTGTCTATTTGTCTTGCTGGATAAACCGTTTTGAAACGGCATAGCATACTGTCCACTGCCATACGCCGAATATGGTAATGCTCCAAATCCTCGTCTTCCCACTCCAACACACTTTCGCCCAAAAGAGAAAGCCCGGTCATTTCACCGTAAACATGATGTATTTCTTGGCGGAAGTTGTTTATCCGTTGGTTCTCCGTTTCCAATGCCTCAATCTCTTTCCATTCATAATGCCACAGATACATGATCCCACCTGCCAACAGGCACATCAACAGGTAACCAGCGGCAACCAGTATGCGGAGAAATCTCGTACTCATGAAATTCAGTTTCATTCATATATTCTTTTTATCAAACAGCCCGCAAATTTCTTTGACTCATGGGCAGTGCCTCTTATTTCCTTTTCTTTCACCCTTGATTTGTCAATGTCTGACTTTGATAATTGCGAAGCGCCGCTTCGTTTTTTACCTGCATCCTCCACCCAAAGCATGGTAGAGGTTGATGATTCCCTGTATCTCGCCAAACCTGTCCTGCGCCTGTGCTTGTTCTGCGCTCAGCAGGGATTGTTGTGTTGTAAGCACTTCCAGATAGCTGGTGGAAGAATGGCTCATCAGCAGTTCTGTCTTTCGCACAGCTTCACGCAAGGTTTCAACCTGCCGGGTGTTTATCTCATATTGCGACTTAGCCGTCTGCCAGGTGGTTAATGCATCGTTCACCTCCTTTCCTGCGTTCAGCAATGACTGTTGGAATAATAATTTGGCTTCTTCCTGTTTAGTTTGTGCAATCTTCAAGTTGGCGATATTCGTGCCACGGTTGAATAGCGGTTGTGTCAGGGAACCGATGGCGTTGAACAACCATTGTCCGGGATTGGTGATTGCTCCACCTCCATTGTTAGTCCAACCCAATGTGCCCGAAAGAGTGATATTGGGGTAGAAGGCAGAGCGGGCTACATGGGTGGCGTAAAACGCTTGTGCCAGTTCCATTTCAGCCTGACGCACATCGGGACGATTGGAAAGCAACTGCAAAGGAACTCCGATAGAGATAGTATCAGGGAAGGATGCTTCGTCCAGGCTACTCCGTTCAATCGGTTGCGAAGGCATGGCAAGTATCGCAGACAAAGCATTCTCTGTTTCAGAGACACTTTTGCATATAGCCAGTTGCGATGATTCAAGTTGCATCACGTTTGCCTTTGCCTGCAATACCCCGGCTTCATTCGCCTTGCCCACCTTTTTCAACGCTTCGAGTGTGCGCACGGTAGCCCGCCAGTTTTCCAAAGTCCGATTGTTTATAGACATTTGTTCGTCAAGCAAGGCAAGTGTATAATAACTGTCTGCTATCGTGGCGATGAGTTGTGTCTGTACGGCTTGCTGATAGTCACGACTTCCCTGCCATGCGACAACCGCGCCACGCTTCGCAGCCGTGAATTTACCGAATATATCCAGTTCCCAACTTGCGGTCGCCCCGACATTGTATGTCTTTGCGGTCGCCCCATCGTAGCGGCTACCACCACCTTCGGCATTGATTCCCAATGAAGGGAGATAGGACAGTTTTGCCGTCATCAAAGCTGCCTCAGCCGCTTCAACCCGCAGGCGTGCCACATTGAGGTCTGTATTTTGCTCAAGTCCTGCCTCAATCAAAGACTGAAGTTCCCGGTCGGTGAACATCTCCCGCCATGACATGGAGGCGATGTTTGTTGTATCAATATCAACAGATAAGTTCCAATACAGATTTTCTGTCCGGATGCCAGCCCGATGATACCGGCTGTATGTGCCGCAGCCGGTAAGCATCAAAGTTGATAATATAAATATGGTTGTCTTCTTCATTTAATTACGTTTAACTCGTTCTTGAATGTATTGAAATGTGATGAACAGCGACGGCACGAGGAACAGCAATGCCAATGTACCCACTATCATGCCGCCTATTACACCTGTGGCAAGCGAGCGGCTGCCATTGGCACCCACGCCATGGGCCATCATCAGCGGAATAAGACCGAACACCATCGACAAGACGGTCATCAGGATAGGGCGCAGGCGAACCTTTGCCGCGCTGTATGCCGCCTGTGCCAATGTCATGCCTTCCGACCGTCGCTTACCAGCATATTCGGTCAGCAGAATGGCGGTCTTGGCAAGCAGTCCGATAATCATGATCAGTCCGGTCTGCATATAAATGTTGTTCTCCAATCCGAACATCCATGCGAACAGGAAGCTGCCCATCAGTCCGCAAGGCACGGACAGCAACACGGCAAACGGGATGAACACGCTTTCGTAGAGGGCGCACAGTATCAGGTATATCAAGACCATACAGAGCATGAATATCATTGCGGCATTGTTGGTGGTCTTGCTCTCCTCACGCGATAATCCCCCGAACTCGTAGCTGCAAGTGGCAGGAAGCACCTCACGTGCCGTCTCGCCAATCGCCTTGATGGCCTGACCGGAACTGTAGCCCGATGCCGGAGAGCCGTTGATGGCGATGGCATTGAAAAGGTTGAAGCGCGTAAGGTCGGAAGGTCCGTTGGTCTTGGTCAGGCGCACGAACTGGCTCAGCGGTGCCATGCTGCCATCGGAAGTACGCACGTACATCAGGTTGAGCGACTCCGTATTGATGCGGTACTCCGCCGGTGCCTGCATAGTGACGTGATAGAGTTTGGAGAAACGGTTGAAGTCCGATACATACGACCCGGTATAATACCCGGAAAGCGTGGACAACACATCGGCAGGAGATACGCCCGACTGCTCGCATTTCGCCGCGTCAATATCCACCCAATACTGAGGATAGTCTGCGGCAAAAGACGAATAGACCTCTCCGATTTCGGGACGGCGGGACAGTGCCTCTACAAATTTATCAGCCTCCTTCTTGAATGCGGCAACGTCTCCGCCCGTTTTGTCCTGCAAGTAGAGTTCAAAACCGTTGCCCATGCCGTAGCCGGCAATCATCGGCGGTGACATGGCAAACACCGTGGCATCGGGAACATCAGCGGTAGCGGCATAAATCTTGCCTATCACGTCATCCACCGATTGCCCTTCATCCTTGCGTTGGTTCCAATCTTTAAGTGTCATGAAATACATTGCCTGTGAAGGACCGGAACCGCTGAATGAGAATCCTCCGACCGCTCCGCTGTACTCAATCTCAGAGATGCTGTCAAGACGGTTGTTGATACGCGCCATCACCTTGTTGGTCTGCGCCATGGAGGAGCCGGGCTTTGTGTTCATGCTTACCATCACCGTGCCGGTGTCTTCCTGCGGAATAAGTCCTGTCTTCGTGATATTGACCAGCAAGACCAGCAACCCGAACGAGGCGGCAATCGTTCCCCACAGCAACCATCGGCAATGGATGATATACAGTACACCACGCACATAACGGCGGCTCAGACGCTCGAATACGGCATTAAATGCCTTACGGAAGCGTGCCGCAAAATTGTTCTTCGTGTTTCCGTGCTCGTCGATATAAGGTTTCAGGAACAAAGCACACAACGCCGGAGAAAGGGTGAACGCATTGATAGCCGATATGCCCACGGCAACCGCCATCGTGATACCGAACTGGGCATAGAACGCCCCGGAAGTGCCGCCCATCATTGCCACAGGGATAAACACCGCCATAAAGATAATGGTAGAGGTGAGAATGGCGGACGAAACGCCCTTCATGGCATCATCGGCGGCAAGTACCGGCGACTGGTAGCCTTCGTCGAACTTCGCCTGCACCGCCTCCACCACCACGATGGCATCGTCCACCACCGTGCCGATGGCAAGCACAAGGGCGAAAAGCGTGAGCAGGTTGATGGAAAAGCCTATCAGCGACATCACGGCAAACGTGCCGATGATGGAGACGAAGATGGAAACCGTGGGAATGAGCGTGGACTTGATGTCCTGCAAGAACACATACACCACCACGATAACCAGAAGTATCGCCTCGATAAGCGTCCGTATGACAGAATTGATGGAGGCATACAGGAACTTGTTGGTATCGGTCAGCACCACAAACTCCGCACCTTCCGGCAGGTCGCGTTCAATTTCATCGAGCACCTCGTGAATCTCATTGATGGTGCTTGAAGCGTTGGAGCCCGCTTTCTGGTTGATGAGCATGAAGGCAGCCGGATGTCCGTTCACTTCGGTGGAATAGCTGTAGTATTCATCGCCCAACTCCACGTCGGCGACATCTTTCAGCCGCAACACATCACCCCCGGGCAGGGACTTGATGACCAGCTCGCCGAACTCTTCCGCTGTGGAGAGGCGGCCGCGATACTTCATCGTGTATTCGTTTGCCGTGGGGTGATTGGCTCCGAACGAACCGGTTGCCGCCTCGATGTTCTGCTTCGCCAGCACGGAGGAGATGTCATCGGGAATCAGTCCGTACTGTGCCATCTTGTCGGGGCGCAACCAGAGGCGCATACTGTAGTTGGAACCGAACAGTTGTGCCTTTCCCACACCGCCGATACGTTTCAATCGCGGCTCCACGTTAATCTTCACGTAATTGTTGAGAAAGGTCTGGTCGAAACGGTTGTCGGGGCTATAGAGGGCGAATGTCAGCAACTCGGCGTTCTGCTGCTTCTCGGTGGTGACGCCGGTCTTGGTCGCTTCTGCCGGAAGCTGGCTCAACACGCCGTTCACCCGGTTCTGCACATTGACCGCCGCCATGTCGGCGTTGGCACCCTGCTTGAAATAGATGTTGATGGAAGCATCGCCTGTATTGGATGCCGTGGAGGTCATGTAGGTCATGTCCTCCACGCCGTTGATGGCCTCTTCCAGAGGAACAATCACGGCTTTCTGCACCGTCTCGGCATTCGCGCCGGGATAGGTAGCCCATACGTTGATGGTGGGCGGGGCGATGTCGGGATATTGCTCCACGGGGAGGGCTTGTATGGCGATAACGCCCATCAGGACAATCACCACGGAGATGACACCCGAAAATACCGGTCGGTCTATGAAGAAACGCAGGTTCATGGTTTTGTGGTTTTAGGTGTGACAATCATTCCTTCCTTTAGCTGCCCCACACCTTCGGTGATGAGGGTGTCGCCGACGGACAAGCCCTGCTCTACAACGAAGTGGTTGCCGTCGTTCAGGCGGTCTACGGTCAGGTAGGCAGCTTCGGCCTTTCCGTTTTTAAGGCGGTAGGCGATAATCTTGTCCTGTAGTTCCACGGTGGCGGTCATGGGAATCAGGATGGCATCCGTATTCAGCACTTGCAGGATGACGTTGCCGATGGTTCCGCTCAGCAGATGCCTGTTGATGTTGGGAAACAGGGCCTTTATCTGTACGGCACCGGTCGTGGGATTGACTGTTCCGCTGATTGTCTCTATTTTCCCTTGTTTCCCATAGACGGAACCATTGTTAAGTTGGAGGCTAATCGGAGGCATTTCACATATGATTCTGTCAATCGAACCATATCTGGCCTCGAACTGCCTAAGTTTGTTTTCCGAAATGGAGAAATAGGCATACATTTCCGAATTGTCCGACACCACTGTAAACGGTTGTTCGATGGTGGGACCGACGAGTGCGCCGACGCGGTAAGGGAGCGTGCCTATAACCCCGTTACTCGGACTCTTGATTTCGGTGTATGACAGCTCGTTCCGGGCATTTGCTTCCTGAGCTTTTGCTTGTTCCAGCTCTGCCTGTGCCACTACTAATTGGTTTCGGGCAACAGACAGTTCGTAATCGGATATGACTTTTTCATCGAACAGCGACTGTTTGCCGTTCAACTCGATACGCGCTGTTTCCACTTTTGCCCGTGCCGCGCTGACATTGGCGATTGCGATGCGCAGTGCAGCCTGATAGGGCGTTTGGTCAATGACAGCCAGCACTTGCCCTGTCGCTACTTGCTCTCCCTCTTTCACGCACAGGCGGATGATGCGACCCGATACTTGAGGTATGATGTCCACATCCTGTCGTCCGCGAATCGAAGCGGAATAGGTTTCTTCCAATTCAATGGGTTGGGAAGAAACCACCATGACGGGCAATGCCTGTCCCGTTTCCTCTCCTTGCTGTTCCTGTTTGCAGGCTGCCAATGAAGCAGCCAGCAGGGTTGTTGCCGTGATGCCGGCAATCCATGTTCGTCTATTCATCATCTTTGTCTGTTACTTTTCCATTCTTTATTTAATATCGCATAGATGCAGGTGTCCTCATAGCGTGGTGCGCCGTCGGGATGGCATACAAACGAGATAAATTCCTTCATACATCCTTCATGTCTCATTCCGAGACGTTCACACAATCTTTTTGACCGCAGATTATCGTCTTCTACAAATCCATAGATACGCCGTGCGCCGCTGTCATGGAAAAGATAATCCAGCAGTCCTGTTGCCGCTTCGTATGCCAATCCCTTGCCTTCAAAGCGTTGGTTGAAGTGCCAGCCTACACTAAATGTGTCGGTATATTCGCGCAAGGCGAAAACATCGCCAATGATGAAATCGTCTTCTTTCAGACACACGGCATAGCGTAGCATATCCTTAGGCGAATTGGATATATAAGCCAGTGCCGATTCCACGGAACACAGGCGGTCGCCGACAAAACAATTGACACGCGGATGAGAAAGGTATTCCAATAAACCTGCGGCATCCTTTTTCTGGAAGTCTCTGATGATGAGATGTTCTGTTTCAATAATCATACTTATCGCAAATTTTGGGTGCAAAGATCTTTTGTGCCCATTGTGCAGACAATCGGCATACCATCGAAACGGAGAAAACTACTTCCGAAACGACGAAAGCGGCTTCCGAAATATTGGCTAACGTAGGTCCTAATAAATCATAGTTGTGTATCTCTAAGAGAAATTACCGTTCGTTTCGATACTCATTTTATCCATTTCAAATACGGTTTTATCTGTTTCAGCCTATCTTATCCAGTCAAATGAGGAGTAAAGTATTATCTTTGTGGAATATGAAGTAACTTTGCATGAGGTATGGATAAAGGGAAAAAGATTAACTGGAAGAACGGTCTTCTGCTCTCGGCCGTCTCCTATCTATTATATATCATCATTTGGTTGGTTCTTGATTACGAGACCGCCCGTCAGTTGCCGGAAATGGCACTGATAGATTATATGGTGGATTTCCTGCTGTGTATGCTTTTCACATACACCTCACTGGGATTCTGTTATATCGTGTTCAATGTGTTCCCGTTCAAAGCCTCTTATGTCAGGGTCATCGTATATGCCTCGTGCCTGCTGATGCTCAACAATCTGGAGGCTTTCGGTATGATCTCACTTTTTAATTTTCTTTGGAGCGGAACAGGGAATAGTGTTCTTGACGAACTTCTCAACGAACTTCTCAACATGAAAGGCGCATATACTTTTGCCATGATAGCCACCTTCCTGTCAAGTGTCTATGCCAATACTTTCTACTTGCAATCCTACATCAAGGCACGCGACGAGAAGCAGGCGCTTGAAATGGCACTGATGAAGGAAAAGGAAATCGCCTTGCAGTCACAACTCAACTCCCTGAAACTGCAAATCAACCCGCATTTCATGTTCAACAACTTCAACAACCTGCTGGAGCTGATTGAGGAAGATGCGGGGCTTGCCGGGAAGTTCCTGAACAACCTGTCGAAAGTGTACCGGTACATTATTGTAAATTTAGACCGGGACCTGATACCCGTTGCAGACGAAATAAGGTTTCTGGATTCGTACCTGTTTCTGATGAAAGTACGTCACGGCGGAGGTGTCATTGCGAAAATCAGTCCGGAGGTCAAGGAATGTAAGGGATTTCTGCCTCCTGCCGTGTTGCAGCTTCTTGTGGAGAACGCAATAAAGCACAACGGCTTCTCAATGGAGCATCCGCTGTTTATTTCTATTACATCATCGGAGAACTACATTACTGTGCATAATCTTAAATCTCCTTTGCTGTCGCGAATGGAATCAACGGGTTTGGGACATAAAAATATCATGGAGCGGTACGCCTTGCTCTGTGACAAAAAGGTTAAGATAGAGAATACCGAAAACTTCTATTCGGTGAGTTTACCTATCATTAAAAACATCATGACACATGAAGATACTGGTTCTTGAAGACGAGCAGCGTAACGCCATGCGCCTCATAAGACTGCTGAACGGTATTGACACAACGTTCACAATCGAAGGTCCACTGGCAAGCATAAAAGAGACGGTCGAGTTTTTCCAATCAGGCAAGGCGGCAGACCTTATCCTTGCGGATATCCGCCTTACCGACGGCCTGAGTTTCGAGGCTCTGAAATACGCCCCGGCAACCGTCCCCATCATATTCACCACCGCATACGATGAATATGCGGTACAGGCTTTCAAGTTCAATAGTTTCGACTATCTCCTGAAGCCAGTGGATGCCGATGAGCTTGAAGCAGCCATAGACAAAGCCATCAAAACAGGCAGGAATTATGCCGACGAGAACCTTCGGCAGCTTTTCGATGCCTTACAGAAGAACCAATTCCGCTATAGGGAACGCTTCCTATTGCCCTATCGTGACGGCTATAAGACAGTTCGTGTCTCAGACATCAACCACATTGAATTGGAGAATAAAACCGTTTACCTCCGCCTCAATAACGGAACTTCCGAAGCCGTCAATGTGTCAATGGACGAACTTGAACAGCAACTCAACCCGGACTGTTTTTTCCGTGCCAACCGCCAGTACATCATCAACGTGGAACACGTATTGTTTCTTGGCAATTATTTCGGCGGCAAACTTATTGTCCGCTTGAAGGGGTATCCTGACACAAGAATCACAGTCAGTAAGGAGAAGGCTCAACGGCTGAAAGAGTGGATAGACAGGTGAGGCCTAAAGTGTCTTCTTCGAATTTATTCCTTCCGTTGTTCCCACTTGGCATACATCTCCCGTGAAAGTTCCATAATCTCCCGGCTCAGTTTCACAAGGTCAATGGTATGTTTCTCCAACTTGTAGAGCAATGCCATCGCCTTTTTCTCCGAAAAATGGCAGCGTAATTCCTTTACTACTTGGTTGTAGTTCGTGCCGATGCCACGGAACTGGGCGTGAAAGTCGGACAACTTGGTGCAATATTCCAACATCGCCTTGTCCACCTTCAGCACCTTGAACTTCTGCCCGAAGAAATGCGCTTTGAGGAAAACGGCTTTTGCGTACATCTGTGATTCCTCGTACATCGTAAGGAATCTGTTCCATTCCATATCGTCGAAGCGCACCATTACGCAGTGCGTCTTCGGATTCAACTTGGGATTTCTCCCGTACTTACTGGTCTTTTTCATTGTCTTGTCCTTTCTATTTAATGGTTCATACATGGTCTAATCTCTGATTAAAAAACTTGGAAATTATCCGACTGCGGAGGATAATTCTGCCCACGGCAGTGCAAGGATTTTCAGTTACCGGAATCAACCGGAGTAACTGAAAATATATCTTGCTGTGTCTTTGAGGACACAAGAATCCTCCGCCTGTCGGATTGGCTTGTCAGTACAATAACTCTTCCGGTGTATCGGTCAAACCGATGGAGTGTATCCACCGGCTTGACCGGTTCCACTACAATCCGCTCAGAGCTTGCGCCACTGCTCGATGTCATCCCGGTAGGTTTCAAGGTGCAGGCGGACAAGGTTCTCGACCATTCCCGATGCGCTCATACCCCTGCTGCCGAAGTAACGGACTATCCTGTCCAAGCTGTCGCGCACCTCGCCGCTGACAAACACGGGCTTACGGTCGGTTATCTTGGGTACTCGCAGGTAAGTGGTACGGTACTCGTCCAGCGACAGCTTGCGTTGTTTGCTGCTGACACGCTTCTGTGGCACTGCCACTTCTTGGGGTGTTTCGCCTGACGGTTCATCCACCGTCGCTGTTTCCGCTTTTTTCGTGACGGTCTTGCCGGGTTGTGCCAGCTGTTCCGGATTCAGACCGATGTTCCTGTAGAAGTCGTCCATAGACTTCTCACTGCGGGATTCCCTGCGTCCCATTCTTTCCACGATTTCACGAGCCTGCTGCTCACTGATACTTGGTTCTCTTTTCATTGTCATAAAACAGGTTGATTAAGTTATTACTGTGGTCTTGGTCAGTACCTCGACCGATTGTTGCAAGCAAAGTAAGAAGTTTTAGTACAGTCAATCAATAACTTGGATTCGATTAGGCAATATTGTGAGACTTTGCTTTATGGTGATAGAGATATCGGTGAGGACTTCACAGATTTGCCGGATCTGAATAGCCGGAAGAACAAAGGTGCGATTACAGTCAGGTTTGAATTAAGCCCTTGTTTTCTCTCTTTTTACATTCCTGATTTCAAGAATTAAGAATATAGCCCCAATCTGTGCCAACCTCTACCAACCTGTACCATATGCTTCCACTTCCTGGAAATCCATTGCCGGATAACAGATTATGTATTCCTTTACGGCAAAAGGAATACGTAACGAAAAGAAAGAGAGTATGGAAATTTCAGTCGCAGATAATCGACTGACGGCATACCGGACAATGATTACCGTATCGGCGCAACACGCTGCCACTTTCTGGAAATGCATTGCAAGGCAGTAGATTATGTATTCCTTTGTGGCAAAAGAAACAGTAACAATAAAAAAGTATGTATATGGAAATCGTATCTATTGAAAGAAAGACCTTTGAGGCGATGGTCGCCAAGTTCGACCGTTTCGTCAGTCGCATGGATGCCATCTGTCGGCGGCACGGAGAGAAGAAGATGGGCGAGTGGATGGACAATCAGGACGTTTGCCGGATGCTCAACATCAGTCCCCGCACATTGCAGACTCTGCGGGACAATGGGACGCTGGCTTACTCGCAGATAAACCACAAGACGTACTACCGTCCCGATGACGTACAGCGCATTGTTTCCGTTGTGGAGGACAGGCGGAAAGAGGCGAAGTTCAAAGGAAGAACTATATAAACTTGATGAAATGAACGAAGTAAACTAACAATACCCACTAAATCCAAAGTAACATGAATGAACTGATAAACAAGGACAGCGAGTGGATAATCCACTTCATGGGCAGTCTTGACCGACTGTTGGACAATGTAGAGCATCTGACCGCCAATTACCGCCCGACACTGAATGGAGAGCGTTTCTTCACCGACAAGGAAGTGTCGGTACGGCTGAAGGTGAGCCGCCGGACACTTCAGGACTACCGCAATGAAGGGCGTATCGCCTATATCCAGTTGGGTGGCAAAATCCTCTACCGTGAATCCGACATCGAAAGGATGCTTGCTGACAGCTACCGTTCCGCTTACCGACAGACGGCAACCTGATTTTCTTGAAGGAGCGCAGTTTGCCGTCTGACCTGTGATTGCGTCAGCAATGGACTTTCGGCAAAAAGAGAAAGGAGCGGCTTACAGACGGTGCGTCAAAATTCCGCTTCGTCTGTAAGTCGCTCCTCTCTTCTTTCTTCTGATTTCCCGTCAGTCGCTTGTTCCCGTTGCCGGATGCTCTTCAAGCGAGTGGCAGGCAGTGACAAGGTTTTCGGGTTGAATACGCTCAAACTCGTTTGAGGAAGATTCTGCCCGAAATGGCTTGCCACCCGACCTTGCCGCTGCCATTAAACCATACGCTACCTTTGCATCCGTGCATCGGGAACGAGTGGCTGACGGAATGAACCTCAACTATACCATCGGTTATTACCTCTGACGCTGGCAACAAACAGTGTAATCGGTGTAGCTTTCTTAATGGTACTAATTTCATTTATTATAAACCGTCTGAACAAAACACTCTCTTTACTGCATATCCTGAATGCAACGGCGATAATCACTTCAATGTTATAGACATCGTAACTGATGCCATCCGGTTGCTTGAGATACTTCATCGTGTCAAGTTCGTTCAGTTCCTTGTTCTTGTAAATGGAATGAATTGCCTTGCGGACATTGCATGAGAACACCCCGAACAGGTCGGCTATCTCGAACTTGGTCATCCATATAGGTGCAATCGGTATGGTGACTACGCCTGTTTCATTGATTGTTATTATTCCTCTATCCATATCTATCGCATTACTTTAGACATCACGTTCTTTACATTATTCATATCGCGCAGAATAGAGGAATCCAACACACGTGCATAGTGTTGCGTCATTTTTATATTGGAATGGCCGAGCATTTTCGCTACATTCTCAATACTCACACCGTTGGCGAGACATACAGAGGTCGCATACGAATGGCGAGCTACGTGTGTGGTCAAGGTCTTGTTTATCAGACATAAGTCTGCGATTTCTTTCAGATAGCTGTTCATTTTCTGATTGCAGGGAACTGGCAGCAGCCTGTTTTTCTTTTGGCAAGTCGGATGTTCCGCATATCTGCGGAGAATCTCCAATGGAATATCAAGCAAAGGAATGTTACACATGTTCTTCGTCTTTTGGCGAGGCTTGCGAATCCATAGGTTGCCATTGGAGTCTTCTACGATATGTTCCGGTGCCAGTTGTTGCACGTCTATGAAGGCTAACCCAGTGAACGCTGCAAAGATAAAGACATCACGGACAATGGTGATACGCTCTAACGGAAACTCCTTGTGATAGATAGTGAGTAGTTCATCCATTGTCAAGAACTCACGGATAACCTCTTTCTCATGAAACTTGATGCCGATGAACGGGTCTTTGGTAATCCATTCGTTAGCAAGCGCAAGATTGGTTATCTTCTTCAAGCACTTCATGTAGCGGATAACCGTATTCTGCTGGCACTCCTTCTCTGTTTTGAGGTAGAATTCAAAAGCACGTACCAGTTCACCATTGACTTCCGACAAAGGCAAATCCTCCTTACCGTATTTCAGTTTGATAAGTTCCGCAAGATAACGCTTACAACTTTCATAACGGCGGACAGTAATCAGGGCATAGTCCTTTCCGATAAGTTCACGGCATTGGTCGTTATGTTGTTGGATAGTTTGAATAAGTGTACGGGCAACTTCCGGTGCTTGGTCTTGTCCGAAGAACTTTTTCTGCAACAGGTGAGCGGTGATGAACTGCCCTTGTTCTTCCAGTTCATTGAAAGTCTGGTGGAGTTTGATTCTTGCATCCTCGATATAAGCATTCAAGTCACAGGATTTGCGGCTTTTGCCTTTTGCGCATTCCTTCGCTTGATTCCACAAGGCAGGCTCGATACTCTTACGGATATTGTTTTCCACTCGCACACCGTTCACCGTGATGCGCATACACACGGAGGCTTCCCCGTTTTTCAGCAGTTTGGCTTTCTTGATGAAGAAAAGCACATTGAATGAGTTTCTTTTCATGTTCCTACAATTTTTTTCGTTGGACAAAAGTAGGAAACCATACACGCTTTCTTGATACGCAAAACATTGCAAATCAACGAGAAGTAAACTCATTAGGAGGAGATTTATACCCCACCGTTTTTGCTCCACCTTTTGGAACACCGCGAACGGTAATATTCTGCCGTTTTTTGCGTTCCGCAGGGAAACAAAAAATCCCGATTTCGTTTGGAAATCAGGATTTTACTGCCTTTTGCTTTTCTTCAAAGTGGTGCCACCAGGAATCGAATATTTTAATTCAAAATCCTAATTTGCAGCACTTTAATATCTTTGGAAAAATCCCCGAACCACTGAATCAGCCATATGCCAAATTCACCAATTTTCGATAGATTCTCGTTAATCATCCTTTGACTTTACAAAGGTAAGTGTTCGGTTCTATTCCTCCAAATATTTATATAGTTATTTAAAGTGGTTACAAGTTATTTGTATAAAGTTTAGCTTTTGATTATTAGTGATTTAAGAAATGTCATTCAAATGCCAAAACTTTGTTTCTTTCCAATATATCTATAATGTCTTGTTCTTTATACAGGATCTTTCCTCCTATTTTGTAATATGGCAATTTGCCATTCATTCTATATTCAATGAGTGTTCTTTTGGTTATTTTGAGAGCCTTTGATAATTCTTGTTCTGTAATATAGCGGTTCCCGTCTAATATAGGTCTGTAGATTAAAGAATTTGCATTCAACATTTTGGATATACCTTCCATGACTTCAATAAATCTCTTGACCTCATTACTATCTTTATTCAATACCTGCTGTCCCATTTCCATTATTTGTATATGTTTTAAGGTTATTCCTAATATAGCTTAGAATATCTTCTTTTTTATAATAAATCTTTCTGTCTATACGACTGAAGGGGATTAGCCCTTTCTGTCTTAAAGACAACAGTTTTCTGTCTGATATATTCATAAGAATACATACATCCTGATTATCCAACCATTCATTCAGTTCAGATTTGGAAGAGCTCAGTCCTTTCAGTTGTTTTTCTATCTTGAACAATATGTCGTTCATTTCCATAAATGCACCAGCTTCTATGTTCACTATCTCCATAATCATTTGTTTAAGTGGTTGGTACAAAAATAGAATAGAAGGCTTTGGAACACAAGAGACTATCATCAAAGTGCATTATATTACATCAGATGTCATAGCGAAGCCACCGGACTATGCAGATCGGAGGGAGCTGAAATCCCTGTCTTATTTCGGGATTGGATAAGCAGGTTATGTTTTGTTATTGGGGAAGGTGCATTTTCACAGTATTCGTGAGGTCAGATATGAGATATAAGGATAGCCGCCTTTAGTTTACGGCTATGCGTTACGTCGGTCGCAGTTAATCCCTGTAATCTTTCCTTTAATTCCAATCCGTTTGCCGCCGCATTCTTTTTCAGGTGAATTTTCATGGCGTAAGCCATAAGGAAAATTCTCCTGAAAAAAGAAATAAATGCGGCTGGCAAATCAGGATTGGGATTTATCTTTGATGGAAGGGATAACTGTTTAAACATTCAAACACAATCTTTTTCCCTCCATTAGAATGTTCCTGATGGAATAGGCAGAGGTTTTCCTTCTTCATCATACAGTTCTGTAACTGTAAGAATATCATATCCGTATATTCTTTGTATCTTTTTCACGCATTTCAGCTGCCTGTTCTTGTAATACTCTTTTGAAAACACCACTTCACCTCCTTTCATGTGTCCCTCTTCCTGTATCATACCATCCTCATAAAACTGGCGGTAATCACGCTTGAAGTTCCTGAAGTCGATGTTGTATTCATCTTTCATTACCTTGTCCGTTCCGGGATAGAAATACTGTACGCTGTTTGTAGACAGGTCTTCCTTATAGTAATAACGCTTTATCGGATAGCCGTTACTGTCAAACATCACTGTATAGTATGGCATTTCCGCATAGTTTTCTTCCCTAATGAGTTTCCCGTTATAGTCCCATTCCTGCCACAGACCAGCCTTCTCCCCATTCTCCGTATAGTGCTCTATACATTTCGGCTTTCCGCTCTGTGCCCATGTTTCCTTGTATTTCCCTTTCTTTCCGTTCCAGCCCCAGGTATATCCTTCTCTAATGAATGGCGGCATATCATCGCCTCCCTCCTCATAGATGCGGAAAGGACCATGCCGCATATCGTTACTGTACGAGACATAGGTAATCAGATTTCCGTTACTGTCGAATATCCGTTCCTGCCCGTCAATCTTCCCGTTCTTGTAGTCTCGTTCCGTTCTTCTTGCATGACCGTACTCTACCATTATACCGTCCAGCTTGCCTTGCTCGTTATAGGAATACTCTTTCAACAGACTTCCATCATAATAGTACTCGTATCCTTTTCCTTTCGCCCTACCTTTTACATAGGTCAACTTCTTGAACAGACGGTTGTCCTTATATTCCTCGTATGCTCCGTCAAGGATACCGTCCTTGTTGAAGTTGGCTATGAGATATGAGCTGTAACTTAATATAATCCGGCATTTCCCGTGTAGAGGGGTACGGTCATATATGTTCCGCCATTGGTATGTAAGATTCCCCAATGGCACCCGTTCCACATCATTAATCTCCAGTGGCTCCTGTGCGAAAATCATACTTCCACAGAGAGAAAACAACAGTAATGACAACAATATCTTTCTCATAAGCGTCCTGTTTTTCATTTATCTTATTCGGGGATTGCTATACCCATCTTTTTCATATAGGCGGTATCAAGCTCCGCACCTTTCCAATTTATGTCAGGAGGGAACTGTTTCCATCCGTCTTTGGGTGGGGATAATACCCATTTAGGAACTGTATCCATAACTATTTCCGAATGCTCACTCCATTTTTCTGAATATTTTACTATTATTCGTAATTTATTTAGTTCCTTGTTGTGTAATCCATATCTTGTATCCACAATATAATCGAAATCTGCAACTCTATACTTAAACTGATGTATTATACCTTTATAATATCCACTTTTAAAATACACACCAATAGTATATCTTATATTAGCTTTATTGAAGTAATATAGTGTGTCCAAATAGCGTGTGGTGATAATAATAATTAATAAAATTATACCCCCAGTATAAATATATTTTTTTCTATTTATTTTCATTACTTCTTTTTTCTTATAGTATCATTTTTTATTCCTTCTATCTTCTTCACTTCATTTATATAATATGTACCCCAAAGAGAGATTATGGTTTTATCCATTGCATCTATAGTATCATCCCCATATTTATGAAGATTTCTTAATATACGTTGTATGTTCGGTTCATTAAAATAAGGAATATATCTTCTCACTTTAGAAGTATTATTTTTGAAAAAGTTAGAATAAGTATTTTCTCCGACTTTTCCTAGCCCTATTCCAAAACCTAAATCAATCAAGAACTCATGAGTAGAAATTCCACCATCAAAAACAGTTTTTGTATTTCCTCTTAGATTCACATTAAAACTTGAACCAAATACAGCATTACATAAAAATGGTAATTTCATTGAACTAGCTAATGTGCTTACTAAATTAACATCATTCAAAGACTCATACATTGAATTAATAAAAGTTTTATTCTCTTCTGTGTATTTATATATTGTATTGCCTCCCCATTGTAGAGTAAAATCTGTTCCACCCATTAATAACATCGTATCAAAACTCAAGCCTTTTGGATAAAGCATTCTGCCTGTAATATTACTAAGTGTTCTTAAGTGTGTGGCAGAACGCATTATTGTATTTTGAACAGCCATTCCACCTCTCAACGAAGCTGCTTCTATGGAAGAAGCAATTCTACCTGCATATGTACTTCCTTTCAATAAAGCTCCACGTCCAAGCAATGCAGCCTGACGTCCAAATGAAGTTGCAGCGGCAAGTGATACACCAGCCGTGGATATTGCAGAGATAACGCCTGCTGCCGTCAAAGCAGCCTGAACAAACTGCTGTCCTGCTTCTTCCCTTGCCGCATTGAAAGCCAGATTGAAATAAAACTGTTTTTCCTCTAATGAAGTGGCATTTTTCATGCATTTTCTAAATAATGCAGGATTCCGGTGAAGTGCCATTCCCAATTGCCTGCGCATCCATCCCGGCATTTTGCCTTTCACTACCACTTCCGGCAGCTGGAAATGGTATTCGTTCTTGTCATTTGTATTCTTATGTTCCATATCAGTCTTCAGCCCATTTACCATTGTTAAAATCTATATTCCCAAACTTCAGGAACTCCGGTGTGATAATCATTTCCAAAAGGATTCCATCGGTTGCGGCTGATACGGACTTTTTGTAGCTTATGCAATATGCGTTCTCAAAACGGATGGAAAGGACAGCACTGGACATCCCGTCAGGATTCCTGAATACTATATAGCCGGAATGTTTCTGCTTGTGCTTATACATTGCCCAATGGTTAAGCAGATAATTTGATGGATGATTCAGCGATATTGAAAACAAGCCTCCTTTTTCTTCCCAGGCGGGTTCTCCTTTATGATCTACACGTTGCATAAATTCTATGGAGAAAGAATCCAGACTATACGGCTTCTGTGCACTGTCCTCGTCAATCTCCATAAATGCCTTGATACATGGATCGACGACAATAGGAATTGCTTTGCTTGCATTAAATGTTGAGACGAATATAGATGCTGTCCGTTGTGGTTTGTCCCGGCTTTCCTGCCATTCATAATACAGCGTGTCTGAACCTAATGTGACATCTTCACCCTGCAATGTGAGTATGGTTGTGACAAGACCTTGTTCACCGAGCCCTTCATAAGAAAACTTCATTGAAATACATGCCGCATTGAGCAATTGTAATGTCTCTTCTGGTATACTTTCTTCCGACAAGTTCAATACTTCGAGTTGCACATTTAACCTTTCTTCACTCTTAAGAATCCATTTATGAAGATATTGGGGAGGAAATCCTCTGAATGCAACGGTAGCCATGCCACCAACGATAGGAGTGGAAGGTTTGCCGTTATCGCTGATGCCTCTGTCAAAAGAGTACTCCATGCTTTCTACTTCAAAGACATCCGTGAAGATAGCAGTACCGTCAGAATTTGTATTAAAAATGCTGCCAGTTCTCATTATTGTTTTGTATGCCGCCATAATAATATATTTAAAGTTCCAAAATGCAAGTACGGAAAAAATAGGGATATTCCAAAATTTATTGTCATAAAGATGAATATTTAACAGATAATTAAATAGGTAAGTTGCGTTTCTAAACATATCATAGATAAAAAATTAAGCGAACAATAGTTGTCTTTTTTTCATTTTCATATCTTTGGTAAAAAGAAGACCATATTTGGATTCTTCCTGTGCTTATATGATAGAAAAAATGTTGCCAGAACACTATATTGAAGTAAAAAATACAGATGCATTAAATCATGCTTATACAAAAGGAGGAACAGTATGGAATTTGGTGCCGTTCTTAAAGAATTAACATACAAAAGCGTATGTCTTTTTTTATTTTCTCATATTCATTCTTCGCTGTTGCTTGCGTGGCACAACATGAAGAGGATAAAGCTATTGCTGTCAGTGAGATGTGTATTTTTAAGAAGGTGTTGTATAATATACCTATAGATTCAATAGATAGGCAGATTTATAAAGCAAGTTTTTTTAATAGACACAGGGGAAAATACTCGTATTGTCTTACAATATACGCATCAAATGGTACTATTAGCAAGGAAGGTTTAAAAAACAAACTAGATAGTATTGTGAAAACTATAACATTATTGATGAAAAGAGAGGATATTATACTATATGATTTTCAGATATACTATTATTCTGAAAATATGAATACAAGCTTTCATTATGAAATAGGTGAAAACTGAAAAAATCAATTAGTTCAATAAGCAAACTATATCAATAACCGATACAGTAAAAAATAAGATCGGCATATGGAAATTATACCTATGGATACTTGAATCTCATTGAAAATAAACTAAAATTCCCTTTTATAGATTTCCGACTTCGGAGGAAAATCCCCCGACCGTGAGAGAGGGCAAGTTGGTTTTTGTCTGGCAGAATACTTTCTGTCGGACAAAAACACAACTTGCTCTGTTCGTTTGAACAGAAAATCCACTTAAAGTGGATTGTGGCTCCATGCCCATTTATAGTTATAAAATAGAGTTGTATTTACCTGATGAAAAATGTAAATATCAGTTTGTTTGTGACAAACCTGTATGCAGAGTTGAATATCGTGTGAATGGAGTGTCTGATATTTAGTTATTTGCCGAAATTTAAATATTCAATATTGAAAGTTTTATGCAGTATTGTACTATGGCATCCTGATTTACAGATATTACATATCAATCTGTATCATATAATAGTATGTAGATTGTTATAGTAAAGTGGTATGCGCTGCTTAATAAAAATTGTAATATATTGATAATCAGTGTGTATATAAAATGAACTCTGTTGTAATATTGCAATAGTGTAATACCCTGACAACGTAATAACATAACATTGCAATAACATAGTAACATAACAACATAATACCCTAATAACATAATAATGCAATAACATAGCACCTCTATATTATAATAGTGTCAGGACATAGTATTATGTCAATATAATGTCCTAACAACTTTAATAGTATGATGTAAAAACACTAAACCGTAGAACGGAATCAAATATGTACTAATTAATTTTACCCGGGTAAGTTTATCTCTATAACCCCATCTTGCTCCTTACTATATTCATGTTGTCCTTCAGGTTCCTGTCCATGACTCTTGCATAATGTTGTGTCATTCTTGTGGATGCATGTCCGAGCATGGCAGATACTTCCTGTAATGGAACGTTGTTTGCCAGTGTGACTGTCGTAGCAAATGTATGGCGGGCTGCATGTGTGGTCAGATTCTTTTTGATGCCGCAGAAGTCCGCAATTTCCTTCAGGTAGCTGTTTGCCTTCTGATTGCAGACAACAGGAAGGCAAGTCCCTTGTTTAAGACATATCGGGTGTGATTCGTATTTCTTCAGTATTGCCAATGGAACAGGAAGAAGCGGAACATTGGCTATGGAACTTGATTTTCTTCTTCTCTCCAGTTTTACACGTCCTTTTCTTATCCACCAGTCACCGTTATTGTCCTGCTCCAGATGTTCCGGTCTCAATGTGGATACATCAGCGAACGCCAGACCGGTGAAGCACGCAAACAAAAAGATGTCCTTGACAAGCTCCAGCCTCGGAATATCGAAATTTCTGTTCATTATAGCCTGAAGCTCGTTGTTTGTCAGGAATACCGGATCAGTCTCGTCCTGTTCCATCTTATATCCGTAAAACGGGTCTTTCCGCATCCATTCTTTGGCTATTGCCATATTGGTGATTTTCTTCAGGCATTTCATGTAGCGGACTATTGTGTTGCGGCACAGTCCGGCTTCTGTCTTCAGGAAAACATCAAAAGCCTTGATGAAATCAGGGGAAAGTTCATGGAATGTAATATCATCCTTCTCATAAAAGCGCGGCACAAACGTTTCAAGTTTTCTGAGCACATTCTTATAACGGTTGATGGTGACGGGAGAATAGTCTATGTCAACAACCTTTTTCATAGAGGAAATTTCTTCTTTGACTGTTCCAAGCAACGTCCGGACAGTCTCATCCTTTCCGAACACACGCTTTAAAATCACCTTTGGGGTTATCAGTGCCGATTCAAAGGTCAGTTCCTTGTGCTTTTCGTATGCGCGTGTAGTGAGGGCGGAAATATAGTTGTTCAGTTCGATGGAAGCCCTGTCTTTTCCTTTGCTGCATCCCTTGGCCGGATTCCAGTTCTTTAATGGAACGCTTCTCTGTATTCTTATTTCTTCATATTGCCCGTTGATGGTAATCCTCATTAGGATTGGAGCCTCGCCATTTTTCAGCAGTTTTGTTTTCAGAACGAAAAATAGAATGTTCATTGTTCCTTGTTTCATGATCATTTTCTTTTTGAAGTTGCACATTCGGTTATTTCGTCAATCCTGGATGGAGCGGATGGCTGGAGAGAAATGTTAAATTCGGTGGCTTTTATTATTTCCGGCTCTAAAAAACCACCGATTTTTGTTTCTCTTACTATTATCCGCCTGTAGGTACAATCATTATCATCGGATAAGAAAGCCTGTAGCAGACGTTTTGTTTCATCCGTCATTCAGTAGGGTATGCAAATGTAGAATTTCATCCCTGAAAATGATTCACGCAAATCGTTGAGAATAAGTGAAGTATGGTACATATCGGTGGTTTTTTCATGGGGCTCAAAAAAACCACCGAATCAGCAATTTTTTATTGCACCAAATTGCATATTTTTGCGGACAGTACATAAAGAAAAAACCGCTGAAAAAACTGTATTTCAGCGGTTTTCATGATTTTTCGTTTTGTAAAAGTGGTGCCACCAGGAATCGAACCGGGGACACAAGGATTTTCAGTCCTTTGCTCTACCAACTGAGCTATGGCACCATCGTTTTGCGGTTGCAAAGATAGAGTAAAATCTTTAATCTCCAAAATAAATGAGATGAAAATGAGAAAAAATATTTTTTATGAAAAAAACTCGTTTTTCTTTTGTCAGTATTGAAAATATGTCTACCTTTGCAGCGCAAACGAAAAAACAAACGTTGCAATCGGAATGTAGCGCAGTTGGTAGCGCACTACGTTCGGGACGTAGGGGTCGGGCGTTCGAGTCGCCTCATTCCGACAGAAGAGCGGCAGATGATTCTATATCATTTGCCGCTCTTTCATACTACTCCTCAGTAATAAATAATTTTGTCATTATTTTGTGTGGCATGAGATTATTTATATCTTTGCAAATGATTGGATGAAAAGGTGGAGGGGCGATTTAGCTCCTTTTTTTGTTCTTAATAGTTAATACATGATAGATAAAAACGTTGTAGCTCGGATTGTAGAGGAATGGCTGGAAGATAAAAGTTATTTTCTGGTTGATGTAAATGTGAGTCCGGATGACAAAATTGTAGTGGAAATAGACCATGCAGAAGGTGTGTGGATAGACGACTGTGTGGAACTGAGCCGCTATATTGAGTCAAAATTAAGTCGTGAAGAAGAAGATTACGAACTGGAAGTAGGTTCTGCGGGAATCGGTCAGCCATTTAAGGTTTTGCAGCAGTATGTAGCACATGTAGGTTGCGAAGTAGAAGTGCTGGACAAAACCGGAAAGAAATGGACGGGTGTGCTGGCGGATGCCAACGAAGAGAATTTTACGGTTACGGTAGAAGTGAAAATAAAACCGGAAGGTGCCAAGCGTCCGAAGCTGGTGGAACAGAATGTAACCTTTACCTATGATGAGATAAAATACACCAAATACTTAATTAGCTTTAAATAATTATGGCCAAAAAAGAAGAAACTGTCAGCTTGATTGACACATTCTCGGAATTTAAGGAATTGAAGAACATTGATCGCACCACGATGGTGAGCGTGTTGGAAGAGTCGTTCCGCAGTGTGATTGCAAAAATGTTCGGTACAGATGAAAACTATGATGTGATTGTAAATCCTGACAAGGGGGATTTCGAAATCTGGCGTAACCGTGAAGTTGTGGCGGATGAGGAGCTGACTAACCCGAACCTGCAGATTGCATTGTCGGAAGCACGCAAGATTGATGCATCGTATGAAGTGGGAGAGGAAGTGACCGATGAGGTGATTTTTGAAAAATTCGGCCGCCGTGCAATTCTGAATCTCCGCCAGACATTGGCTTCAAAGATTCTGGAGTTGGAAAAAGACAGCTTGTATAATAAATACATTGATAAAGTAGGTACTGTAATCAGTGCGGAAGTTTATCAGATTTGGAAAAAGGAAATCCTGTTGCTGGACGATGAAGGTAATGAATTGCTGTTGCCTAAGACAGAACAGATTCCGAGTGACTTCTACCGGAAAGGAGAAACTGCTCGTGCCGTAGTAGCTCGTGTAGATAATAAGAACAATAATCCGAAGATTATTTTGAGTCGTACATCACCGGTCTTCTTGCAGCGTTTATTTGAACAGGAAGTGCCAGAAATCAATGACGGACTGATTACCATCAAGAAAATTGCCCGTATTCCGGGAGAACGTGCGAAGATTGCAGTAGAATCGTATGATGAACGCATTGACCCGGTAGGTGCATGTGTGGGTGTGAAGGGTTCTCGTATTCATGGTATCGTACGCGAATTGCGTAATGAAAACATTGATGTGATTAACTATACATCTAACATCCAGTTGTTTATTCAGCGTGCCTTGAGCCCGGCAAAAGTTTCGTCTATCATCATGCATGAGGATGAAAAGAGAGCTGAGGTATATTTGAAACCGGAAGAAGTATCATTGGCTATCGGTAAAGGTGGCTTGAATATTAAGCTGGCCAGTATGTTGACAGAATACACTATTGATGTATATCGTGAACTGGGTGAAGATGCTGTAGCTGATGAAGACATCTACCTGGATGAATTCAAGGATGAAATTGATGAATGGGTTATCAACGCGATTAAGGCTATCGGAATTGATACGGCTAAAGGTGTATTGAACGCACCGCGCGAGATGCTTATCGAAAAAGCAGACTTGGAAGAAAATACGGTGGATGATATTCTGAGAATTTTAAAAGCAGAGTTTGAGGAATAGCGCTTGCTTGCAATAAACAGATGAGGATGAGCAATTCATTCTCGTCTGCTTGTTTATCTGTGACTGATATATTTTCCTGAACTCTATAAATTGTGATGAATTATGACTATAAGATTGAATAAAGTAACAAGAGATTTGAATGTTGGAATAACCACGGTGGTAGACTTTTTGCAGAAAAAAGGATATACGGTCGAGGCGAATCCAAATACCAAAATTACTGAAGAACAGTATGCTGCACTGGTTAAAGAGTTCAGCAAAGACAAGGATTTGAAAATAGAGTCTGAGAAAATTATTCAGGAACGGCAGAATAAGGAGCGTAACAAGGCTTCTGTTTCTATCGAGGATATTCATCCGGAACTGAAAAAGCCGGAAGTGATAGAAACAGTGGTTCCAGAAGATGTGCGACCAAAATTCAAGCCTGTAGGTAAAATAGACTTGGATGGTCTGAAGAAAAAGAAAAAACCGGCTGTGGTTGAGCCTGCTGAAACGCCTGTTGTACAGGAAGGGCCAGCTAAGCCAGAACCTGAGAATAAACAAGCTGAGGTGGAAAAAACGGAGGTTAAAACTGAAGAGGCTCCTGTACAACAACCTCAGGTAGAAGAAAAACAAGAACCGAAACAGCCGGAAATAAAGGCAGAAGAATTGAAACCAGAGCCGATGGAAGAAGAAAAAAAGCAACAATCTGTTCAGGAAAATAAAGAAGACGAAGTTTTTAAAATTCGCCCGACAGAATTTAAATCAAAGATTAATGTAGTAGGCCAGATTGATTTGGCTGCATTGAACCAGTCTACCCGCCCGAAGAAAAAATCGAAAGAGGAGAAGAAGAAAGAAAGAGAGGAAAAGGATAAGCAGCGTCAGGAACAGCGTAAGCAGATGAAAGATGCGATTATCAAGGAAATTCGTAAGAGTGATGAAAAGACGGATAAGGGTGGCCTGAGTGATGAGGCTGCGAAAAAGAAAAAACGCAACCGTATTAATAAGGAACGAGTTGATATTAATGCAACCTCCAACGCATCTGGAGCTTCACGAAATGAGAAATCTGGAAAGAATAACCAGAACCAGGGACAGGGCGGAAAACATAACAAGGACCGCTTTAAGAAACCGGTGGTAAAACAGGAGGTGAGCGACGAAGATGTAGCAAAACAGGTGAAAGAAACACTTGCCCGCCTGACAAATAAAGGAAAGAATAAAGCTGCCAAGTATCGTAAGGAGAAACGTGAAAATATTCAGAACCGTCAGCTGGAACAGGAGGAACTGGAACAGGAAGAAAGCAAGGTATTGAAGCTGACTGAATTTGTAACAGCAAATGAGCTGGCTAACATGATGGATATTCCGGTGACTCAGGTTATCTCAACTTGTATGAGTGTGGGTATCATGGTGTCTATCAACCAGCGTCTGGATGCAGAAACGATTAACCTTGTGGCAGAAGAATTTGGCTACAAGACAGAATATGTAAGTGCGGAAGTTGCACAGGCTGTAGAGGAAGAGGCTGATGCGGAAGAAGATTTGCAACCGCGTGCACCGATTGTTACCGTGATGGGTCACGTAGACCACGGTAAGACTTCTTTGCTGGACTATATCCGTAAAGCAAATGTAATTGCGGGTGAGGCCGGAGGTATCACACAGCACATTGGTGCATATAACGTGAAACTGGAGGATGGACGTCGCATTACGTTCCTGGATACTCCGGGACACGAAGCATTTACAGCTATGCGTGCACGTGGTGCGAAAGTAACTGACGTGGTAATCATTATCGTAGCTGCGGATGACAACGTGATGCCGCAGACAAAAGAAGCTATCAACCATGCGATGGCTGCGGGGGTACCTATTGTGTTTGCTATCAATAAGGTAGATAAACCGAATGCAAACCCGGATAAGATTAAGGAAGAGCTGGCTGCCATGAACTTCCTGGTGGAAGAATGGGGTGGAAAATACCAGTCTCAGGATATTTCAGCCAAGAAAGGTACCGGTGTTCCTGAATTGCTTGAAAAGGTATTGCTGGAAGCTGAAATGTTGGATTTGAAAGCAAATCCGAACCGTAAGGCTACCGGTTCAATTATTGAATCTTCTTTGGATAAAGGACGTGGATATGTGGCTACGGTGCTGGTTTCTAATGGAACACTGCATGTAGGGGATATTGTGTTGGCCGGAACTTCATACGGTAAGGTGAAGGCGATGTTCAACGAACGTAACCAGCGCCTGAAAGAGGCTGGACCTTCTGAACCGGTATTGATTTTAGGATTGAACGGAGCGCCGGCTGCGGGTGATACATTCCATGTGTTTGATACGGATCAGGAAGCACGTGAGATTGCCAACAAGCGTGAACAGCTGGCTCGTGAACAGGGCTTGCGTACTCAGAAGATGTTGACACTGGATGAAGTGGGACGTCGTCTGGCATTGGGTGACTTCCATGAATTGAATGTGATTGTGAAAGGTGACGTGGATGGTTCTGTAGAAGCTTTGAGCGACTCATTGATCAAGTTGTCTACCGAACAGATTCAGGTGAATGTAATCCATAAGGGTGTCGGACAGATTTCAGAATCGGATGTATCGTTGGCTGCGGCATCGGATGCAATCATCGTAGGTTTCCAGGTACGTCCTTCAGGAAATGCGGCTAAGCTTGCTGAACAGGAAGGTGTGGATATTCGTAAGTATTCTATTATTTACGATGCGATTGAAGAAGTGAAGTCGGCAATGGAAGGCATGTTGGCTCCGACATTGAAAGAACAGGTTACCTCTACAATCGAAGTGCGTGAAGTGTTCAACATCAGCAAGGTGGGTATGGTTGCCGGTGCGATGGTGAAGACCGGAAAAGTAAAACGTACGGACAAGGCTCGCTTGATTCGCGACGGTATCGTAATCTTTACGGGTTCAATCAATGCATTGAAGCGCTTCAAGGACGATGTGAAAGAAGTGGGTACTAACTTTGAATGTGGTATCAGCTTGACGAACTGCAACGACTTGAAAGTGGGTGACGTGATTGAAACGTATGAAGAAGTGGAAGTAAAACAGACATTGTAAGGACGTAACGTCTGACCATTGTTTGGGTGCAAATAAATACATTTGTCATTCAGAGCAAAGCGAAGATTCTTGTATTCACCCATCAGACAGGGGAACAAGTTCTTCGCTTTGTTTTTAATATATATTTCGGATAAATGGCAACAATAGACTGGGTGATTATCATCTTATTGGCTTTAGGAGCTGTCTCTGGTTTTATGAAAGGATTTTTCAAACAACTGGCAGCGGTTGTAGGGCTGATAGCCGGACTGCTGGTAGCACGTGCTTTGTTTGCCGGTTTAGGTGAGCAATTGGCCGTAGCGGTAGGTACTTCTGTGACATTCGGGCAGATACTGGCTTTTCTGTTGATAGGTTTGATAGTACCTTTGGTGTTGTCTCTTTTGGCTTCTGCCTTGACGAAAATCGTGGATATGACAGGATTAGGTTTTATCAACCGCCTTTTGGGGGCAGTGCTTGGAGCGATAAAATATGCGCTTGTAATCAGCCTGGTCATCCATTTTATTGATTTTGCCGACTCTAAAGATAACTTAATACATTCAACCACTAAGGGAAGTTCGTTGTTATATTATCCGATAAAGGATTTTTCCGCTTTCTTTTATCCTGTGGTGAAAACTGTAACAGAGAAATTTATAGAAACAGATAATATTCAGAATTGATATGCAAATAGAACCCAATAAATATGTGAAGGAACTGACGCAGGCGAAGTATAAATATGGCTTCACTACGGATGTTCACACAGATATTATAGAGAAGGGACTGAATGAGGATGTCGTGCGGCTGATTTCTTCAAAGAAAGGTGAGCCCGACTGGTTGCTTGAGTTCCGTTTGAAGGCGTTTCGCTATTGGCAAACGCTGGAAATGCCTACATGGGCACATTTGAATATTCCGGAGATTGATTATCAGGCTATTTCATATTATGCAGACCCGACAAAGAAAAAAGAAGGGCCGAAGAGTCTGGATGAAGTGGATCCGGAACTGTTGAAAACCTTTGACAAGCTGGGTATTCCTTTGGAAGAACGTATGGCGCTGAGCGGTATGGCGGTAGATGCGGTTATGGACTCCGTCTCTGTGAAGACAACTTTTAAGGAGATACTGATGGAAAAGGGAATTATATTCTGCTCTATCAGTGAAGCGGTGCGTGAACATCCGGATTTGGTGAAGAAGTATTTAGGTTCGGTAGTGGGCTATCGTGATAATTTCTTTGCCGCATTGAACTCGGCTGTGTTTAGTGATGGTTCGTTTGTGTATATTCCGAAGGGGGTTCGCTGTCCGATGGAGTTGTCTACGTACTTCCGTATCAATGCGGCCAATACCGGACAGTTTGAACGTACGCTGATTGTTGCAGATGATGACAGTTATGTCTCTTACCTGGAAGGATGTACGGCACCGATGCGTGATGAAAACCAGTTGCACGCGGCAATTGTGGAAATCGTGGTGCTTGACCGTGCGGAAGTGAAATATTCTACTGTGCAGAACTGGTATCCTGGTGATGCTGAAGGTAAAGGTGGTGTGTATAACTTTGTAACCAAAAGAGGTAACTGCAAAGGGGTGGACAGTAAACTTTCCTGGACACAGGTAGAGACTGGCTCGGCCATTACATGGAAGTATCCAAGCTGTATTTTGAGTGGAGACAATTCTACCGCAGAGTTCTATTCTGTAGCGGTAACCAATAATTATCAGCAGGCAGATACTGGTACGAAGATGATTCATCTGGGTAAAAACACTCGTTCTACTATCGTAAGTAAGGGTATCAGTGCCGGAAAGAGTCAGAACTCTTATCGCGGGCTGGTGCGTGTGGCTGAAAAGGCAGATAATGCAAGAAACTACAGTCAGTGTGATTCTCTGTTGCTGGGTAGCCACTGCGGAGCGCATACATTCCCTTATATGGACATTCACAATGAAACGGCTGTGGTGGAACATGAGGCTACGACTTCCAAGATTTCGGAAGACCAGATTTTCTATTGCAACCAGCGTGGTATCTCTACTGAGGATGCCGTAGGATTGATTGTGAATGGGTATGCAAAGGAGGTTCTGAACAAACTTCCGATGGAGTTTGCCGTAGAGGCTCAGAAATTGCTGTCTGTGTCGTTGGAGGGCAGTGTAGGATAAACGATAAAAATAGATTGTTATGCTAGAGATAAAGAATTTACATGCCAACATTAATGGCAAAGAGATATTGAAAGGTATTAACCTGACTGTAAAGGCAGGCGAAGTTCATGCGATTATGGGGCCTAACGGTTCGGGAAAGAGTACATTGAGTAATGTATTGGTCGGTCATCCAGCTTATGAGGTGACGAAAGGAACCGTAACGTTTGATGGAAAGGATTTATTGGCTTTGAGTCCGGCAGACCGTAGTCATGAAGGATTGTTCCTGTCATTCCAGTATCCGGTAGAAATTCCGGGAGTGAGCATGGTGAACTTCATGCGTGCGGCCGTGAATGAACAGCGTAAGTACAAAGGACTTCCAGCTTTGACGGCCAGTGAGTTCTTGAAACTGATGCGCCAAAAGAGAGAGATTGTGGAGCTGGACAGCAAGTTGGCTAACCGTTCGGTAAATGAGGGATTCTCTGGAGGTGAGAAGAAGCGTAATGAAATATTCCAGATGGCTATGCTGGAACCGAAGCTGAGCATCTTGGACGAAACTGACTCCGGACTGGATATTGATGCGTTGCGTATTGTGGCTGAAGGAGTGAATAAACTGAAAACTCCGGAAACGAGCTGTATTGTGATTACGCACTATCAGCGTTTGCTGGATTACATTAAACCGGATATTGTACATGTACTTTATAAAGGCCGTATCGTGAAAACTGCAGGTCCGGAACTGGCATTGGAACTGGAAGAAAAAGGATACGATTGGATTAAGAAAGAACTGGGAGAATGAGCATGAAAGCAGAACAGCAATATATTGATCTTTTCACGCAGTGCGAGGCTATTATTTGTCGGCAAAGTGCGGATGTGCTGAATGCGCCCCGTGCGAAGGCATTTGCTGATTTTGAGAAGCTGAGCTTCCCGACTCGCAAGCAGGAAAAATATAAATATACGGAGGTGAGCAAGTATTTTGCTCCGGATTATGGGTTGAACTTGAATCGCCTGGAATTTCCGGTTAATCCGTATGAAGTGTTCAAGTGTGATGTGCCCAATATGAGTACCTCACTTTATTTTGTGGTAAATGATACGTTTGACAAGCATGTGCATCCTTCTGCTCAGTTGCCGGAGGGAGTTTACTTCGGTAGCTTGAAGGATATGGCTGAACAGCGCCCTGATTTGGTCAGAAAATATTACGGAAAGCTGGCTGATACGTCGAAGGATGCTCTGGCGGCATTTAATACGATGTTTGCACAGGACGGTGTGTGCATGTATGTACCGAAGAATGTGGTGTTGGAACGTCCAATCCAGTTGGTGAATATCTTGCGTGCGGATGTGGATTTCATGGTAAACCGTCGTGTCCTGATTATATTGGAGGATGGTGCACAGGCCAAGTTGCTGGTATGCGACCATGCGATGGACGACGTGAATTTCCTTTCTACTCAGGTGGTGGAAGTCTTTGCAGGAGAAAATGCTGTATTCGACTTGTATGAACTGGAAGAGACTCATAACAGTACGGTACGTTTCAATAACTTATATGTGAATCAGGAGGCTGGCAGTAATGTGTTGTTGAACGGGATGACACTGCACAATGGAACGACTCGTAATACCACAGAAGTGACATTGGCTGGTCGGGGGGCAGAAATCAGTTTGTGCGGAATGGCCATTGCCGATCAGAATGAGCAGGTGGATAACCATACTTTTATTGATCATAAAGTACCCGATTGCACAAGTAATGAATTGTTTAAGTATGTGCTTGACGACCAGGCTGTGGGAGCTTTTGCCGGAAAGGTACTTGTGAGAGAAGGAGCACAGCATACCTCTTCTCAGCAGACAAACCGGAATCTGTGTGCGACCCGTGAAGCACGTATGTACACTCAGCCACAGCTGGAAATCTATGCAGATGATGTGAAGTGTTCTCATGGAGCTACAGTAGGGCAGTTGGACGAAAATGCATTGTTCTATATGCAGCAGCGTGGTATCAGTCTGAAGGAAGCACGTTTGCTGTTGATGTTTGCTTTTGTCAACGAAGTGATTGACCATATCCGGATGGATGCCTTGAAAGATCGCTTGCATCTGCTGGTAGAAAAACGCTTCCGTGGAGAACTGAATAAATGCCAGGGCTGTGCGATTTGTAAATAGTCATATTTTAACAGAGAATTTATGCAATACGATGTCAATAAGATAAGAGAAGACTTCCCGATTCTTGCGCGGTCGGTGTATGGAAAACCGCTGGTTTATTTAGATAACGGGGCTACGACTCAGAAGCCTCGTTGCGTGGTGGAATCTATTACAGACGAGTATTATTCGGTCAATGCGAATGTACACCGTGGAGTGCATTTCTTGTCGCAGCAGGCAACGAATTTGCATGAGGCTTCACGTGAGACGGTACGTCGGTTTATTAATGCACGCAGTATTTCGGAAATCGTTTTTACTCGTGGAACGACCGAGAGCATTAACTTAGTTGCTTCTTCATTTGCCGATAGTCAGATGAAGGAAGGGGATGAGGTTATTGTTTCTGTGATGGAGCACCACAGTAATATTGTTTCTTGGCAGCTTCAGGCAGCACGGAAAGGAATCGTGCTGAAAGTAATTCCGATGAACGACCGGGGGGAGCTTTTGTTGGATGAATACAAAAAGCTTTTTTCGGAAAAGACGAAGCTTGTTTCTGTGGCTCATGTATCCAATGTGTTGGGAACAATCAATCCGGTAAAGGATATGATTGCTTTTGCACATTCGCAAGGTGTTCCGGTACTGGTAGATGGGGCGCAGAGCATTCCACACATGAAGGTGGATGTACATGATTTGGATGCTGACTTTTATGTGTTCAGTGGTCACAAAGTGTACGGCCCTACGGGTATCGGTGTATTGTATGGAAAGGAAGCTTGGCTGGAAAAACTGCCCCCTTATCAGGGAGGAGGGGAGATGATCAAGAATGTCTCTTTTGAAAAGACGACATTTAATGAACTTCCTTTTAAGTTTGAGGCCGGCACTCCCGATTACATCGGATCTACAGCATTGGCAAAAGCGTTAGATTATGTTTCAGCAATAGGAATGGATAACATTTTTGCCTACGAACATGACCTGACTCAGTATGCCATGAACCGTTTAAAAGAAATCCCGGGAATGAGGATTTTGGGTGAAGCGGAGCAGAAAGGAGGAGTCATTTCTTTCTTGGTAGGGGATATACACCATTTTGATATGGGGACCTTGCTTGACCGCTTAGGTATAGCTGTTCGTACCGGACATCATTGTGCGGAACCTTTGATGCACCGTTTGGGCATTGAGGGTACAGTACGTGCTTCTTTGGGATTGTATAATACGAAAGAAGAAATAGATGCGCTGGTGGAAGGCGTGCTTCGAGTAAGTAGAATGTTTGCTTAAATAAAAGTGATTAAAAAAATTCCCGGTCAGGATTTTCATACAGAGAATACTGACCGGGAGATTTTTGTTTATAGACTGGTTAGTGGATGGCCTTTGTCGCTTCTTTCAACCAGTTCTTTTCTTCCTCGCTGAGGTATGGGTTAAGTGTGGTATACACTTTCTGGTGATAATCGTTTAACCATGCCTTTTCTTCCGGACTGAGTAAATCAGGTAGAATTGGTTTGAGATCGATAGGGCATAGAGTCAATGCTTCAAATTTATAGAATTCGCCAAAGTCAGTCGTCTGGTCGTCTACAATCAGCATGGTGTTTTCTGTGCGTACACCATATTCCCCGGCTTTGTATACTCCTGGCTCATTGGTGACCGTCATGCCAGGAAGGAGAAGAGCAGGCATGTGGTTCATGCGGAACTGATGAGGTCCTTCGTGCACATTCAGAAAATGTCCGACGCCATGTCCTGTACCATGTCCGTAGTTCATACCTTCTTTCCATATAAACTGTCGTGCCAATACGTCGAGCTGAGTGCCACAGGTGCCATACGGGAAGTGAGCCATGGAGAGCTGTATAAACCCTTTTAAGATAAGGGTATAATCTTTCTTCTGCTCTTCTGTGACGTGCCCTAATGCGATGGTACGAGTGATGTCGGTTGTTCCATCGAGATATTGTCCTCCACTGTCAAGAAGGAGAAAGCCTTCTGGTTTCAGGGTTGCTGCAGTTTCTTCAGTTGCTTCGTAATGTACAATTGCGCCATGTTCCTGGTAACCGGCTATGGTATCAAAGCTGATACCTTGGAAGTTTTCTTGTGCAGAGCGGAATTCGTATAGCTTCTGGTCAATGGATAATTCTGTTTCTGTCCCGCTTTTTACAGCGTTTTCTAACCAGTAAAGGAAACGAACCATAGCCACTCCATCGCGTGTCATGGCTTGTTTGAATCCGGCTATTTCTGTAGCGTTTTTGATAGATTTCAAATATAATACCGGAGATTCGAGTAACTTTACCTGACTGCTTTTGCTGGCAGCCTGATAAAGGGTATAATTGGTTGAACTGGGTAGCTGTAAGCAGCCTTCTTTATGTTCCTCCAGTTCTTGGGCTATTTGTGTATAGTCTTTAATAGAAACGTGGTTTGTTTCTAAATAGCGACGTACCTCATCTGTTAGTTTATCCGGCTGGATGTACAATGTACTTGAAGTAGAGGTGATGAAAAGATAGGAAACGAATACCGGATTGCAATGTACGTCAGTGCCTCTTAAGTTTAAAGTCCAGGCTATTTCATCCAAGGCGGAAATTAAGATGCCATTGACTTGATTTTCTTTAAGAATAGCTTGTATCCGACTGATTTTTTGATTACATGCCTCTCCGCTGTATTCCAATGGCAAAATGAATGGAGGGTTCAGAGGCAGTGAGGGGCGGTCTCTCCATAATAAATGGAATGGGTCTTCTACATTAACCAGCTCTAAATGGTATTTTTCAAGTGCTTTTTGTAATTGTAGGGCTTCGGATGTGCTGTTTACCCACCCGTCAATACCGACTTTTTCTCCAGGTTTCAATATGCTCCCTAACCAGTCGGCAATGGAAGGAGTTTCCGGAAGCCGGTCTTTGAATAAAATTAGTCCGCTTCCTTGAAGTTGTTCTTCTGCTTGTAAAAAATAACGGGAGTCGGTCCATAATCCTCCTTGTGACATGGTGATTACAGCTGTACCGGCCGAACCGGTGAATCCGGAAATCCATTTCCGAGACTCCCAATGAGCAGGTACATATTCTCCAGAATGAGGGTCGGTACTGGGTACGATAAATGCAGATATGCCTTTGGTCTGCATAAATCTGCGTAAGGCTTCAATTCTATCAGATATACGGTTCATGATGTAAATGAATTTAAGAAGATTCTAAACTAACATGACAAAAATAATAAATGGTATAGAAAGGGGAGGCTTGATTTTGTCTGAAGTTGATTTTTTGAATAAAATCTTTCGGAAAGTTTTGTAAATAAAGAAAGTATGTGTAATTTTGCGCCGCAAATTGACTGCGAAATAATTTAATAACAACATACTTAATTTTAAAAACATGATTGTAGTACCAGTAAAAGAAGGCGAAAACATTGAAAAAGCGCTGAAGAAATTCAAAAGAAAATTTGAAAAAACAGGTGTTGTAAAAGAACTGAGAAGCAGACAGCAGTATGACAAACCGTCTGTTTTGAAGAGACTTAAAATGGAACGTGCTATTTACGTTCAGAAAATGCAGCAGAACGAAGATTAATAATTCTGCAAAACTCTTGAATTATTGAATTCTTTTTCATAAATTCGTTGCTGAGAATAAAAGCGATGTTTCTATGTTGAAAGATTCTTTTCTGAAGTATTTGCTTCTTGAACGGAATTATTCCGAAAAGACAATTCTTAGTTACGGGATAGATCTGGATGAGTTTGAAGCATACTTTAAGGGTGTGGATGTAGAACTTGAGTTTACCAGCGTGGATGCGGATGTGGTTCGTGGATGGGTACTCTCATTAATGGATGAAGGTCGCGCTGAAACAACGGTAAATAGGAAGCTTAGTTCGCTTCGCTCTTTTTATCATTATTTGCTACGTCAGAAGTTGGTGGCGGTGGATCCGGTGGCAAAAGTTGTCGGTCCGAAAAAAAAGAAGCCTTTGCCGGTTTTTGTAAGAGATGAGGCAATGAGTCAACTTCTTGATGGTTTCGAATTTCCGCAAACTTTTGAGGGGGTGCGTGATAAGACTATGCTTGAGGTGTTTTATTCTACGGGCATGCGGCGTGCTGAATTGATTGCTTTGAGGGATGGAGATGTTGATTTTTCGGCATTGGTGATAAAAGTAACGGGAAAGAGAAATAAACAGCGCTTAATTCCTTTTGGAGATAGACTGCAAGAGGCTTTGAGTGTGTATCTACAGGAAAGAACTCGTTTTTATTCGGGTGAATGTGAAGCTTTCTTTATTCGAAAGGGTGGGGTAAGGCTTTCTCCTTCATCTGTGAACTATATTGTGAAGCGATACCTTTCAAAGGTTGTGACGCTGAAGAAGAAAAGCCCTCATGTGTTGCGGCATACTTTTGCTACATCTATGTTAAACCATCAGGCAGAGCTGGAGGCGGTAAAAGAATTGCTGGGGCATGAAAGCTTGACGACGACAGAAGTCTATACTCATACAACTTTTGAGGAGTTAAAACAAGTTTATGAACAAGCTCATCCTAGAGCGTAAAGAAAAGGAGGTATTTATGGAAGTAAGAATTCAATCCATTCATTTCGATGCATCTGACAAACTGGAAGCTTTTATCCAGAAAAAAGCTGAGAAGCTCGAGAAGTTTTGCGATAATATAATGAAAGTAGAGGTGTCTTTGAAAGTTGTAAAACCTGAAACTGCAATGAATAAAGAAGCAGGGGTGCGCGTGCTGGCGCTGAATTCAGAGTTTTATGCGGAAAAAATAAGTGATACATTCGAAGAATCGATAGATGTGTGCATGGAGGCACTGTCTAAGCAACTGTTGAAGGCAAAAGAAAAACTTCAAGGTAAATAAAAAAGTTGCGTAAAAGTTTTGTGATTAAAAAATAATATCTAACTTTGCAGCCGCTAAGTTATGGAAAATGACGAGGCTGCAAAGTTTGATTTTGCCTCTTTAGCTCAGTTGGCCAGAGCACGTGATTTGTAATCTCGGGGTCGTTGGTTCGAATCCGACAAGAGGCTCAAGAAGAAAGATCTTAATCTGATTCTAAAAAAGTTGGGCAAATACCAGAGTGGCCAAATGGGGCAGACTGTAAATCTGCTGGCTTACGCCTTCGGTGGTTCGAATCCATCTTTGCCCACAAAAAATTGCGGAAGTAGCTCAGTTGATAGAGCATTAGCCTTCCAAGCTGAGGGTCGCGGGTTTGAGTCCCGTCTTCCGCTCTTTTTCTTTTTGCTGTTATAGCTCAGCGGTAGAGCACTTCCTTGGTAAGGAAGAGGTCCCGGGTTCAAGTCCCGGTAACAGCTCGTGAATTTGTAAAGCTGATTATTAATCAAAATAAATAACAAGTAAAGCTATGGCTAAAGAGAAATTTGAACGTTCGAAACCGCACGTTAACATTGGTACTATCGGTCACGTTGACCACGGTAAAACCACTTTGACTGCTGCCATCACAACTGTATTGGCAAAGAAAGGTCTGTCAGAATTGCGTTCTTTCGATTCTATCGATAACGCTCCTGAAGAAAAGGAAAGAGGTATTACTATCAACACTTCTCACGTAGAATATCAGACTGCTAACCGTCACTATGCTCACGTAGACTGTCCGGGACACGCCGACTACGTTAAGAACATGGTTACTGGTGCTGCTCAGATGGATGGTGCTATCATCGTAGTTGCTGCTACTGATGGTCCGATGCCTCAGACTCGTGAACACATCTTGTTGGCTCGTCAGGTAAACGTTCCTCGTCTGGTCGTATTCTTGAACAAATGCGACATGGTTGATGACGAAGAAATGTTGGAGCTGGTTGAAATGGAAATGCGTGAACTGCTGTCATTCTATGACTTCGACGGTGACAATACTCCTATCATCCGTGGTTCTGCTTTGGGTGCATTGAATGGTGTTCCTCAGTGGGAAGAAAAAGTTATGGAATTGATGGATGCAGTTGATAACTGGATTCCTCTGCCTCCGCGTGATGTAGATAAACCGTTCTTGATGCCGGTTGAAGACGTATTCTCAATCACTGGTCGTGGTACTGTAGCTACAGGTCGTATCGAAGCTGGTGTTATCAAGGTAGGTGACGAAGTTGAAATCTTGGGTCTTGGTGAAGACAAGAAATCAGTTGTAACTGGTGTTGAAATGTTCCGCAAATTGCTGGATCAGGGTGAAGCTGGTGATAACGTAGGTTTGTTGCTTCGTGGTATCGACAAGAACGAAATCAAACGTGGTATGATTTTGTGTCACCCGGGTCAGGTTAAAGCTCACTCTAAATTCAAAGCTGAGGTTTATATCCTGAAGAAAGAAGAAGGTGGTCGTCACACTCCGTTCCACAACAAATATCGTCCTCAGTTCTATCTGCGTACTATGGACTGTACAGGTGAAATCACTTTGCCGGAAGGAACAGACATGGTAATGCCGGGTGATAACGTAACAATCAACGTTGAGTTGATCTATCCGGTTGCATTGAACGTAGGTCTGCGCTTCGCTATCCGTGAAGGTGGTCGTACAGTAGGTGCTGGTCAGATTACTGAACTTCTTGACTAATAATATCTTATAATAGATAGACTGATAGTTCCCGGAGGAATTCGGGAACTATTTTTACGGGAATAGCTCAGTTGGTAGAGCATCGGTCTCCAAAACCGAGTGTCGGGAGTTCGAGCCTCTCTTCCCGTGCTAAAATTAAAAGAATATGTTTACAAAGATAACAAATTATTGTAAGGAATCTTATGACGAACTAGTCCATAAAGTATCATGGCCTACTCGTTCAGAACTTTCTAGTAGTGCAGTGGTTGTTTTAACTGCTTCCCTCCTCATTGCACTCGTTGTTTTTCTAATGGATTCTGCCTTCCAGTTTATCATGGAAGATGTTATCTATCCGCACTAATAAACAGTAAGAAAACATGTCTGAGATTGAAAAAAAATGGTACGTATTACGTGCCGTGAGTGGAAAGGAAAACAAGGTGAAAGAATATCTTGATGCAGACATCAAGCATGGTAACCTTAGCGACTACGTGTCTCAGGTGTTGATTCCTACCGAAAAGACGTATCAGGTTCGTAACGGTAAGAAAATCGTAAAAGAGAGAACTTATCTTCCTGGTTACGTTTTGGTAGAAGCCGCTTTGGTTGGAGAGGTTGCTCATCATTTGAGAAATACTCCTAACGTTATTGGCTTCTTAGGAGGACTGGATCACCCGGTTCCTCTGAGACAATCGGAAGTGAATCGTATTCTGGGTACGGTAGATGAACTTCAGGAAAGCGGAGAGGATTTGAATATCCCTTATACCGTAGGAGAAACAGTGAAAGTAAGCGTTGGCCCGTTCAGCGGATTCAGTGGTCTCATTGAAGAAGTAAATGCGGAAAAACGTAAGCTGAAAGTAATGGTCAAAATATTCGGACGGAAAACTCCGTTGGAATTAGGCTTTACGGATGTGGAAAAGGAATAATGCATTTTGTTACGTGCAATTGTTCTATTCGTTAAATACTTATATAAAAATTACAAAAGAAAATGGCTAAAGAAGTTGCTGGACTAATCAAATTACAGATTAAAGGAGGCGCTGCAAATCCATCACCTCCCGTTGGACCTGCTCTGGGTTCTAAGGGTATCAATATCATGGAATTTTGCAAGCAATTCAACGCCAGAACCCAGGACAAGGCAGGTAAAGTATTACCTGTAATCATTACCTACTACACAGACAAGTCTTTTGATTTCGTAATCAAAACTCCTCCTGTAGCTATTCAGTTGCTTGAGGCTGCCAAAATCAAGAGTGGATCTGCAGAACCTAACCGTAAGAAAGTCGCTGAACTGACTTGGGATCAGATTCGTGCAATTGCTCAGGATAAGATGGTTGACTTGAACTGCTTTACTATCGAATCTGCTATGTCAATGGTAGCAGGAACAGCTAGAAGTATGGGTATCGCTGTAAAAGGTGACTTCCCGGGTAATAACTAATTAACTTCAATTGATAATGGGTAAACTGACAAAAAATCAAAAGTTGGCTGCAGAAAAGATTGAAGCAGGGAAAGCATACTCACTGAAGGAAGCTTCTGAATTGGTAAAGGAAATTACTTTTACAAAGTTTGATGCTTCATTAGATATTGACGTACGTTTAGGTGTAGACCCTCGTAAGGCTAACCAGATGGTAAGAGGCGTTGTTTCTCTTCCTCATGGAACTGGAAAACAGGTACGTGTGCTTGTTCTGTGTACACCGGATGCTGAAGCTGCTGCAAAAGAAGCTGGAGCTGACTATGTTGGTCTTGATGAATATATTGAAAAGATCAAAGGTGGATGGACTGATATTGATGTGATTATCACTATGCCGTCTATCATGGGTAAGATTGGTGCGCTGGGTCGTGTGCTTGGTCCTCGTGGATTGATGCCGAACCCGAAAAGCGGTACTGTAACTATGGATGTAGCTAAGGCTGTTAAGGAAGTTAAGCAAGGTAAGATTGACTTTAAGGTTGATAAGAGCGGTATCGTTCATACTTCAATCGGTAAGGTTTCTTTCTCTGCTGAGCAGATCCGTGAAAATGCGAAAGAATTTATCGCTACTATCATTAAACTGAAACCGACCACAGCTAAAGGTACTTATATCAAGAGTATTTATCTTTCAAGTACTATGAGTAAGGGTATTAAGATTGACCCTAAATCAGTAGACGAAATCTAATAATTAAGGAGGAATCATGAGAAAGGAAGATAAAGGCGTAATTATTGGTCAGTTAGCAGATACTGTAAAGCAATACGGACATTTTTACTTGGTTGATACAACTGCAATGGATGCAGCTGCTACAAGTGACCTTCGTAAAAAATGTTTCAAGGCTGGTATCAAGCTGATAGTTGTGAAGAATTCTTTGCTTCACAAGGCTTTGATGAGCTTGGATGTGGATTACTCACCATTGTTTGATTCTTTGAAGGGTACTACTTCTGTAATGTTCTGTGAAACAGCTAATGCTCCGGCAAAACTGTTGAAGGAATACAAAGATGGAGTTCCTGCCCTGAAAGCTGCTTATGCAGAAGAAGGATTCTACGTGGGTGCAGACCAGTTGGAAGCTCTCGCAACAATCAAGAGCAAGAACGAAGTTATTGCAGAAATCGTGGCTTTGCTGCAGTCTCCTGCAAAGAACGTTATCTCGGCTCTTCAATCAGGTGGCAACACCATTCACGGAGTTCTTCAGACTTTGGCAGAACGTGCAGAATAATTGCACTCTGTGCCTAGTCGAGAATATACCAAACAACTTTAATATTTAAATAGTACAAACAATTAAATTTCATACAAAAATGGCAGATTTGAAAGCTTTTGCAGAACAATTAGTTAACTTGACAGTAAAAGAAGTTAATGAACTTGCAACTATCCTTAAAGAAGAATACGGTATTGAACCTGCTGCTGCAGCTGTAGCTGTTGCTGCTGGTCCTGCTGCTGCTGGTGCAGCTGCTGCTGAAGAAAAAACTTCATTCGATGTAGTTTTGAAGAGCGCAGGTGCTGCTAAATTGCAGGTTGTTAAGGCCGTTAAAGAAGCTTGTGGTCTTGGCTTGAAAGAAGCAAAAGACTTGGTTGACGGTGCTCCTAGCACAGTAAAAGAAGGTTTGGCTAAAGACGAAGCTGAATCTTTGAAGAAAACTTTGGAAGAAGCTGGAGCTGAAGTTGAACTTAAATAAGATTATCCTGTAAATCAGGTAGTTCGGTTAAGAGTCCTCTGTAAAGAGGATTCTTAACCTTTTTGCGTCTATATTAAGTTCACTAGGTTTCATCTGTCGGAACTGTGAGAGTGACCGACTGTTATTATCCTAGTTTTTACATTTTAAACTCCATACAGATGTCTTCAGAAACTCAAAATCAACGAATTAATTTTGCTTCTATTAAGAATCCGATGCAGTATCCGGATTTCCTGGAAGTACAGTTGAAGTCATTTCAGGACTTCTTGCAATTAGATACCCCACCCGAAAAACGAAAGAATGATGGCTTGTATAAGGTTTTTGCGGAAAACTTCCCTATAGCTGATACACGCAATAACTTCGTGCTCGAGTTCCTTGACTACTATATTGATCCGCCTCACTATACAATTGATGATTGTTTGGAACGTGGCTTGACATATAGTGTACCTTTGAAAGCTAAATTGAAGCTTTATTGTACCGACCCCGATCACGAAGATTTTGATACAGTGATTCAGGATGTGTATCTGGGACCAATTCCTTATATGACTCCGAAAGGCACCTTTGTAATTAATGGTGCTGAACGTGTAGTTGTTTCTCAGCTGCACCGTTCTCCGGGTGTATTCTTTGGTCAGAGCATCCATGCCAATGGTACCAAATTGTATTCGGCTCGTATTATCCCGTTTAAAGGATCTTGGATTGAGTTCGCTACGGATATCAACAATGTGATGTATGCGTACATCGACCGTAAGAAGAAGCTTCCGGTAACAACTTTGTTGAGAGCTGTAGGATTTGAAAATGATAAGGATATTCTTGAAATTTTCAATCTGGCTGAGGATGTAAAGGTTAACAAAACTAACCTGAAAAAGATTATTGGACGCAAATTGGCTGCTCGTGTATTGAAAACGTGGACAGAAGATTTTGTGGATGAAGATACTGGTGAAGTTGTTTCTATCGAACGTAACGAGGTAGTAATTGACCGTGAAACTGTCATTGAACCTGAACATATCGACTTGATTATCGAGTCTGGTGTACAGAATATCCTCGTTCACAACGAAGAAGCAAATGCCTCTGACTATTCTATTATCTTCAATACTTTACAGAAAGACCCAAGTAACTCTGAAAAGGAAGCTGTATTGTATATCTATCGCCAGCTGCGTAATGCAGACCCTGCTGATGATGCAAGTGCACGCGAAGTTATCAACAACTTGTTCTTCTCAGAAAAACGTTATGACTTGGGTGATGTAGGACGTTATCGTATCAACAAGAAGTTGAACCTGGATACTCCTATGGATGTCAGAGTATTGACGAAACAAGATATTATCGAGATTATTAAATATCTCATTGAGTTGATTAACTCAAAGGCTGATGTGGATGATATTGACCACTTGAGTAACCGTCGTGTACGTACAGTGGGTGAACAGTTGTCTAACCAGTTTGCAATTGGTCTGGCTCGTATGTCACGTACAATCCGTGAACGTATGAACGTACGCGACAACGAAGTATTTACTCCGATTGATTTGATTAACGCAAAAACTATTTCGTCTGTAATCAACTCATTCTTTGGAACAAATGCTTTGTCACAGTTCATGGACCAGACTAACCCGTTGGCTGAAATTACGCACAAGCGTCGTTTGTCAGCTTTGGGACCTGGTGGTTTGTCACGTGACCGTGCTGGTTTCGAGGTTCGAGACGTACACTATACTCACTATGGTCGTTTGTGTCCGATTGAAACTCCTGAAGGTCCGAACATCGGTTTGATTTCTTCTTTGTGTGTTTACGCAAAGATTAATGAACTGGGCTTTATTGTTACTCCTTACCGTAAAGTAAAAGATGGAGTAGTAGACTTGTCAAATGAAGGTATTGAATACCTTTCTGCAGAAGAAGAAGAAGACAAGATTATCGCTCAGGGTAATGCTCCACTGAATGGTGACGGTACATTTATCCGTGAAAAGGTAAAAGCGCGTCGTGATGCGGATTATCCGGTAGTTACTCCGGACCAGGTAGAATTGATGGACGTAGCTCCTCAGCAGATTGCATCTATTGCGGCTTCATTGATTCCGTTCCTTGAACATGACGATGCGAACCGTGCGTTGATGGGATCTAACATGATGCGCCAGGCAGTTCCTTTGTTGAAGACTGAAGCTCCGATTGTAGGTACAGGTATCGAAAAACAATTGTGTGAAGATTCACGTACACAGATTGCTGCAGAAGGTGATGGTGTGATTGACTTTGTGGATGCTACTACAATTCGTATTTTGTATGACCGTACAGAAGATGAAGAATTTGTAAGCTTCGAACCGGCATTGAAGGAATATCGTATTCCGAAGTTCCGTAAGACAAACCAGAGCATGACCATCGACTTGCGTCCGATTTGTAATAAAGGACAGCGCGTGAAGAAGGGAGATATCCTGACTGAAGGTTATTCTACTGCAAATGGAGAGCTGGCATTGGGTAAGAACCTGCTGGTAGCTTACATGCCTTGGAAGGGTTACAACTATGAGGATGCTATTGTATTGAACGAACGTGTGGTTCGTGAAGATATTCTGACATCTGTTCACGTAGATGAATATATTCTGGAAGTACGCGAAACCAAACGCGGAATGGAGGAATTGACTTCTGATATTCCGAATGTAAGCGAAGAAGCAACTAAAGATTTGGATGAAAACGGTATCGTACGTATTGGTGCACGTATTGAGCCGGGCGATATCCTGATTGGTAAGATTACTCCGAAGGGAGAATCTGATCCTTCTCCAGAAGAAAAACTGTTGCGTGCTATCTTTGGTGACAAGGCTGGAGATGTGAAGGATGCTTCATTGAAAGCTTCTCCATCATTGCGCGGTGTGGTTATTGACAAGAAATTATATTCTCGTGTAATCAAGACTCGTAGCGAGAAAAATGCAGATAAGGCTATTCTGCCGAAACTGAATGAAGAATTTGAAGAAAAAGCTGCAGCTCTGAAAGCAATCTTGATTGACAAGTTGCTGGTATTGACAGCTGATAAGGTTTCTCAGGGTGTGAAGGATTATCTGGGAACTGAAGTGATTGCTAAGGGAGCTAAGTTTACTAAATACGATTTGGAATCATTGGATTATACTGTAATTCAGTTGAGCAAGTGGACTGCTGATGCTCATAAGAATGATATGATTCGTGATCTTATCGTAAACTATCTGAAGAAGTACAAGGAACTGGATGCTGAATTGAAACGTAAGAAGTTTGCGTTGACAATCGGTGATGAGTTGCCTTCAGGTATTATTCAGATGGCGAAGGTTTACATTGCTAAGAAACGTAAGATTGGTGTGGGTGATAAGATGGCCGGTCGTCACGGTAACAAGGGTATCGTTTCACGCGTGGTTCGTCAGGAAGATATGCCGTTCTTGGCTGACGGTACACCGGTTGATATCGTATTGAACCCGTTGGGTGTGCCTTCTCGTATGAACATCGGTCAGATTTTCGAAGCCGTACTGGGACGCGCTGGAAAAGAATTGGGTGTGAAGTTTGCGACTCCGATTTTCGATGGTGCTACTTTGGATGACTTGGATGAATGGACTGACAAAGCTGGTCTGCCACGCTATTGTAAGACTTACTTGTATGATGGTGGTACAGGTGATCAGTTTGACCAGCCGGCTACAGTCGGTGTGACTTACATGTTGAAACTGGGTCACATGGTTGAAGACAAAATGCATGCCCGTTCAATCGGTCCGTACTCATTGATTACTCAACAGCCACTTGGTGGTAAGGCTCAGTTCGGTGGTCAGCGTTTCGGAGAAATGGAGGTTTGGGCAATCGAAGCATTCGGTGCTGCTCATGTACTTCAGGAAATCTTGACTATCAAGTCTGATGATGTAGTAGGACGTTCTAAGGCATACGAAGCAATTGTGAAAGGTGAACCTATGCCGACTCCGGGTATTCCTGAATCTCTCAACGTATTGTTGCATGAACTTAGAGGTTTGTGCTTGAGCATTACGCTGGAATAACTTTTTCAAATGAAGAATGGAAAAGATAACTTCCATTCTTCATGATTAAATTCTTCATTATCATAAAATAAAAAGTATGGCTTTTAGAAAAGATACTAAGATAAAAAGTAATTTCTCAAAGATTACGATCGGTCTGGCATCACCCGAAGAGATTCTGGAAAATTCTTATGGTGAGGTTCTGAAACCGGAAACCATCAACTATCGTACTTATAAACCGGAACGTGACGGTTTGTTCTGCGAACGTATCTTCGGTCCGGTGAAAGACTACGAATGTCATTGCGGCAAGTACAAACGTATTCGCTACAAAGGCATTGTCTGCGACCGATGCGGTGTGGAAGTAACAGAAAAGAAAGTACGTCGTGAGCGTAGTGGTCACATTCAGTTGGTGGTACCTGTAGCTCATATCTGGTATTTCCGTTCATTGCCTAATAAGATTGGTTATCTGCTGGGATTGCCGACAAAGAAACTGGATGCTATCATTTATTATGAACGTTATGTAGTTATCCAGCCGGGTGTGAAGGCTGAAGATGGTATCAGTAAATATGACTTGTTGTCTGAAGAAGAGTACCTGGATATTATGGAAACTCTTCCGAAAGAAAATCAATACCTGGAAGACAGCGATCCGAATAAGTTCATCGCCAAGATGGGTGCTGAAGCAATCTATGATTTGCTGGTAGGAATTGATTTGGATGCTCTGTCATACGAATTGCGTCATAAGGCAAACAGTGATTCTTCACAGCAGCGCAAGAATGAAGCTTTGAAGCGCTTGCAGGTAGTAGAATCTTTCCGTGCATCTCGTGGCCGCAACAAACCGGAATGGATGATTGTACGTATCGTACCGGTTATTCCGCCTGAATTGCGTCCGTTGGTTCCGCTGGATGGTGGTCGCTTTGCAACTTCAGACTTGAACGATTTGTATCGTCGTGTGATTATCCGTAACAACCGTTTGAAACGTCTGATTGAAATCAAGGCTCCGGAAGTAATCTTACGTAATGAGAAACGTATGCTTCAGGAAGCTGTCGATTCATTGTTCGACAACTCTCGTAAGTCGAGTGCAGTGAAGACAGATGCCAACCGTCCGTTGAAATCTTTGTCAGACAGCTTGAAAGGTAAGCAAGGACGTTTCCGTCAGAACTTGTTGGGTAAACGTGTGGACTACTCTGCTCGTTCTGTAATCGTTGTAGGTCCGGAATTGAAGATGGGTGAATGTGGTATTCCTAAGTTGATGGCTGCAGAATTGTACAAACCGTTCATCATCCGTAAGCTGATTGAACGTGGTATTGTGAAGACTGTGAAATCAGCGAAGAAGATTGTAGACCGCAAGGAATCTGTTATCTGGGATATCCTGGAACATGTAATGAAGGGACACCCTGTATTGCTGAACCGTGCTCCGACACTTCACCGTTTGGGTATTCAGGCCTTCCAGCCGAAGATGATTGAAGGAAAAGCTATCCAGTTGCACCCGTTGGCTTGTACCGCGTTCAACGCCGACTTCGATGGTGACCAGATGGCCGTACACTTGCCTTTGAGTAACGAAGCTGTACTGGAAGCTCAGATGTTGATGCTTCAGTCACACAATATTTTGAACCCTGCCAATGGTGCGCCTATCACTGTGCCTGCACAGGATATGGTATTGGGATTGTATTACATTACCAAATTGCGTAAGGGTGCCAAAGGTGAAGGTTTGATTTTCTATGGACCGGAAGAAGCAATGATTGCTTACAATGAAGGTAAGGTAGACATTCACGCTATTATCAGCGTAGTGGCTAATGACCTTGATGAAAACGGCAATATCGTGAAGAAGTTGATTAAGGAAACTTCTGTAGGTCGTGTCATTGTAAATGAACTGGTTCCGGATGAATGTGGTTATTTGAATACCGTTATTTCTAAGAAGTCTCTGCGTGACATCATCAGCGATGTTATTAAGGCTGTCGGTGTGGCTCGTGCTTGCGAATTCTTGGATGGTATCAAGAACTTAGGTTATAAGAAAGCATTCGAAGGTGGTCTGTCATTCAACTTGGGTGATATCATTATCCCGAAGGAGAAGGAAGAACTGGTAAAACGTGGTAACGAAGAAATCGAACAGATTATGATGAACTATAACATGGGATTCATCACCGATAACGAACGTTACAACCAGGTAATTGATACTTGGACTCACGTAAACAGTGACTTGTCAGACATTCTATATAAGACTATTAAGAACGACGACCAAGGATTTAACTCTGTATTTATGATGTTGGATTCTGGTGCCCGTGGTTCTAAGGAACAGATCCGTCAGTTGTCTGGTATGCGTGGTTTGATGGCTAAACCGCAGAAAGCTGGTGCTGAGGGTGCACAGATTATTGAAAACCCGATTCTTTCTAACTTTAAGGAAGGTCTTTCGGTGTTGGAATACTTTATCTCTACCCACGGTGCTCGTAAGGGTCTTGCCGATACCGCGTTGAAGACTGCCGATGCCGGATACTTGACTCGTCGTTTGGTTGACGTTTCTCATGACGTGATTATCAACGAAGAAGACTGTGGTACATTGCGTGGTCTGGTTTGTACAGCATTGAAGAACAACGATGAAGTTATCGCTACTTTGTACGAACGTATTCTGGGTCGTGTATCTGTTCATGATATTATCCACCCGACAACTGGTAAGCTGATTGTAGCTGCTGGTGAAGAAATCACAGAAGACATTGCGGAAGAAATCGAACAATCTCCGATTGAAAGCGTAGAAATCCGTTCTGTATTGACTTGTGAATCTAAGAAGGGTGTATGTGCGAAATGTTACGGACGTAACTTGGCTACCAGCCGTATGGTACAGAAAGGTGAAGCTGTCGGCGTAATCGCTGCTCAGTCAATCGGTGAACCGGGTACTCAGTTGACTCTGCGTACATTCCACGCCGGAGGTATCGCAGGTAATATGGCTGCCAATGCAAGTATCGTAGCTAAGAATGATGCTCGTCTGGAATTCGAAGAATTGCGTACGGTTGATGCAGTAGAAGAAACTGGTGAACCAGTGAAGATTGTAGTAGGTCGTTTGGCCGAGGTTCGCTTTGTGGATGTGAATACAGGTATCATCCTTTCTACTCACAACGTTCCTTACGGTTCTAAGTTGTATGCTTCAGACGGTGAGGTGGTAGAAAAGGGCAAGCTGATTGCTAAGTGGGATCCGTTCAACGCCGTTATCGTAACAGAAGCTGCTGGTAAGATTGACTTTGAATCAGTAATTGAAAACGTAACCTATAAGGTAGAATCAGATGAAGCTACTGGTTTGCGTGAAATCATTATTACTGAATCTAAGGATAAGACGAAGATTCCGTCATTGCACATCTTGGATGAGAACGGTGGAATTATCCGTACATACAACTTACCGGTAGGTGGTCACGTAGTAGTAGAAGACAAACAAACCGTGAAGTCGGGTGATATTCTGGTGAAGATTCCGCGTGCCGTAGGTAAGGCGGGTGATATCACCGGTGGTCTTCCACGTGTAACTGAGTTGTTCGAAGCTCGTAATCCGTCTAATCCGGCTGTCGTTTCTGAAATCGATGGTGAAATTACGATGGGTAAGATTAAACGTGGTAACCGTGAAATCATCGTTACATCGAAGACTGGTGACGTTCGTAAGTACCTGGTTGCTTTGTCTAAGCAGATTCTGGTTCAGGAAAACGACTATGTACGTGCCGGAACTCCGTTGTCTGACGGTGCTATTACTCCTGCCGACATCTTGGCCATCAAAGGTCCTACAGCCGTTCAGGAATATATCGTAAATGAAATCCAGGACGTTTACCGTCTGCAGGGTGTGAAGATTAACGATAAGCACTTCGAAATCATCGTTCGTCAGATGATGCGTAAGGTACAGATTGACGAACCGGGTGATACTCGCTTCTTGGAACAGCAGGTTGTAGACCGCATTGAATTCAATGAGGAAAACGACCGTATCTGGGGTAAGAAAGTGGTTGTAGACGCTGGTGATTCTCAGAACTTGCAGCCGGGACAGATTGTTACAGCTCGTAAGCTCCGTGATGAAAACAGTATGCTGAAACGCCGTGACTTGAAACTGGTTGAAGTACGTGATGCTGTTCCTGCTACTTCTACTCAGATTCTGCAGGGTATTACACGTGCTGCATTGCAGACATCAAGCTTCATGTCTGCTGCATCATTCCAGGAAACTACCAAGGTATTGAACGAAGCTGCTATCAACGGTAAGGTTGATAAACTGGAAGGTATGAAAGAGAACGTAATCTGCGGTCACTTGATTCCTGCTGGTACAGGTCAGCGTGAGTTTGAAAAGATTGTGGTAGGTTCTAAAGAAGAATACGATCGCATCTTGGCTAACAAGAAGAATGTATTAGATTACAGTGGAGTTGAATAATCTCAATTACTATCATAAAAAGAGCCGTCTCATTTGAGGCGGCTTTTTTTATGTGCTTATTCGATGTAAGCAAGCATCGTATATTTAAAGTTTTTCGTTACTCTGATAATTGACTATTATAATTGTGTAGTACCTGTCATTTCCACATTATAGGAGGGGAAATAGTACTTTGCTGATGCGTAGCCCGGTTTTATTTCCTTTTCCAATATAGCAGGATGAAACGTCCTCCTGTGGCCATTAAGGCGAGGGAAAGTCCGGTATAAAAGACCGCAATAAAACTTTCCGGTAGCAGGCGTGCGGTACGGATAGTTATACCCAGTGCAATCATGAAAGCCATCATCAGCCAACCCTTCACGTCAAAAAACGAGAATGGACAGCGTTTGTTGGGGTTACCGGCTGTGATACGCTGTGCATGCTTGCGGTAAAGCTTGTGGAAAATCATGCAGAAAAACAGCAGGAATATCAGACTGGCCTCGCAGACCTTGAGCAGCCAGTAGTGCGCGTCCGTTATCCAGCAGGAAATGCCGATACGGAGAATGTTGATACCGGCAACCAGCCATACGATTCCGGCCGTAAGCAGCAGCGTATTGGAAGATACTCCGTATTTCATATATTCTCAGCTTAGAACCACTTTATTTTCCGGAAAATAACAAAGGCCGTTGCCGAGAGGAAGATGGAGAAACATACAATCAAGGCAAAGGCGTGCGGCAGTCCTTCGATGTGAATATCCACGTTCATACCATAGAAACTGGCAATCAGCGTCGGTACCATCAGCACGATAGACAGACTGGTCATGCGTTTCATTATGGTGTTCACGTTATTGGAGATGATGGAAGCAAAAGCATCCATGGTACCTGTAAGAATGTCGCTGTAGATGTTTACCTGATTGTGTGCCTGCTTCAGTTCGATGAGCACATCTTCTGTCAGTTCCGTATTCTGATAGTCCTTCTCGTTAAAGATATTCTGCAATTTGCCTATCATGACCTCGTTGCCACGGATAGACGTATTGAAATATACCAGACTCTTCTGCAGGTTCATCAGTCGGAGTAAGTCCTCGTTACGGATGCTACGTTCCAACTCCTTTTCCGCATTGTTTACTTCGTTGTTGATTTGTTTCAGGTATTTCAGGAACCATACAGCCGATGAGTAAATCAGTCGTAGAATCAGTTCGTATTTATTGGGTACGTTGATACCTTTACGCTGCGTATGTTCGATGAAATCCGGCAGCATCTCCGTAGAGTGATAGCACACCGAAATTACCAGTTCATTGTTCGTAATGATACCGATAGGCACCGTGGCATACGGCACTTTTGCATCAGGAGTCTGTACGGGAATACGCAGAATGGTCAGCAGCCAGTTACCTTCAGTATCCGTACGCGGACGTTCGTCGGTATCGGCAATGTCATTCAAAAAAGACTGGGGAACTTTTAATTGTTCTTGCAGGAAGTGGAAGTCCGCGGCATCCGGACATTCAATGTTAATCCAGCAGTTAGGTTGCCAGTTGGCTTTCTCTACAAAGCCAGCTTCACAAAAAAGATACTTTCTCATCTGTCTGCTCCTTTCCTTCATTTTAAGCCCGGAGGAGCATCTTCAGAGTAAAAGACAGGATTACTCACGACACCCCTTCAGGAAGTGGTTAAAATAATTGTAATACGTTCGCGAGTAATAATCGTCCATATTAGTTCGTTTTAGGATATAAAAAAAGTTCGTTTATTCAACGAACTCTCAAGCTCTTCAGGTTGGACTTGAACCAACGACCCTCTGATTAACAGTCAGATGCTCTAACCGACTGAGCTACTGAAGAAGATTCAAACATGTTTCAAAAAAAGGAGCTCTTCAGGTTGGACTTGAACCAACGACCCTCTGATTAACAGTCAGATGCTCTAACCGACTGAGCTACTGAAGAAGGTTTTCCTTTAATTGCGATGCAAAGGTAGTAGGATATTTTGAATTATGCAATATCTTTGCAAAAAAAATGAAGTAAAATGGATAAAATTATAGGAATGGGCAATGCATTGGTCGATGTGCTGGTAAGAATTGATGACGATTCCTTGCTGGAAAAGCTACATTTGCCCAAAGGAAGCATGCAGTTGATACAAGAAGACACCTTGTCTGAAATACGTAAATATACCTCAGGGATGAAGATTCATCGCTCTACCGGTGGTTCGGCCGGCAATACGGTCTGTGCACTGGCCGCATTGGGAGCCAATCCCGGATTTATCGGAAAGGTAGGTCAGGACGAGACAGGAGCTTTCTTTGGCGATACCCTTCGTCAGCGCGGGGTAAATGCCTTGCTGGCCACCTGCGATTTGCCGTCGGGCATTGCGTCGACTTTCATTTCTACCGATGGAGAGCGTACGTTCGGTACTTATCTGGGAGCAGCTGCCACACTGAGAGCAGAAGACTTGTCGCGTAAAATGTTTGCCGGATATAATTATCTCTATATTGAAGGCTATCTTTTGCAAGACCATGACCTGATGCTGCGCGCCGTACAGCTGGCCAAGGAAGAAGGACTTCAGGTTTGTCTCGACATGGCAAGCTACAATGTGGTGGAAGCCGAACGTGACTTCTTCGACCAGTTGATTGTGAAATATGTGGACATCGTGTTTGCCAATGAGAGCGAAGCACTGGCCTATACGGGAAAAACCCCTCATGAAGCTCTGGAAGAAATTGCGTCCAAATGCAGCATTGCTGTGGTGAAAACCGGAAAAGAAGGCTCCCTCGTGAAGAAAGGAACAGAAGTCATTCAACTGCTGTCTTGTCCGGTCGATAATGTGCTGGACACCACCGGTGCAGGCGATTTCTATGCCGCCGGTTTCATGTACGGCCTGACGTGCGGTTATTCGCTGGAGAAATGCGTGCAAATCAGTACCATTCTGGCCACAGCCGTCATTCAGGAAGTCGGCACTACTTTACCTGCCAAGAAATGGGACGAAATTAAGTTAAATATTGAATCACTTCTGCAAGTCTAACCGGAATAATGTGTTTATTTGCAAGGAAGAACAATTTTGTAAACAGACTATATATGAATGCAAGAAAAATGCTGGCCGGAGCCTTTATCGTGATGTTGGGGATGGGCATGACCAGCTTCAAGGAAGACGACCGTAATTTTCAGATATCAAAGAATCTGGACATATTCAACTCCATTTTCAAGGAACTGGATATGTTTTATGTAGATACCGTGAATGCCGAAAAAATGATTCAGACCGGAGTGGAAGGTATGCTTTCACTGACCGACCCTTATACGGAGTACTATCCGGAAGAAGAGGTGAGCAGTCTCAAGGAAATGACTACCGGAAAATACGGCGGTATCGGTGCGGCCATCCGTTACTATGAGGCCAAAGATCGTATTGCGGTGGTAGAACCTACCGAAGGCATGCCGGCAGCCGAAGCCGGAGTCAAGGCAGGCGACATCATTCTCTCGGTAGGAGGAAAGGAAATGGTACGTGGCGACATGAAACCCCAGGAATTTTCTTCCAAGGTCAGTGAAGCGCTGCGTGGAGAACCGGGCACGTCGTTCGTGCTGAAAGTGCTGCGTCCGCTCAAGAACGACAGTACGGTGATGGAATTTAAAATCACCCGCAAGAACATCCGTACCAATCCGGTGCCCTATTACGGCATGGTGAAAGACAGTATTGGCTATTTGGCTTTGTCCAGCTTCACGGAAAACTCTGCCAAGGATTTCAAAAAAGCTTTTATCGAACTGAAACAGAAAGGTGCCAAGTCGCTGATTATAGACTTGCGCGACAACGGAGGAGGTTCCTTGTCGGAAGCGGTAGACATTGTCAATCTCTACGTACCGAAGGGACAGGAGATTGTGGTGACGAAAGGAAAGGTACGTCAGGCACAAGGTTCTTATAAAACCCAGAATGAACCGGTCGATACACAGATTCCGTTGGCAGTACTCGTGAACGGTGCCACGGCTTCGGCTTCTGAAATCGTGAGTGGTTCGTTGCAGGACCTGGATCGTGCGGTAGTCATCGGTTCGCGCACCTTCGGAAAAGGACTGGTGCAGACCATCCGTCCGTTGCCCTACAACGGTACGCTGAAAGTGACCACTTCCAAATACTATATTCCCAGCGGACGTTGTATCCAGGCTATTGATTATGCCAAGAAGAATGCCGACGGTTCAGTAGCCCGTACACCCGATAGTCTGACCACCGTATTCCATACGGCTGCCGGACGTGAGGTGCGTGATGGAGGAGGTATTCGTCCGGACATTGAAGTGAAGGGAGACAAGATTCCGAACATCGTGTTCTACCTGATGAACGACGACCTGATTTTCGATTATGCTACCCAATATTGCTGGGATCATCCTACATTGGCTTCGGTAGACGACTTCAAACTGACCGATGCCGATTATGAGGCTTTCAAGAAACTGGTGAAGTCGCGTAACTTCACATACGACCGCCAGAGTGAGAAGATGTTGAAAAGCCTGAAGGAAATAGCCGAGTTTGAGGGCTACATGACCGAGGCGGCAGAGGAATTCAAGGCGCTGGAAAAGAAGCTCAACCATAACTTGGACCGCGACTTGGACTATTTTGCCAAACCGATAAAAGAATATATCTCACAGGAAATCGTGACCCGCTATTTCTATCAGCGTGGTGCGGCGATGGAACGGTTGAAAGATGATACTGATTTGGAAGAAGCCATCAAGATATTGCAGAATCCTGTCCGTTACCGGGAGATTCTTTCGGCACCGGTAAAGAAAGACGAACCTATCAAGAAGGAAGAACCGAAAAAATAAGGCCTCAGAGAGGCTTCTGGAGAGCTTTCAAGTAAGGCTCGGAAAACGCAAAGGCGTTTGATTTGAAATGGTTTGGTGTTTTGAGACGAGTAAAACAAAACCGTCTGCATGCTTTGAAGCTAGTCTTCAAAACTCATGCAGACGGTTTTTATATCCGAGCCGGAGAATCAGTCTTTATAATCTCCGTTTGCCTTAATCAGCTCAATCAGTTTTTCTACAGCCTGTTCTTCCGGAATGTTCTTTTCAATACATTCCTTCTTTTTGTACAGACTGATTTTGCCTCTTCCGGCACCTACATAGCCATAGTCGGCATCGGCCATTTCACCCGGGCCATTGACGATACAGCCCATGATACCGATTTTCAGTCCCTTGAGGTGAGCCGTAGCAGACTTGATGCGGGCGATGGTCGATTCCAGGTCGTACAATGTACGTCCGCAACCCGGACAAGAGATGTATTCGGTTTTGGAAGTACGGATACGTCCTGCCTGCAGGATACCAAAGGCGGTTTCGTCCACTTTCAGGTTACTGATTTGATTGCCGTGGTTATAGAGCAGGATACCGTCGCACAGCCCGTCGATAATCAGGGCACCCATGTCGGCAGCCGACTTGATTTGCAAGTCCTCTGTTTCGGTTTCCTGATTCAGCTGGAAGAATACCAATGGGTTTTTCAGTCCCTGGTTCATCAGCTGGTGTGCCAATGCACGGAACTCACCTAAGCGGTTGTAGTGGTTGCTTTGAGCTACGATGACCACTTCCGGATGCAGACGCAGGCAAGCCATTACCTCTTCATTCAGTCCTAAATAAGAAGTAAAGAGGAACTTCATTTTTGCCGGATGGTGATGCAGTTCAATCAACTGCTGGTAGTTGAAAGCCGGGTAGGTGTGCTCGCTGCCGTCCCATGCACAGGCATCCACAATATAACCGATGTCTGCTCTGCGGTTTTCGGGCAAGCGTTGGCCGCAGTACAGGTAGTCGGGCTTGAACTGTTCGCTTACTTCCAAGTCGTTGTTCAGACGGGCTGAGATAACTACCGGAAGCTGGTCGCCTCCGATGTTACCTACGGGCACGGTTTGTCTTCGGCTGGGGTGCGTGTAGTTAAACTCCGGAGCTTCGGTAGCTGGAATATAGGGATGTCCTTCGCGTTTCAATACATAATCTACCAGTTTGCGGGCTACGGGAATTTCGGCTTCGGGCGCTTCACTCAGTGATACGCGGATGGTGTCACCCAGTCCGTCGCACAGCAGGGCACCGATACCCAAGGCTGATTTGATACGGCCGTCTTCTCCGTCACCAGCTTCTGTCACTCCTAAGTGGAGCGGGAAAGCCATGTTTTCTTTTTCCATCTGTTCTACCAGCAGGCGAACGGTGCGTACCATGATGACCGTATTGGAAGCCTTGATAGAGATGACCACGTTCATGAAATTCTGTTCCACACAGATGCGCAGGAACTCCATGCACGATTCTACCATGCCCTCCGGGGTATCTCCGTAGCGCGACATGATGCGGTCGGACAGCGAACCGTGGTTCACTCCGATGCGGATGGCTGTGTGGTTTTCCTTACAGATGTTCAGAAAGGGGATGAAGCGGTCGCGTATCTTCTGGATTTCTTTTGCATACTCTTCATCCGTATACTCCAGTTGCTTGAAGGTACGGGCAGCATCTACGTAGTTGCCCGGGTTGATACGTACCTTCTCAGCGTACAAGGCCGCAACCTCAGCTACTTTCGGATTGAAATGTACATCGGCCACTAAAGGAGTCTGGTATCCCTGGGCACGCAGAGATGCATTGATATGCTGCAGGTTCTCTGCTTCACGTACTCCTTGTGTGGTGAGACGTACATATTCTCCTCCCGCCTCAATGATACGCTTGGCCTGTTCCACACAAGCTTCAGTGTCCATGGTGACGGTATTCGTCATACTCTGTATACGGATAGGATAAGCGCCACCCATAGGAGTGGCGCCTACATATACCTCGTTCGCCTGTCGGCGAGAATAGTTGAAGTAATTCATTCAGTTAGTTTGTCTTATAAGCGTATTTGACTTCTTTCAGCTCTTCGTTGGCTTTTACGATTTTGTTTTTCAAACCTTCCTTGTAAGCTGCAAACTTTTGAGCCAGTTCTGCATCGCTCAGGGCCAGCATCTGTACGGCCAGGATAGCGGCATTCATGGCACCGTTGATGGCTACTGTAGCCACAGGTATTCCGGGAGGCATCTGGATGATAGAGTAGAGTGCGTCTACACCGTCGAGTACAGAACCTTTTACAGGCACTCCGATAACCGGAAGGGTGGTGTTGGCTGCAATTACTCCCGGCAGTGCAGCGGCCATTCCGGCAGCCGCGATGATTACCTTGATGCCACGTCCGGCAGCTTCTTTCGCAAACTTCTCTACTTCAGCAGGAGTGCGGTGAGCCGACAGGGCATTCATTTCAAACGGGACTTGCATTTCATCGAGCAGTTTGGCGGCCTTTTCCATTACCGGGAGGTCAGAAGTACTGCCCATAATGATACTTACAATTGGCTTCATTCGTTGTTTTTATTTTAGTTATTCGTTAATAATCTCTTTGTAGCCTGCAGCGTCCAGCAGATCGTCCAGTTCGCTGGCATCCGTAGGTTTTAGTTTGATAATCCAGCCTTCGCCGTAAGGATCCTGGTTTACCAGTTCCGGATGTTCTTCCAGTTGCGGGTTGACTTCCAGAATCTCGCCTCCGATGGGGAGGAACAGGTCTGAAACTGTTTTCACTACCTCGATGGTACCGAATACTTCGCCTTTATCCAGTGTTTCACCTTCTGTGGTTACGTCGATGAAAACGATGTCGCCCAGCTGTTGCTGTGCATAGTCTGTGATACCTACATAGGCAGTGTCGCCTTCCAAACGAATCCATTCGTGTTCGTTGGTGTACTTAATGTTAGTTGGGAATTCCATATTGAATAAATTTAAAGTTTAAGATAATCAGTTTTCAAATAAACAAAATTCCCGTGATACCACAAAATAAACCGACGAAAAACCCGCCTGTCACTTCATTTAAAGTATGTTGCTTGACGATGATACGGGCTGAACCTAACATGCCGGCAAGCAGGATGAAGAAGCATAGCCATTCTACCGGATTGAACTGGAAGATGAAGCTGTAGGACAGCAATCCGCCCACCATCATGCCGCTGCTGGCCATGTGGGTGCTGATTTTCCAACGTGTATTGATGGCTGTGCAGATGACCATGCAAATCAGGGTCGCTACGATGATGCCGCTCATATAGCGTGGCAGGTGTATGCGATACATCGTCAGCAGGCAGGCCATGTAGCTCAGTATGGTCATTCCGTAAGGGATAAAGCGCTTTTCGCGGTGTCCCAGTTCGTGGAGTGTCCAGCCGTTGATTTTCTGAAACAGATAGATGCCCAGCATCGGTAGCAGGATGGTGAAGCAATACACCAGCCCTAAGACTGTCAGTTTGTACTGCAGGGGCATGATGTTCAGATAAGTAAAGAAAAAAAGCAGGCAGAACGCCACAAACGGTACCATGAACGGCGTAAAGATGAGCGATACGATGCGGGCAGTCATAAACAGGGCATCGCGGGGTTCTCCAGCATGGTGGGGAGCGGGTTCATGATAAGTCAGTTCATCGGGGATACTGGTTTCTTCCATATCAATATGTTATCTTCTTAATCTTGCTACGGGGATATTCAACTGCTGGCGGTACTTGGCCACAGTGCGGCGGGCAATGGGGTATCCTTTTTCCTTCAGCATATCGGCCAGCTCATCGTCAGTGTAAGGCTTTTCCTTGTTTTCACTGGCCACGCATTCTTTCAGGATGCGCTTGATTTCACGGACGGACAGTTCTTCACCGTTTTCGGTGGTGTAGCCGTCGCTGAAGAAGAATTTCAACGGATAAATGCCGTAGTTGGTCTGTACATATTTGCTATTGCTCACACGAGAGATAGTGGAAATGTCCAACTTGGTACGTTCAGCCACGTCTTTCAGAATCATCGGACGGAGCAGCGACTCATCTCCTTCTTCGAAGAACGGGCGTTGTAAGTCGATGATGGCCTGCATGGTGCTGAGTAACGTCTGCTGGCGTTGTTTCACGGCATTGATGAATCCTTGTGCCGCATCTACCTTCTGCTTGAGGAACATCAGGGCATCTTTTGATTCTTTGCTCTGGTTTTGCTTGTTGCGGGTGTGTTCGTCCAGCAGTTCGGTAAATTCCCGGCTCAGTCGCAGTTCCGGTACGTTCCGGTTGTTGAGGCTGAGGTTAATCGTGCCGTCGTCTTCCGTCTCTACCAGGAAGTCAGGGATAATCTGTTGCAGGTTTTTCCCGATGGCTTCTCCCATGGAACTTCCCGGTCGCGGATTCAGCTTAGTCAGTTCGGCGGCAGCCGCATTATATTGTTCTTCTGTAATATTCAGTTTCTGAATAATCTTGTCTTTATTTTTGCGGGTGAAGTCCTCACAGCACTTTCCGATGATGTCCAGCTCAATCTGCTTGAGCGGAGAATCTTCTTTCCGGCGAATCTGGATGAGCAGACACTCTTGCAGACTTCTGGCGCCGATGCCGGCGGGATCAAAGTCCTGAATCACTGAAAGCACATGCTCCAGCTCTTCTGCGGAAGTGTAGACTCCCTGGTAAATAGCCAGTTCATCGAGGATCGTTTCAGTGGATTTACGCAGCAGTCCGTCGTCATCAAGTGAGCCGATAAGGTATTCACCTAATTGCTTCTGTTCGGGAGTGAGGTGTTGCATGTCGAGCTGTTCTTTCAGTGTTTCGTAGAAAGATACGTTGTCCGAAAAAGGAATGTCTTCCGCCCGGTCTTCTTTGGAGCGGTTGTTCTCCTGCAATTTGTAATCCGGAATATCGTCTTCCGTGCGGTAATCGCCCAGTTCGATGTCTTCACCTGAATCGGTATTAGGTTCTCCGTCTTGGTCAGTCGTATTGTACTCATCGTTGAGGGCATCAGAAGCGTCGGAAGTTTCTTTTCCTTCTTCGAGTGCCGGATTATCCAGCAATTCAGCGTGAATCCGTTCTTCCAACTCCAGAGTCGGAAGTTCCAGCAACTTGACAGCCAGTATCTGTTGAGGAGACAGGGTCTGTACTTGTTGTTGTGCCTGTGTCTGTACCTGACGTGAACCTTGTACCATTTTTATTGTTGTCTTGAGTTAACAGCGTGCAAAAATAATAATTAAAATGAACTTCAAAGAAAAAGGCAAAATTTTTAATATTGGAAACTGCTGCCTCCTAAGAACTCTCGTAGCAGGGAAGTAGGGGGCAATTCCTTGTCTTGTACGGAAACAAAGTAGTTCAGGAAGCGGAGCAGACGGTGTGCTTCGGAGTATTCCGGACAACGGTTGGGCACCTTGCGCAAAACGGGTTCCACGTAGTCTTTTAATACAGCCAGTTCGAACAGCAGGGCCGAGTTGAACATAGCATCGGCATTTTCCTGATAGGGGAAAATCCATTTTTCTTCTCCGGCGCGGACACTTGGCCAACGTGCAATGGTTTCCTCGGCCGAGTAGTTGCGGTACTTGTAATCGCGGATGATGCGTCGCAACAGACGGTTGTCAGTTGTCGGGATGTAGTTGTGGTTGTCCAGCAGGATGGTAGTCAGTGCCGACACATACACTTTGTATTTGTTTTCGTTGGGAATGTGCGGAGTCAGTGCCGGATTCAGTGCATGGATACCTTCAATAATCAGTATCATGTGTTCGTCTATCCGGAGTTTCTTACCGCTCATTTCTCTTTTTCCGGTAGTAAAGTTATAGCGTGGCAGTTCCACCTCTCCTCCGTTGAGCAAGGTAGTCAACTGTTCTTCGAAGAAGGGGAGGTCTACGGCATACAAGGATTCGAAGTCGTGTTTGCCGTTCTCGTCCAGCGGGGTATCGTTCCGGTTGACGAAATAGTCATCCAGTGAAATGGGGTAGGGCTTCAGGCCGTTGGTCATGAGCTGGATACTCAGTCGCTTGCTGAAAGTAGTTTTTCCGGAAGAGGACGGACCGGATATAAGTACGAGTTTTACCCGTTTCCCGTCTTGGTTACGGTGAGTAATTTCATCCGCTATCTGGGCAATTTTCTTTTCCTGCAAGGCTTCCGAGACGTTAATCAGGTCGGTGGCATGTCCGTGGTTGCAGGCCACATTCAAATCGCCCACCGTACTGATGCCCAGAATCTGGTTCCAGCGGTGATATTCCTGAAACACTTCCAGCATTTTTTCCTGTTTCACCACCTCTTCCAGTTTGGTCGGGTTTTCCCGGCTGGGGATACGCAGCAATAGTCCGTCGTAGTATTTCACAATGTCGAACAGGCGGATGTAGCCTGTACTGGGTACCAGGCTGCTATAATAACAGTCCACCGTGTCGCCCAATTGATAGTAGTAAGAATAAAGCTGACCGTAAGTGTCCAACAGTCGTGCCTTATCCATCATCCCTCGTTTTTCGAACAGACGAACCACTTCCTCCGTGTGACTTTCAGTGCGTGTGTAGGGAATATCGGCTGCAATGATTTCCTGCATTTTCTGTTTGATGCGCTGCACATCATCCAGTCCGATGGTACGGTCAATATGCAGTTTGCAGAAATATCCCTTTGAGATGGGATGTTCCAGCGAAATACTACCTTGCGGATAGAGTTCTTCTACCGCTTTGACCAGGATGAAAAAGAGCGAACGGACATAAGTTCGCATGCCGGAAGAATTGGCAATGTCAAGAAATTCAATATCTTTATTGTAGTACACCCGGAAGTCGAGACTCTCTACCTTATTGTTGACTTTGGCACTGACCGGACCGTAGGGCATGGCCAGATTAAAACCGTTATAAATATCCAAAAGTGAGCTTCCCTCCGGGAATTCTCTTGCCGAATTATTATTTTTGCAATATATTTGTAGCATAAATGTAATATGTGTTACTAACTTTGTGAATAGGCAGTTAATTTACTCATTAAACAATTAAAAGCCTCTTTCCAACTTAACTAATTACAAATGGAATATTCTTTTTATGATTTTTTAGCGCTTCTTGGATCACTGGCGCTGTTCCTTTATGGAATGAAAATCATGAGTGAGGGACTTCAGAAGTTTGCGGGCGACCGCCTTCGTAGTATTTTAACCGCAATGACCACAAACCGTGTGACGGGAGTGCTGACAGGTATGTTGATTACCGCTCTGATTCAGTCCTCTTCGGCTACAACCGTAATGGTGGTCAGCTTTGTAAACGCCGGCTTGCTGACACTTTCTCAGTCTATCGGGGTGATTATGGGAGCGAATATCGGAACCACGGTGACGGCGTGGATTATTTCAGCTCTCGGTTTTAAAGTAGATATATCTGCATTTTCTCTGCCGCTTCTGGCGATTGGTATTCCACTGCTTTTCTCTCAAAAAAGTACACGTAAATCTGTCGGTGAGTTCATTTTCGGATTTGCTTTTCTGTTCATGGGATTAAATCTATTGAAAAGCAATGCACCTGACTTGAGTCAAAACCCTGATATGCTGGCCTTTGTTCAGAATTATACGGACATGGGCTTTTTCTCTGTTCTGCTTTTTGTGCTGATTGGTACTGTGCTGACCATGATTGTGCAGGCCTCGGCAGCTACTATGGCTATTACATTGATTATGTGTGCCAATGGATGGATTAGTTTTGAACTGGGAGCTGCTTTGGTATTAGGTGAGAATATCGGAACTACCATTACGGCTAATCTGGCTGCGTTGACTGCTAATACGCAGGCACGCCGTGCAGCTTTAGCTCATCTTATGTTTAATGTTTTCGGTGTGCTTTGGGTACTGATTTTATTTAAGCCTTTCCTGTCGATGGTAGACTGGATTATTTCTGACTTTATGAACGTGAGCGAGGCAGACGGAGTAGCTGTATCTTTCAAATTGTCAGCTTTCCATACTTGCTTCAATGTGTGTAATGTGCTGATTCTGATATGGTTTGTACATTTTATCGAGAAAACGGTTTGCAAGATTATTCCTCAGAAGGAGCAGGAAGAAGAATACCGTTTGCAGTTTATTACGGGCGGTATGCTTTCTACGGCCGAATTGTCTATCCTTCAGGCACGGAAAGAAATCAATCTGTTTGCAGAACGTATACAGCGTATGTTCCGCATGGTACGTGACCTTTTGCATACGGAGAATGAAAATGATTTCAACAAATTGTTCAGCCGGATTGAGAAGTATGAGAATATCAGCGACAACATGGAAGTGGAAATTGCCAACTACCTGACATTGGTATCGGAAGGCAGATTAAGTTCTGAAAGTAAGGTACAGATTCGAGGTATGCTCCGCGAAGTCACAGAGATAGAAAGCATTGGTGACAGTTGCTATAATCTGGCTCGTACCATCAACCGGAAGCGTCGCGGAAATGAGGACTTCACGAGTGCACAATATGAACATATTACACAGATGTTCCAGTTGACCGACGATGCCCTGACACAGATGATTGCCCTGGTGAAAGATGTGCATCAGCAGGTGGATGTCAACAAGTCGTTTAACATTGAAACGGAAATCAACAACTATCGTAACCAGTTGAAGATTCAGAATGTGATTGACGTCAACGAAAAGAAATATGATTATCAGATGGGTGTACACTACATGGATATCATTGCCGAGTGTGAAAAATTAGGCGATTATGCGGTGAATGTGGTAGAGGCTCATCGGGATGTGAAGGAAAAGAAAGCTTGAAAATAAGTGGATATCACCATACAAATAAAGCTGTTCAAATCTTATTTTGAACAGCTTTATTTGTATGGTATAAGTTGAGTGCAAAGGGCTTTGAGTAGTCCTTGAAGCAATGTCACTCAGTGATTTCTACTCGGTTTACTTTCTCCAGTAAGAATCGGTTTTGGTTCCAGTGAAAAGGTAGGTAGGCGTTATTTGTTGTAATCTTGTTTTGTTTAAAGATTAGTCCGTCTACAGACTTGGCGTATAGAATAGGTGCATCAAATGTGTCAAATTCATTGTCTGTAATCTGGATGGCACCCGGTTTTCCTCCGTGGAAATATTTTACCTGATGCTCCAAATCGGGGATTTCCGGATAAATGGAAATTACGGCGTTGGTAAACTGGAACATATTGGTCAGTGCATTGATGAACCGGTTGTGACGGATGATTACTTCCCGGCAGGCACCGGTTTCATACCAGCCGTTGCAGTCACCACACAACAAAATCGCTGTTCCTGAGGTATGGTCAAACAGGTTGTTTTCTACGATTGTTTTTTTAGGTGTGCTGAACAGAGAACCTCTGGCGCGGTTGTTGCGGATGGTATTACCGGCAAAATAAACCTCAGGTGTCCATGTCAGGTTTTCAATCCCGAAATCAGTCTGTTCGGCTAAAGTTCCAGGAAGTGGCTGAGTGAAACGGATGATAAACTCACGGGCACCGTCTGCTGTCGGTTTGTCTGAGGCTGTAATGCGTTCTATACAATTCTTTCCATCCAACAGTTCCATGGTTTTTGAACGGATGAACTGTACGCTGTCGCCTGGGAATCCCCAGTCAAATCCCCAAGCTTGGTCATGCATATAGCGGGCTTTGAGAGTATGAGTGTCAATTTGTTGGATCACTTTCAAGTAGGTTCCGTGCACATTGATGGCATCGTCCATCATACCTTCATACAATCCGTTGACAGAGGTGATTTTTCCTTTACACTGAGAAAAATGGGTTGCATCGGCCTGAGTAGTGAAATAGCGGGAGTCGTTTTCTCCTTTCAAACATACACCAAAACCATCCATCGTGATGTCATCACATAGCTGGGCTAACAGTCCCATGCCTTGTGCATAGTGTACCTTGACATTCTTTATTGTGGTTCGGGTATTATGTGACAAGAAGATACCGGGAGTCGGACGGTCCCATGAGCGCATGGCGACAATAGTCCCTGCCGGAAGTCGTTTGTCTTTCCATTTAGGGGCATGTATCAAATTCTTTCCTACTAGAGAACAACCTTTGGTCGGGCAGCTGATGTCGCTGGTGTTGTATACAATATGTCGGCTGGCCTTTTCAAAAGCTATACCCGACATCGGGCGAAGTTTCCAACCTTCTCCCTTTGTTTCGAAAACAGAGTCTTTTGTCAGGTGGTATTCTACCCATGGAGCAGGTTGAAAGGTAATTCCTTTTTCTCCTTCATTTTTTATAATTTCCACTTGAGCTATGTGTGGGTTAGCAAAATCAATGCTGAAATTTTGCAAGGTACAGTCCGTACTTCTAAGCAGAGATATCGGAATCATTTGTCCATGGAAGATAAACTCTGCTCCGTTTCCTTCTATTGTCAGCGATTTCATATCCTCTAGTGCCAGACCTGCTTTTTTAGGATTATTCTGGTCGTGGTTGGAAATGTAGTAAGTGCGTTCTGCAGCTCCTTCAGGATAGAAATGATAGGTCCCGTTTTGAAAGCGTAAGGTTACTGCTTCGCCTTCTTTTACTTCTTTTTTAATTTTTGCAAGTACCTTTTCCATTCGGGCAGACATGTTGCTTTTCTTTCCTGGTTGAATACCGAAATGAGACATGTCATACACGTGTTGTGCGCATAGAGGAAGACATAATGCGGCAAACAATGCCAGGCATTCTAGTTTCATTTTCATAGTTTGTGAATTAAGTGTTTAGAAATGATGATTGATGACAAAGGTAAATGTTTTCTGCTTTTATTGTGAATTTTCGTGGGATAGTTTATTGGCATGGTGGGAAAGATATGAGTGATTTCTGTTATAGTTGATTGGCTTTTAGGCTTGATAGAAGAGTGCATAAATAGTGATGGATAATAAATTATTTCACTAATTTCATTTGTAATACATGCTTGAAACAAAATAGAATAGTTAAATATTAAAATGTTTTAGAATTATTATGGGGGTATTTGATTTTTTTCTATAAATTTGCGCGGATTAAATATAAGTCTATTCTATTAATCTCAATTTTAATATTATGAAAATGAGAAAAACAAACAATGTTAGCCGGCTGATGGTGTTAGCAAGTGCTTTATATTGCGCATCTCTTCCAACATTTGCAACATCCACTGTACCGGAATCAATGGCTTCAGTTGTTCAACAAACAACGAAACTTAAGGGTGTTGTATTAGATGCAAAGACAGGTGAGCCGATTATCGGAGCGAATGTGTTGATTAAAGGTACGGCTGTCGGTACAATTACTGACTTTGATGGAAATTATGAGTTTGAAGGTACGGTAGGTGCCAAACTGGTTATTTCTTTTGTGGGTTACAAATCCATTGAAGTGACAGCGACGGCTCATAACCAGACTATTAAATTGAGTGAAGATTCGGAAGCACTCGATGAAGTAGTAGTTGTGGGTTATGGTATGCAGCGCAAAAGCTCTATCACTGGTTCTATTTCTTCTGTTAAAGCGGATAAATTGAAAGACATTACTACACCGAGTGTAGCTAATATGCTACAGGGTAAAATTGCCGGTGCGGTAGTAGTTCCTACTTCTGGTCGTCCGGGTGACGGAGTGAGCATCCGTGTGCGTGGTATTGGGTCTATCCGTGGTAATGTAGAGCCTTTGTGGGTAATTGATGGGGTTGTAGGAGCTTCTTCTGCCGATTTGAACCCCAATGATATTGAATCTATTTCTATTTTGAAGGACGGTTCGGCTACGGCTCTTTATGGTTCGCGTGGTGCTAACGGTGTCATTCAGGTGACCACCAAACGTGCTACTTCAGGCCCTTCACAAATTGATTTGTCTGTTAAGTTCGGTGTATCTCAGTTGCAGAAAGGTAATCTGGAGATGATGTCTGGTGCTGAATATTACGATTATGTGCGTACGGCTTACGAAAATGCTGGAACACTGGATGCACAGGGATGGTTACAGCCTTATCTGCGTGACCGTAACTTCGACTGGTGGGATTTGGCTACTCAGAATGCTTTGACACAGAATTACAACATCGGCTATCGTTATGGTAATGAAAAAATCAAGGCATATTTGTCGGCCGATTATTATTCTGAAGAAGGTACCATCAAAGGATTTGATTACGATCGTTTCACCATCCGTTCGAATACTGATTATGTGGTTAATGACCGTTTGACTTTGAAATCTAAGATTTCTGCCAGCTACAAGGAAACTAACAATCAGGAATATTCTTTGGCACATACTAGCTATACGCCGTGGGATACTCCTTGGGACTCACAAGGAAACCTGAAGGATGGTACGCAGGGGGTACCGACAGCTGCAGATGCTCCAACTGCCAATCCGGATGATTACTGGTACTCAGATGGAAACTCCAACTTTTTGTACGATAGAGCTTTGAACTGGGGCAAGACCCGTAGCAACGGTATCGATCTGGGACTCGGTTTTGATTTTAAGATTATCGACGGATTGACTTTTGAATCTAACAACCGCGTTGGTTTCAGTAATAACTATTCTAATTCTTACGTGGATCCTAACAGCCGTGCGGGGGCGGGTACCAGTGGCTCTTACTATGACGAACAGTCAAATACCCGTTCTATTTACACCAGTCAGTTGCTTCGTTTCCTGAAGACTTTCGGCGAAAAACACGAAATCAATGCTTATTTGGGTTATGATTACGATGAATATCGTTACTGGGATCTTTCGGCTACGGCATATAAGATTTTCCAGGGAGCCGAAATTATCAATGCAGGTGCGGATGATCCTACCGCCAGTGGCACGAAATCGGAATCGAAGAATGCGGCTATTTATCTGAATGTCAACTATTCGTTCGACAGCAAATATTTGATTCAAGGAATGATCCGTCGCGACGGTTCTTCAAAGTTCGGTAGTGATAAGCGTTGGGCTACATTCTGGTCAGTGGGTGCCGGATGGAATATGCACAAGGAAAACTTCCTCAGCGGGGTAGAATGGATTAATGAGTTGAAGCCACGTGTGTCATATGGTATCAGCGGTAACCAGCCGGGCGGTGCTTACGAGTGGGCCACTATTTTTGGCTATACTTCTCAGTATGCCAACGAAATCGCATTCTTGTCCAACTATCAGGGTAACCCCGACTTGTCTTGGGAGGAAACTGCTAACTTCGATGCCGGTATCGATATCCGTTTGTTCGACCGTGTAAATATCACTTTCGATTACTATCTGAAGAAAGTGAAGAACTTGATTTACTTGCGTCACTTGCCTGCTGTTACGGGCTTCAACCGTCAGACAGCTAACAATGGTAAGATGGAAAACTCCGGTGTAGAACTGACTGTTACTCCTGAACTGATTAAGACCAAAGACTGGTACTGGGATATTAGCTTCAACATGGGTTATAACCGCAATGAGGTGACTTATCTGCCCGATGGTGATGACTTGACGATGCAGGCGGTTGCTGTAGGCTATCCTTATATGAACTGGTATATGAAAGAATGGGCCGGAGTGGATACTATGACGGGTACACCGCTTTGGTTCAAGGTAGATCCTGATACTGGTGTGAAGACCGTGACAGGTAATTACAATGAAGCAACGAATGTGCTGCTTGATGCTTCGCCTACTCCGAAAGTGACTGGTGGCTTGAGTACTAATCTCAGTTGGAAGGGTTTGTCATTGAACGCTAATTTTACTTTCAGTGCTGGGGCCAAGATTTACAACAGTATGCGTGCCGGTGCTCTTGACCGTGATGCAGAACGTCCTTCTCAGCCAGCTATGAAATTGCCTGATGGATGGAGCCGTTGGGAAAAACCTGGTGACATCGCTACGCATCCTCAGTTGAGAGCCGGAGGTAACAATGGTGCTTCGAACACTTCTACCCGTTACTTGGAAAATGGCGACTATTTTAAACTGAAGACTTTGACCTTGTCGTACAGCCTTCCTAAAAAATGGTTGCATTCGTTGAAGATTTCGGGAGCTAATATCAGTGTGAGCGGAGAAAATCTGTTTACGATTACTAAATTCTCTGGTCAAGATCCTGAAATTCTGTTGTCCTCTTCTTACAATGGTAATGCCAGTGGATTTGGCTATCCTACCGTAAGACGTTTCTCTGTAGGATTGAATGTTAACTTCTAAGTACTGATAAAACAATAAGATAAAATTATGAAACTGAAATATACATTAGGAGCCTTGGTGGCTGCGTTTGCATTGGCAGGCTGTAGCTTGGACGTGAATATGTACGACGGTGTGACGGGTGAGGACGTAACAGCCCGTAACATTGTGGAATTGTCACAAGGCAGTTACAGCATGTTGAAATACAATGGCGGACTGATTGATTATGGATATTATTTCTGGGCTTATGGTGCTGACGACCTTTCATGGGGTGGTACTTCGACTGACGAGAAATTCGATATCTACGACTATAGCCGTAAAATCAACAGTTCAGTTACAGAATATGCCTGGGAGTTGGGTTATCGTACTATCGGTAACTGTAACAAGGTGATTGAGATGGGAGCCGAACTAGGTGCGGACATAACCGATGAGGAAAAAGTCATTGTCGGTGAGAATTATTATCTTCGTGCTTTGTCTTATTTCTTGTTGGTGAACGAATTCGCTCAGCCTTATTCCAATAATCCTACGCAGAATCCAGGGCTGCCATTGAAGCTAACTAGCGATCCGAACGACCTGCCAAAATTCCGTTCTACAGTAGCCGAAATCTATGGTCAGGTTGTGAAGGATTTAAAAGATGCCATTACTTATATGACCTTGCCATCAGGGCTTAAACCGAAAAATAGTTGTTATGCCACTAAAGAAGCTGCTCAAGCATTATTGGCACGCGTATATTTATACATGGAAAATTGGGATGGTGCTTGGGATATGGCCAATGAAGTTATTAATTCTGGTCGTTTTGATTTACTTCGGGGTAATGATTATAAAATCTACTCTCAGTTTACTCCTGAAGATAACTCTGAAACCATTTTTGCCGTACGTCGTACAAAACTGAAAGACGATGGTGGAAATGGCAGAATGGGAGGTCTGTACATTCAGGTAGACAATAATGGTTGGGAGGAAATGTATGCTTCTGCTCCTTACCTGAATTTGCTGGAGTTGTATCTGGATGATAAAGGTTATCCTAAGGATTTGCGTAGTAGCTTCATTACCAAACGTTATGTAGAGGATGGAACAGATACCTCCAAGTATCCTATCACCGGTAATCCAGAGCGGAATTATCAGGACTGGACTTTTGTGTATGCAGCCAAGCAGGCAGGTGCTAACGCTAATTATGAGTACCGTCAGATTTCTGTCACGAAGCAGGATGACGGAACATATGCCATGAGTACGGATGATGCTACCAATTTCCGTAGTGCGACCATCCAGTCGGAACCTTATAATCTAGGAACCCGCTACTATGTACAGACTTCGGACGGTACAAAATATGTAGGCCGTATCGAGCCGCGTGTGTACGATGCCAAAACGCTTCGTAAGAAGGAGGCTATGTTCCTGGTATATGCCATCAATAAATGTTCTTATCAGGAACAGTACTTCCACCTGTGGTCACCCATTATCTCTCGTTTGGCTGAAATGTATCTGATTCGTGCAGAGGCTAATCTGGAAAAAGGTGGAGATACACAGACTACTCTTGATGATGTGAACGAGATTCGTAGGAGAGCCGGTATTCCAGAATGGACACTGGAAAATATTCAGACAGCTGAAAATGGTCAACCGAAAGACATACATAAGATTATTGAAGAAGAACGTATGCTGGAATTTGCATGGGAAGGTCTCCGTCGATTCGACGTATTCCGTTGGCGTCATACGCTCGACCGCAAATATCCGGGTGGACATACGTTAAGACAAGGTGACCGCTATCTGGAGATTCCTTATAATTCTCCTTCTGTATGCGAGTACATTCCACAGGCTCAATATGATGCATATCCTTACGATTTAGGACAGAATCCCTAATGAACATAAATAGGAGGATTTAGAAATAGGACTATCTGCCTTTCCCTCAGAGAGGCAGGTAGTATTTGGGAATCATAATTTTTTATACATAACAGAAACTGTAAAATGAAAAAAATATCATATTTTTTGTCGCTTCTCTTACTTGCCTTGTTCTGTGGCTGTAAGGAACAAGAACAACCTTATGTGGGTTACATTATCATTGAACGGGCCGTGCTTGACGCAGCTGAAGGTTCTACCACGACAATAACGGCTGATACGGATATTCCTTCTGAAATGATTTTTACCATGGAAGACGGAGTGGACTGGTGTACAGTATCAGCGTCAGGTAAAGAAATTACCGTAAAAGCAATTAAGGCCAATCCGGATCCTTCGAATTTCCGTACTGCTACTATTCAGGTGAGATGTGGCTATCGTACAACTTCTTTCACGGTGTTGCAGAAGTATGAAGGTCAGACCACACTGCAATACGATTGGACCAAATGGACAGCTACAGGCTCTGACGTAGAAGCGGGCGACGGAGGAGGTTATCCCAGTCTGTTCACCGATGACCGTACCCAATTCTGGCACAGTGCTTATTCCGGTGGAAATGCACCGCTTCCTCATACGTTGGTCATCGATATGCAGGAAGAACTGGAATGCATCAGCTTTGCTATTGGCCGTCGTGCATACGGGGAAAATAATTATCCTACAGTAAAGACCCTGCAATTGTGGGTTAGTACCGACAATGAGAATTTCACTCAAGTGGGTGGATTTACATTTGCTTTGCCATGGCAAGCTCCTGATGGTACAATCGTAACAGGAAACAGTCCGTTAGTTCCAGCTGAAGAAGTTATTTCATTGGCTGAACCTGTGCTAGCCCGTTATGTCAAACTGATCATCACAGAAACCAATAATGATACCGGAGTTTGTCAGGTATCTTACTTTAAAGCATACGGAAAGATTTAACTTCCTGTTTTCAGTTGTCTCCCTGAGGGGAGGGCTGATAGAAGAATATCTCTTTATACAGAAAGAGGGTGTGTCAAAATGCATACCCTCTTTTTTTTATGACAAAGCCCCGACTTTCCCAAGCCGAGGCTTTGTTATTACCTAAAGATTTTGTATCTTTAAACATAAGCAAAGTAATATGGCAAAGATACATTTTCGTTCTTACAATCCCAATCAAATCGTCCTTTTCCCACAAAGAATAGATGAAAATATTCCATCGGACAATCCTGTACGTATTCTGAATGCTATGGTTGATAGCTTTGACCTCAGTTCATTTCATAAATTGTATAAGGAGTCCGGGCGTTCTGCCTATCACCCGCGAATGATGCTCAAAGCTGTTTTGTATGCCTATATGAACAATATCTATTCCTGTCGTAAAATAGAAAAGTCCCTGCTGCGTGACATTCATTTCATATGGCTTGCCGGTTATGAAAAACCTGATTACCGGACTATAAACCGTTTCCGTAACCGTGTCAAGGATGAGATAAACGGAATATTCACCCAGATAGTCCTCATCCTTGCCTCCAAAGGATTCATAAGTCTTGATGTTGAATATGTTGACGGCACAAAGATTGAATCAAAAGCCAACAGATACACCTTTGTATGGCGTAAGAACGTAGAACGTAACCGCGCCAGGCTTCTTGAAAAGATACGTATTCTTCTACAGCAGATTGATGATGTCGTGGCACAGGAGGATGCCTGCATTGAGAATACCGCTACAGAGTTTACTCCTTCCATGCTGACAGATATGATATCAGAGTTAAAAGCCTCCCTTGAAAATGTCCCAACCGCATCGGATAAGGAAGAAAAGAAAACGAAAAGACAGAAGGCAAAGCAAATCAATCTATTGGAATCACACTGCAAGAAACTTGCCGAATATAACAGGCACATGAGAATACTCGGCAAACGGAATTCTTATTCCAAAACAGATCCTGATGCTACATTTATGCATATGAAGGAAGACCCTATGGGAAACGGGCAATTAAAACCGGGATATAATCTGCAAATCGGAACCGAAAACCAGTTTATGCTCGATTTTGGACTCTTCCACAATCCAACAGACACTCTAACATTGATTCCGTTCGAAAATTCGTTTCATGAACGTTACAACCGTTTCCCATTGGAAGAGGTTGCCGATTCCGGTTATGGTTCGGAAGAGAACTATCGCTTTATGGAAGAAAACGGAATAGAGGCGTATGTCAAGTACAATTTCTTTCATAAGGAGCAAAGAGCAGACAAATATGTGACAAATCCTTTCAAACAAGAAAACCTATATTATAACAAGGAGAAAGATTATTATGTCTGTCCCATGGGACAACATATGAAGCGGACAGGTGTACGGCATTATAAAACGGAAAGTGGATATATTGCAGAAAGCATCGCCTATAGGGCTGCAAGATGTGAGGGATGTCCTCTCAGATGTATGTGTTTCAGCTCAAAATCACCAGGACGTACCATAGAAGTCAATCACAGGCTGAAAGAATATAAACAAAAAGCGCGTGAAAGACTTACCTCAGAGAAAGGTAGCAAACATAGAGGGCAAAGATGCATAGAGCCTGAAGCCGTCTTTGGACAAATCAAATACGACATGGGATACAAAAGGTTCAGGCATTTTGGAAAAGACAAGGTCACAATGGACTTTGCCTTCTTTGCCATTGCTTTTAATATAAAGAAAATGTGTGCTAAAATCAAGAATGAGAAGATGACAGACAAAAATTATCAAAATATAAGGGTGGCGTAAGCCATCTACGGCATATTGTACCACCAGAAAGCATGGACACAGGGAAAAATAAATCATACTCTATGAAAAATGAGAAACCGATGGTTCTATAACGAAAAAGAGGATGCATCATTTTGACACATCCTCTTTCTGTTGTATATCCTCTTGGAAAGAAAAGAAAAATCCCCCGCTTGTCACTTTTCAGAGCAAGCGGGGGATTTCCGAAATATATACGGGGAAGTGTATTATTTCTCGATATCTACCAATTCTACTTCAAAGATCAAAGTAGAGAAAGGTTTGATTTTACCAGCTTCCTGTGCACCGTATCCCAGTTCCTGAGGAATATACAATTCCCATTTAGAACCTATCGGCATCATCTTCAGTGCTTCAGTCCATCCCGGAATTACGCGGTTAACGGCCAATGTAATAGGCTCTTTAGAAGAGTCGAATTCAGTACCGTCAATCATTGTACCTTTGTAGTTTACTTTTACACGTGAAGTGTCAGCAGGCAAAGCTCCTGTACCCTTAGTGATAATTTTGTACTGCAAACCGCTGGCAGTTGTCTGAATACCTTCTTTGCTCTTGTTGTTAGCCAAGAATTCTTCATTCTGTTTCTTGTAGTCTGCATATTTAGCTTCCAATGCTTTTGATTTAATCAGTTCTGCTTTCAGACGTACATAAGCACTTGCAGAGTCTGTAGTTACGATGCTCTGTTTCTTTACAGCTGCGATGAAGCCAGCCAAGAAGTTATCTTTGTTCAGTGACTGAACAGAGTCCTGTCCAAAAATCTGACGGTTGTTATAGTCGAACATGTCACCGCTTACCTGCTGGCCAATCTGCATACCTGCCAAATAAGCTTTCTGCTTAGCGTCAGTTTCCTTGCAACCTTGTTCCAGACCTTTGATGAAGTCTGCTACATATGCTGAATCTACTCCCAGACGACCCTGTACATATTCCATCAATCCCTGAGTGTTTGTAACACCCATCATATAAGACAAAGAGTCTACATCACTTTTCAGGTTTGCTTTCGGTCCCTGTGCTGTACATGATGCCAGGCTGGCTGCAGCGGCAAGCATCATAAAGAATGTACCTTTTTTCATTTGCTTTATGTTTTATAATACTTCAATTAATTCTACTTCGAAAATCAGTGTGCTGTGAGGCGGAATCATTTCGCCTGCACCCTGTGCGCCGTATGCCAGGTCTGACGGAATGTAGAGTTTCCATTTGGCACCTTCTGACATCAGCTGCAGTGCTTCCACCCATCCTTTGATTACCTGGTTCACACCGAACACAGCCGGTTCACCACGTTTGATAGAGCTGTCGAACAATGTACCGTCAATCAGTGTACCTTCATAGTGGCAACGTACGCGGTCGGTTGCTTTCGGTTTTTTACCGTTCCCTTCAGTGATTACTTCGTACTGCAATCCGCTTGGCAAGGTTACGATGTTCGGGTTTTTCTTGTTTTCTTCCAGGAAAGCCTTTCCCTTTTCTATGTTTTCTGCGTTCATTTTCTCTTCTAATTCAGTGAAATATTTGTTGACGATTTCACGTGCTTCATTGTGAGAAATTGCAGTCTGGTTTCCTTCCAATACGTCTTTGATAGCCTGTGCAAAGTCATTTACATCAATTGAACGAGCACCCATGCTCAATAGATTTTGGCCAATCCCCAGACCAATGGCGTAGCTAAATTTATCCATAAACAGATTTTGTATTAATAAATGATTAACGGGGAGCAAAGGTATCTTTTTTCTGTGAATGTGAGGAATTTTGATTGATAAAATTTCTTATTTTTGGACGATGAAACTTTTTAATGATAATGTATCTAAAATCAGGAGGATAAGAAGATGAAAAATCTGGTAGTATTGACAGGAGCCGGCATGAGTGCGGAAAGTGGAATCAGTACGTTTCGCGATGCAGGAGGGCTTTGGGACCAGTATCCGGTGGAGCAGGTGGCTACCCCTGAAGGATATGCTGCCAATCCGAAGTTGGTGATTAATTTTTACAATGAACGCAGAAAGCAACTGCTTGAGGTGAAGCCGAACAGAGGGCATGAACTTTTAGCAGAGCTGGAAAAATATTTTCATGTGACCGTGATTACCCAGAATGTGGATAATCTGCACGAACGTGCAGGGAGTACAGAGGTAATTCATCTGCATGGGGAACTTACGAAAGTGACTTCCAGCTTTCAGCCCAATAATCCGCGTTTTATAAAAGAGCTTAAACCGGAGGAATATGAGGTGCGGATGGGAGACAAGGCACCCGATGGCTCGCAGTTCCGGCCTTTTATTGTCTGGTTTGGAGAGGCTGTGCCGATGATTGAAACTGCTATTGATTATGTGGATAAAGCAGATATTTTTGTGATAATTGGTACTTCGCTGAATGTCTATCCCGCTGCCGGTTTGCTGAACTATGTACATTCCGGGGTACCAGTCTATCTGATAGACCCTAAGGAAGTACGTATTGCTTCCGGACGCGCGGTACATGTGATTCAGAAAGGGGCTTCCGAAGGAATGGAAGAATTAAAAAAAATGTTATTGGAAATACGAGATTAAACAAATTCTTTCTATATTTGTTATCATTTTAAACTGAGAATAGATACTAATTATTGTTTTAATAAACTGACTGATTATGAAAAAGTACATTTGCACAGTATGTGATTGGGTTTACGATCCGGAAGTAGGGGATCCAGAAGGTGGAATTGCTCCGGGTACAGCTTTTGAAGATATTCCTGAAGACTGGGTTTGCCCGGTTTGCGGAGTTGGAAAAGAAGATTTCCAGGTAGTAGAAGATTAATAAACTTTTCTTGATAAGGACGGCTTTCTAAAAAGTATGCCATATACTTTTAGAAGGCCGTTCTCATATCTTTTATTCTTGTAGAATAATGCCCATTTTTTTCATCAGAAAACAGGCGTTCATATTTTGAGCCACTCCTTCACGCAGTTTATAGGAAAAGGTGAGCTCATTATCTTTTATATCGGCTTCGAAACAGTAATTCCGTATTTCTTCAGGAAACTGTTTGATGAGGCTTCCTAACAGAAGGTCGTGTGTGGCTATAATGCCGTTGGCCTTCAGCTGCATAAACTGACGGATCAAATCAAAAGATCCTTTTTGTTTGTCCATGGAGTTGGTCCCTTTTAATATTTCATCCAGAATAATAAATAGCTGCTGTCCTTGATTTAGCAGGTCGATAATGCGTTTCAACCGTTTCAGTTCGGCAAAGAAGTATGATTCATTATCGGAAAGTGAGTCAGAGGTGCGCAGGCTGGTAATGAGCTGATTCGGGTAAAGCTTGAGCCTTTCGCAGCATACGGGGGCTCCAATACAGGCCAGCAGGTAATTCACGCCGATAGTTCTCAGGTAAGTGCTTTTTCCGGCCATATTGGCTCCGGTAATAATCAGGAAAAACGGACGCGACGGAATGGTGGCATCGTTTTTCACGCATTGTGAAGCTGGCATAAGGGGATGCCCCATTTGTGTGGCCAGAAAGCAGAAAGGCTTTTCTGTCAGTTCCGGGTAGGTGTATTGCGGATGATTGTAGGCAAAGGTACCCAGTGAACATAGGGCATCCAGTTCGCCCACAGTTTCCAGCCATTCGCTGATATGCTGTCCGTAGCGTACTTTCCATCGTTCTATGCGGACGATTTCCTGAAGCTGGAAAAAGATGCTTCCTTCCAATAACACATAAAGAAACTGGTTGTTGCGTAAATCCAGCCGGTCAAGTTCTTTGGATAATTGTTGCAAAGCCTGTATAGGTGACTGGCCGTTCAGGTTGAACCGTTCCATCAGTTCCTGCATGCCAGCTGACTTCCAGTTTTCTGCTTTTGCCAGAGCGATGAGTCGGGCATATCCGTTCAGGCTTTTCAACTGCTTTCCGTAAGTCTCCTGTATATAGGTGGCCCGTTTGATAATTCCAAAACTGAGAACCAGGAAGATACCGAATGAAAGTCCTAGACAGGAAAATGAAGTCCATCCGATAAGGGAAGTTATCAACAAGAGGCTGTTAATAACTGGTACTCCCCAGATAAAGGCTTTTACCCATCCGGCGTGCAGGTATTGTGCGGGACTCTGACTCCATGCTTGTATTTTTTCAGCATCGGATGACTGGCCGTGGTGCACCAGTCCTGCCACGCGGAACTGTTCGCGGAACAAGGTATGTTCGCTTATTTCCCGTACCATTTCCTGCCGTTTTTCGATGGAAGTTTTTTTATGCAGGTGATTTTGCAGCCATTCTGCCAGACGGACTTTTCCGAAAAAAGTACAGGTACGGTTAATTGATTGGAACAGGGAGCGTCGTCCGAATATATCCAGGTCGAATGAATAAGGATGCTCTGGGTTGACGTATTCTTTCCCGTCCTCAAAAGAACTGTAATCACCGGAAAGGGCTTGCAGCTCTTCTTGTATAATACGTGCCTGTGTTTCCAGCCATTCTTTGCGGATAAAAAAACGGTTGTGTATTTTTACCAAAATAAAGAGCGGAAAGAAGGTAAGACAGATACAGACAATTAGCTGAGTAGTTTGATTAAAGAAAAAGTAAACTCCTGCTATTCCTGCTATGAACAAAGCAAGGCGTAGCATGCTGATGCGGAAGATTTGCTTCTTTACCTGTTGCAATTGTCCTTCAGTGAGGGACAGTCTTTCTGTGTAGTGATTTTCCGGGTTCATGTTATTGTGTTTGTGTTAGTTGCGCAAAGGAACGAAAAACTCTAGATACATGATTGAAAAAACTGTTAAAAGAAGAAATCCATTTGTATAATTCATGAATAAATCCCTTCTTTGCAATGAAATCAAGAATATTTCTTATTGAAGTGTGCGCGGTAACGCGTTTTCTTTTTCAGTAAATGCGTGTCCGCACACACATGTTCTTTCGAAGTGGTATGCAGAAAAATAAAAACATACGTCTTACTGACATTGCCCGCTTGGCGAATGTGTCGGTTGGTACGGTGGACAGAGTGATTCATAACCGTGGACGCGTATCGGAAGAAAACATCCGGCGCGTGAAGGAAATCATGGAGCAGGTAGGGTATAGGCCTAACCTGATAGCGCGTTCGTTGGCGGTGAAGAAGCCGTGTCATCTGGTGGCACTGATTCCGGATTTCCGTCCGGGAGATTACTGGAGTGCGATGGAATATGGCATTCGTCGGGCAGAAGAGGAGTGGGAAAGCTATGGAGTGAAGGTTTCCGTGCTGACTTTTGACCAGTACAGCAAGGTCAGCTTTGAGCAGGCTGTTTCACGTTTGCAGGAGATGACTGAAACGGTGGACGGAGTCATTGTCGGTACGCTTTTCAAGGAGGCTGTTATCCAGCTTTCCGAACATCTGGATGCGCGTGAGATTCCTTATGTGTATGTCGACTCGGATATAGAAGAGCAGGGCCGTCTGGCTTATTATGGCACGGATTCTGTGGCCGGGGGAGAGATTGGAGCCCGTATGCTATTGGCTTCCATGGCCTTTCAGGGAGATATTCTGGTCGCTCATATTCAGCATGACAAAGGCAGTATGTCCACCCAAGGGCAGAAACGCTATTCCGGTTTCCTGCAATACCTGAAACAACAGGGCTATGAGGTGAATCTGGTGGAGGTAGAATTATGGATAGGCGATGAGGCTCACAACGAGCAGGTGCTGGATGAGACTTTCCGAAATCATCCGGGCATTCGTGGAGCGGTTACGTTCAATTCTTCCTGCTATATTTTGGGGGATTATCTGGAAAAGCGGCAGAAGCACGAGATTCGGCTGGTAGGCTATGATTTGATTGACCCGAATGTGCGGTTACTGAACGAGGGATATGTGCAGGCACTGATTGCACAGCGTCCGGAGCTCCAGGGCTATAATGGAGTGAAGGCTTTGAGCCGGCTGTTGCTGTTCGATGAAAAACCACAGGTGGTGAATCTGCTGCCAATAGACATTCTGTTGAAAGAGAATTATCAATTTTATAATAGAGTATCCAATTTATTGCAAATCTGATTATTATGGCAAACGAATTATTTAACGTGGCCGGCAAGGTAGTTGTAATGACTGGGGGAGCCGGTGTGTTGGGAAAAGGTATTTCCAAGTATTTGGCTGCACAAGGTGCAAAAATGGTCGTACTCGACCGCAGTGAAGAAGCTGGTAAAGCACTGGTAGATGAGATTGTAGCTCAGGGGCATGAAGCTACCTTCCTCTATACAGACGTAATGAACAAGGAAGTGCTGGAACAGAACAAGAAAGACATTCTGGAAAAGTACGGACGCATTGACGTCTTGTTGAATGCTGCTGGTGGAAATATGGCTGGTGCAACCATTGCACCGGACAAGACTTTCTTCGACTTGCAGGTAGATGCTTTTAAAAAAGTAGTCGATTTGAATCTTTTCGGAACTGTATTGCCTACGATGGTCTTTGCCGATGTAATGGTGAAACAGAAAAAAGGTTCTATCGTAAACTTCTGCTCTGAATCTGCTTTACGTCCGTTGACACGTGTAGTAGGTTACGGTGCAGCAAAAGCAGCCATTGCCAACTTTACAAAATACATGGCAGGCGAATTGGCTATCAAGTTTGGTGATGGCTTGCGTGTGAATGCCATTGCTCCGGGTTTCTTCTTGACCGAGCAGAACCGTACGTTGCTGACTAATCCAGACGGCTCACTGACCGACCGTTCCAGAACGATTCTGGCTCACACTCCGTTCGGCCGTTTCGGCGAACCGGAAGATTTGTATGGCACCATTCACTACCTGATCAGTGACGCTTCTAACTTTGTGACAGGTACGGTAGCTGTCATCGACGGTGGATTTGATGCCTTCTCTATTTAATTGAAGTATGAACCTTTAAAAAGAAACGTTATGTATTTATGTGAACAAACCTGGCGCTGGTACGGCCCGAACGATCCGGTGTCTTTGTGGGACATCAAGCAGGCAGGTGCTACGGGTATCGTCAATGCGCTGCACCATATTCCGAACGGCGAAGTCTGGACGGTAGAAGAAATCATGAAACGCAAGCAGATGATTGAAGAAGTGGGCTTGACATGGAGCGTGGTCGAGAGTGTGCCGGTGCATGAACATATCAAGACGCAGACCGGCGATTTCATGAAGTATATCGAGAATTATAAGGAAAGTCTGCGTAATCTGGCCAAATGTGGCATTTACATTGTGACTTACAACTTTATGCCGGTACTCGACTGGACGCGTACGGACTTGGCTTATACCATGCCCGACGGTTCCAAAGCTCTGCGCTTTGAACGTGCGGCGTTTGTGGCTTTCGACTTGTTTATCCTGAAACGTCCGGGAGCTGAAAAGGACTATTCGGAAGAAGAAAAGGCCAAGGCAAAAGCACGTTACGAGCAGATGGACGAAGAAGAAATTCATCGTCTGACCCGTAACATGATTGCCGGACTGCCGGGCTCGGAAGAAAGCTTTACGCTGGAGCAGTTCCAACATGAACTGGACCGTTACAAGGATATTGACGCAGAACAGCTGCGCGCCAACCTGATTTTCTTCCTGAAAGAAATCTGTCCGGTGGCCGATGAAGTGGGTGTCAAACTGGTGATTCATCCGGACGATCCGCCTCAGTCTATTTTGGGCTTGCCGCGTATCATGAGTACGGAAGAAGATTTCCGCAAGTTGGTGGAAGCCGTACCTAATGAATCCAACGGTTTGTGTCTTTGCACTGGTTCACTGGGTGTCAGTGCCAAGAACGACTTGGCCGGCATGATGGAACGCTGGGGCGACCGCATCAACTTCGTACACCTGCGCAGCACACAGCGCGATGCAGAAGGCAACTTCCATGAAGCGAATCACCTGGAGGGTGACGTAGACATGTATCATGTGATGAAGAACTTCCTGCTCATGCAGCAGCGCCGCAAGGTGTCTATTCCGATGCGTCCGGACCATGGTCATCAGATGATTGACGACTTGAAGAAGAAGACCAATCCAGGCTATTCTTGTCTGGGCCGTCTGAGAGGGCTGGCTGAGCTGAGAGGGCTGGAAATGGGTATTGCCAAGTCCATGGAAGAACAAAATTAAGGAAGTGTATAGCGCATATTCGATAAGCTGAAATTGTCGAAGTGAAGAAATGGTTCATGAAGGAAGTTTTTTTCTGTTCATGGACTATTTTATTTTGTGCCTTTTATTCGTATTTTTATCGCCGGAAATAACAATTTATGGCATCATGAAAAGATTTTGTTTATTCTGTCTGTGCCTGCTTGGCTTCTCTGTGTGGGGTGCATCGGATCAGGTAGTGGAAAAGGTACTTGATATTTTCGAAGCAGACAGTCTGCCCGGTTCAAACGTGGCGGTAACGGCGGACTCAGATTCGGTTCACTTGTCGACTGTGAAAAAGGAACTGGCGGCTGCCCGGTTGAATGAAGCCAATCTCCGGATGGAGATTGAGCAGATGAAGTTGGCTGCATATACTGCCGATTCGGTGAAACTGGCCAGTCAGAGACGGCGTATTGACTTCTTGCGTCATGAAACACGGGGTGTTCCGGTTGTGGTAGATGGGGATACGCTGTTTTATTTTTATGCCAAGCGAGGAGGAGACATACTCCCCAGCAGCGTGCAGAGAACGTGGCGAATGATATTACGGCCTTGGGCAAACGCTTTAACCTGAAACCTGATTCTGTATACATTGAGACCAGTGACATCGTGACGGATGTGATGTATGATAATAAAGTTCTTGTTTCCTTTACAGACCAGGACGGCTTGTGGGAAAGCTGTACACGCGACCAGCTGGCCGCGAAGAATCGGTTGGTCATTATCGAAAAATTGAAAGTGATGAAGGAGGAACATGGACTGATTATCCATTCGGAGGTAAGCATCGGTTATGACGTGCCGTGGCGAGTGGTCAACAAACTTCTGATTGAAGCGGCCTTGAATACTCCCGGAGTGGTGGACGATCCGCGTCCGTTTGTACTTTCCACCTCGCTCAGCGACTGGTATCCGGTGTATCAGGTGAATGCGTATATCAAGGATGCAGACCGGCTGGCTGATATTTATTCGGCATTGCATCAGAACATTCAAGATCGCTTCAACGAAGAGGGCGTGGAAATTATGTCACCGCATTACATGGCTGTACGCGATGGAAATGCATCTACCATACCTCCAAAGGAAGGTGCGGACAAGGAGGGATAATAATTCTGCATACATTTTCTATTTTACGATAAGGGCTGGAGTTTTGGGATAAACTTCGGCCCGTTTTTTATGTTTCCCAAGGCAAAAACGTAGGTTTCTGGGGGCGGAACCGTATGTTTCCGCAGGTGGAAACGTAAGGCTCCGGCGTGGAAAACGTAGAAAGTGAAAATAGACTGTGATCTCTTTTCTGAGGCGTTTCTCTCTTGATGGAAAGCTATTCGTGTGATAAGAGACGATGGTAACGTAAGGGGATAAAAAGAACGCCCCGGCTTTGGAAACCGAGGCGTTACAGTGAGTCAGATATGTTATACTGATTTATTCGTGTGCGATATAGCCTTTCACCGGAGTCATGATGAACGTAAATTCATAATCTCCGTAAGGAAGCATGTACTTGTCTTCCGGCAGGGCACCCCAGCTGTTGACACAACCTAAGCCCATCTGTGCCTTGTCAATCAACAGGTTGGTCAGGTCGGCTTCTTCTACTTCGAACGAGTGGCTCTGTTTCTTTTCAGTACCGTCGTCCAGTGAAGCGATGGTGTAGTGGAGAGCAGAAGCAGAGAACGGTGCTTCAGCTACGAACATCAGTCCGTTTCCAGCCATGTTCACCTGTTTCCACCAGCGGATATCAGTCTTGTTGCCGTTTTCCTGCGGACGGATGTACGGATAGAACTGGTCGCTTACATTCTGGTTGTAGATACCTAAGTCAGTGCAATGGTTACGGTCGCTGTAGTTTTCTATCGGACCACGTCCGTAGTAAGAAATCTTCTCAAATGACTTCGGCATTACCATCTGCATACCGAAACGGAACATCGGTGAAACCTTGGCATTCTTGTCGGCTACCATCTTCTGTGTCACCTTCACTGCTCCCTGGTTGTTGATCTGGTAAGTGAGATATAACTTGGCAGATACTTCCTTGAGGTCGTAAGTAGAGTTTACGATGGCCTGTCCGTTTTCTACCTTGTAGTTGAAGTCAGTCAGTTTGATGCCCGGGTTCTTCCATGCAGCATATTTGTTCTGCAGACCAGCACCGAAGTCGTTGTCGGTCGGGGCACGCCAGAAGTTCGGTGTCAGTGCTTCGCCTTCTTTCAACATGCTTACTCCGTTTACATCGTATCTGTCAAGATAACCGTTGCGTTTGCTGAATTCCAGATAGAATCCGTCGCCTTCTACAGTGATGTAGTCCGGATAGTTCGGGTTGATTTGCGGTTCAACTACCTGCTGGTTGGTTTCAGCTACGTTCTTCAGTTCCATAGCCGGTGCTTTGTACGGATTCAGCACAAGCTGGTCTTTAGCTACTACGAAACCGGCCGGAATCAAACCTTCACGGTTCTTCTGGATGTATTTCACGTTGAGCAGCCATTCACCGCACTGGCAGGTCTTGCCCAGATCAAGTTTCACGCTGGCAGTCTGATGAGGTGCCACATTCAGGTTTTCAATGCGTCCGCTGCGGATAGCCTTACCATCTTTCAGTACTTCCCATTCCAGTGCGTATGCAGACAAGTCACGGAAGAAGTTTTCGTTGTATACCTTGATTTCTCCCTTTGCCAAATCGCCTGGAGTTGTCCAGATATTCTGATAGAAGTACTGTACTTCGTACGCATGCGGATTCGGTTTGCGGTCAGGGCTGATAAGTCCGTTGTTACAGAAGTTCTTGTCGCCAGAATCATCCATGCGGTTGAAGTCGCCAGCATAAGCATAAATCATCTTGCCGTTCTTGCCTGTCCAGCGGATAGACTGGTCTACGAAGTCCCAGATGAATCCACCCTGATATTTCGGATACTTACGAATCAAGTCCCAGTATTCTTTGAATCCACCTTGTGAGTTACCCATGGCGTGTGCATATTCACACTGAATCAGCGGTTTCTGGTATTTGTCGTCCTTGCTGTATTCTTCGCACCATTTGTAGTTGGCATACATCGGGCAGTAGATATCAGTCTTGCCTTCGATGCGGGCTTGTTCGTACTGTACGGCACGACTGGGGTCTTCTGCCTTGATCCAGTCGTAAGCAGCTTCGAAGTTCGGACCGTATCCGGCCTCGTTACCCAATGACCAGAAGATGATGCTCGGATGGTTGAAACCACGCTGTACGTTGCGCTGGTTGCGTTCCATGTGTGCCTTCTTGTAAGTCGGTTCCTTGGCCAGTGTCTTGTCGCCGTATCCCATTCCGTGAGATTCGATGTTGGCTTCGGCCACTACATAAATACCGTATTTGTCGCAGAGTTCGTACCAGAAGTTGTCGTCCGGATAGTGACAGGTTCTTACGGCATTGATGTTGAACTGCTTCATAATCTGGATATCCTGAATCATACGTTCGCGTGACACTACGTAGCCGCCGTCCGGATCCATTTCATGACGGTCGGCTCCTTTGAAGAGGACCGGCTGGCCGTTGACCAGAATCTGGGCGTTCTTGAGCTCAATCTTACGGAAGCCGACTTTCACGGGGATGACTTCTCTGGCCCGTCCACCATCTTTCAGCGTAGCACGCAGCGTGTATAAGTAAGGAGTTTCCGCTGTCCATTTCTTTGGATTTTCCAGCTGGAGCGTAGTTGAAACATTGCCGGAACCTTTTACTTCGGTAGAAGCTACTGTCTGGTTATTGGCATCCAGCAGCTCCAGGCTCACATTTCCACTTCCTTTCAGATTCAGGTTGATGGCTAGTGAGCCATTTTTGTATTCACTGTCCAGGTCGGGAGTCACGCGGATGTCATCGATACGTTTCTTGTTGCGGGTATAGAGATAGCAGTCGCGTGCCACTCCGGTATAGCGGAAGAAGTCCTGGTCTTCCAGATATGAACCGTCGCACCAGCGGAACACCTGGAAAGCAATCAGGTTTTTCTGTCCCGGTTTCAGGTACGGAGTCAGGTTGAATTCAGCTTCCAGCTTGCTGTCTTCGCTGTAGCCTACGAACTTACCGTTTACCCACAGGTACATGTTCGAGCTGACTGCTCCAAAATGAGCGATGATGTCTTTGCCTTTCCAGTCGGCCGGAACCATGATTTCACGGCGGTAAGAACCTACGTGGTTTTCTTCAGTCGGTACGTAAGGAGGATTGTTTTCGAAACGGCTGCGCCATCCATAACCTACGTTGATGTAGATAGGGTCGCCGTATCCGTGAGTTTCCCATACTCCTGGCACCTGAAGGTTGTCCCAACCTTTATCGTTGAAGCCGGTTTTCCAGAAATCTGTGGGGCGTGCATCTGCATTCCGCACCCAGAAGAATTTCCAGGTTCCGTTCAGGCTCATAAAGTTCTTGGAGTCTTCCTTGACTGCCTTGGCAGCCATTTCTGCATTTTCGTACGCAAAGAAGTTTGCGTGCATCGGTGCCCGGTTGATGGCATTTATTTCCGGGTCCTGCCATTCTTTAAATGTCTGTGCATTGCCCGAAAGCACACAGGCACCTAAGAGTCCTAACACTAATTGTTTTTTCATGGATTAATGATTATAATAAAAAATGATAACTATGTGTCTTTATTCACTCACCCACGCGGGGTTATGAGGGTGTGTCACCCTCGGATTGTAATACATCTCCGTAGAGTCGGGGATACGAATCTGGTATTCTTTTCCGCCGTGATTGGGAAGAGAACTTCCTCTAAGCCAGGGATTCATGCTCTTGAGCAAACTATAGTTGATGCCCTGGCCTTTGGCAAAGCGTGCCAGGTCGTCAATATCTTCTGTCACTTTTATGGTACGATAAGGAATAGGAGGATACAGGTCGCTGGCTCTCAGGTGAAAACCGAAACGGGCTGGCTCAGTAAGCAGAAGCTTGGCTGCCAGTATCCGGTATACATAGCGGGAGGTTTCTTCCACTAAATAAAGGTCGAGTGCATTGTCTGTGTACTGTTTCTCCTGCTGCTGGCTGATTCTTCCTTGTCCGGCATTGTAGGACGCAGCTACGGTTTCCCAGTTACCGAATTTACGGTAAGCCTGTTTCAGGTACTTGCAGGCGGCTACGGTAGATTTCTCCACATGATAACGTTCGTCCACATGATGATTGACCTCCAGACCGAACTCACGGGCGGTACCGCTCATGAACTGCCACAATCCGGCGGCTCCGGCTCCCGACCGTGCCAGTGGGTTCACATTGCTTTCGATGACCATCAGGTACTTGAAGTCATCGGGTACACCTTGTTCCTTTAAGATTGATTCAATGATGGGGAAATAGCGGTTGGCTCTTTTAATGATTTGCAGGGAAGTGCTGTGCATGTAAGTAAATGCCATCAGTTCCCGGTCCATTCGTTCGCGTCGGTCATAGCGTGTCAGGTCTATTTCCGTATCACAAAAACTGATACTTTTAGGAACTTCGATACAGCTGTAAGCAGGAGATGAGTTTGTTTCGGTCTGCGCGGTGCAGGAGGTGGAAAATCCGGGTAACAAGAAACCGGTTACAAATAAAGCGGTTGTTAATGATAAGGTATATAAGCGTTTTGTCAATTTCATATTCAAGGTCTTCTTGTAACTATTGGTTTCTTGTGAATCTGTGGCAAAAATAAAGACTTATTCATATAAGCCAGAGGCATAAATTAGGCAAAAGTCAAGTAAAAATCGTTCAAAATAAGTCTGAACCTACTTAATTCCCCGTTTGGCTATGTACATGCCTTTTCTGTTTTGAGCCTTTAGGACACAAAAAATCAACAGCTCTTTGTTTAAAAATCGCTCTAAAATACGAAATAAACTTTGGGAAAACGCTACCTTTTTAATTTATTTCACAAAATCACATTCCCCATAAAAGATTATTCTTCCATGTGGAAACTTTTCAGGATTGTTTCTGGCGTTTTGTCATTTTCCTGACGGTATACAATGGAAACATAGAAGCCGCAGCTTCCGTCTTTTGCTAGCAGGTAACTGTAAACGCATTTTTCTTCTTCACAGTTTCCTTTGAGCTGCACACCATGGAACTGGGGCAGCTCAAAAGATTGTACGCTGCTTTGCGATGTCACTTCATCGTCTGTGGCAATAGCCTTTAATTCCTGTCCTAATTCTTCTTTTTTCAGACCTTCTCCCTCTAAAAGCTGGATGGTGAGGTAATAGGTATCGTTCCCGGCAATGTATCCTTCGGAAGAATCATCTTCTACTACTAAGTCGGCTGGAGCCTGGAAAGAAACTCCATACGAACTCCATGTGGTTGTTTTCAGGTTTTGTGCAAACGCGGGAAGGACTACTGAAAAAAATGCAATTAGGGTTAAGAATAAATGTTTCATACTTTTCGTTCGGCTACTACTTTTCGTGCATATACTTCTTCTTCCTTATTAACCAGCACGCATACGGAACCTCCTCCATAGGAAGAAGTTACGGCAGACAATGGCGTTTCATCTTTTAGCATGGCATCCACACCGGCAGACTTCAATAAGCCTTTTATCAATTCAGCTTCCCAGAGATCTCCTCTGAAAACTTCAATCAATGAATCGTAATTTTTCGCTTCCATAGTCACATGTTTTAAGGGTTAATAAATCAGAAGTTTTCTCTCTCTCTTATTTATTTCAAAGATAAGAAACTTTCGGGAATAAATATTCAGTTTGGGAATATATTTCTTATGAAATGGCAGATTATTTTGACGTTTGTGCTTTGAAACTTTGTTTGAAATTGTATTTTTGCGATAATTTGCAATCTGAATAAAACAATTATGAATCTGAATGAAACTTTTAAGGCGGTTCGAGCAGCATCTCGTAAGTTGGCGATGATGGATGCACAGACCATTAATACAGTGTTATGTGCCGTAGCCGACAAGATAGAAGAAAAAACGGATGTGCTGCTGAAAGCCAATCAGGAAGACTTGCTGCGAATGGAAACGTCCAATCCGAAATACGACCGCTTGAAGCTGACGCAGGAACGTTTGGAAGGAATAGCAGCCGATATGCGTCAGGTGGCTTCTTTGCCTTCACCGTTAGGAATAGTGAGAGAAGCTTATACGGTACCCAGCGGACTTCGTTTACAGAAGGTGAGCGTGCCGTTTGGGGTGATAGGAGTAATCTATGAGGCACGTCCGAATGTCAGTTTTGATGTGTTTTCCTTGTGCCTGAAGAGTGGAAATGCGTCTATTCTGAAGGGAGGAAGTGATGCTGATGCCTCCAACCGTGCCATTGTGCAGCTGATTCATGAGGTATTGGAGGAGTTTGGTATCGATTCGCACGTCGTGGAATTGTTGCCTTCTACTCGCGAGGCGACAGAAGCGCTTCTGCATGCAGAAGGTTGGGTGGATTTAATTATTCCTCGTGGCAGCAGTAACCTGATTCAGTATGTACGTCATGAAGCGACTGTACCGGTTATTGAGACGGGAGCCGGAATCTGTCATACGTATTTCGACAAGGCGGGTGATTTAACCAAAGGAACTGCCATTGTCAATAATGCCAAGACGCGCAGGGTGAGTGTCTGCAATGCTATGGACTGTCTGCTGTTGCATCGGGCACGTTTGGCAGATTTGCCGGCATTGTGTGCTCCTTTGGCGGAAAGCCGGGTAATTCTATATGCAGATGAACCGGCTTATCAGGCTTTGGAAGGAAACTATCCGGCAGAATTGTTGCAGCCTGCTACTTTGGAAAGTTATGGCACCGAGTTCTTAGACTATAAGATGGCCATCAAAACGGTGAATGATGTAGTAGAAGCTGTAACGCATATTTATACATACGGTTCCGGGCATAGTGAGTGTATCGTGACAGAGGATAAAGAGGCGGCTGCTTTCTTTACCCGGGCAGTGGATGCCGCCTGTGTCTATGTCAATGCGCCGACTTCGTTTACCGATGGGGCTCAGTTTGGTTTGGGAGCAGAAATTGGTATCAGTACCCAGAAACTGCATGCTCGTGGTCCGATGGGATTAAGGGAGATGACTACCTACAAGTGGATTGTGGAAGGTGACGGACAGGTACGAAAAAAATGAATAAAATAAGTGGTGTATTGTATTTTTATAGTATATTTGCGAGGAAAAATAAATTAATATACAATTTTGCGTATGAGAACTTATACCAATGTATTCGATTTGGGCGATTTGAAGACTGCCCTGGCAGAAGCGTTTGAAATCAAGAACGACCGTTATAAATATGAAGCGTTGGGCAAGCATAAGACTTGTCTGCTTATTTTCTTTAATAATAGTTTACGTACACGCCTGAGCACGCAGAAGGCTGCCCGTAATTTGGGTATGGATGTCATTGTGCTGGATGTGAATCAGGGTGCCTGGAAGCTGGAAACTGAGCGTGGCGTGATTATGGATGGTGACAAGAGTGAGCATCTGCTGGAGGCTATTCCGGTAATGGCTTCTTATTGTGATGTGATTGGTGTACGTTCTTTCGCGCGATTTGAAAGTCGGGAAGATGATTATACGGAAAAGATTCTGAATCAGTTTATTCAGTATTCCGGTAAGCCGGTTTTCTCTATGGAGGCGGCTACAGGACATCCTTTGCAGGCATTTGCCGACTTGATTACGATTGAAGAATACAAGCGCACCGAACGTCCGAAAGTGGTTTTGACATGGGCACCTCATCCGCGTGCGCTTCCGCAGGCTGTACCCAACTCGTTTGCTGATTTCATGAATGAGGCAGATGTGGACTTTGTGATTACTCATCCGCAGGGCTATGAACTTGATTCGAAATTTGTACGTGGAGCAAAAGTTGAGTATGATCAGAAGAAAGCTTTTGAAGGTGCAGACTTTATTTATGCGAAGAACTGGGCTTGCCCGGGTGTAACTTGTCCGGAAGATTACGGAAAGATTCTGAGCAAGGATATGAGTTGGACGGTAGATACCGAACACATGTCGTGGACTAACAATGCGTTCTTTATGCACTGTCTGCCGGTACGTCGTAACATGATTGTAACGGACGATGTGATTGAAGCTCCGACTTCACTGGTGATTCCGGAAGCAGCTAACCGTGAAATTTCTGCTACGGTGGTATTGAAACGTATGCTGCAAAATTTGTAATCAGATAGAGTTTACATAAAAATGCCGTGATATAGAGAGCAGGACTCTTTTATATCACGGCATTCTTGTTGTAAATAAGGAGGTTATTGTTCGATTTCTTTACCCAACTCTTTCCAGTTGTCGAAACCTTTGTCCAGGTTGTACACCTTGAATCCTTTTTTGACTAGTATCTTTGCGGCATTCCGGCTTCGGCGACCGCTTTTGCAATATACAGCAATGGTTTGTTCCGGGTTCAGCAACTCATCGGCATTGGCTGAGAAACTTTCATCCAGTACGTTGATGTTGAGGCTTCCGGGAATATGTCCTTCGCTGTATTCCGCTACGGTTCTTACGTCCACAATCTGTATCTGTTCATTTCCGATAAAACCTTCGAATTCATCAGCAGATACGTTCTTGAAGTCGTCGTTTGATTTCCCTTTGCATGCCACCATGGCTACGGCAAACATGCATATAAAGAACATGAAGTAAATAGTCTTAATCATAGATGTAGTTTTAGTAAGTAAATTCATAGCTTACAAAGCCTTTTTCGTAGGTGTTGATGCGGAGCATGACCTTGTCGCCCTGAGTCAGTTGTCCTTCGTAGGCCCACAGAGGGATGGAGAGGTAGCTTTTGCGGGTGAATGCCTCATAATCTCCGTTCTGGTTGTGGTAGAGTGTCAGATGAAGTGTCCGGCTTCCGTCATTGTTATCTGAGATACCTTCGTCGATGAAGTGGAAAATGTGGCTTTTCTCTTTAGCCATAGTCAACAGAATCAGGTTGATATAGTTTCCAGATTTCCATACACTCTGAATATCCAACGGGTCAGTCTTGGCGGTCGCTTCCGGCAGTTTGTCTACTGTAACCGGTTTCACGGCAATGATGAGCTGGCAGGAATAGAGCAGGGCAGTCGCTTGTCCCTCATCTGCCGATTCTTTCGGTTCATAGATGGACACACTCCTGTAGATAGAGTCAGGAGTCAGTCCGTCCAGCCCTTCCCGATTGAGAATTTGCAGGCTCTCTCCTTTGTCTGTAATCAGTTTCTGTAGTGTACCGCTTTCATCTGTGGCCGCATCAATAAAAGTGGTGATTACATTGGGATAGACATATTCATCTTCTTTGCATGCCCCTAAAAGGAGTATGCAAAGAAGACTGTATAAGATGACGCCGAATTTCTTCATTGTGCGATGGCCTTCAAGTGATTGATAGCCGGATTGGCGTACATGGTCAGGATTCGCTGGCGCAGGAAGTCTTCGTCCTTGTTCGGAAGCTGAATCAAGTCCAGCTTCTTTTGCAGGTAAGCTTCAAAGCGCTTCTTTTCTTCCGGAGTATACTTCCCGGCAAATGTTTCTGTGCCATTCAGCAGGTCGCAAGCTACATAATTGCCCGGATAAAGTCGGTAGTTACGGTGGATATGCTTGTCAATCAGTGTAGATACCTGAGTGAAGACTTCCGTCTTAGGCAATCCTCTGAGCGCTTCCAATTCTTCGTTGATGCAAGGTCCAGTCTGGAAGTGTACGCGTCCCTTGTAACCGAAGATACCTGTTTGCATATTGGTCAGGTCGTCTGCCTGGCTCTTTTTGAATGTCTCCGAGTCTCTCTTCTGCTGCATCTCCTTGGCTTTCAGGAAATCACACGGGTCGTATTCGTATGACAAGGCTACTGGTACGATGTGCAGTTCCTTCAGACGGTCGATGATGTCGCCTTCCCCTCCCATGGCCAGCATCTTCAGTACGCTGTCCTGTGTACGGTCGTTGGAGTCTTTCGCACGGCCTTCACGTTGTGCAATCCACACATTCTCTTGCTTTTGTGTTACGGCAAAATGAATGTACCGTGACATGCGTGCAGATGATTCCAGCATTTGTCGCATGCTCAGGGCACGCTGTACGATGAACGACTTGTTCACTCGCACCAGCTTCTTTATCCACGGATAAATAAGCAGGTTATCTCCGATGGCGATTTCTACGGTAGTAGGGAAACCGTTGTCCAGCAAGCCTACTGAAAGAAATCCCGGGTCGAGCACAATGTCCCGGTGATTGGAAATAAACGTATAGCTCTGGTTCTTGTCAGGAAGCGAAGAAGCATCCATGTCGAAACCGTCACTGTGCTGTTGCATGATGTCGTGCAGCAGCTTGTGGAAAAACGTTTTCTGTACGTCCAGATTGGTCTTGCAGTGGCGCAATTGTGCGGCAATCATTTCCAAAGGAACATTCGGCATCACCGATTGGATGACAGCCTGAAAGTCTTTGTCAGAAAGTAATTCCTCGAATATCTGTGGAAGTTCTTCGGGAGTATACGGACGAATGTCGTCAAATTCTGCAGGTATGTTCATGATGTTGAGTGACTTGTTCTTTCCAAAGATACAAAATTAATTGAAATGGTCTTCAATAATATCGGTCATAACGTCCTTAATATCCAGACCGGCAGCCCGTACCTGTTGCGGAATGAAGCTGGTGGCCGTCATTCCCGGAGTGGTATTGATTTCGAGCATATTGATTTTTTCACCTTCTGTGATGATGTAATCCACGCGCACGATACCTTTGCATCGCAGTATGTCGTAGATGGCAGAGGTCAGTTGCTGTACGCGGCTGGTCAATTCCGGACTGAGACGAGCCGGTGTGATTTCTGTCACTTCGCCTTTGTATTTGGCGTTATAATCGAAGAATTCGTTCTGGCTGACTACTTCCGTGATAGGGAATACCACTTCATTTTTCTTTGTTTTGTAGCATCCGTTGGCCAGTTCGATACCGTCCATGAAAGCTTCAATCATCACATCATCCGACTCCTTGAAAGCAGCTTCCAAAGCCGGCTGAATCTGTTCCTTTGTTTTCACCTTTGTCACACCGAAGCTGGAACCGCTGGCATTGGGCTTGATGAAGCAAGGCAAGCCGATTTTTGCGATGACATCTTCGTCGCTGATACCGTGACGTTTGTTTACCAGCATGGATTCAGCTACCCGTACACCGAAGCCCTTTAGGTACTGGTTTAAGGTGAATTTGCTGAAAGTCAGTGCAGAAACCAGCACGTCGCAGGTAGAATAAGGAATACCTAACAGTTCAAAATATCCCTGCAGGATACCGTTTTCTCCTGGAGTTCCGTGGATGGTAATATAGGCAAAGTCGGGTATGATTTTCTGTCCATGATCCATGAAACTGAAGTCATTCTTATCTACTTGTGCACGGCTGCCGTCGGAAAGAATCGCTTCCCAGCGTGCTTTAGTCAGTTCCACGATATAGAGGGTATATTTGTCCTGATCGATAAAAGAGTAGATACCCTCTGCACTTTTCATGGAGACTCCATGTTCAGATGAGTCTCCTCCTGCTACAATCGCAATTGTACGTTTCATAGTTGTTATTCTCTGTTACTGATATACGTTCTCCATCGTTCCAGCAGGCAGGTCATATCCTCGGGCAGTTCGGAAGTGAAGAACATTTCCTCTCCTGTACGAGGGTGTACAAAGCCCAGTGTCTTGGCATGCAGTGCCTGACGTGGACAGATTTCGAAACAGTTGTTTACAAATTGTTTGTATTTGCTGAAATGAGTTCCTTTTAAGATTTCGTGACCACCGTAACGTTCATCATTGAACAAGGTGTGCCCGATGTGTTTCATGTGTACACGAATCTGATGGGTACGTCCGGTTTCGAGTACGCACTTTACCAGTGTGACATACCCTAATCGTTCCAATACCTGATAATGTGTCACGGCGTGTTTACCTTGTTCCGGGTCGGACATGACAGCCATCTGCATCCGGTCGCGCGGATTACGTCCGATGTTGCCGGTGATGGTTCCTTCATCTTGTTCTACAATCCCCCAGACCAGCGCATTGTATTCACGCTTGGTTGTTTTGTTGTAAAACTGAAGTCCCAGACTGGTTTTTGCATCGGGGGTTTTAGCTACCACCAATAGTCCTGAGGTATCCTTGTCAATGCGGTGCACCAGTCCCACTTGCGGGTCATTCGGGTTATAGGTCGGTACGTCGCGCAGATGCCATGCGATGGCGTTGACCAGGGTACCGTGGTAATTTCCACATCCCGGGTGTACTACCAACCCCGCAGGCTTGTTGATGACCATCAGGTCATCGTCTTCATATACAATGTTCAGTGGAATATCTTCCGGAATAATGTCATTCTCATAGCGCGGGCGGTCCATCATAACGGTCAGCACGTCCAGCGGCTTGACCTTGTAGCTGCTTTTCACCGGTTTCCCATTGGCCATGACAAAGCCGTTGTCGGCTGCCATCTGAATCCGGTTGCGCGACGCGTTGACAATTCGCTCAAATAAATACTTGTCGATGCGGACAGGAGCCTGTCCTTTATCTACTACCGTACGGAAATGCTCATACAATTCAGGCTCACCCTGAATCGGCTCGATATCGTCTGGCGCCTCTCCGTCCAGTTCGTAATCAATCAAATCTTCTGCCATCTTTTTCTTTAGGGGGTTAGATTTAGAACCAAGAGTCATCTACCTCTGCTTCACTGTTGGCAGACGAATTCATATCGATAGTAATTTGTGTAGAATCCATGGCAAGAGAGTCACGAATCGCCGTGTTGCCTACACAGAGGGTCAGCATGGCTTCATGGGGAACTTTATCTCCGCTAACCAGACTTCTTCCACGGTATTTGATGCCGTAAATCCAGTCCTGCTCTCCCGAAACGTATTCTGGTTCCGTCAGTTTGAAGCCCATCGCCTTTAATTTGGCTTCCGCCTGGCGCAAAGAACTGTTGTCTATCAAGTCCGGCAATTTTACCAAAGGAACCTTAGAAGTGGTGACGGTCAGATAAATCGTTCTTCCCTCTTTCACGCGTGCTCCCCCTGCTGGATTTTGGTCTAATACCATGCCGTCGGGCACACCTTTCACATAGCTGGAGTCGATAACCAGCCCTTTCAGCTTCTGGTTACTGAGAGCCTGCTGAGCTTCGTTCAATGTTTTGTTCTTCACATTCGGCACCATGTAAGCTTCTCCATGGTGTGTATAGCTGTCCAGCCAGAGCAAGGTACCCCAGCATACACCAATTATTACGACAATCATGGCTATGAGATTCAGCCAGAAAAAGCGGTTCTTTTTAAATGAAAAGAATTCTTTTAAAGTTATCATGTTGTGTCAAGTATATAATCGGAGCAAAGATACAATATTTTGTTGGAATACTGGGGAGTTGTGGGGGATTCCTATGTCTTTTTAACATGAAGTCTGTGATTGGAAAATGCTTTGTCATACGGAAAACCCACATTTCTTCTTTTCTTGGTGTGCGGATATACTAATCATATTTTCTTAATGCCCTTTAAAACCGGATGCGTACTTCTTAATCTATGTTATAAAACACATGTAAACGCACACAAAACTTGCATAATTCCAGAAAGTCCGTACCTTTGCATCGTGTTTTTCATAGTATTAGATTTAAGGTTAACAAAGGTTGGAGTTCAGCGGAACTCCTTTTTTTATGTCTTTATCTAAGCAAAAGAAAAATACCCCCTTGTTTACAGATAGTAAAGAATAGAGAAATGGCAATACTTTCACCTGACACATGGCAGTTTATCTGTGCACATCGTACGGAAGATGTACGTACATTAGCTTTGCAGGCTCGTAAGTATCCGCAGGTAGATATGGCGGCGGCAGTAGTGCAGATTGCCGGCTGGCAGATTGCCGAGAAAAAGGTTCCCCTTTGGGCACAGACGGAAGGAGTGCAATATCCGGCTCACTTGTCCATGGAGCAGTGCTCTTCGGAAATTACGGCCCGCTACAAGGCCTCGTGGCTGCAAGGTGATACGATGACCGATTTGACGGGAGGATTGGGAGTTGACTGTTCTTTCCTGGCACGGAACTTTCGGAAGGTGGATTACGTGGAACGTCAGGAAGTGTTGTGTGAACTGGCCCGCCATAATTTTCCGTTGCTTGGTTTGCCACAGGTAACAGTGCATTGTGCCGACGGCGTGGAATACCTGCAAAAGATGGAACCGGTGGATTGCCTGTTCTTGGACCCGGCCCGTCGCGACAGTCAGGGAGGAAAAACAGTGGCCATTGCCGACTGCGAACCCGATGTGCAGAAACTGGAGCCGTTGCTAGTAGAAAAAGGCCGGACCGTAGTGGTGAAACTTTCACCCATGCTAGATATTTTTTCTTCTTTACGGGAGTTGAAATACATCCGTCAGATTCACGTAGTAGCTGTGAATAACGAGTGTAAAGAGTTGTTGGTTGTGCTACAAAAAGAGACAAAATCCCCTTCAGAAGGCTCTGGAGAGGTGTGGATAAGTTGTGAACAGGCTGTTAATAACTTTTTAGCGGAACCGTTTGTCTTCACTTATTCACAGGAGAAAGAAGCACAATGTCCGTTGACTGACGAGGTAGAAAATTATCTTTATGAACCGGGCGCTTCCTTGCTGAAGGCGGGGCCTTACCGGTTGTTGGGTGCACGATTCGGTGTCAAAAAATTACATGCAAACAGTCATCTTTATACTTCCGATGCATTAGTTGATTTTCCGGGGCGTCGTTTCCGGGTACTGGAGGTGTCAGGTTTTGGGAAAAAAGAACTGAAACAGTTGTTGCAGGGAGTGGATAAGGCCAATCTTACGGTACGTAACTTTCCGGCTTCGGTGGCAGAACTCCGAAAAAAGTGGAAGCTGAAAGAAGGAGGAGACGTGTATTTGTTTGCCACGACACTGGATGGTGACCGGCATGTGGTGATAAAGTGTGTCAAGGCATGATATTTTTCAATATCCTTTAAAATATTTCCTGAAACGCTTCAAAGAATTCTCTGTTTCACAGTGCGGGATTTGTATCCCACAGTGTGAAATATGTATCCCACACTGTGGTTTTTGTATTTCACAGTGTGAAACAGAGAATTTGCCTTGAAGTTTTTCGTTTTATGCAAGAGCGTACAGAAAAATTCTTACTGCCGAATCATGATTATTATTTCTCGTTTTCGTGTATATACGTTTGACTATTGTCAAAAAATCATACAGCAGGTGTCTAAAAATTAGACACCTGTTTTTTTATGTAAATCTAATTTGTGTTGATAACCAGGTGCTTAACGTGCTGGCATGGACTTTGTATAGAATTTGATGGAAATGAAAATCCGAAATGTAAAATACAAACTCTATAAAACAATACGATTATGATTAAGATTGAAAACCTGACAAAGACTTTTCGCACCACGGAAGTAGAGACACTGGCACTGAATAAAGTAAGCTTGGAGGTAAGAGACAAGGAATTTGTAGCAATTATGGGACCTTCCGGTTGTGGAAAGTCTACCTTATTAAATATTATGGGGCTGTTGGATAATCCGACTTCCGGAAGTTATTTTCTGGATGGAAAGGAAGTAGGCAGTCTGAAAGAAAAAGACCGTACGAATGTGCGCAAGGGAAACATCGGTTTCGTGTTCCAAAGCTTTAACCTGATTGACGAACTGAACGTGTTTGAGAACATTGAACTCCCGTTGACTTATTTGAAGATTCCGGCTGACGAACGGAAGCGTCGGGTGAATGAAATCATGCAACGGATGAACATCAGCCATCGTGCAAAGCATTATCCGCAGCAGCTGTCCGGTGGTCAGCAGCAACGTGTGGCCATTGCCCGTGCTGTGGTTTCCGGACCGAAGATTATTCTGGCCGACGAGCCGACCGGTAACCTGGATTCCAAGAACGGACAGGAAGTGATGGAACTGTTGACCGAACTCAATAAGGAAGGGACAACTATTGTGATGGTGACACACAGCCAGCGCGATGCCGGTTTTGCCAGTCGTGTAATTAATTTGTTCGACGGACAGATTGTAGCTTCTATTGCAGAAATGTAAAAATAGTACCTTATGAAACGTGCATGGAAAGGACTGTTTCGAAAAGGAGAGGCCAATGTGGTCAAGATTGTCTGCCTGAGCGTGGGACTGGCCATCGGCCTGGTCATGCTGGCGGAGGTCATTTTCGAACGGTCGTACGATAACTTTCTGCCGGGGTTGAAAGAAACCTACCGGGTGGAAGAACGCTACAAACAGAAAGACACCGACTGGAGAGAGCACGCGCAGACTCCTGGTGCCATCGGACCGGGGTTGCAGCGCTATTGTCCGGCGGTGGAAGTGGCCACCCGTTTTACGGGAATTGGGTCGATGACGCTGACGACGGAAGACCATAAAGAACTGGAGGGGCAGGCTTGGTTTTGCGACAGTACTTTCTTTCGGGTCTTTCCGCGGAAATTGCTGATGGGCGAGGAGCCTTATACGGGGTTGGAAAAGGCCAACAATGCCTATATCTCTTCCAAACTGCTGGAGGTGGCAGGCGAACAGATTATCGGGAAAACATTGTCGTGGAAACAATATCCCGAATTTCATGTGACCGTAGTCGGGGTGTTCGAGGCTTTTCCTGAGAATACCCACCTTCCGCAGATGGATGTACTCATTGCCCTGCCGACCATCGGGCAGGTGGCTTATGATGGAACGAACAACTGGTTAGGAAATGACCGCTACAAGACCTATGTCCGCCTGCGCGAAGGAACTACTCCGGATGACTTGAAGGAAGGCATGGAGCGTATGCTGGAAGTGAATCATGTGACGGAAGAGATGGCTCAGTCTGGTACGGGTTTTGAGCTCTCTCTCCGTCCGGTAGCCGAAATATTTACCTCGTCTGATTATAACCGCATCATGAACATCGTCTTTCTGAGTTTTGCGATTATCATGCTGCTGGTGGCTGTGTTGAACTATATTCTGTTGGTTGTTTCGTCCATGGTGAGCCGTGCCAAGGGAATTGCCACCTATCGTTGCTATGGGGCAGGAAGTGGCGACATTTACCGGATGATTCTTTCGGAATCTTTGCTGCACGGACTGATTAGTCTGGCACTTGCTGTATTGATTATTTTCGGCTTGCAGGATTTCTTGCAGGAACAGATAGGACATAGTCTGGAGTCGCTTTTCCCCTTGTCCACTGTATGGGTTTGTCTGGCAGTGACGGCCGGAGTAATTCTGCTTTGCGGAGTGATGCCGGGTTATCTTTACACCCGTATTCCGGTGACTTACGCTTATCGTCGTTACACGGAAAACAAACGGAGGTGGAAACTGGGACTGCTGTGCTTGCAGTTTGCGTTGACCACATTCTTTGTCTGCCTGCTGACGGTCATAGGGTTGGAGTATAACACTTTGATGAATTTCAACCCCGGATTTGAATACCGGAACACTTTGTATACCAACTTGTCGGGCACCGAGATGGTGGAACGGGAACGCTGTGTGCAGGAGTTGAAAAAACTGCCGGAGGTAAAGGCGGTTACCTGGGGTTACCAGCTCCTGTCGGATCATTGTAGTGGAAATAATGTGTACAATCCCGACACAGGAGAAGAATACATGAACATTGCCGACATGTATTATGTAGGTCCCGATTATCACAAGGCTTTCCAGATTCCGGTTGTCGAAGGTAATGTATTTACTCCTACACTGACGGATACTTTGTCGCAGCAGGTAATGGTCAGCCGTCGGTTCGTGGAACGCATGGAAACATTGGCCGGATGGACGGGCTCTCCCATTGGGAAGACGGTATATATTACCGAACACGCGGATCATGGAACCATTGCTATTGTTTGTGGGGTGTATGAAGATATTCATTTAGGCTCTCAAGTGATGGAAGAGTATGACGAGCGTCCTACGGTGATGTTCTATCGAAATAAACCTTCGAGTTATTTGTATGTAGCCTTGAACCGGATGTCACCTGAAGCGATGAAAGAAGTACAGCAAGTAATCGACCGTACCATTTCCTCCCAACAGTTGAAGGTATATAGCTTGTCGCTCGAGATGGGAAATCTTTATAATGCCGTGTTGCATGTACGCAACAGTGTACTCTTTGCGGGCTTGTGTATCCTGATTATTGCTCTGACAGGACTGGTGGCGTATGTGCGCGATGAAGTGTCACGCCGCCGTTCGGAGATTGCCATCCGTCTTATTCACGGAGCTTCCATGGCCGACGTGCAGAAAATCTTCCTGCTTGATTTATTGAAGATAGCTCTTCCGGCTGTAGTGATAGGTGCTTTGTGCGCCTGGAAGGTAGGTGAACAGCTTTTGCAATTGTTTGCTGTCAAGATAGACCTCACGTGGTACCTGTTTGCCGGATGTATCCTTATCGTATGTCTGGTAGTGTGGTTGGTAGCCTTCGGGATGGTATGGAAAGCGGCACGGGCCAATCCGACTGAAAATCTGAAAACAGAATAAATAGAATGTATAACTATAAAAATAAAGGAGATAGAATAATGAAAACCAGAATGAACATACTCACATTGGCTTGTGCCTTGACCTGTTTCAGCTGTATAGGAACTGCTCATACTATTCAGCCGAGTAAAAACTACCAGACGGAAAAACGTTCTTTGGGTGATATACGGGAAGTGTCTACACTTTCTTCCATCGATGTGGTGTATCATCAGACTTCCGGCAGTCCGTATGCAGAAATCTATGCTTCAGACAATGTCATGCCCTATGTGGTACTGAAGGAGTCAAAAGGTGAACTGAGGGTTTATTATCAGGACGGTACCAGCATCCAGGGTGAGAACCGTTGCCGGGTAGATGTATATGCACCCTCTGTCAGTCGTTTTACCACGATGGCTTCCGGTGATATATCTATTCCCAAAGGATTGAAAACACAGGGAGACATACGTTTTCAGACGAATGCCAGCGGTGATATTGAATGCCCTACGGTGCAGTGCAGTAGTTTTCAGTCTGAAATCAATGCCAGTGGTGACATTGATGTACAGCAAGTCAACTGCCAGAAGTTACAGGCCAGTATCAATGCCAGCGGAGATATGACGGTTCACAAAGCCGTATGTCAGCATGCGTCTTTGACCATCAATGCATCCGGCGATTTGATGGTGCCTAATTTGCAATGTCAGGAAGTGGTGACGGCTACGGTCAATGCCAGTGGCGATATGGTCATAAAAGGCAGCTGCCAGGAAGCCGTACTTCGTGACAATGCGTCCGGTGATTTGTCGGCAGATAACCTGAAAGCCGTTAAAGTCGATGCGGCTGTATATGGTTCGGGTGATTTGTCTTGCCGTGCCTCTCGTTCCATTACGGCAAAAACGTATGGCAGCGGAAGTATTAGCTATACCGGTAACCCCTCTCAAGTAGTAACCGAAGGAAAACACATCTATAAAAAATAAAATCTCTCTATTTTAATAGGCAGGGTGAAAAGGCTGTGAAGTCTTTTCACCCTTTTTGTGTAAAAGACTGTTTCTTGTCAAGAGAAGTATTATTCTCTCACTTCCTTAATTTCCATTACTTCCATTACGCCTGCATACTCAGCTGCAAAACCCTCGGAAGAAGGGCCCTGGATGCGGACTTTTAGTTTGGCTGGTATGGCTGTATAGGGTTTTGCATCGGAAGGAAGAGCTGCTTCATAGCGTTTCTTCAGTTCACCCGACTTGTCAACAATCCAATAGGCCGTAGTGTCTGCATCGGGAGTGAAGCTGTAGGCTTCGTGTCCCATGATAAGTTGTCCGTGGAGTACCTGAATGGAATCGAATAGCTGGATGCTCTGCTCATCAAACAAAGGCATATCTTGTCCCACCTCAACGAAGACTGCTTTCTGGGGATGGGTGTGGAATACCTCGAAATAACGTGTTCCGCTGTTGCCTACTCCCCATCCATAGCAAGTAAAGGGTACAGGTTCGTGCTGGCCGCGGTCAGCCAGTTTTTTCGCTGACTTCCCGGTGGGCTCCAGAATGTAGCGGGTTACTCCAGCACGGTTGGATTTTACTTCACGGAAATCGCAGGTCAGGCTGTCCGCCCAGTTTTTATCCATGAAAATACGTGGGTGAGACTGCAGGAACGGGATAAGTGAATGGATGTCCTTGCCCGGTATATCCAATATCTGAATAACCGGGTCCGAAGTTTGTTTGTGGCCATTTTCCATACGTTCTATGCGTGCACCCGGAATAGAAGCGTCGGTGACGATACGTAGGTTTTCGTTGCATTGTGCCCACAGCCGTAAACCGGCTCCCGTGACAGTCTGCCATTGGAAGCCTTCATAGCCTTCTCTGGAGGGATTCTCGGGGAATACTTCACTTAGTTCCGTCTGAATGTCGGAATCTCCGGCTTGCTTTTTAGACGACGGATTGCAGGCTGTCAATAAGCAAAGGCCTGCCAAAGGGATAAGAATTCTTTTCATGATTAATATTTATAACAAGGTTCTTTATTGTTGTGAAATAAGAAAGGCCGTGTAAGCAATGTAACATACTACTAACAGTCCTCCTTCTATGCGGGTGATGGTCCGCTTCTTAAAGAACCAACCCACCAGCCAGAACAGAATGGAAGAGCCTACCAGTACAGCCATGTCGATGTTGTTGATATTTCCCATAGGGAGAGGAGACAGGCTTGCACTACATCCTAATACAAAGAATACATTGAACAGGTTGCTGCCGATGACGTTACCAATGGCAATACCCGGATTCTTTTTCAAGGCCGCCGTGACGGAAGTTGCCAGTTCCGGCAGAGAGGTACCTCCGGCCACCAGTGTAAGTCCGATGATAGAGTCGCTGACACCTAATGAACGGGCAATACCGCAGGCACCGTCTACAAAAAATTGTCCGCCAAAAATTAATCCGGCCAGTCCTCCTATAATATATAGGGCTGATTTCCATGCCGGCAGTTCCTTCACCTTCTGCTCTTCGCCACCATCTTCGTTTCCGTTGCGGGCGATGGCAAAAGTATAACGCATAAAAATCAGGAAGAAGCCTAATAGTACCAGTCCGTCTATCCGGCTGATGATGTCCCGGCTTCCTCCATCGAGTATGCAGTCGTTGGCAAAGCAGGTGAGTACCAGTGCAGAAAGAATGACCAGCGGAATTTCCTTACTCATAGTGCCCTGCCCCACTTGTATGGGGAGGACCAGAGCGGTGCATCCGATAATCATCAACACATTGAAGATATTACTTCCTACCACGTTACCGATAGCCATTTCAGCACTTCCTTGTAGTGAGGAGAGTACGCTGATAACCAGTTCTGGAGCAGAGGTCCCGAAGGCTACAATGGTCAATCCGATAACCAGGTCGGAGATACGAAAGCGTTTGGCTACAGAGGCTGCTCCGTCGGTCAGTCCGTTGGCTCCTATTAAAATCAAAGCTAATCCGCCGATTAATAAAAGTAGATTCATCCACATACGATACTGTTTTTAGTCCTTTTCTGTTAGCTGGAAGGTTTTTCCGTCTGTACTACGTGTCAGTGTAGCTTCTTTTCCTTTGCCACGCAAATCGAGAATGGTATTCTTGTAACCGTAACCTGAGGCTGTGCGGTACTGCGAGAGTAACATGTATTGTCCGTCCAGACAGACTTCAGCGAGGGCTTCATGCGGATAGAATGCCACAGGGATTTCTGTGTTTTCTGCAGTAAGGAAGGACGTTTCTATTTTTTTGTCGGTTCCGTGTGTGCTATAAAGCAGTCGCCCTCTTCTGGATACAATCCAGGAGTCTGCACAGGCTTGCACCTGATAGGTGTCATCGTCTTCTACGTTCCAGACTGCAATGCTGTCAGGGCGCACACGGCGGTCGAGTATGACTTTGGTATCAGGTAAGAACACTTCTACCTTTGAAGAATCAGTTGCAAAAACTAAGAAGCCGGCTTGGGTTGCCTGGCTGTCGGTTGAAGAGAGTACTTTTTGTCCTGTCTCAAAAATCCGGATGTCTTTTTGTAATACGTCCGACCAGGTGTATCCCGTAGAAGCCTTGTCTGTTCCGACTAAAGGTGCTGATTCCGGCTGGCGTGCATATTTTATCTGATAATCGGCTCCTTTCCGGAGGGTGAGAGTGTCTTGTTGTAAAGACAGGATGGCCAGTGTATCTGAGAATGAAATTGTCTGTCCGTTTCCGATGCTTTTTCCGTTCAGAATGAGCTGTCCGTCCGGCAGAAGTTGCCAGCTTTCATATTGCAGAGTGGCCATGCCGATGGAGGAGGCTTTTCCTTCCTTGGCCAGTGTCATTCCTTGTACGAAGTTGGATGAAGTAGGAAGTATTTCTGTCCAGTTGCCCAACAAGTCAGTTTCGTTTACGGCAGTCTTAGGACTGCATGCTATCAAACCTCCCAGAAAGAGAGGTAAGGCGATTTGTTTCATTTGTTTTTTCATGGTGATATGTTTTTATTTATAATGCAGTGGTATAGGCTTATACTGCATGTGTCACAACTCTTTTTACGGTTACAGTAAGTGCAAATATACAAATTACTTTAAGTTTCCAAGGTAATAACGGTTTATAGGTTATAAAAATGCATGATTCTCCTCCTTTTTTGCATGATTAATAGTTGTATGTGATACACTAATTCCCTATCTTTGCATCAAACGTTAACATATAAAGTATATGAGAAACAGAATCCTGTCTTTGTTATTCTTACTTCCGTTTATTTCGGAATCAGTGTCTGCCGCATTGGTGGAAGAAAAAGATTATGTAGCTTATTTGTTTACTTATTTTACGGGGAATCATATCAGTGAAGAAGCCGTATGTTATGGGGTAAGTATGGATGGATATACCTATTATGCCCTGAATAATAACAAACCGGTGCTCGATTCAAAAGTAATCAGTTCTACCGGTGGCGTGCGCGACCCTCATATCCTGAGAGGAGAAGAGGGTCAGACTTTTTATATGGTACTGACCGATATGGTGTCGGATAATGGTTGGGATTCTAACCGGGCAATGGTGCTGTTGAAATCTACTGACCTGGTAAACTGGTCGCACTCTGTCATTAATATACAGAAACGTTATCCGGGGCAGGAAAAGCTGAAACGTGTATGGGCTCCTCAGACTATTTATAATAAGGAAGTAGGGAAGTACATGGTCTACTGGTCTATGCAGTATGCCGGTGGGGTAGACGTAATTTATTATGCGTATGCCAATGAAGATTTTACGGACTTGGAAGGAGAACCGAAACCTCTTTTTATCCCGAAGGACAAAAAGTCTTGTATAGACGGTGATATCGTGTATAAAGACGGGGTATACCATCTTTTCTATAAAACGGAAGGACACGGTAACGGTATTAAAGTGGCAACCACTCGTTCGCTGACTTCCGGAGAATGGGAAGAACAACCGGACTATAAACAGCAGACAAAGGAAGCGGTGGAAGGAGCCGGTACGTTCAAACTGATTGGACAGGACAAGTACATTCTGATGTACGATGTATACATGAAGGGAGCTTATCAGTTCACGGAAACAACCGACTTGAAAAACTTCAAAGTGATAGATCATGCGGTGAAGATGAATTTCCATCCTCGTCATGGTACCATCATTCCTATTACCCGTGCAGAATTGAAGCGCATTACAGACAAATGGGGAAAACCGGCTGAACTGGGTGAACTGCCGGTAAATCCGGTATTGCCGGGATTCCATGCAGACCCTGAAGTGCTGTATTCACAGAAAACTCAACGTTATTACATTTATTCTACTACAGACGGACAACCGGGATGGGGAGGATGGTATTTTACCGTATTCTCTTCGGCTGACTTGAAAGACTGGACTTACGAAGGAGTGATGCTGGATTTACGTTCTCCGCAGGTTCCATGGGCGAATGGAAATGCCTGGGCACCGGCTATTGAAGAGAAACTGATTGATGGAAAATATAAATATTTCTTCTATTATAGCGGTAACCCGAACGATGATTCGGGCAAGAAGATTGGAGTCGCTGTGGCAGATTCTCCTATAGGACCTTTCAAGGATATGGGTAAACCGATTATTACAGATTCTCCGGTCGGACACGGACAGCAGATTGATGTGGATGTGTTTACCGATCCGGTTTCCGGTAAATCTTACTTGTACTGGGGTAATGGCTATATGGCCGGCGCTGAACTGAACGATGACATGGTGTCTATCAAAAAGGAAACATTGAAGGTGATGACTCCGAAAGGGGGTACGTTGAAAGATTATGCGTATCGTGAAGCGCCATACGTGTTCTATCGTCAGGGATTGTACTATTTCTTGTGGTCGGTAGATGATACGGGTTCAGCGAACTATCATGTGGCATACGGTACATCGGATTCTCCATTAGGCCCGATTAAGGTAGCTAAGGACCCGGTTGTAATGATACAAGACCCGTCGAAAGAAATTTACGGTACGGCACATAATTCTGTACTCCGTAAACCGGGCACTGATGAATGGTATATCGTGTACCATCGTATCAATAAAAATTACCTGGATAAAGACAAAGCTCCTGGTGTACACCGCGAAGTTTGTATTGACCGGATGGAATTCAATGCGGACGGTACGATTCAGCGTGTAAAAGTTTCCAAATAATAATCTTAAACACCACCTTCTTACCTATGAAACACCTGACACATTTGGCTGCCTTATGTGCTTGCCTTACTAGTTTCCCTGTATCGGCTCACGTACAGGAAGTGATGAATGAACCGGATTCAGTATATCTGTTTTCGTATGCTACCGTGAACGATGCGGGGCGTAGTGGCCTGAAATTAGCCTGGAGTACAGATGCAACACGCTGGTTCAGTATCGGAAACGGATATGGATACGTGAGATGTGATTATGGCACCTGGGGAGCCGAGAAACGTATGCTCAATCCTCATCTGGTGCGTGATGAAAAGGGAGTATGGCACTGCTTCTGGCAGTTGAACGAAAGTGGAAAAGAATGGGGACATGCCACTTCGCCGGATTTAATGAAGTGGAATCCGCAGACTTATTATATGCAGCCTGCTCGGGATGGTGAACAGGTCCCGACCGTAAAACGAGGAAGTGAAACGCGTAAGAAAGCCGTAGTGGAAGGTGTGTTGGAACAAGGATATGTGCAGAAAGTGGCCTGGGAAGACGTGGACCGGCTGTTGAAGTTTGTGGACTACCGGGCCTACAGAGACCAGTTGCATAATGAACGTACAGAACAGGATGCACAACGTTTTGCCGGACTGGCTCCTGTATCCTTGCAATTGACGGTACGTCCGGAAGAGGCGAAGCCTATCAGTGATAAATTGATTGGTATTTTCTTTGAAGATATTAATTACGGAGCAGATGGTGGACTTTATGCGGAACTGGTACAGAATCGTGACTTTGAGTATTCTCCGAAGGACAATGCACATCAGGGATTTGACAGTGGCTATGCCTGGAGCGTATGGGAGAACGGGCAGTCGTCGGCTGTGAAGGTGGCAACTGAAAATCCTTTGCATGAGAACAATCCGCATTATGTTGTATTGCAGGCTAAGCCTGGAATGGCCCTCCGTAATTCAGGCTTTGATGGAATTACGTTGAAGAAAGGAGAAAAGTATGATTTCTCTGTCTTCTCTCGTATGCCTGAAGGAAGCAAAGGTGGAAAAGTAATCGTACGCTTGCTGGATAATGAGGGAAAGGAAGTGGCGAAATCTTCTGTACGGGTAGCAGCCGGAAAATGGAAAAAGCAGTTGGCTGTATTGACGGCTCAGACTGATGTGGATGCAGCTGTGCTTTCAGTGGAACCGGAAGTGACGGGAGAATTACATCTGGATATGGTTTCCTTGTTCCCTCAAGAGACTTTCAAGGGGCGTAAAAACGGATTGAGAGCTGACTTGGCACAGACGTTGGCCGATTTGCATCCGCGCTTTGTACGTTTCCCGGGCGGTTGTGTGGCACATGGAAACGGAATTGATAATATTTATCGCTGGAAAAACTCAGTGGGTCCGCTGGAAGCCCGTAAACCGATGGGGAACTTGTGGGGGTATCATCAGACATTAGGTTTGGGATACTTTGAGTATTTCCAGTTCTGTGAAGATATAGGAGCAGAACCTCTACCGGTGCTGGCAGCAGGAGTTCCATGTCAGAATTCGGCTTGTATTCCGGGAAAACCTTTGAGCGGCGGACAGCAGGGAGGTATTCCCATGGAAGAGATGGATGCATATGTACAGGATATTCTGGACCTGATAGAATATGCCAATGGTGACCCGAAAAAGAATAAATGGGCAAAGATGCGTGCGGAAGCTGGTCATCCGAAACCTTTCAACTTGAAATATATCGGTATCGGAAATGAGGATTTGATTACGCCTATTTTTGAGGAACGTTTTGAAATGATTTTCAAGGCAGTAAAAGAAAAGTATCCGGAAATCACGGTGATTGGTACGGTCGGTCCTTTCTATGAAGGTACAGATTATGAAGCCGGATGGAAGTTTGCTACGCGCCTGAATGTGCCGATGGTGGATGAACATTATTATAATACACCGGGCTGGTTTATAAATAACCAGGATTATTACGACCGTTATGACCGTACAAAACCTAAAGTGTATTTAGGAGAGTACGCCGCACATTTGCCGGGACGTCCCAATAATATTGAAACAGCTTTGGCTGAGGCGCTGTATCTGACTTCGGTAGAACGTAATGGTGACATCGTGTCAATGACTTCTTACGCTCCTTTGTTGGCCAAGGAAGGACATACTCAGTGGAATCCCGATTTGATTTATTTCAATAACCGTGAGGTGAAGCCTACTGTAGGTTATTACACCCAGCAGCTTTACGGACAGAATTCCGGAGATACTTACTTGCCTGCCGACCGGAAAATAGACAATCCTCGTCAGGATGTACAGAAACGTATCGGTACCTCCGTGGTACGTGACAGTAAGACGGGAGACTGGATTGTGAAACTGGTGAATTTGTTGCCAGTTCCGGTAAAGGCGAAGGTGGAAGGCTTGGCGCAAACTGAAAATGGAAAGGCTGTTTTGCAAGTATTGAGTGGAAAACCTACCGACAAAAATGCACGACCGGTGAAGAAAAATGTATCCGTGACAGAATTGTCGCAGTATGAAATGCCGGCTTATTCTTTGAGCGTGATTCGTATAAAGTCGGACGAAATGACAAAATAACACTGCTTTTGAATGATTTTTAGGTTATAATTGATTGATTTCTATTTCTACGGTTTGGTAGCAAGTCTCTATTTTTGTAAAAGAGAAAAATGAATACCATGAATAAATTATTGAGAAAATTGTCATTAGGGGTGGTTTGTCTTTTGATGACGGCTTTTATCTGCTCGTGTCAAAGTGCGCAAACCGGTGGAACGTTTGAAGTGGGGAAAAATACGTTCCTGTTAAATGGAAAGCCTTTTGTGGTGAAAGCTGCGGAGGTGCATTATCCGCGTATTCCGGAACCTTATTGGGAACAGCGTATCCTTTCTTGTAAGGCTTTGGGCATGAATACCCTTTGTCTGTATGTGTTCTGGAACTTGCATGAACAGCAGCCGGATAAGTTTGATTTTTCCGGAAATAAAGATATTGCCAAATTCTGCCGCTTGGCACAGAAGCATGGAATGTACGTTATTGTACGTCCGGGTCCGTATGTATGTGCAGAATGGGAAATGGGCGGATTGCCTTGGTGGCTGTTGAAGAAAGACGATGTGCAGTTGCGTACGCTGGATCCTTATTATATGGAACGGGTTGGTATTTTCATGAATGAAGTAGGCAAGCAGCTGGCGGACTTGCAGATTTCTCGTGGTGGAAATATTATTATGGTGCAGGTAGAGAACGAATATGGCTCGTATGGAATAGACAAACCGTATGTATCGGCCATTCGTGACCTGGTGAAAAAAGCCGGCTTTACAGATGTACCTTTGTTCCAGTGCGACTGGAGTTCTAACTTTACTAACAACGCACTGGATGATTTGCTGTGGACCGTAAATTTTGGTACAGGAGCCAACATTGACGAGCAGTTCAAGAAACTGAAATCACTGCGTCCGGAAACTCCGATGATGTGTAGTGAATTCTGGAGCGGCTGGTTCGACCACTGGGGACGGAAGCACGAGACTCGTGATGCGGCTACAATGGTGAGCGGTATCAAAGATATGCTGGACCGTAATATCTCTTTCAGTCTTTATATGACACATGGAGGAACAACTTTTGGCTGGTGGGGCGGTGCCAACAATCCGGCTTACTCGGCTATGTGCAGCTCATACGATTATGATGCGCCTATCAGTGAAGCAGGATGGACTACACCGAAATACTTCCAGTTGCGTGATTTGCTGAAACAGTATCTTCCGGAGGGAGAAACCTTGCCGGAACCTCCGGCTCAGTATCCGGTGATTTCTGTACCGGCTATCACTGAATGGGAAGTAGCACCGTTGTTCGATAATCTGCCTCAGGCTAAACAGTCGGAAGATATTAAGCCTATGGAACAGTTTGATCAGGGCTGGGGAAGTATTTTGTATCGTACGACATTGAAAGAAGATGTAAAAGGTATTTTGCATATTGATGAAGTACACGACTGGGCACAGGTTTTTGCTGATGGGAAATTACTGGGCCGCTTAGACCGTCGTCGTGGTGAGTTCACTTTACCGCTGAAAGAAACCTTGAAAAAAGGTACACGTCTGGATATTCTGGTAGAAGCAATGGGACGTGTGAACTTTGACAAGTCAATTCATGACCGGAAGGGTATTACGAACAAAGTAGAAGTGGTAAGCGGTGAACAGGTGAAGGAACTGAAAGGCTGGGAAGTATACAACTTGCCTCCGTTCTATGAATTTGTCAGCCAGAAAAATTACCAGGCAGGCAAGCCAGTTGACGGACCTGCATATTATAAAGCTACCTTCCGTTTGGATAAGACAGGTGATACTTTCCTGGATATGCAGACTTGGGGAAAAGGTATGGTTTGGGTAAACGGACATGCTATGGGACGTTTCTGGGAAATCGGTCCGCAGCAGACTTTGTATATGCCGGGTTGCTGGTTGAAAGAAGGAGAGAATGAAATTATTGTGCTCGACCTGAAGGGACCGGCTGAAGCAAAAGTGGCTGGCGTAGAAAAACCGATTCTGGATATGCTGCGTGAAAAAGCACCGGAAACTCATCGTAAAGACGGACAGAACTTGAACTTGAAAGCTGAAAAAGTAGTAAATGCAGGTACATTCAAGGCTGGAAATGGCTGGCAGGAAGTACGTTTTGCGCAGCCTGTAGCAGGACGCTATTTCTGTCTGGAAGGTATTTCCAACTATGAAGGAAACAATATCGCAGCCATTGCAGAGTTAGATGTGCTGGATAATAACGGAAAGCCTGTTTCTCGTGAGAACTGGAAGATTATGTATGCCGACAGCGAAGAAACACGTAGTGGAAACCGCACGGCAGATAAAGTTTTCGACTTGCAGGAAAGTACTTTCTGGCAGACGATAGATAATACCGCTTATCCTCATCAGATTGTCATAGATTTAGGTAAGGAATATAATGTGACCGGTTTCCGGATGTTGCCTCGTGCAGAAGCCGGTGCACCAGGTTTGATAAAGGATTACAAAGTATATGTAAGGAAATCTGACTTTACGTATTGATTTTCAGTTCGTATTAAAACTTAAGGTATTAAAAGGTGGAAATATCCCATGGACGGTGAGTCTGTGGGATATTTTTTGTCCGTAGAAATAAAAATAAACTCATTCTGCTTTCTTTATGGCATTTTTTTACGAACTTTGCCGCCCAATATGAAACAGGTATGCAGGGAATACTTGCATGTGACAAATTTGATAAGATGAATAAGCCAAAAGCTGTATTTAGAGAAATAAACGAGAGCTATACGCTACAGGAGGCCATAGCTGAAGCAAAACGTTGCTTGAACTGTAAGAATCCTTCCTGCAAGAAGGGATGTCCGATAGAAAATCACATCCCGGAGTTCATTCATGAACTGTCAAAAGGCAATATGGGAAATGCCATGGCTATTATTAATGAGAAGAGTAACCTGCCGGCTATTTGTGGCCGTGTCTGTCCCCATGAAAAGCAGTGTCAGGGGCATTGCGTATTGTACCCGAAAGGTAAGGGAATTGAAATTGGTAAGCTGGAACGCTTTGTGGCCGATTTTGATACGGAAATGAAGTTGATTCGCGAAAAACTACCTCAGAAGACACGGGGAAAGGTTGCCGTGATTGGTTCGGGACCTGCCGGACTGACCGTAGCCGGAGACTTGGCTCGTCAGGGTTTTAACGTGACAATTTTTGAGAGCCAGGCAGAACCGGGTGGGGTGTTGATGTATGGCATTCCGGAATATCGCCTTCCCAAACAGGTGGTTCGTCAGGAGATTGAGAAGATTGAAGCACTGGGGGTGACTTTTCTATTGAACTGTGTGGTAGGAAAGCAGCTGAACATTGATGATATTTTTGCGCAGGGATATGATGCTATTTTTATTGGTTCAGGTACAGCTCTGCCTAAATCATTGGATATTCCGGGGGCCGGATTGCGTGGAGTGATTCAGGCGACTTATCTGTTGCACATGGCCAATATCTATAATGAAGGCACAGTCGGCCGTGATAAGGTGCCGATTATTGAAGGAGAGCACGTGGCAGTGATGGGATGCGGAAATGTAGCCATGGATGCGGCCCGTACGGCCGTACGTATGGGAGCGGCCAGTGTGACCATTGTGTATCGACGTACGGAAGCCGATATGCCCGCTATACAGGCAGAATATCAGGCTGCCTTGCAGGAAGGTGTGAAATTCTTATGGCAGACTTCTACGACAGAATTCCTTGGAGATGAAGACGGGAAGGTTGTCGGACTACGTGCCAATACGCCGGAGGGAGTCAAGGAGTATGCTTTCGATCGCATTTGCCTGGCTGTAGGTTCACGTCCTGCCAGTCGGATTGTGTCGACTACGGAAGGCATAGAAACCGATGATAACGGGTATGTACTGGTGAAAGAACGTCCTTTTGGTATGACAAGCCGTAAAGGAGTGTTTGCCGGAGGTGATGTGGTGCATCGTCCGCAAACGGTAGTGATGGCTATGAAAGCAGCAAAGAGCGTGGCAGTGGGCATCGCACAGTATGTCGATGCTGTAAAATTGCTGAGTGAATAACCTAATTATAAAATAAATACTAAAGTTTAAGGACTATATCCTGATTACTCAGGAAAAAGCATTAATTTCGCGAATTCAAATGAAACTTTAGATTTTAGATACCAAAAAACTTTACGATAATGATGGAACTTGATTTACTCACGGCTGTATCACCGATTGACGGTCGCTACAGAAGCAAAGCAGGAACTTTGGCTGCTTATTTTTCAGAATATGCGCTCATGAAGTATCGTGTGCGGGTGGAAATTGAATATTTCATCACTTTGTGTGAATTGCCTTTGCCGCAGCTGGCGTCATTTGATATGACTCGTTTTGAGTCTCTTCGTGATATCTACCGTAATTTCTCTGAAGGAGATGCTGCACGTATCAAGGAAATTGAAAGTGTGACAAATCACGATGTGAAAGCTGTTGAGTATTTCATCAAGGAACAGTTTGATAAACTGGGTGGACTGGAACCTTATAAAGAGTTCATTCACTTCGGACTGACTTCACAGGATATCAATAACACTTCAGTTCCTTTGTCTATCAAGGATGCGTTGGAAGAAGTCTATTATCCGCAGATTCAGAAACTGATTGACCAGTTGACTGCCTACGCAGAAGAATGGAAAAATATTCCGATGCTGGCAAAGACTCACGGGCAGCCTGCTTCTCCTACTCGTCTGGGCAAGGAAATCATGGTTTTTGCTTATCGTCTGAACCGTCAGCTGGCTGTATTGAAGGCTTGTCCGTTGACTGCGAAATTTGGTGGAGCAACCGGAAATTACAATGCACATCACGTGGCTTATCCGGATTTTGACTGGAAGGCTTTCGGTAATAAGTTCGTTGCTGAAAAATTAGGTTTGGAACGTGAAGAATATACTACACAGATTTCAAATTACGACGGACTGGGTGCCATCTTCGATGCAATGAAGCGTATCAATACCATCATGATTGACATGAACCGTGACTTCTGGCAGTATATTTCCATGGAGTATTTCAAGCAGAAAATCAAAGCGGGTGAGGTCGGCTCAAGTGCCATGCCGCATAAGGTGAACCCGATTGACTTTGAGAATGCAGAAGGTAACCTGGGAATGGCCAATGCAATATTGGAGCATCTTTCTTCCAAATTGCCGGTCTCTCGTTTGCAGCGTGACTTGACGGACTCTACAGTGTTGCGTAATATCGGTGTTCCTTTCGGACATACGGTGATTGCCATCCAGAGCTCACTGAAAGGTCTTGGAAAATTGCTGTTGAATGAACATAAAATCTATGAAGATCTCGATAATTGCTGGAGCGTAGTGGCTGAAGCTATTCAGACGATTTTGCGCCGTGAAGCTTATCCACATCCGTATGAAGCGTTGAAAGCGCTGACTCGTACGAACCAGGCTATTACAGAAGCTTCAATCAAAGATTTTATTGAAACACTGAACGTCAGCGAGGATATTAAAAAGGAATTGCGTGCGATTACTCCGCACAACTATACTGGAGTCTAACTTTAAAAAATAAATATCGCCCGAGAGGGTGTTGAGTATTAATATTAGCATTAAACAAAAAAATTATGGCAGAAAAAGAATTCAGACAAGATGGCGAAAACAGCCAGTCTGGCCGCGATGGTTACAAGTCTTACAACAGAGAAGGATATAACAAATATGGTAGAGGCGAGAAAAGCAACAGCTACGGTCGCCGTCCGTATAACAACAATAGAGAAGGGGGAGAAGGTTATCGTTCTTCTTATAATCCTCGCTTTAATAATGGAGAGGACCGTCCGCAGAGAGGTGGTTACGGTAATCGCCCGCAGCGTTCATACGGAAACCGCTCCTACAATAATGAAGGAGGAGAGCAGCGTTCTTCTTACAATCCTCGTTTTAACAACAATAATGGTGGACGTCCGCAGCGTGCATACACTCCTCGTTTCAACAACAACCAGGAAGGAGGAGAACAGCGTTCATATCGTCCGCGCTTTAATAATGCACAACAGGGTGGAGAACAGCGTCCGTATCGTCCTCGTTTTAACAACAATGGCGGACAGCAGGGTGGATATGGTCGTCCACAGGGAGGTTACCGTCCGCGTACTGCCGACTACAACCCGAATGCAAAATATAGTATGAAGAAGCAGATCGAGTACAAAGAACTGCTGACTGATCCGGATGAGCCGATTCGTTTGAACAAGTTCCTTGCGAATGCAGGTATCTGCTCTCGTCGTGAAGCGGATGAGTTTATCACTGCAGGAGTAGTATCTGTAAATGGTGAAATCGTAACGGAACTGGGTACAAAGGTGAAGCGTTCGGATGAGGTGAAGTTCCACGATCAGCCGGTAAATATTGAGCGTAAGGTATATGTACTGCTTAATAAACCGAAAGATTGCGTAACGACTTCGGATGACCCGCAGGAACGTAAGACGGTGATGGATTTCGTGAAAGGTGCTTGCAAGGAGCGTATCTATCCGGTAGGACGTCTGGACCGTAATACCACAGGTGTACTGCTGTTGACAAATGACGGTGACTTGGCATCGAAACTGACTCATCCTAAGTTCTTGAAGAAGAAAATTTATCATGTATACTGCGACAAGAATGTGACAAAGGCAGACTTGGATCAGATTGTACAGGGTATTACACTGGATGATGGTGAAATCCATGCTGATGCTATCAGCTACGCGTCGGATACAGACAAGTCGCAGGTGGGTATTGAAATTCACTCTGGAAAGAACCGTATCGTACGTCGTATTTTCGAATCGCTGGGCTATCGTGTGATTAAGCTGGACCGTGTGTACTTTGCGGGATTGACCAAGAAGGGATTGCGTCGCGGTGACTGGCGTTACCTCACAGAACAGGAAGTGGCCATGCTTCGTATGGGATCTTTTGAATAATGATAAATATAGCAGAACACAGGGATACACGGAAACGGAGCATCCCTGTGTTTTTAGATTAATTGATAAAACATAGAATCAAAATGGAAACAATTCGTAGAACAAAAATTGTTGACCTGCTGAAGCGTGAAGATTTTGGCGCGATGGTCAATGTGAAAGGTTGGGTGCGTACTCGCCGTGGTAGCAAACAGGTAAACTTTATTGCATTGAATGATGGTTCTACTATAAATAATGTGCAGATTGTAGTCGACTTAGCTAATTTTGATGAAGAGTTGCTGAAGTTGATTACAACGGGTGCATGTCTGAGCGTGAATGGAGAACTGGTAAAATCGGTAGGCTCCGGACAGGCAGCAGAAATTCAGGCACGTGAGATTGAAGTATTGGGTACTTGTGACAATACTTATCCATTGCAGAAAAAAGGACATTCAATGGAGTTCTTGCGTGAGATTGCTCACTTGCGTCCTCGTACGAATACGTTTGGTGCAGTGTTCCGTATCCGTCATAACATGGCTATTGCGATTCATAAGTTCTTCCATGAAAGAGGTTTCTTCTATTTCCACACTCCTCTGATTACAGCATCAGACTGTGAAGGTGCCGGACAGATGTTCCAGGTTACTACCATGAACCTCTATGATTTGAAGAAAGATGAAAACGGTTCTATTATTTATGATAATGACTTCTTCGGAAAGCAGGCAAGTCTGACAGTTTCCGGACAGTTGGAAGGTGAATTGGCTGCTACTGCTTTGGGAGCAATTTATACATTCGGACCGACATTCCGTGCGGAAAATTCAAATACACCGCGTCATTTGGCTGAGTTCTGGATGATTGAACCGGAAGTAGCTTTCAATGACATCAATGACAACATGGATTTGGCAGAAGAATTCATCAAATACTGTGTACAGTGGGCATTGGACAACTGTTATGACGATGTGAAGTTCTTGAACGATATGTTTGATAAGGGCTTGATTGAACGTCTGCAGGGGGTATTGAAGGAATCATTTGTACGTCTGCCTTATACAGAAGGTATCAAGATTCTGGAAGAAGCAGTAGCTAATGGACATAAGTTTGAATTCCCGGTTTACTGGGGCGTGGATTTGGCTTCAGAACACGAACGCTTCCTGGTGGAAGAGCACTTCAAACGTCCGGTTATCTTGACCGATTATCCGAAAGAAATCAAGGCGTTCTATATGAAACAGAACGAAGATGGCAAGACTGTACGTGCTATGGATGTGCTGTTCCCGAAGATTGGCGAAATTATCGGAGGTTCAGAGCGTGAAGCAGATTATGACAAACTGCTGACTCGTATTCAGGAACTGAATATCCCGATGAAGGATATGTGGTGGTATCTGGATACCCGTAAGTACGGTTCATGTCCTCATTCTGGATTCGGATTAGGCTTTGAACGTCTGCTGTTGTTTGTAACGGGCATGGCCAATATCCGCGACGTGATACCGTTCCCGCGTACACCGCGTAATGCTGAATTCTAAAAGAGAATTGTATACAGGAAAAAGTCATTCCATGTGGGATGACTTTTTTTGTGTGTTTGCGATAGAAAAATGTACATAAAATGCGTGATTCTCAAATTATTTTATAATTTTGTAGGTGCCTGATAGGTAATTCTAATACTTTTAGTTATGAAAATACGTTATTTTTTTCTGGTAGCATTTCTAATGCTCTTAGCTGTCGGCAATTCGATAGCCCAGGCTGTGCAGGAGAAGACTCCCGTCAATTTGCAGGGAGTTTGGCAGATGTGTTTCTATCGTTCTAATTCTCCGGATATACCGGGTGAACTTAAGACAAGTAATTCCTTGAAGATTCTTTCTGACGACGGACGCTTTATCAATTTGTTGATGATGCAGACGGGAGCCGTTATTTTGGGATATGGAACTTATGAGATGAATAGTGAAGGAGTATATACGGAATGTGTGGAGAAAAATGTGCATCTTCCGCAATTGAATGGAAAGAAAAATGAAATGCACTTTGATTTGAAAGAAAACGGTACGTTGATGTATGTGAAGTATTTCCTGGAGAGCGATGCCAACGGGAATAAGATTGATTCCTGGTGTCATGAAATCTGGAAGAAAGTAGAGATGTCACCGGTTTATCCGGGCGATGAGTTACGTTGACGGAAATGAGATAATAAACCGGGAAAAGGCCGTTGCGACAGGATGTCCGTAACGGCCTTTCCTTGTTTTATGGCATTAAAGTGTGATTCATAATCAATCGGTTATCCCGCGAAAAAAAGCTTAAAATCTTTGTCAGTTAAAAGAAAAACCGTACCTTTGCAAGCCGATTATTATCAACTAGTGATAAATTTTTAATTCTGAGTGCTTTATCCTTCTTTGTCCGGGAAGAATAGGGAGGTAGGAATTTGTTTTTTAGTAGTTAACATTTTAAAAAAGATTTAAGAGTGGATACTTTAAGTTACAAGACCATTTCTGCAAACAAGGAAACAGCAACTAAAGAATGGGTTGTTGTGGATGCTACCGATCAGGTTGTAGGCCGTCTCGGTGCGAAAGTTGCAAAGTTGTTGAGAGGTAAGTACAAACCTAACTTCACCCCTCACGTAGACTGCGGTGATAACGTAATTATCATCAATGCAGACAAAGTGAAATTTACAGGTAAGAAAATGACCGACAAGGTTTACCTGAGCTATACCGGCTATCCTGGTGGCCAGCGTGAGATTACTCCGGCTCGTCTGTTGGCGAAACCGAATGGCGCTGAAAAATTGATGAAAAGAGTAGTAAAAGGTATGCTTCCTAAGAATCGTCTGGGAGCTAAGTTGCTGGGTAACTTGTATGTTTACGAAGGAAGTGAACATAAACACGAAGCCCAGACCCCGAAAGTAATTGATATTAATTCACTTAAATAATAAAGAATGGAAGTAGTAAATGCATTAGGCAGACGTAAAAGCGCAGTAGCTCGCGTTTTCGTAAGCGAAGGTACAGGAAAGATTACTATTAACAAGAGAGACCTTGCACAGTACTTTCCATCAACTATTCTTCAGTATGTAGTTAAACAGCCGTTGAACAAATTGGAAGTGGCTGAAAAATATGATATCAAAGTTAACTTGTGCGGTGGTGGTTTCACTGGTCAGTCTCAGGCTTTGCGTCTGGCTATCGCTCGTGCACTGGTTAAAATCAATCCGGAAGATAAGAAGGCTCTTCGTTCTGAAGGTTTCATGACTCGCGATTCTCGTTCTGTTGAACGTAAGAAACCGGGACGTCCGAAAGCACGTCGTAGATTCCAGTTCAGTAAACGTTAACGAGGGGACAAGTTGGATAAGGGACAAGTTAGCAAGGTGGTTCACTCGGTGGGTCTGTCCTTGTTGCCTCGTCAACTGATACCTCGTCACCTAAAGAAGCGTTTAGTATCTAAACTGTCAGGATTCTTCCTGCAAGCTCTTGTCGGAAAGACTACCGGGCAGTTGGTTCAATAAACAAAAAAGAAAGTAAACGATTAAAATTAAAAACAATGTCAAGAGTAAATTTTGATACATTATTGGAGGCTGGTTGCCACTTCGGACACCTTAAAAGAAAGTGGAACCCTGCAATGGCTCCTTATATTTTCATGGAACGCAACGGTATTCATATCATCGATTTGAACAAAACTGTTGCTAAAGTTGAAGAAGCTGCTGAAGCTTTGAAACAAATCGCAAAATCAGGAAAGAAAATCCTGTTCGTTGCTACTAAGAAACAAGCTAAACAAGTTGTAGCTGAGAAAGCTGCTTCTGTAAATATGCCGTACGTAATCGAACGTTGGCCGGGTGGTATGTTGACTAACTTCCCGACAATCCGTAAGGCTGTGAAGAAAATGGCTACTATCGACAAATTGACAAATGATGGTACTTACTCAAACTTGTCAAAGAGAGAAGTTCTTCAGATTTCTCGTCAGCGTGCTAAGTTGGAAAAGAACTTGGGCTCTATCGCTGATTTGACTCGTCTGCCGTCTGCATTGTTCGTAGTAGACGTATTGAAAGAAAATATCGCAGTTCGTGAAGCTAACCGTCTGGGTATTCCTGTATTTGCTATCGTAGATACTAACTCAGATCCTTCAAACATCGATTTCGTAATTCCGGCAAACGATGACGCTACTAAATCAGTAGAAGTTATCTTGGATGCTTGCTGCGCTGCAATGGCAGAAGGCTTGGAAGAAAGAAAAGCTGAAAAGGTAGATATGGAAGCTGCTGGTGAAAATGCACCGAAAGCTGCTAAGAAAAAAGCTACCAAAGCTCGCATGGATAAAGCTGAAGAAGATGCAATCAACGCATCTAAGGCTGCTGCGTTCATGAGCAAGGATGAAGAAGAAGCTTAATCAATAAAGTAAGTTGAGAATTGAAAATTGAAAATTGGGAAAACTGTATTCTCAATTCTCAATTCTCAATTCTCAACTTTGTTTTTAAGAACATTACTAACTCAAAATAAAAGATATTATTATGGCTGTAAGTATGGCTGATATCACCAAGCTTCGTAAAATGACTGGAGCTGGTATGATGGACTGTAAGAACGCTTTGGCAGAATCAGAAGGCGATTTCGACAAAGCAATGGAAATTATCCGTAAAAAAGGACAGGCTGTAGCTGCAAAACGTTCTGACCGTGAAACTTCAGAAGGTTGCGTGTTGGCAAAATCAACTGGTGACTACGCTGCAATGATTGCTTTGAAGTGTGAAACAGACTTCGTTGCAAAGAACGCAGATTTCGTAGCATTGACTCAGGCTATCCTGGATGCTGCTATCGCTAACAAGTGCCAGACTTTGGATGAAATCAAGGCTTTGCCTATGGGTAACGGTACTATTGCTGATGCAATTGTAGAACGTAGTGGTATCACTGGTGAAAAGACTGAATTGGATGGTTTCAATTTCGTATCAGGTGCTTGCACTGCTGTTTACAACCACATGAATAAGAATCAGCTTTGTACAATCGTTGCATTCAACAAAGAATGTGATGCTCAGGTAGCTCATGAAATCTGTATGCAGATTGCTGCCATGAACCCGATTGCAATTGATGAAGCTGGTGTTCCTGAATCTGTAAAACAGGAAGAAATCAATGTAGCTATTGAAAAGACTAAGGCTGAACAGGTACAGAAAGCTGTTGAAGCTGCTTTGAAGAAAGCTGGTATCAATCCTTCTCACGTAGATAGCGAAGAGCACATGGAAAGCAACATGGCTAAGGGATGGATTACTGCTGAAGATGTAGCTAAAGCTAAAGAAATCAAGGAAAAAGTAGCTGCAGAAAAAGCTGCTAACTTGCCTGAGGCTATGATTGAAAATATCGCAAAAGGCCGTCTGGGTAAATTCTTGAAAGAAGTTTGCTTGCTGAAACAGGAAAGCATCATGGATCCGAAGAAGACTGTTGCTGATGTATTGAAAGCTGCTGATCCGGAACTGGCTGTTGCAGACTTCAAACGTTTCACTTTGCGTGCTGAATAATTATTAGGATGCAATATTCTTTCGGGCGTGCCATTTGGTACGCCCGATTTGTTTTACGGTTACTTGGTTCAAGTAGCCGTTTTTTATTGATTATTATCAGGAAAAGTAATCTTTCAAGCAGGATTATTTTGTATTTTTGCTGTCGGAAAACATAGAATGGAATTCTAACTTTTAAACAAAATAGATTATGGCAAAGAAAGCGCTTTTAATGATTCTGGACGGTTGGGGTTGTGGCGACCGTCAAAAAGATGATGTAATCTTCAATACTCCGACTCCTTACTGGGACAGTCTGTTGGCTAACTATCCTCATTCACAGCTTCAGGCCAGCGGTGAAAATGTAGGTTTGCCTGACGGCCAGATGGGTAACTCAGAAGTAGGTCACTTGAACATCGGTGCAGGCCGTATCGTATATCAGGATTTGGTGAAGATTAACCGTGCATGTGCCGACAACAGCATTATGCAGAACAAGGAAGTGGTAGCTGCTTTCTCATACGCAAAAGAACATGGAAAAAACATCCACTTCATGGGATTGACTTCCAATGGTGGTGTACACTCTTCTTTGGAACACTTGTTCAAATTGTGTGACATTGCAAAGGAATACGGACTGGAAAATACTTTCATCCACTGCTTCATGGACGGTCGTGATACAGACCCGAAGAGCGGTAAGGGATTCATTGAACAGCTGACTGCTCATTGCGAAAAATCAGCTGGAAAGATTGCTTCTATCGTAGGACGTTTCTATGCAATGGACCGTGACAAACGTTGGGCACGTGTGAAAGAAGCATACGATTTGCTGGTAAATGGTATAGGTAAGAAAGCTACCGACATGGTACAGGCTATGCAGGAATCATACGATGAAGGTGTAACAGACGAATTCATCAAACCGATTTCCAATGCAAACTTCGACGGTACTATCAAGGAAGGGGATGTAGTTATCTTCTTCAACTACCGTAACGACCGTGCAAAAGAATTGACTATCGTATTGACTCAGCAGGATATGCCGGAAGAAGGCATGAAGACCATCCCGGGATTGCAGTACTACTGTATGACTCCGTATGATGCTTCATTCAAAGGCGTACATATCTTGTTCGACAAGGAAAACGTACAGAATACATTGGGCGAATACCTTGCAAGCAATGGCAAGACTCAGCTGCACATCGCAGAAACTGAAAAATATGCCCATGTAACCTTCTTCTTCAACGGTGGACGTGAAACTCCGTATGACAACGAAGACCGTATTCTGGTTCCTTCACCGAAGGTTGCTACTTACGACTTGAAGCCGGAAATGAGCGCATACGAAGTAAAAGATAAACTGGTAGAAGCTATCGGTACACAGAAATATGACTTTATCGTAGTGAACTATGCAAACGGTGACATGGTAGGTCATACAGGTATCTATGAAGCAATTGAAAAGGCTGTAGTAGCTATCGACAACTGTGTGAAAGATACAGTAGAAGCTGCTAAGGCTAACGGTTATGAAGTTATCATCATTGCAGACCACGGAAATGCAGATCATGCATTGAATGAAGACGGTACACCGAACACAGCTCACTCTTTGAATCCGGTTCCGTTTGTATATGTAACTGAAAACAAAGACGCCAAAGTAGAAAATGGTGTATTGGCCGATGTTGCTCCTTCTATCCTGCACATTTTGGGTATGGCACAGCCGTCTGAAATGACAGGTCGCGACCTGATTAAATAAGAATCCACAGTGATTTAGAATATAGAGCCGGGGTTCGTTATCGGAAGATAATGGACTCCGGTTTTTTATGCACCATGTTAAATCGATTGTGTTTCAGATAGGGAGAACACAGGCGGTGCAGTCTTGGACAAAATAAAAAGCCGCAAAGTAAATAAAAGGAATTACTTTGCGGCTTTCTGTCAAAACAGAGTTTATTATGCTTTTACTCCGTTGTATTCATCAGATACAGTTAATTTTTTGCGGCCTTTAGCGCGACGTGCTGCCAATACTCGGCGACCGTTTGCGGTAGCCATTCTTTCACGGAAACCGTGTTTGTTTCTTCTCTTTCTGTTAGAGGGTTGGAATGTTCTTTTCATTTTCGTATATACTATTTTATGTTATTATTCCATGCGTTCGGGCTGCAAAATTAGTGACTTTTTTTTAATAATCAAAGTGCTAAATCATTTTTAGACAAATCTTTTTGCGTTTTTTCGCGATTTAGATTAATTTTGCACCGTATTCAGAGAATAAATCAAACTATTACATAATAATAAAGGATTTAAGTTATGATTAATGCTCAAGACATTAAAATCGGAACCGCTATCCGTATGGATGGCAAATTGTATTTCTGCATTGACTTCCTGCATGTAAAACCGGGTAAAGGAAACACTTTCATGCGTACAAAACTGAAAGATGTGGTAGACGGATATGTATTGGAACGTCGTTTCAACATCGGTGAAAAACTGGAAGATGTACGTGTAGAACGTCGTCCTTATCAGTTCTTGTACAAAGAAGGTGATGATTATATTTTCATGAACCAGGAAACTTTCGAACAGGTGCCTATCGCTCATGACCTGATTGAAGGTGTAGACTTCCTGAAAGAAGAAATGATTGTAGAAGTTGTTTCTGATGCTTCTACTGAAACTATCCTGTTCGCAGAATTGCCGGTAAAAGTTCAGCTGAAGGTTACTTACACTGAACCGGGTCTGAAAGGTGATACTGCTACTAACGCTACTAAGCCTGCTACTGTAGAAACTGGAGCTACAGTACGTGTTCCGTTGTTCATCAACCAGGATGAAACTATCGAAGTAGATACTCGCGACGGTTCTTACGTAGGTCGTGTAAAAGCTTAATGCTGACAGACACTGAATTTCAGATAAAAAAAGAAAGCCGTACTGGATGATTCCGGTGCGGCTTTCTTTTTGTCGTTTATCGATAATGTAAGTAGTCTATATCTACATATCCAGATTCACTTTTGTCGTTGAAGCAATAGATGCCGATGCGGTCTCCCCGATAGTTTCCCCATACCATTTGATACGGTTCTCCAAACTGAATGAAATTATCTCCGTCCAGGCTGTAATAATATTGTGATTTCCCATCCATTCCCCAACAAGTTTTGAACCAGACAAACGAAGTAGAAATTTCGTTTCCTTTTAGGATGTGGCCATTATTCCGATACTCGATAAAATACTGCGTTCCTTCTTTTACCACACCAAGAGCCGAATGATGAGAGGAAAAGTGGCAAATTCCATTTCTTTGTCCGTCGGCCATCTGTGAAATGTCCATTTTCACAATCACTTCGTTATCTTGTTTCCGGAATGTACGCTGTGTAAGCGTGTTTCCCGCTTTTAGGAGTTGATTACTTTCTATCGGGCGGAAAGCTTTCAGACGCATCCATCCGGGACGTTCTGTCAGAGAAAAGAAATCTTTTCGAGGCTGGTAGTTCCATTGCCATTGTGGACCTAGTATTTCGCTGTCAAAGTCATCACTTCTTAAAAGTGTCAGTTTCGGTGATGAGAAGGCTGGCATGGGAGCTTCCCATTGCATGGTGCCGATTTGCTGTGGCAGAACTTTTCCGATGAGCGGCCAGCCGTCTATCCATATAACGGGGAGCAGACTGACAATTCGCCCGCTCCAGTCGCCTGTACCGTGATGAGTCAGAAAATACCATTTCCCGTCTTTTCCTTGTATGATGCCTCCCTGATTGGGCTCCATGGCTTCTCTGCTGGCTAGTGCAAGCTGTTTTTCTTCTTTATAAGGTCCAAATAGCTTTTTGGAGCGCCTTGCCATCACGTATCGTCCTGTTCCCGGTTTGTGCTCACTGAAAACCAGATAATACCATTCTCCAACTTTTATCAGTTTATTGGCTTCCCTTCCGTTTCCTGAATGAATAAGCTTGGCCGATTTTCTGTTGATACTTTTTCCGTCTTTTGCCATGGGGAAGAGATAAGTCTTGTATCCGTCCGCGAAATGAGTCCCTACGAAACAAGCTTTCCCGTCTTCATCCCAGATGGCCGTGCAGTCATCCCAGCCTGCTTCCAGCAAGAGAGGGGTAAGTGGTTCCCAAGGTCCTTCGGGTTTGGAAGAGGAAGTCATAAAGTATCCTTCATCCGGTGTGCCGAAGAACAGGTAAAAGCGTCCATTATGGTAACGCAAGGTACCCGCCCATACTCCCCGTGCATAGCGGTCCATCTGGTCCCAGTTCAATTTGGTTCCTATTTGTGTCAGGTCACTGATAATATTCCCACAGAACTCCCAGTTTACGAGGTCTTTGGAGTGTAGCAGGGTCATACCTGGAGAAAATTGGAAAGTAGAAGAAATGGCATAGTAATCGTCTCCTACCTGAATGCAGTCTATGTCACTGTAATCAGCCGGAATGATGGGATTGCGATAGGTGCCATCATTTTGTTCTCCCCATTTTTCCCAGTTTCCCCATACGGGATTGGATTCATTAGAGGTGTTTTGAGCAGTAACGTCACCTAGAATACAAAAACCGGTTATCAGGCCGACATATAAAATCCGTTGTATCATAAAAGTTTAATTCCTTTTCCTCCTTTTAATGTAATGTTTTTTACCTTTCCGTTGAAGCAGACTTTCGTCTTTCCGCCTTTGCGTGACTGGATGTACAAGGATGTGACTTTATTGTCTTTCCATTCCATGTCGACGATGAATCCTCCACGGGCACAGATACCTTTCACGCTGCCGTCCTTCCATTCCTCCGGAAGAGCCGGAAGCAGAGTGATACTGTTCTCGGAAGATTGCATCAGCATTTCAATGACGCCGGCGCAACCGCCAAAGTTACCGTCAATCTGGAAAGGCGAGTGTGCATCGAGCAGGTTGGGGTAGGTACCTCCTCCGCGTCGTGCATCCTTTCCTTTGTATCCGTCCGGACTGACATAACGCAGCAGGCGACGGTAGATGTGGTACGCATTCTTGCTGTCTTGCAGGCGTGCATAAAGGTTGACACGCCAGCCGGTGCTCCAGCCCGTAGTATTGTCGCCTTTGATTTCCAGCGTACGGGCACAGGCCTTTGCCAGTTCCGGAGTTTCTTTTACAGACAGATGATGTCCCGGATACAAACCGAACAGATGCGACTGATGACGGTGTTGCGGTTCCTGGTCTTCCCAGTCGTGGAACCATTCCTGTAGGTTACCTTTCTTGCCAACCTGGTAAGGCAGCAGGCGGGGAAGCGTCTTCTCTATCTGCTTCCGGAAGGTTTTGTCTGTACCTAATGCTTCGGCAGCCTTGGCCGCATCTATCAGACATTCGCGTGTCATGGCCAGGTCGGAAGTACAGCCGTAGGAAGTAGCTCCTGCGTAGCCGTCGGGAGTCAGGAACTTGTTTTCGGGCGATGTACCCGGTGAAGTAATCAGCTTGCCGTCTTTTTCTATCAGCCAGTTCAGGCAGAATTCGGCTGCACCTTTCAGTACCGGATAATATTGCTGGAGAAATTCCTTGTCCTGTGTGAAGGTGTAGCGTTCCCAGATATGAGTAGACAGCCAGGCGCCTCCCATGGTCCAGCATGCCCACGACGGGTCGCCCACGTTCAATCCTACCGGACAGGTCATGGCCCAGATGTCCGTATTCTGTCCCAGACACCATCCTTTCTGTACGCCGTAATAAGCCTTGGCACTCTCTTCTCCCGTGTGTTGCAGGTTGGCGATGAAGTCCATCAGTGGGCGGTGCATTTCACTCAGATTGGCCGTTTCAGCTGCCCAGTAGTTCTCCTCCAGGTTGATGTTGCTGGTATAGTTGCAGCTCCAGGGCGGGAGCAGGCGTTCGTTCCACAGACCTTGCAGGTTGGCAGGTACTCCTGGTGTACGTGAACTGGAAATGAGCAGGTAGCGGCCATATTGAAAATACAATGCTTCCAGTTCCGGATTCCTTTGTGACTTGTCTGTATATTGCAATAGCTGTTCGTCGGTAGGCAGGGCTGCAATGGCCTGGTCTGTCTTACCGAGGTGAAGTTCTACGCGGTCGAAGAAAGATTTGTAGTCTGCCACGTGTGCATTCTCCAATTCCTCAAACGTTTTCTTTGCTGCCCGTTCCATGCGTCGTGTTACCAGGTTCCGGTAGTCGCGTCCTTCTTTCATGGGGTCCTTGTCGAAGCCGTTGAAGCTGGTGACGTTGGCTATCAGAATCAAGGCTTCTTTTCCGCCTTTCACCTTCAGTTCGCCCGATGGAAAGCTTTTGACCTCACTCTGAGGAGCTATGACCCGAATCAGTGTGCGGAAATGCGTTCCCCGTTCCGGATCATACAGATGCTTGTTGTTTACTTCGTCAAAATATACGGGATAGGAATGATAGGCGGCATACCCTTCGGCAGAAATTTCATTACCGTTGGCCGTAGTAGCGTGCGGCAGAAGCGAGTTGAACGAAAGAGTGGCTTGCAGCCCTTGTGCACTTTCCGTCTGCAGGCGCAGTACAATCACCGAGTCGGGGGCTGACGCAAAATAATCGCAGGCAAAATCTTTTCCGTTTCTCTGGTAAGCAGTCCGTGCCATGGCCCGGCTGATGTCCAGTGTCCGTTGATAGTGGCTTACCTTAGCCGGTTCGGCAGAATAAGTAATGGAAAGTTGGCCTAGCGGCTGATAGTTTTCGCTGTAGTGTCCCTGTACTTTCCGTTGGACACGGTCGGCTCCCCGGTAATCTTCCTTGTCAAGCAAGGCACGGATTTCTGGAATGGCCTTATAGGCATCGGGAGTTGTGACTTTCCGGTCGGGTTCTCCGGTCCATAGGGTGATGTCGTTCAGAGAGAGTACGTCCTTGTCGGTTCCTCCGTAAAGAATAGCTCCCATCGTACCGTTTCCGATGACGAGTGCTTCTTCAAAAAATTCAGCAGGACGATTGTAGTGCAGCACTAAATTTTCTTGTGCTGTAAGATAAGAGACAGGTAAGGAAAGGATACAAGTTGTGGCAACAATGCCTTTCCAGTTCCTTTTAAAGTTACTTTTCATAGTCTATGTGTTAATAAAGAAAATCAGTCGCAAGTTATCAAGAAATATCCGTACGGGCAAAATTAAGGCATGAAAAGTGAGGTGAAAAATACAAACAGAAAACGCCTTTGCGTTTTATCTCAAACGTAAGTGCATTTGAAATGAAACGCAAGGGCGTTTGCATTAAAACGTAAAGGCGTTTTGTGTGAAACTCTTTGGCGTTTTGAGCGGGATACAAAAGAGCTTTTAAATTCTTCCGAAACCTCATAAAAAAGCCTTTCCATCATCGCGATGAAAAGGCTTCTTTTTATTCTTTCCAGAAAAATAATCAATTATTTTTTCTTGTGGTTTGCATAACGGCTCATGAACTTGTCCACACGTCCTGCAGTATCCACCAGCTTAGACTTACCAGTGTAGAACGGGTGAGATGAGCTAGAGATTTCCAGCTTAACCAACGGATAAGTTTCTCCTTCGAATTCAATTGTGTCTTTAGTAGCACAAGTTGAACGAGACAGGAACATGTCGCCGTTTGACATGTCTTTAAATACTACCGGACGGTAGTTTTCAGGATGAATGCCTTTTTTCATTTTAGTATATACTTTTTATTGTTATTATTGACAAATAAATATGTGGTAACACTGGTAAAGTGTGTAATGGTCTATTTCGGGTTGCAAAGATACGCTATTTCTTTGAAACTAAAAAGAAATACCCGAAAAAAATATTCTGTCACTCAAAGGCTTTTATATAATAGGTAAATCAGTTTTTGTCACATCTACTTTGCATCCTTGCCGCATGTTATGGTAAATATTCCGCTTAAAATTGATTTGTCTCAAGAAAAGACAGAAAATCTCCGATTTAGTATATTGCTAATTCTTTTTATATTGTTACTTTTGCAGATGGAATTAATTACTAACAATTATAAAACTTACAAAAATGGTTAATTACAAAGAGTTAGGCTTGGTGAACACAAGAGATATGTTTGCCAGAGCAATCAAAGGTGGATATGCTATCCCTGCTTTCAACTTCAACAATATGGAACAGTTGCAGGCCATCGTGAAGGCTGCTGTAGAAACAAAATCTCCGGTTATCTTGCAGGTATCTAAAGGTGCTCGTAACTATGCTAACCAGACTTTGTTGCGTTACATGGCAGAAGGTGCTGTAGAATATGCAAAAGAATTGGGTTGCGCACATCCTGAAATCGTGCTTCACCTTGACCACGGAGATTCATTCGAATTGTGCAAATCTTGCATCGACATGGGATTCTCTTCAGTAATGATCGACGGTTCTCACTTGCCATACGAAGAAAACGTAGCTTTGACTAAGAAAGTAGTTGACTACGCTCATCAGTTCGATGTAACTGTAGAAGGTGAACTGGGTGTGCTGGCTGGTGTAGAAGATGAAGTTTCTGCAGAACACCACACTTATACTAACCCTGAAGAAGTTATCGACTTCGCTACTCGTACAGGTTGCGACTCATTGGCTATCTCAATCGGTACTTCTCACGGTGCTTACAAGTTCAAACCTGAACAGTGCCACGTTGATCCGGCTACAGGCCGTCTGGTTCCTCCTCCATTGGAATTTGCCGTACTGGATGCTGTAATGGAAAAACTGCCGGGATTCCCTATCGTTCTTCACGGTTCTTCTTCAGTTCCTCAGGAAGAAGTGGATACTATCAATAAGTTCGGTGGCAAGCTGGAAGCTGCTATCGGTATTCCTGAAGATCAGTTGCGTAAAGCTGCTAAATCTGCAGTTTGCAAGATCAACATCGACTCAGACTCTCGTCTGGCTATGACTGCTGCTATCCGTAAAGTATTCGCTGAAAAACCGGCTGAATTCGACCCGCGTAAATACCTGGGCCCGGCTCGTGACAACATGGAAAAACTTTACAAGCACAAAATCATCAACGTATTGGGTTCTGACAACAAGTTGGCTCAGTGCTAATTGCGCTTGATACTTATTACACCTGAATAAAATGAATGAAGGCTGCTTTCCTTTCAGAAGGCAGCCTTTTTTAATTTCTTACCAGAACTTGTTCTGAGAAGGGTTATATTCAAATCCTGCTTCTTTCAAACGGTTCAGAATATCTTCCTTGCTCACGTTCATGTCTGCACAAAGGGCATCGAGCGAAGGATAATAGTCTCTTAACTTCATGTTGATGAAGCTGAAAAGCATCATCGGGTCTTTAGGTAATTCCATATTGATAAATAATTTTCGATGTATTCTTTTTTCGGGGTGCAAAGTTACGACTTTTATTGCTTCATTAATCCTATTTAATTGATAATTTATTTGTTATCTTTGTCCCGTTATGTCAACTAAACGAATTATAGAAGATAAAGATTTCCACCGTATTGTGATTGCCACACGCCGGGGAGCAAGAAACATTACGATGCGTGTCAAGCCCGACGGCCTGTATCTCACGGTGCCGCCTTACAGCAAGACGGACAAAGTGCTTTCTACCCTGGAGCAGTTTCGTGCCGATTTACGGGAACGCTTTCGGCAGGTGGCGGTACGGCCAATCGATTTCAGTTTTCGGATTGAGGCCGACTGTTTTCGTTTGTCATTGTCTTCCAGTCACCTGAAATGTTTCACGGTGCGGCAGATGCCTTCGGGTGAGGTGACCGTGTTCTGTCCGGAACATACCGACTTTTCGGATGAAGCGGTTCAGAAACTGGTGCGTGGGGCTATTTTGCGTGCCATGAAAAAAGTGGCGGCTGAGTTTCTGCCACCCTTGCTGAGTGTGTGGGCAGAACGCTTCGGGTTGACTTACCGAAAAGTACGGATTACCGCTGCCCGTTCACGATGGGGAAGTTGTACTTCAGCTAAAACCATCAGTTTGTCCTGTTACCTGATGTTAGTTCCCTCTCACCTGATTGATTATGTTATTTTGCATGAGCTGGCTCACACACGTGAAATGAACCATGGCCCTCGTTTTTGGGAACTGCTTGACAGCATGACGGCAGGGCAGGCCTTACGTTTGCGGGGAGAACTTCGGAGGTTCCGGCCATCTTTTTAAAAAGAATTTCAAACATGTGTATAATGTACACTTTTTGATGTAATTTTGTACCGTAGAAGATAGGTAACAGGTAAAAAAGATTGTTTGCATGAAAAAAAGTTTACTGGCACTTGCCTCCGGTACACTCGGGTTAGGTATTGCTGAGTTTGTGATGATGGGAATACTGCCCAATGTGGCTCGTGATTTGAGTATCAGCATACCGGAAGCCGGACATTTTATTTCGGCGTATGCCATAGGAGTTTGTGTGGGAGCACCCTTGACGGTGTTTGTGGCTCGTACGCGTCCGTTGAAACAGATATTGTTAGGACTTGCTGCCATTTATGTGATTGGTAATTTGTGTGCGGCGCTTGCTCCGGAATATTGGACATTGCTGCTTATGCGGTTTGTGTCGGGACTGCCTCACGGAGCATTTTTCGGAGTCGGTTCTATTGTAGCCGAGAGGGTGGCCGATAAAGGGAAAACCTCGCAAGCTGTAGCCCTGATGATTGCCGGTATGACCATTGCCAATTTGTTTGGAGTGCCCTTGGGTACATTGTTGAGCAATCTGTTCTCCTGGCGGTTCCCCTTCCTGTTCAATGGATGCTGGGGAATGCTGGTATTCTTCCTCGTCTGGAAATGGATACCTGTTTTACCCGCCTTGCCGGATGTGGGCTGGAAAGGACAGTTCCGCTTTTTGCGCAAGTTAGCTCCGTGGCTGATTATCCTGACCACGATGTTTGGCAACGGGGGAGTATTTTGCTGGTTCAGCTACGTCACTCCGCAGATGCTGCATGAAGCGGGTTTCCAACCGGAAAGTCTGACATGGATTATGATGCTGGCCGGATTGGGGATGACTATCGGTAACCTGGTAGGAGGACGATGTGGCGATTTGTACGGACTGGCACCGGTGATTCAGTTTACGCAGGTATTTATGATGCTAGCTTTGCTGGGCACGTTTCTGTTTGCAGGAGTACCTTGGCTTTCCGTATTGCTGATGTTTATTTGTGCGGCAGCCTTGTTTGCGGTGTCTCCTCCTCAGCAATTGTTGTTGCTGCAGAACTCCAGAAGAAGCGAAATGATGGGAGCGGCTTGTGTGCAGATTGCTTTCAATTTGGGAAATGCGGTAGGAGCATATGCCGGAGGACTTCCGATTGATGCAGGATTAGGTTATCGCTATCCGGCACTGGTAGGAGTCTTTGTGGTGGCTTTAGGATGGGTCTGCGTTACCTGGTATATCCGGAGAGAACGCAGGCATTTTATAAATGAACCGATACGATTGTAACATAAATATGCTATGAGACTACTTTTGTTGACTTTATGTATTATTTTATTTGGGGGGAATACGCTACGCCTGGAAGCGAAGAAATATTTCTTCTCAAATTATAATTTCTGTCATATAACGGAGGAAGCCGGGTTGCCTAATAACTCGGTGACTGCCGTAATGAAAGATTCATTCGGATATATCTGGGTGGCCACTCAGGACGGGCTGGCGCGTTACGACGGCTATCGTTTCCTGAGTTATGGGGTGAAGGAACCTCTTTACCGCTTGAAAGGAAACTATGTCTACACATTGTGCGAGGATCGCCAGAAAAGGCTCTGGGTAGGTTCGGATGCCGGACTTGACCTGATTGACCTACAGACAGGTCTTTCTTTGCCCGCGTCTGATTTAGGAGCAGTATCGGAATTATCATCTTTGTTTAATTCGTTTGTCCGTTCGGTGGTACAGACTACCGATGGAAATAATATGGGTAGTAACCGACAAGATGCTGTGGTGTCTGGAACTGGACTCTTCAGGAGTCGTGACGGCTTTTTATCGGATGCAAGCTGAAGCCGATGAGAGTGTATCGGCCATTGCGGAGATTGAAGGAGGACTTTGTGCCGGAGTAGGTAACTGTATTTACCGGATTGTGAAAGAAGGAGGAAATAAGTTGCGTAAACAGCAGCTTTCGGATGCCATTGTACCTTTTAGTGATGACTGGCGTATCTCTTGTCTGCAAGCCGACGGCGATTTCTTGTGGATAGGCAGTAATCGTGGACTTTTCCGCTATTACCGGCAAACCAAGACGATGAAGCGTTACCGTTACTCTTCGCATCGGGAAGGGATGCTCAGTCAGGCTTATATCACGGACATGAAGCTGACTTCCGACGGCAGTCTGGTGGTTTCCACTTTCAACGGTCTGAATGTATATGACCGTGAATCCGATACATTTTCTTTTATCCGTCGGGTGGAAGATTCCGAAGAACGAGGATTGAATTCCAATATCATAGTCTGTCTGTTTACCGACGGGCAGGACATCTGGGCCGGTACACAGGATGGAGGAGTCAATCTGTTGTACTTGTCGCGCAGGTTAGAGGTTGCCAGATTAGGGGATATTCCCTGGAAACTTTCGGCAGGGCGCACACCGCAAATCAGTGCTGTGACGGAAGATAAAAAGGGAAATTTGTGGATTGGTACGATTGAGGGAGGACTTTATCAGATGAACCCAGAAACGGAAGCAGTGCAGCATTACGCTTTCACCCCTCATAGCTCGACATCTATTCTTTCCAATAATGTGAATGGCATATTGATAGACAGTGATAATCATCTGTGGGTTTATACTTGGGGGGCTGGAATTAGTGAGCTGGATTTGAATAAACCTCATTCTGTCTTTCGTCAGCATTCCAATGGAGAAGTGCCAGGGCTGGAGGATGATTTTATTATGAGTGCGGTGGAAGATTCTGTCAACAGGGGTATTTGGTTTGGAACGACACATGGATTATTGTTTTATGATAAAAAGCAGGAGCTATTTAGCCGGGTGGATTTTGATTCCAGTGTGAGTGAGTTCGAATCAGTAGGTTCTTTGTGTGTAGATCGGAAAGGACGATTGTGGGTGGGTACTTCTGAGGGGGTATTTATTGTTGATCTGTTTTCTTTCGCCCGTTCGCGTCGGCATTTTAATTATATTTATTTACGCTATAAGTTGAATGATGAGAAATCTACGCAGGTAGAGCGAGTCAATGTGGTTTTTCAAGATCGTCGTGGCGAAATCTGGTTAGGAGGAAAAGCCACAGGACTTTATCATTTAATATCGGATAAAGCAAACCGTTTTCAGTTTAAGCATTATGGAAAAGAAGAAGGCTTTTATGAAAATACGGTTTATGGCTTATCCGAAGATGGAACAGGTAATTTATGGATTGCTACAGAGAATGGATTATTCCGTTTGCTGGTAGATAGTGATACTTTTGTCTTATACGGAAAGTCTGATGGTATTTTGGACAAAGATTATGATTCACATACATTGCATTTCTCATCACGTTATAAACGCTTGTATTGCGGGAAAGATCATGGATTGTGTGAAGTGATTTTGAAGAAAATACCAAAATCGGTCAAGGAACGTACAGTTGTTATTTCTTCTTGCCGTGTGAATGGTGAAAACTGGACTTATGAGACTTCGAAAAGGCTGTCTGATTTGGGGGAAGGGAATAAACTGGAACTTGCTTTGACCACTTTGGAGTATGGATACAACGAGGCGGTTCGGATTCGTTACAGAGAAAAACAGAATGGAGAGGAATGGGTGGAACTTCCTGCAGATAATCCGGTGATTGCTTTGCCTTCACTTCCGGGAGGACAATTCCAATTGGAAATACAAGCTACAGATCAGGAGGGAAGATGGCAAGATGACATATTGGATATAAATATTCAGGTACGTCCTTATTATTATAAGTCGTGGTGGTTCTGGTCGTTACTTTTGCTTGTTGCAGGATGTTTGTCCGTAGCCTTTTATCGTTATAAAGTACGGCAGTTAAAACATCGGCAGGTATTATTGAAACAATTAGTAGCCCAGCGCACACACGAACTGGAAATACAGAACCGTAGTCTGGAAGTAATGGCTCATCATGTAGAGGAAGTTGCAGAAGAAAAAATACGTTTTTTTACGCATATTACCCATGAGTTCCGTACACCGGTTACATTGATTCACGGACCTATTCAGCAGGCATTGGCACTGACTTCAGATAAGGAGGTAAAGGAGCAGCTTCACATAGCCGAACGTAATGTAGAAGATTTATTGTCATTGGTGAATGAATTAATGGATTTCCGTAAACTTGATATGGAAAAGGTGCAATTGAACATCCGGCCATTTAACTTGATTTCTATGGTTGAAGACTTATTGGCACCTTTTGTCTCCTTTGTGAAAGAACGTCATATTGTATTACGCACGTATTATCGTCTTCAGGGACTTTCTGTAAATGCTGACCCTAAATATCTTCATCGTGTGCTGACAAATCTATTGGCTAATGCTGTGAAATTTACGCCTGATGGGGGTGTTATAAGCCTTTATGTGGCCAGAGTAGTAGATTATGAGAGAAAGGTGCAGCTTTATCTGTCGGTATCGGATACTGGATGTGGAATTCCGGAAAAAGATTTACCTAAAATTTTTGATAGTTTTTTTCAAGCACAGAACACTGTGGCTTATCCTGTTTTCGGACAGACGGGCACAGGTATAGGACTGAATATTTGTAAGCGGATTATCACGCTTCATGGGGGAGTGATATCTGCTCGGAACAACCATTCTGGAGGTACCTCTTTTAGAATATTGCTACCGATGAAAGACATGCCGGTAAAGGAGCATGAAACTGTTGTAGAAAGGCATTTGGATGAAGAAAACATGTCATTGGTGAAACCAGCTTCATCGGCACATGAAACCCTACTGATAGTGGATGACAACTCTGATATGCGCCGTTATATCTGTTCTTTACTGAAACAAGAATATAAGCTTTTAGAGGCAGAAAATGGGAAAAAAGCTATAGACATAATAAAAAATGAGCATGTAGACTTGATTATTAGTGATTTGCTTATGCCTGAAATGGATGGGCTGGAACTATCGAAAAGAGTAAAGGCAAATTTAGAGACCAGTCACATTCCTTTTCTAATTCTTACGGCAGTGTGCTCGGAGGAGAATGAGAAAATCTGCTATTCAGTAGGGGTTGATGAATATTTGTGTAAACCTTTTGATGCAGAAGTTCTTAAATATCGTATTCGTAACATTCTGGCTTTGCGTCGTGGTTATCAGGAGAAACTTTCAAAACCTGCTGCTCTGGCATTGACAGATGTGAGTGATCTTGGATTGATAGAAGAGTCCAGAGATAAGGCCTTTATGGATCGGGCTATCGCCTTGATGAAAGAGCACTATGCAGAGTCTGAATATGGGCTGGATGCTTTTATTCGTGACATGGGATATAGTAAGACATTGGTTAACCAGAAGATGCAGAATCTGGCAGGAATTCCTATCGGACAGTTTATGAAGAACTTTAGGTTGGATATGGGCTATCAGTTGCTGAAACAGAAAAAAGGAGATACCAATGTGTCTGAAGTTGCTTATGCAGTAGGTTTCAATGACCCAAAGTATTTCACAAAATGTTTTAAGCAACGTTTTGGCTGCTTGCCAAGTTCTGTGGGGCATTCGTAGGGCAAAAAAGAGAGGCCATCTCAAACTTATGTTGAGACAGCCTCTTAAAAAAAGGAATTTAGAAATGTACCGTTTCACAACGGCATTTTTAAAAACACTTGGGGCTATTTTTGAATTACCCCAGCTGTATTTTCCAAGTGTATATTTTCTGCAGCATAATCAGGACGGGTATCTCCCCAATTGACTGTACATCCTTCCATTTGGATGTCGGATGCTGTGTGGAAGAAGAATCCATACGTTTTTCCTTTTAGAAAGCCTTCTCCGTCGCATGGACGCTTATCGTATACCCCACCTTCAAAAGTGGTCCGTTTGTGGAGATTTACTTCTACCTGGTCAAAATAAATTCGGTTGATTTTGTCTATCGTATCTCCACTGACAAATATTCCGTTTTCACTTGTACATTTGATATTGTGGAAATAAATACGGCTGACTTCTCCACAAGCACCTTTTACGGCTCCTTTCGGGAAACGCCATCCGGCATCTTTATGATTTCCTACTGCACGTGGGAAAGATGTGACGTAAATCGGTTCTGCTTTTCCCCACCATACATCAGAGAAGAAGCGGCAGTCTACAATCATATTTGAGAATATGACGTTGGTAACTGTACCTTCATCACGGTTTTGAATACCTATGCCCCGGTTGCTGTCTTTGATGATGCAATTAGTGAATAACACATTGTTGATTTTGTCCATGTTTTCCGAACCGATTTTTACGGCGCATGAACGTGAAGTCATGGTGCAGTTGGTCACTACCACGTCTTCACAGCTTCCATACTGTTCAAATTCACGTCGGTTCTTCAGACAGATACAGTCATCTCCTGATTTGATGAAGCAGTTGGAAATACGTACGTCTTTGGAGTGGTCTATATCAATTCCGTCACCATTACGTATTTTCAGGTCATTAAGAATGCTGATACCATCAATCATTACATTGTTGCAACCTATTAAGTGTACAGTCCAGTAAGCGCTGTTGCAGATGTTCACATCGCGTATGACAAGTTTTTCTATGTTGGTCAGTGTCAGAACATGTGGACGCGGGTCGAAATCGGTGACAGGTTTCAACTCATAAGAATCTTCCAGTTCCTTTCCCATGAATGCAACTCCGTTTCCGTCAATGCTTCCAGTTCCGGTGATTGATACATTTTTCAGGTCCTTTCCACTAATCCACATCATGCCTTCTCCTCGGTTGGCACCGAATGCACTTTCTGTATAGATGCTTTCGTCTGGATTTGCCAGCAAACGGGAGTTAGGGGCCAGTTGTAGCTCTACGTAAGAAGCTAACTTAAATGGTCCGCAAAGAAACGTATGCCCGGATGGAACAAGCACTGTTCCTCCGCCTGCTTCCGAACAAGTATTAATAGCTTTCTGAATGGCTGAGGCGTCATCGGTTTTTCCATCTCCCGTAGCACCATAGTCCATGATGTTGTAAACCCCTGTTTGAGGTGAATGGCATGCTCCGAATAAGAAGATGCTAAGTAGTGCAAAAAGAATGTGTCTTGTTTTCATTATGCAAATTTTTTACGTTTTTATTCTGCAACCTCAATTAAGGAAGGTGGACAATCTTCAGGAGTATTTCCCCATGTTTTGTTGGGAGTATTTCCCATTGTAAATACCATCTCACCTCCTGCTATAATATCTTTGTGCGAAATATAGTTCTTGGTATAAGCCTTCCCGTTTAAGGTTACTTTTTGTATGTAGATATTTTCTTCAGAGGCATTCTCTGCTTGAAGAATAAATGATTTTCCATTTTCCAGATGTAGTACAGCTTTAGGGAATGAAGGACTGGCCAATACATAGAAAGGTGAACCTGGACAAACTGGATAAAATCCTAAAGAAGCAAAAATATACCAGGCTGACATCTGTCCTGCATCGTCATTACCTGAAAGTCCTCCTGGAGCATTCAAATATTCAGTTTCCATGATATGGCGTACTGCCTGCTGGGTTTTCCAGGGCTCGCCGGCATAGTTGAACATGAAGGCCACCTGATGGCAGGGTTCATTCCCGTGCCAGTACCGGTGTTCGCTGAACATAGAGTCCAGTTTCTGCACGAAGTTATCGCGCCCTCCCATGCACTCCATCAATCCGTACGGGTCGTGTGGCACGTACCACGTATAGTGGCAGGGAGCTCCTTCCGTAATGAACTTGGTAAACTGGAACGCGTTCTGTTCTTTCAGGAAAGTGCCGTCGGCATGTCTTCCTTGTGCATATCCGGTCTGTGGGTCGATGACGTGTCGGTAATTCCGGGCGCGTGCGGACAGCACTTTATAGTCTTCTTCTTTCTGAAGCAGTCTGGCCACTTGTGCGAGGACAAAGTCGTCATACGCATATTCCAGTGTGCGCGACACCTGCTCTTTTACGTGGAATGCATCGGGTACGCCGTCTTCCAGCGGGATGTATCCGTATTTCAGGTACGACCGTAAGGCGCGCCGTCCCATTCCGTCCAGATAGTCTTTCTCATCTGCCGGTGATTCGAACGCGTTTTTCCGCATCGCCTCGTATGCCTTTCCAATGTCAAAATTGCGGATGTCTTTTATGCAGGCATCGCCTATGGCGGCAATGCAGTGGTCACCAATCATGGCAGCCGTATAGCTGTTCCAGCATGGGAAGATGGGCAGCCATCCGCCCTGTTCGTACTTGTGGACGAGTGACTGCATCATGTGACCGGCTTTGGTGGGATACAGCAGGTTAATCAGCGGATGCAAGGCACGGTAAGTGTCCCACATGCTGAAATCATCATAATACATTTCGTTTTGTGCCAGTTGGAGGATAGAATCCTTGCAGCTGAAAGCCGGGTATCTGCCGTCCACGTCATTGAATGTGCGCGGGAGGAAAGAAGCCCGGTAAAAAGCACCGTAGAATTTCTGTTTGGCTTCCAGGTCAGGAGTTTCCACTTTGACGGCAGACAAGTGTTTCTCCCAGATGGCGGTAAGTTTTTCCTGCGTCTGGTCGAAGTCCCATTGTGGGATTTCCTGTAGCAGGTTCTTTTCTGCTCCTTCTCTGTCGGTAAATGAAGAAGCGGCCTTGACTAAGACTTGTTCGTTGCTTTCTACGTGAAAGCCTATATAGATTCCGATATTCTTTTCGTTTCCAATGTGGGTTTCTCCGGGGAACACGCTGTCTGCACGGAAAGTGCCGAACTCACAAGGTTCCTTTTGATAGTCCACCATAAAGTGTCCGCTGTATCCGGCAGGTTCTCCCCAGCCCTGATAAATGCGGTGTACGGGATTGTATCCGTAGATACGCTTCCGAAGGGTATCAATTTCGATGTATCCTTCTCCTTCATCGCTGTTAGGATTGAAGATGAGATAGGCTTTTCCTGCCTTCTGGTAGGTAAAGCGGAATATGGCCGACCGCGAACGGCCTGTCATTTCAGCCTGAAGATGCTCTTCGGGCAAAGTAACTGAATAGTAGGAAGGGGTAGCCGTTTCCTGTTCATGTGCGAAACGTGTCCCTCTTTTTTCGGGTATGCAGCGTAATGAATCGAATAACGCTGACAATGTCATAGAACCGTAATCCTGGGTGCATCCTCCTGTAATCCAGTGCGAATTGCGGAAGCCTTGAAACAAGGAGTCACGGTAATAATAAGGTGCGATGCATTTTTGCTCGGTATCCTGTGTCTGTGGTGTCCAGAAGTTCATCCCGTTAGGCTCCAGTACGGCAGGCAGCGTCTGTCCGTATTCCTCCGTGTGCTTTCCAAACATGCCGGCAGTATGCGTGATGCTGGCGGCAGTGCCCATTCTTGTGTCAATGTATGGCAGAAGCCTCTCGGTGGTCTGACCGTGAGTGCATGAAATAACCAATGGGGTGATTGTTCCCAAAAACAGTGATTTGAATAATATGGCAAAATGCGTCTTCATGAATTTTCAAACTACGTGAAAGCGTCTTTTTGTTTCTGTAAAAATAAGGAATGAAATGGTATATTCTTTGTGGGATTAAGACTATTAAACTTGTATTTGGTAAATGTTGTAGTAAAATTGTCTTTTGCAAACCTAATGTTGGAATAGCTCAAATTATCGGTGAGGTATTTTCCTCACCGATAATTTATATAGAGTAATTATTCTCCGTATCCAGGATTCTGTTTCCAGTTGGTGTTTGCATTGAGTACGTCACGTGCCAACGGTAGCAGACGATATTGGGGATTAGCTGCATCCGGATTATAATCATACTTAAATCCCCAGTCACGCTCAAAGTCACCAAAACGAATTAGGTCGTTACGACGCCAGTGTTCGTCGAGGAATTCACGTCCACGTTCGTCCAAAATTTCCTGGAGATCCGGGTCATGATTCAATTCTGGAGCGTGTACATACGTGCGAATCTGGTTGAATAGACTTTGAGGTGTGTCGCCTAATGTAGCTGTACCGCCACGGACAATAGCTTCACATTTCATCAAGATAATGTCTGCATAACGGAAGATAGGTACGTCGTTGTCTTGATTACGACTGTATACGTTGTAATCGTTGATATCTGGGAAGAATTTGATGGAACGATAACCTTGTGTCCATCCGGTTAAAGTTGCGCCACAATTGAGGTCTGCATCTGGTGTTCGTATAATAACATTACCAGAATTGTCTGTATAACTGCCAGTTGCCAAAGAAATAGATTTGCTAAAAGTGACTAAATCTCCTTTATAAGTGTTTCGTACGTTAGTTGGCATACCTGTTGCATTATCATATTGGTATACATCGAAAGACTCCTCATCAATATTTTCCCCTGTATTTCCGGCAATTACTGTATTACGGTCATCTCCTGGCAGGCAGAATAATTCAACAAATTCAGGGGTTAGAGTCATGTTACCACCTACAGAATTGGTCATTTCAATACTATAGAAACCATTGTCGTTCTGTCCACGACGCCAGGTACGAAAACGGGCATAAGTCATACCTTGTGCGGTGACAGCATCATACGGCATGGCATAGATAAAGTCTTTGATTTGTGCACCGTTGGTGTACATGAACTTTTCTTTGTAACCGTCGTTTAAATTGAATAGTTGTGACTTGATGACGCGATCACAGGCTGCGATACAATCATTCAATTTTTCATTAGGCGTAGTAGAGGACCAACTGGAGCTGGTAACATCTTGTGTATACACGTTCCAATTGATATACAGTTTAGCCAATAGTGCATCAACCATCCAGCATGTTGGTGTGCCGTAGGTCGATTCAGATACTTCACTTGGACAGTTATCACGTACAGCAAGTAGTTCTGTTTCAATCCATTTAGCTACTTCTGCACGTGGAGAACGTTCGATGGCTGAATTGTTGTCTACCACTTTGTAGTCAATGATGGGGGTATCTCCCCAGTTGTCCATCAAAAGGAAGGTGTAGAAGGCACGAACGGCGCGGAGTGTGGCGGTGAGGCTTGCCTGGTCTTCACCTTCTCCTAAGTCCATCAGTAACTGGTTGCAATTTACAATACCAGCTTGAATATCGTTGTAAACCGCCAGCTGGCTGTTGCTGGCATCCGCATTGACCATGTGGAGAGAAATGTTGGACATATCACGTCCGTTTAGGTAATCTCCATCGAAACTGACTGCGGTATATTCGTCGGAGTTGCAAGATATGAGTTCGTCATAACGGCGTCCCAAAGCACCGCGGAAGGCGTAATAAGCATTGTTTATGCGCGCACTCAGTGCAATCTCAGAATCAGGATATTCAGTGTACTGAGACTTGATGTCTACGTCTAGGTCCGAACAACCGACAGTTGTAAGTGCCAGTAAGGCAGCAGAAATAAAATATCTTGTTTTCATATTTTTATGTCTCCATATTTTAGATTAGAAGTTTACATTTACACCTACCATGAATGTACGTGTACGCGGATACTGGGTATTACGCCAGTCCATACCAGGTGTCAGACCTCCCAGATAGACTTCCGGATCTAATCCCTTGTAGCCGGTAATGGTAAATACGTTATTGCAGGTGGCATAGATACGCAGGTTATTCACCCAATTGCCTAACTTTCCGAAATTGTATCCCAGTGTTAATGTAGCCAGGCGGAAATAAGAGCCATTTTCCAGATAGCGGTCAGAAGGACGCTGTGCATTGGAATCAGAGAATTTTTGTTCTGTGGCCACTTCGCTTAACACGTTTTTCCCGGCTGCTACCAACCCAACGTTATTATAGTAGTTTCGGGTTGCATTGTAGATCTGGTTTCCTGCTACACCTTGGAAGAAAGCAGTTAGTGTCCAGTTTTTCCATGTGAAATCATTGTTCCATCCGTAAGTCAATTTAGGTTGTGCGCTACCTGTTTTGCGGCGGTCTTCGTCTGTTGGGGCGTCGGTCGTTCCAATCAGTTTTCCATCGGCATCATAGTCGTTGAATACGGATACTCCGCTTTCATTGTAGCCAGCCCATTCGTAAGTATAGAACTGTCCGATAGGAGAACCTTCCATAATGCGTTGTACATTTTGACCTGAGAATCCGCCAACATCAGGGTCAGACATATCAATGTAAGGTACAGAATAGGATGCGTTGGTCAATTTCTCTACCACGTTTTTGTTATGTGACAGGTTAAGGGTTGTACTCCATGTGAAGTTATGGGTTTGCACAGGCACAGCATTGATGGTGATTTCGATACCCTTGTTGCTGATATCACCTACATTGGCTGTCATGGTACCATAAGGATAGCGGTTGGTAGAAACCGGATAATCATAAATTAAATCACTGGTACGTTTGTCGTAGTATTCGATGGTACCGCTCAGGCGGTTGTGAAGGAAACCGAAGTCGATACCGATGTTGAACATACTGGTACTTTCCCATTTCAAATCCGGATTAGCATTTCGGGTAGCTCCCAGCATTCTATAATTGGATGTGCTTCCATCTGGATTTACGTAGGTGAACCATCCTGTAGCACCATACAGGGGACGTGCGATAAAAGCGTCGAATCCCAAAGAGTTTCCGCTTACACCGTAGCCAACTCTTAATTTCAAGTCATCGAATACGTGTTGGTTTTTCATGAATTGTTCCTCTGTGATGCGCCATGCTGCAGATACAGATGGGAAAGTTGCCCAGCGATTGTTTTCACCGAAAGCAGAAGAACCGTCTCGACGAACAGTTGCTTGCAGTAAGTATCTGCTCTTATAGCTGTAATTAATACGTCCATAGAAGGAGATCATTCTCAGTGTAGAGAGGTTGTTACTGATGACGTCATTAATATCTATGTTATTGGCCATACCCAAGTTGTGGTAAGTTAAATCGTCATTATAGAAATTATAGACTCTCAGTCCGAAACCGTCGTTGTTGTCAGCTTGTTCCCATGAGTAACCCAGCATGATACCTACTTTATGTGCATCTGCAAAAGTATGGTTCCAATTCAGGTAAGTTTCCATCTGCTTGCGGATGTTTTCTGTAGTGCTACGGTCTGCCTGTCCGTGTTTCGAAATAACTGAAGGCAACTGGGTTTGTGTGGTATTGTAGATGTTGTAGATGTATTGTTGGTTTTGGTATGAAAGATTAAGATTCCAGTCCAGACCGTCGATGATATGCAGGGTGGCTTGCGCTGTACCTTGCAACAATTTTTCTTTTGTGTCATAACGGTCTTCGTTAATCATTGACAGCGGGTTATAGTTCTGTGAAATATTCAGGTTACGATACCATGTACCATCTTCATTCTTTACAGGAACCAAAGGGTTGTAGTAGTACATTGCATCCAATACGCTACGACCTTGGATGTCGGTTGGTCCTGTAGAACTATTACGGATGCTGGCATTTAGACTGAGGGCTAATTCTAAACGGTTATTTAGAGCTTTGGTTTGTACGAAGGTACGTGCATTCAAACGATCCATATTAGTGCCTCTTACCACACCTTCACGGTCTTGGAAGTTAAGTGAAGCACTATAGTTTGTTTTTTCATTGCCGCCGTTAATAGATACGTTATGATTATGGCTGAAACCAGTACGTAACACTTCATCTTGCCAATTGGTGTTAGCCGGATTATCTACATTGTAGTAATCATTCAGCTGGGTAATGTTATTTGTTTTGGCATAGCTTAGTAACTCATCTGCCGTCATCATATCTAAGGTTTTTAAGGTACGATCCCATGCTACGTAACCGCTGTAGCTTACACTCGTACGTCCATCTTTCTTTCCTTTTTTCGTAGTGATGATAATCACACCATTGGCAGCTTTAGAACCATAGATGGCTGTAGCAGAAGCATCGCGCAAGACATCGATGCTTTCAATGTCTTCTGGAGCTACCAGAGAGATACTTACTCCCGGTACCCCGTCTACTACGTAGTAAGGTTCCATAGCCTCACCGGTACGCAGTGAAGAAGCACCACGCAAAGAGATGGAAGCCGAACCGTTCGGGTCGCTGGTATTGGCGATAGTCAGCCCAGGAACTTTACCTTGAAGCATCTGAGCCGGAGTTGTAATAACACCGACATTCATATCTTCTGCTTTTACAGTAGTAATAGAACTGGTTACATCTTTACGTTGCATGCTACCATAACCAATAACAACCACCTCGTCTAAAGTTTCTGTATCTTCTTTCAAGGTTATATTCATTCTATTACCTCTCACTACATTTTCTTGTGAAAGAAAACCGATATAAGAGAATACAAGTGTTTTACCTTTCTCTACTCGAAGAGAAAAATTACCATCCATATCAGTCACGGTTCCGTTGGTAGTTCCTTTTTCAACTACGTTTACTCCAATCAAAGGATCACCGGATGTACTTTTTACATGTCCTGTAACTGTGAGCTGCGCAAATGCCCATGAGACATTCATCAGAAAAAGAGCCATAAACAAAGCGAATGGCCTTAGTCTTGCATTTTTCAATTGTACTTTACACATAAACTTAGATTTTTAAAAGGTTAGTTTTTATCAAATCTTGATATAGATTTTTTTACGATGAAGGATGTAGCCGGTTAATCCCATTACTGAGCAGAATAGCAATGAATAGATAAGAGAGGCCAGATATTCATCTGGAACAGCAATGGTGATTGTTTGATAGATAGCGTCTTTTATTTCCCATTGAGAGAATATGATTGCCACAACCTCACTGAGCACGTAAAGGAACAAAGGATTCATTCCGAAAACCAGGAAGAAGGTCCATCCTTTATTGATGTTCTTTACGTCTATTACATACATAAGCAATGCCAATAGCAGAGAGCCCCAGCCACATGTGACTAAAACGAAGGTGGTAGACCATATCCGTTTGTTAATCGGCATCCAAATGGAAAGTACATAGCCGATGACTAGCATCATTACAGCTGCTGTAATGAGCTTGACAATCCGTTTGTTTACAGATATCTTTTCCAGCAACAATCTGCCACACATAAATCCGATGAGCGTGTGGGCTACGGCAGATAATGTGCCGGCAAGGCCTTCCGGATCAATCGGACTCTTTTTGTAAAGATGGGCTTCTCCAAATACGTTTCTGTCAATGACCGCAAGCAGATTGGTGTCATCACAGGCATAGCCATTTCCTGTCAGAAGTAAGATGGAATAAGCAAGAAGTAATCCACCGCAAATCCATGGGAGATACTTATGATTGATATAAATGACCATAAGCGATACGATGCCGTAGCATAGGCCAATTCGTTGTAATACACCAGGAATGCGTAGCGTGTCGATGGGGAAGAAGTCTCCATTGCACGCATATCCGAACCAGTCAATCGCTAATCCGATTAGAATGATAAGGAATGTACGTCGAACAATCTTTTTGACCACTTCCGAGGTAGGTTCGAAGTTAAATTTCCGAAGAGAAATGTAGGTGGAGATACCGACCATAAACAGAAAGAACGGGAAAACCAGGTCGCACGGAGTGAGTCCGTTCCATACAGAATGACGCAACGGTGCGTACGAAACGGGGCCTCCGGCATTATTTACCAGAATCATGCCGCATACCGTGATTCCGCGTAAGATGTCTAATGACAACAATCGTTTCATGGTGCTTTTCTGAGTAATGGTTGTTTTAATTATTTATTCGGAAACACTTCATTAAATACTTCTTTTGCTACGCTGACACAGTCACCTTCCGGTTGCGATGCGTACGGATTGTGAGCAAGTGTCCAAGGTTCTTCCATGGCATAGTAGTCCAGTTCCACCATCGGTTTGCCATCAAGCACATCCTGGAGTGTCTGCCAGTAGGCTGCCCAGCGTTTGTAGTAGAAATCTTTCAGAAGACCGTTCCATTCTTTGTGAGCATAGTCGCGAAGTCCTCCGTCGTTGGCACATACGCGGTTTCCCCATGTGGTAATCTGTACGCGGGCATTCCATTCATACAAATCTTTTTCCTCTGGAGTAGTTCCCAGGTTACGGGCCTGTTCAATCCAGCGTCCTACGCGGAATTCACTTCTGGTGCCTAACAGACGGTTTTGTGCCAGCAAGATATTCAGAAACTCTTGTGAGTGAGCTGCAAAGCTCTTTTTGTCGAAACTCTTGAAGTCGGCAATGGTCTGGTTGTAGACGATACGTCCTCTGTCGGAGAGTGACTGACGGACGATGTCTACCAGGTCATATTCAAAGTTGTTGTTGCCTTTGTATTTGTCGGCTACTTCCAGCATCAGGCGGGCTGCCGCTTCCGTGCTGGTCGGGTCATAATAGTTCTGCATCTTAGACCAGCTGGATGCCTGGAAGTTATTCAGTCCGGGACGGCCGCAGAAAATGGATTCGTGAGGGCCTTGCTGGTTATTGCCAAACGGGCAGTTGTAGATGCCGTCGGCAAGAATGCTCCATGCCTGTGTAATTTTTTCATCCCGTACACCGTAGCGTGCGAAGAGATAGTCTTTTAACCATTCTTCCTTGGTGAACTTTTCCGGACGCCAGGGAAGTTCGCACATCAGTTCGAACATCACCGGATTGTTTTCGCTACCTTCCATGGTCAGACCGATGCCTTTCAGATGGGCGGCTAATGGATTGTTCTTGGTAAGGTAGAAATTGTTCAGCAACTGGTCCATACGTCCGTGCAGACCCACGTTGCCTCCGAAGTTTTCTATCATACAGAACAGCCAGTCGTGTTGCTCATAACCCTTTTCACGTTTCCAGATAGAAGGAATACCCCACATCGGACGGCATTCGCTGAACAAGTCCAGAATCAGGATATCCCCGTTGTTCAGGTTCTTGATCATCTCCGGGCGCGGGTTTTCCGTCCATCCCTGAATCACCCATGTAGCCTTCGGATTGACATCTTTCATTGCTTTAAGTACAGCCTTTCCGGCTGCATCAAAATCTACACTTCCCGCATCTTCAAGTTCGTGGAACGGATCCATAGAGTAATAGTTGGCTTTGCCGAACAGTTTTTCCAGTTCCTTGTAATATAAAGAAGCAATTTCATTGAAGCGTGAGTCAGTTGGAAGCAGGAAAGCCGGACGGGTAAATCCGTTCCACAATGCGGGTTCGGTTACGTTTAGTCCCAGTTTCTTATTGGCATCATGAGGTACCATACCGGAATAGCCCGGAAATACCGGTTCGATGCCGTATTCGCGCATACGCTTCAGAATCTTCTTCTGCAGTACTTCCTGCTGTGTGTACCAGCTGTCAGGATTGGGACCGCCCCATCCTTCCAGGTTGTTCATGGCCCACCATGCCAAGAAAGCAGGTCCTGCAATGAATTTATTGATTTCTTCTTTCGTATACCCTAATTTTTCGAGCATGTTTTTCCACACGCATTCCTGACCGACTACTGCCAGTGGCAAGTTGATTCCGTGCAGTGCCATCCAGTCGATTTCCTTTTCCCAGCGTTTCCAGTCCCAGAAAGCCATGGTATAGGAATAAGTGCAATAGTTGAAATCGTAGCGTAAGGAGAGGTTGGTTTCCTTGCGTACCGGAGTAGAAACTTTCGGCAAGCTTTCCGGCAGTTCGGCAGTCATGCCGTTCCATGAAAGATGAATGCCTGCGTAATATTTCAGGTACCAGTTCAAGCCGGTAGCAATGTTTACGTAGTTGTTTCCCCGAATGACTACTTTGTCACCTTTCTGGTCGAGTTCAAAAAAATCGGATGGTCCTTTTTTTACTTGTATGATGAATTTCTTGGAAGCTCCCGGATCAATTCTTTCCAAGAGTCCGTTTACAGGATTACTCCATAATTGAGTAAAAGGAATGCAAAGACATGCTAATACGATCAGTAGAAATTGCTTGGTTTTCATAATAATTGTTTTTAGGTGTTGCAAAAATCATATTTTATTAGGATTCAGAGGGGGAAAATAGTGAAGAAAAGGGGGAAAATAGTACATTGTAGGATTTACACCTTTAAATTGACCTATGTCAAGACACTCTACGGGCTAAATGTTGTAATTTTGTCACGTTTTTTAGAGAGTTAGTACGTGGAACAGGCAATTCAACAAACAGGTATTCGGAAAGGCTTGACGAAGCTCGTGATTCCTATCTTTATCGAGACCTTATTGATTATGATGTTAGGTGCTGTCGACACCGTTATGCTGAGTCAGTATTCCGATGAAAGTGTGGCGGCAGTAGGGGTGGTGAACCAGATTGTGATGTTTGCTTTCCTTATTTTCGAGGTAATCAATATCGGAACTTCTGTGCTGTGTTCGCAGTACTTGGGAGCAGGAATGAGGAACAAGATGGTGCAGGTGGTCGGTGTGTCTTTGTTGCTGAACCTGGTCGTAGGACTGGTGGTCAGTGCCATTCTGCACTATGGAGCAACTACATTATTGGGATGGATGGGACTCCGTCCGGAACTGCTGAAATATGGTATCGGATACATGGAGATTGTAGGTGCGTTTGCTTTCTTCCAGGCTATTTCGCTGACTATTTCTGCGTCCTTGCGTAGTGCCAATAAAGCCATTTACCCCATGCTGGTCACGGTGCTGGTCAACGTGATGAACATTATCGGAAACTATTCCCTGATTTTCGGAAAGTTCGGCCTGCCTGCCATGGGAGCAGAAGGAGCAGCCATATCTACCTCTATAGCCCGTGGGGTGAGCATGATTGTCTTGTTTGTCATTCTCTTCAGAAAACATATTCCGTCTTTCCCGATGGCTCTGTTCCGTCCTTTCCCTTGGATAGAACTGAAAAACCTGTTGAAGGTGGGAGTCCCTTCTGCCGGGGAGAATATGTCGTACAGTTTTTCGCAGGTGGTCATCACCTATTTAATCAATATCTTAGGAAATGATTCGCTGGCCACACGAACCTATACGGTGAATACCACCATGTTTGTCTATCTTTTTGCCATCGCCATGGCACAAGGAGGAGCCATCAGCATCGGCCATTTGGTGGGGCAGAAGCGGATACGTGCGGCCTACCTGTTGGGAAAGTACGTCATGCGTTTGTCCATTCTGGTATCGCTGGGACTTTCGTGCATCTGGGCCATATTCGGTCATACAATCTTCAGTATGCTGACGGACAACGAGAATATTATCCGGTTGGGAGTGACCATTCTCATTGTCGATGTCATCGTAGAGATAGGGCGTGCCGTAAATATCTATGCCACGAATGCCCTCCGTTCGGCAGGTGACGTGAATTTCCCGTTCTATGTCGGTCTGATTGTGCAGTGGACGGTCTCTGTCGGACTCAGCTATCTGTTCGGTATTCATCTGGGCTGGGGACTGGTCGGCATGTGGTGTGCCTTCCTGCTCGACGAGAATATCCGTGCCTTTATCTTTGTGAAACGGTGGAACAGCCTGAAATGGGCGAAAAAAGGTTTTGTGAAGTAAAAGCTACATGTCCGATTGAATCAGGCAGAAATAGAACAGGATGATGCAGATGATGTCGATGGTAAGTGCGATGACCGACCAGCGCAGAAACTGCTTGTTCTTCTTGACGGCTCCGTAGATGATTCCTAAAATGGCGGACAGGAATACACCGGCTACGATGCCAAACAAACCCTGTATGGCCACTCCCAGTAATACAAGGATTCCCATGGTGATAAGAATGTTGTTTTTCATGTCGGTTCAGGTTTTGTAATGAAAAAGGGAGCACGAAGCTCCCCGTATGATGTTTTTATAAGCTGGCCTTGATGGCGTGGATAACGGCCGAGGTAAATCCGTCGTGCTCCAGCGAGTTGATACCCTTGATGGTAATTCCTCCCGGAGTAGTCACTTTCTCGATTTCTGTGGCCGGATGTGCATTTTCATTGTTCAGCAAAAGTTTGGCTGCCCCTTCCAGTGTTTGTGCCAGCATGGTCTGTGCATCGTGTGGCTTGATACCCAGTTCTACTCCTGCCTGCATGGCAGCCTGTACGTATTTCAGTACGTAGGCAATGCCACAGGAAGTCAGTGAGGTGGCAGCTGCAAATTGTTTTTCCTCAATCAGCATGGAACGTCCCATCTCGTTAAAGAGTGCAGTCAGGGAAGTGATTTGTTCTTCCGAAGCATTGCGTGCGGCAATCAGTGTCATGCTGGCTCCTTCTGAAATGGCCGTGTTAGGAATGACGCGGAACATTGGCATTTCCGGGTCTACAAAATGTGCCAGGTCTTCAAAAGTCAGTCCTGCGGCCACCGATACCAGAATCTGTGGCCCTCTTAATCTCAGCGGCTTCAGCACTTCTTCCACTTTCCACGGCTTGACGGCAATAATGATAATGTCCGCATCTTCTGCCGCTTCTTTATTGGAATGCGTTACGTGAATGGCAGGAAATTCCACTTTCAGTGCGTCCAGTTTGCCGGCACTGGGGTTGGATACCGAAATTTCTTGTGCCTGAATATAATGTCCGTTGGCCAGTCCACGGGCAATGGCACCTCCCATGTTTCCAGCTCCGATGATTGCTACTTTCATATCTTTCAAGTTTGAGTTCTTTATTCGCAAAGTTATAATTAAAAATGAGAGTTGGGCTATATAATGGAATTTATTTTGGTATTCAATTTACAGAAATTGATAAGTTTTGTTGCTATAAAAAGAATGTGCTGATTTACAGTTCCTTTATCGTTGCCAGTACTTCCTTGCCAGTACTCCAGTACTGACGGGGAAGTACTGAAGTCCTACTATGGAAGTACTGGAGTACTTTCAAGAAAGTACTGAGGTTTGGAGGATGATTTGGAAAAACTTGGATAAGAAAGTATCAACAACAATGGAAGTAGATGTGCTATCTTTGTGAAAAAGAAAATGGTATTATGAAAAACGTGCAATTTTAATTTTCTGTTTTGAGAACGCTCTTTCTTATATCATTTTTGTAGAAATAACGACTTAAAAAATAGAGTAAGATGAAAAAATGGATTGTAAGTGCCTGTCTGCTGATGGTGCAGGCTGGAGCATGGGGCAAGATTACATTGCCCGACATTGTGAGTGACAATATGGTATTGCAACAGCAGGCTGAAGCTTGTCTGTGGGGAAAGGCAAAAGCGAATGCCGAAGTGATTATCCGTCCGTCGTGGAACCGGGAAGTGTATAAAGTAACCGCCGATGCGGAAGGAAAATGGGTGGCTAAAATTCAGACTCCCACAGCCAGTTATCAGGCTTATACGATTTCCATTTCCGACGGAGAGGAAGCGAAACTGAACAATGTGCTGGTAGGCGAAGTCTGGTTCTGTTCAGGGCAGTCGAATATGGAGATGCCTCTCCGAGGATTCGTAAACTGTCCGATAGCAGGGGCTAATGAAACCATTGCTACTTCATCGAAATGGAAAGGTATTCGTGTGGCTACCGTGGAGAAAAACGGTCAGGTAAAACCAGTGGATGCGTGTAAAGGGAGCTGGAAGGTGAGTAATCCGGAAAATGCAACGGCTTTCAGTGCGACGGCTTTTCATTTTGCCATGATGATGAATCAGGTACTGGATATTCCAATAGGAATCATCAACTGTAGTTGGGGTGGTTCTATGGTGGAAGGATGGCTGCCTCGTGAAATCGTGTCCCAGTATCCAGATATTGACTTGAAGAAAGACATTCGCAAGGAGGACGGACACGACTGGTGGCATTACCTGAGTCCGACATTGATGTATAACGGCATGTTGAAGCCATTACAGAACTATACCATCAAAGGTTTTTTGTGGTATCAGGGAGAATCGAACGTAGGAAAACACAAAACGTATGCTGAACGCCTGAAGACAATGGTGGAGCTTTGGCGTAAGGAATGGGGGCTGGGTGAATTGCCTTTCTATTATGTGGAGATTGCGCCGTTTAACTCTACGGAAACTACCGGGTGTGCATACCTTCGTGAAGCACAGTTCAAGGCGCAGTCTATCATTTCGAACAGTGGTATGATTTCGACTAACGACTTGGTAGAACCTTATGAAATCAAGAATGTGCATCCCAAGAATAAAACAGACGTAGGAAAGCGCCTTGCTTATATGGCTTTGAGTAAGACTTACCATGTGCCGGGTATAGAGGCATGCGGACCTGTTTATAAGTCGATGGAAGTGAAGGACGGTGCAGCTATTTTATCTTTTGACCATGCAGAAGAAGGGTTTAACCGTCTGTCGGGCATGGAAGGTTTTGAAGTAGCTGGAAACGATAAGGTATTCTATCCGGCAAAGGCAGAAGTTTTCAATAATTCGCAGATAAAGGTAACTTGTGACAAGGTGGCGCAGCCTGTTGCCGTACGCTATTGTTTCCGTGACTTTCAGCCGGGTAATGTGGCTAACTTGCGTGAATTGCCCTTGTATCCGTTCCGTACGGATAATTGGGAATAAGCGGATTCTTCTCATATAATAAAGCCGGACTTGCCACCCACATGGCAAGCCCGGCCTATTATTTTGTGTATGTATGGTGCGATTTATTTTACTTCTTCCAGATACAATACCCGACTGGCATAATCATTTAATTTATGATAGTCTACCTGATGAGTATAAGGAATTTCCAATCCGTTTTCCATCAGGAATGCTCCGCTATAAACTTTCCCTTCAAAGGGCAACGGCTGATTGTCAATCCGGTTCAACTCTGTGATACGGTAAGTCTTATCGGGATGAAGTCCGGCCATTGTTACACGCGGTAAGTGCTGATTGACAAAGTGTTCAGTCTTCCACCAGTAGAATACAGCCTTGTCTTTCTCCGGACTGGTATACATTAAGGAGGCTACTCCCAGGTGGTCGTATGGAGAAACAAGGCGATAAATATCTCCTAACTGAACTACCGGACGGATTTTCTTGTAATCGGCTATTGCTTTGCGGCACAGCTCTTTTTCTTCATCGGTCATGTTTTTAGGCTGGATTTCCATTCCTAATCGTCCGCTCATAGCCACATCGATGCGGTATTTAAGTGGAACGGTGCGGAAGGTCTGGTGGTTGGGAGCCGCACTGATGTGCGAAGCCATGGCAATGGCAGGGAAGAAGTAAGATGTTCCCCATTGCATGTAGATGCGTTGCAGTGCATCCGTGTTGTCGCTCACCCAAAATTCGTCAAAGTAAGGAAGATAGCCATAGTTGGCACGACCGCCTCCGCTGGCACAAGCTTGAATCACTAAGTCCGGATATTTGGCACGGATACGCTGGCATACACTTTCGAATCCTTTGTGATATTCTATGTACATGTGACTTTGTTTGTCAGCTGTCAGGTAGTTGGAGCCGTGATTCATAATAGCCATGTTGGCATCCCATTTAATGTAAGCGATGTCGGGGTACTGTGTCATCAAGTCGTCAACAACCTTGAAAACGAAATCCTGTACCTCCGGATTTGCCAAATCGAGTACTACCTGAGTACCTCCACGTCCAAGCACCGGATCACGCTGAGGAGCTTTCAGTATCCATTCAGGATGTTTTTCATATAATTCGCTGATAGTGTTTGCCATTTCCGGTTCTATCCAGATGCCAAACTTGATGCCGTGCTTCTTTGCATCCCTTATCAATCCTTCAATACCTTCTGGAAGTTTGTTTTTGTCTGTTACCCAATCACCCAGCGAAGAGCTGTCGTTCTTACGTGGATATTTGTCACCAAACCATCCGTCGTCCATCACGAAAAGCTCGCCTCCCATTGAAGCAATGTCGCTCATCATCTGGTCCATTCCTTTCTGGTTGATGTCGAAATACACACCTTCCCAGCTGTTCAATAAAATATCACGGACCACATTGCCATGAGCCAGTTTGTAAGTACGTCCCCATTTGTGGAAATTACGGCTTGCGCCGCTCAGCCCTTTATCGCTGTAAGTCAGGGCTACGGCAGGTGTGCGGAATACTTCTTTTTTAGAAAGCATGTATGAAGAGTTTTCTTCATTGATGCCGGCATAGAACTGATGATAATCGCTGTCGTCAGTATCAATTTTCAGTTTATAGTTGCCTGTGTAGCAAAGGGCGGCTCCAATGACTCTTCCTGTATTTTCCTGTGGTTTTCCATCGAGTGAGAACATCACTTCTGCATGTGAGGTATGTGAATTGCGTACACCATCTTTATTTTTAATCACGGTCATTCCCGGCTGTAGCGGTTCTTGTGTCAGTTGTCCTTCGTTTGCCCATGAACCAGACAGGTGTGAAAGCCATACATTTCCTCTGCGAATGGGTAAGTAGGCAGAAGAGAACTGGCTCAGATATACCGGCTTCTTTTCTGTGTGGCTTATCTCAGTCCAAGTTTCTATCATGTCTACATCCTGATATGCTTTGTAGTGCACGTCGACATAGAACGGATATACTTTGTCTTTCAGGTGGATGGTCGTTAATGTAGACTGGTTTTCCTGATTGGTGCTGACACTTACCACCTCCATTTGTGTAGACATGTTGCCGTCGGCGTGCTTTACAGAAAGGGCAGCTTCTCCCGGACAATTCATTCCATATACGGGGTAAGCCGTATGGTTACAATTAGATGCTTCATTGATGTGTTGCAAGTCTGTTTCACTCAGTTTGCTTCCATAGTAAAGATACTTTAGCTCACCGCCATTGGGAGCATTCAGTACGAGCGATGTGTTAGGGGTAGAAATACAGATGTGCTGTGCCATTGCATTTCCGGCCAAGAAAGAAAGGCCTGCTAAAAGATAAAGTTTGCTTTTTGCACTCATGCTTTTCAGTTTTGATAATAGATTTTGTTTAATGTTGATTGAAATACAAAAATAGGTGTTGTTTTGTGATGTAACTGATATGTTTTTATCTTATTTTTGTGGGAAACAGAAAAATAGAGAATGAGACGCTTTTTCTGAAAATGATAACTTTTAATTATGGCCTTATTTTGTCCCTCTTTAAACGTACTGCTATGGAAAAGTTGTTGAATGAGAATTTTATACGAGAAATAACTCCTCTTTCAGATAAAGATTGCTTTTACATTGCCGATCGGCATAAGAAAGAGTTTACATATCCCATGCATTGCCACCGTGAGTTTGAACTGAATTTTGTGGAGCATGCACCTGGAGTGCGTCGTGTAGTCGGGGATTCGGCTGAAGTGATAGGTGATTATGATCTGGTATTAATTACGAGTCCCGATTTGGAGCATGTGTGGGAACAAAATACGTGTACCTCAGAAAATATCCGGGAAATAACTATTCAGTTTGTTCCTTCTTTTATGAGTGGACTGGTGGAAACGAATCAGTTTGATATGATTCGTAAAATGCTGGATAAAGCACAGTATGGGCTTTGTTTTCCTATGGATGCCATGATGAAAGTATATTCATTGATTGACAAGCTTCCTGAGATGAAAGGATTTTATGCCGTGGTACATTTCCTGACCTTGCTTTATGAACTTTCTTTGTTTACTGACCAGGCGCGTACTCTTTCAAGTTCTTCGTTTGCCAAAATAGAGGTGCATTCAGACAGTAGGCGTGTACAAAGAGTACAAGACTATATAGGAAAGCATTATCAAGAGGAAATAAAGCTGAAGCAGCTGGCTGATATGGTAGGTATGACCGAAGTATCTTTCAGCCGTTTCTTTAAGTTGCGTACAGGTAAGAATTTGTCAGATTACATTATTGATTTGCGGTTGGGGTATGCCACGCGTCTGCTTGTTGATTCAACGATGGCGGTAGCTGAAATCTGTTATGAGTGTGGCTTCAATAATTTATCTAATTTCAATCGCATATTTAAAAAGAAGAAAGGATGTTCTCCAAAAGAGTTTAGAGATAATTACAGAAAGAAGCGTACCATTATTTAATAGTATAATATATAATTAAGGGAGGCCCTCTTTTTATCTGGTATTGAGAAAAGAGGGCCATTTTTCTGTTTAGGTGGGAAATAAATGAAACTCGACCAGTATATGATAAAATTATATCATTTTTATCAGTGGTTATCGGCTAATTTTGCAGCGTTGAAATAAATCTAATAGGTATGCAGAAACGAATTTCGTTTCTATTACCTCGGAGTTGTGTGAATATTTTGTTTACATGTAAGCAAATGAGGAATGATCTAATAGGAGTTGAATACACATATTTCATGAAGGAATAAAATCCGGTTGTTGATTGTGCTGGGTAGAAAGAAAAGAAGACACAGTCGGTGATTTGTTTTATACTAGTGATAGATAAAATTGTATCATTATTGCAATGTGATTGTTCCTACCTTTGTGGTTGTAAGAAATTTGTAATATAAAGCGACTTTTAATCTGATATTATGTAGAGAGGATTCCGTTTGTTGGCTTTTCGCATATATCTATTGATGAAGAATTATTAATCATACAAGTGATACACTATGAATAAAAATGTAAAAAGATGTGCGCTGGTTGCTGGTGCATTTGCCATGGCTTCTATGGGAAATGTGTATCAGGTGCAGGCTTCTGGACTTCACGCATCGGAAGTGTTGCAGCAAGCGAAAAGGCAGATCAAAGGAAAAGTAGTTGATGCTGCCGGTGAAACTGTGATTGGAGCGAATGTTCTGGAAAAAGGAACAACTAATGGGGTAATTACGGATATTGATGGTAATTTTGTGTTAAATGTTTCTTCTGGAGCTACACTGGAGATTTCTTATATAGGTTATGTAACACAAACCATAAAGGTCACAAACCAGACATCTTTACATATTGTATTGAAAGAAGATTCCGAGACCTTGGATGAAGTGGTAGTAGTGGGTTATGGAACCATGAAGAAAAGTGACTTGTCTGGTGCTTCTGTATCAGTGGGGGAAGATGCGATAAAAGGTTCTGTGATTACCAACCTGGATCAGTCTTTACAGGGACGTGCAGCAGGTGTTTCTGCCGTAAGTACTTCAGGAGCTCCGGGTTCTTCGTCTTCTATCCGTGTACGTGGACAGGCTACTATCAATTCAAATGCGGAACCTTTGTATGTGATTGATGGCGTCATTGTGCAGGGAGGTGGTTCTTCCGGTTCTGATTTTGGATTGGGTGATGCCCTGGGAAACGGTTCTGTTTCTACTATTTCTCCGCTTTCTACCATTAATCCCTCGGATATTGTGTCTATGGAAATTCTGAAGGATGCTTCGGCTACTGCCATTTATGGAGCCCAGGGTGCCAATGGTGTGGTGTTGATTACTACTAAACGAGGTAAAGCAGGGGAGGCTAAATTTACTTACGACGGTATGCTGGCCGTACAGCGGCAGACAAAACGTCTGGATATGATGAACTTGCGCGAATTTGCCAGTTTCTATAATGATTTTGTGGAAGTGGGTGAATTGGAAGAAAACGCAACTTATGCGGATCCTTCTTTGTTGGGTACAGGTACAAACTGGCAGGATGCGGTGTTCCGTACGGCTTTGCAGCATCAACACCAGATTTCAGCCCAGGGAGGAACGGAAAAGGTGAAGTATTATGTGTCTGGTTCTTATATGGATCAGGATGGTACGTTGATTGGTTCCAGCTTTAACCGTTACTCGTTCCGTACAAACTTGGATGCCCAACTGAAGCCTTGGTTGAAGATTGGTTTGAATGCCACTTATTCTTCTACAAAAGATGATTTGAAACTGGCAGACAGCGACCAGGGTATTATCAGTTATTCATTGCAGACCGTGCCGGATATACCTATTTACGATATTGACGGAAATTATTCTTCCATTGTGCGCGAAGGATATACCAGCCCAAACCCGATAGCCATGGCCATGATGGATGAAATCCTGTTGTATCGGCAAAAACTTACGGGAAGTATCTTTGCAGATGTGACTTTAATGAAGAACCTGACCTGGCATACAGAATTTGGTTACGATATCAGTTATAATAAAGGAGAACGGTATCAGCCAAAAGTAGACTTGGGGAACTGGAAACGTGATAGTAATTACAGCTCTATCCAGAAAAACAACAGTACTTTCTGGCAACTGAAAAATTATGTGACCTATAACGGACAGATTGATAAACATTCTTTTACAGCTATGCTGGGACAGGAGTGTTGGGAATCTAATTATGATTATACTTCGGTGGCAAATACGAACCTGCCTTCGGATATTGTTCATAATCCAGCTTTGGGTACAGGTACCCCTTCCATTAATGCCGGCTTCGGAAGTGCGGCCATGGCTTCTTTCTTTACACGTCTGAACTATAATTATGCCGACCGTTATCTGGCTACTTATACTTATCGTTATGACGGTTCTTCTAATTTTGGGCCTAAGAACCGTTGGGCTGGATTCCATGCGGTAGCTGCTTCATGGCGTTTTTCGAATGAGAAATTCTTTGAACCCCTTAATTCAGTCATAAGTAATGGTAAACTTCGTTTAGGTTGGGGACAGACAGGTAACTCAAATATTGGTAGCTATCGATGGGGAGCCAGCATGTCTAAAATGCCGACCGGATTGGGACTGGGTTACCGTCAGTCTAATATTGCAAACTTAGGAGTGAAGTGGGAAACACAGGAACAGTTTAATGTAGGAGTAGATTTTGGTTTCTTTCAGAATCGTGTGAACCTGGTGGTTGACTGGTATCAGAAAGTATCTAAGGATATGTTGATGTCTTTGCAGCTTCCTTCGTATATGGGAACTTCCGGCAATGCCTCTTCTGTTTTATCTGCTCCAATGGGGAACTATGGAGATATTGAAAACAAAGGATTGGAAATTTCATTGAATACACATCCGTTGGTGGGAGCGTTTGAATGGGATTCAGATTTTCAGATTTCTTTCAATAAAAATAAATTACGTGCTTTGAGTGGAACGGCCAATGCACAGATTGTGGGATATGGTCAGTGGACAGATGTGGTGAGTGTGACGAATGTAGGAGAGTCTTTGTATAATTTCTATGGTTATGTATGTGACGGTGTGTATGAAGACCTGGAAGACCTGCAGACTTCGGCCAAGCCTGAAAAGTATCCAGCCAATGGGGTATTTAACCGGACGAATACTGTGTGGGTCGGTGATATCAAGTATAAGGATTTGAACGGTGATGGAGTGATTGATGAAAATGACCGTACAAATATCGGTTCTCCACTGCCTAAGTTTACCTTTGGATGGACAAATACATTCCGCTATAAGAATTTTGATTTGTCTTTGTTTATTAATGGTTCTTACGGAAATAAGGTGTATAATTATCTGGCGATGAAGCTGACACACATGAATTCATCATGGGCCAACCAGCTGACCACAGTATTGGACCGTGCCCAGATTGTTCCGATAGATGAGACTAAAGATTATTCAGGTGGCGTATTGGTGAATGGAACAATGGTACATAACTGGTATGACGACATAACCAACGTACGGGTGTCAAATCCTGAGACGTCGACTCCACGGTCCTCAGTACAGGATCCGAACGACAATGACCGGATAAGCGACCGATATATTGAAGATGGTTCGTATATTCGTCTGAAGAATATTACGTTGGGATATACTTTCCCGAGCAAGATGATAAAGAAATGGGGACTGGAAAACCTGCGTGTATATGCAAATATACAGAATTTGCTGACCATAACCGGATACAGTGGTTATGACCCTGAAATTGGTGCTAGCACATCCAGTGCTAATGTATATGGTTTGGATAATGGACGCTATCCTTCTCCTACCGTTTATTCTTTCGGATTGAATGTTTCTTTCTAAAAAAATGAAGTTATGAAATTAAATACCATTAAATATATAGCATTAGCTACAGTTTTAGGAACTAATTTGTCTTCTTGCGACGATTTTCTGGACCGGCCGGCTGAGGATTCGTATAATGTGGACAATTTCTATCAGAATGAGGAACAGTGCTTCCAAGGGGTAAATCCGCTGTATAATTCTCCTTGGTTTGATTTTCAGCTGGGGTTCTTCAAGATAGGTGAAGTTTTGGCTGGAAATTATTATTGGTTCTCCTCGCCTTATCTAACATTTACAGTGAATGGAACAGATGAAGATTTGATAAATATGTCTTACTCTCTGTGGTCGGTCAATGCGTATGCCAATACGATTCGTGAAAGATTACAAACAGCAGAGGTGGATGAAGGTACGAAGAATACCTGTATTGGTGAATGCTTGGTTTGGAAAGCTATGGCTTATTTTTATCTGGTCCGTACGTTTGGAGCTGTCCCTATTGTGCATAGCAATTCGGAAGAAATAGAAGCGGATAATTATAATGAGAAATACAAAGTCCAAGTTCCGGATGTGTATGAATACATTATAATGACGTTGGAAAAGGCTATTGAGTTGCTTCCGGCAACAAATTCAGAAGGCCGTATTGACCAGTATACTGCAAAAGGTTTGTTGGCAAAGGTCTATCTGACTAAGTCAGGATACGGTATGAGCGGTTCCAGAGATGAGGAGGATTTGAAGCAGGCGGCAGCTTATGCTAAAGATGTGATTGATAATTCAGGACGTCATTTGCTGGAAAATTACTCAGATGTGTTCCGTTTGTCCAATAACTTCAATGAAGAATGTCTGTTATCTTGGCATTGGTCGGCTTCTTCGGATGTCTATACTTGTCAGAATGCCTTACAGTCAAGTTTGGCAATTACAGGATTTGATGAATTTGGTGATTGTTGGGGAGGATATAACGGTCCGTCGGTGGATTTGCAGGATGCTTTTGGAGAGAATGCGTTGAGCCCGACACGTTATAATGGCGATGCCCGCCGGAAGGCTACAATGATGATGTGTGGGGATACGTATGACTACTTTTGGCAGGATAAAGGCGGATTCAATTATATTAATTTTATTTATGATACAAAAGGCATGGGTGGCCCAGGACAATTCCAGAGTGCAACTGGAGCTAACTCTGTAAAACATTTATATGGTAATGCGAATGATCATTTGACGGCTACAGGTGTTTCTGCATCTGCACAACATAGCCAGTTAAGTACACATTTGTTGCGCTTGTCAGATGTATATTTGATTTATGCGGAGGCTGTAATCGGTAATAATGTTTCTACGACAGATGCCTCTGCCATTGATGCTTTTTATCAGGTACGTCATAGGGCAATCAGTTCGTATACACGCCCCACTTCAATTACTTGGGAGGATGTGTGGAAAGAACGTCGTTTGGAATTGGCTTGTGAGGGAGACCGCTGGTATGACTTTGTACGTTTGTCATACTATGATCCTCAGAGGGCAATTAATGAATTGACAAACCAACGTCGGGATGTATATTATGGTTTGGATGCCTTGTATAAGACTTATTATCAGACTGGTACCTTCACTGTGAATCCGAATGAACATCGTTATAATCCAACTGCGGTGAAGCCGAATGTGACAGAATCCAGCTTTACACTTCCTTTGCCAACCGAGGATGTGGTGTTTAATCCTCATTTGATGGAAGATCCGATTCATGTGGATGTGCGAAGCGAATTTAGTTATTAATCAATTAATGGAATTAATATGAGAGCAATAAAGTATATGAAAGTTCTACTTCTGTTAGTAGCAGTCGTTGCGGGGGGAATGTTTACTTCATGTGAAGATGAGCCAGATAAGTATGAAATAGCAGAAGGATTGCCTACCGTACGATATGTACGGATGACAGACCCTGAAGTGGCAGATTCTTTAATAACCGGGGCGTATATGTCGAATACGATTTGTTTGGTGGGAGAAAATCTGCGGAGTGTATATAAGCTTTACTTTAACGATCAGGAGGCTGTTTTGAATACAAGTTTGATTACAGATCATACGTTGATTGTAGATGTGCCTTCTACAATTCCAAGCGTGGTAACCAATAAAATTTATTTGGTGAATAAAGATAAGGATACGGTGACGTATGATTTTAATGTATTGGTTTCCGGACCTGAAATCACTTCTATGTCGAATGAATATGCCGAGCCCGGTACTGAGGCTACAATCTATGGAGATTATTTCATTGATGATCCGAATGTTCCGTTGAGCATAAAAATTGGAGATGTGCCGGTTACGGAAATTAAAAGTCTGACGCGCTATGCGGTTAGTTTTGTTGTACCTCAAGGCGCATCAACAGGATATGTGAACGTGGAATCTATTTACGGAACAGGACAATCTACTTTCAGGTATATGGAAACAGAGGGTATCCTGTTTGATTTTGATGAGGATGGAGATGAAGCCATTGCCGATGGTTATAATACATGGGGAATGGAGACCAATATTGGGTCAGATATGGTCCCTTCGTTAGATGGAGATTATTTGATATTTAGTGGCTCATTAGATAATGGGGTATGGAAGAATGATTTCCTTTTCACTTATTGGCCGAAGGGAGATGCACAAGTTCCTTATTTAAATACACTTGTTGATTTTGATGATTTAAGTAATCTGCAACTGAAATTTGAAGTGAATGTTCCTGTTGCATGGAGTGCATGTGCCTTGCAGATTATGTTGACTACAAATGAGGATGTGTGTGCCGATGCTCCTAATGATGCCGCTTATATTTCTAATAATGAATTTCCTCGTGCTTTATGGATTCCTTGGCAATCGGAAGGTACTTACACGACTACTGGTTGGACTACAGTAACTATACCTTTGTCTGATTTCTGCTATAATCCTACAGGTATAGCTGTTTCTCCTTTATCGTCAACAGATATTACAGGTTTAACTCTATTTGTATGGAGTGGAGGAGTAACTGGAACAGCTTGTACCCCGACTATCTGTATAGACAATATTCGAGTGGTTCCCATTTATTAATAAAAAAAGAAATGAACAATGAAAACAAATAGATTATCAGTGCTTTTCCTAGCAGGAGCACTTATTCTGACAGGCGTTTCTTTTACTTCTTGCCTGAAAGGGGATGATATAGATACGAACCAGTATACGGGAGGTATCAGCCTGAATGTGTTCGGTCCGTCTCCGGTAGCCCGTGGTGGTGAATTAAGATTCCTGGGAAGTGGTATGAATCAGGTGACAGCAGTGGTTATTCCCGGTTGTGACGATATTACAGATATTAAAGTAATCAGTGATACGGAAATCCGTATCACTGTGCCTCAGGAAGCTGAACCGGGATTGGTTACGTTGAAGGCACCTGGTGGAGATATTACCACAAAGACGAAATTGACTTATATTGAAACAATTTCATTGGAAAGTCTCACTCCATCTTCTGTTAGACCAGGGGATGAACTCACGATTACAGGAGAATATCTGAATCTGATTCATGAGGTGATTTTTGCCAATGAAGTGACTGTGGCGGAAGAAAATTTTACGGTACATGACCGTAATACGATTAAGTTGATTGTTCCTGAGAAGGCACAAACCGGTAAAATAATCTTGTCTGACGGGGAAGAATTGCCGAACTTGATTTATTCAGAAGACGAACTGCAGGTTGTTTTGCCCTCTGTAGCAGAAGTAATAAATCAGGAAAATGCAAAGCCAGAGGATGTGATTACGATAAGTGGTGAGAATTTGGAGTTGGTAACCAAGGTACTTGTTCCTGGTAATCCGGAGAATATTGAGGTGGCATTTGAACTTAGTGCGGACAATCAGCAACTGATATTTGCCTTGCCTGCCGATGCGGCGGATGGAGATGTGATAATGTTGCCGGCTTCAGGCGTAGAGATTGTGGTTGTGCATTTAAGTATGGCAAAACCTGAAGTCTCAACTGTTTTTGATGCAGAAGTACTGGGTGGACAGGAAATCACACTGAATGGAAATAACTTGGATTTGATAACTGGAGTGACTTTCCCTGGAGTGAGTGATCCTGTGATTCCTACTTCATCTTCTGCAACAGAACTGAAGGTTGTTGTTCCGGAGGCTGCCGTAAGTGGTACAATTGTACTAAACTTAAAGAATGGAGATGTGATGGAGGGTCCTGTATTGGCAGTGAAGACGAAGTGTACTGTGGTAAATTTACCTACAGAAGTACAGGCTGGAGCTACATTGGAACTTAATGTGGAAAATGGAGAACAGTTGACTGGTGTAGAGGTGAATGGCAGCAGTGTTGAATACTCATTGCAAAATTCCATATTGTCGTTTACTTTACCGCAGGAGTTGACGGGTAGTGTAACGTTGAAATTGATATCTGGCGAGGTCTTTGTTACTTATAATATTTCTGTCGTTTCATTGGGTACTCTGGTTTATGGAGAATCTAAAGTCCTGGGATCGTCATGGAGTGATTATGTATACTTGGAGTCTTCTGTCTTTACGGGAGCTACGGTGGGACAGGTTATAACGGTGGTTGTGTCTAATGTACAAGCGGATGCGCAAGGAGCATTTAAGACTACAAGTGATGGCTGGCCAGCTATTGCTGAGGGATATGAATATTTTCCAATCTCAGGTAATTATAGCTTGGAAATTACTCAGGATATACTTACGAAGTTACAATCTACTGGTTTGGTGATTGGCGGAGTGAATTATACAATCGAATCAGTTTACATTAAATAATTAAGGTATGACAAAAGTTTATATATATCTTATGATGGTGGCCACATTATTTGCCACACTTTCATGTTCTACAGATGTGGAACACGAAATCACACAGGTAGCATCGCCCGTGTTGGTATCTTCTACTCCCGCTTCAGATGCTGCTGGCGTAGAACTAGGAGAAATTACAATTAGTTTGACGTATGATAAAAATGTGTTTTTTGCATCTCAAAACAAAGATTTGTTATCTATCTCAAATGATGGAAGTATAGTCAGTGCCGATGTGATAGGTTCAAGTCCTACGCTTGTAGTAGTAGCAAATTGTCCTTCTAGAAATACGACTTATACTCTTTCCATTCCGGAAGGCTTAGTAACAGGACCTAATGCAATGCCTGCACCGGCTGTAGAACTGAGCTTTACGACTCAAGGGGTAGATGCGGCTGTCAATACACTCACAGCAGAGGCTCAGAAAGTATATGATTTTCTGGTAGAGACGTATGAGCAGAAAACAATCTCAGGTACGATGGCACAAGTCAATTGGAATACGGATGAGGCTGTACAAGTAAACACCTGGACAGGTAAATATCCGGCATTGAACTGCTTTGATTATATTCATCTGTATGAATCCGGTTCAACTTGGATTGACTATGGAAATATTTCTCCGGTTCAAGACTGGTGGAACAATGGAGGTCTGGTAGCAGCCATGTGGCACTGGAATGTTCCTAAATCGGAGGGTAGCAGTGAGATGTCTTTCAATATGGAAGGAAATAGTTTCAATATTGACAATGCTTTCACGGAAGGTACTTGGGAATATAATGTGGTGAATGATGATTTGGCGAAAGTGGCAGGTTATTTGAAACTTTTGAAAGATGCCAATATCCCGGTAATCTGGCGTCCGTTGCATGAAGCGTCAGGTGGCTGGTTCTGGTGGGGCAAGAATGCCGACAGCTTCAAGAAACTCTGGATAAAGATGTTTGATTATTTCAAAGCACAGGGTTTGAATAACTTGATTTGGGTGTGGACCTCGGAAACGGGAGATGCTGACTGGTATCCGGGTGATCAGTATGTGGATATTGTTGGTCGTGACTTGTACGGTAAAACGGCAGCAGAATGTGTCTCTCAATATCAGGCTATTGCAGAAGAATATAATGATAAGATGGTGACGTTGAGTGAATGTGGAGCTTATCTTGATACGAATACCACATTGGGGACAATTTCGGAGCAATGGAATGCAGGTGCCAGATGGTTGTGGTTTATGCCTTGGTATGACAGTAACGGACAGTCTATTCCGTATGTGGGTGAAGCATGGTGGCAGGATGCCATGTCGCAGGATTATGTGATTACCCGTGACCAACTTCCTTCTTTTAAGTGAAACTGAGTTATGGCAAGGAATAGGAACATTTTTTCAAGAGGAAGAAACGTATAGGTATATGTTAAGATTGTATCATCCTATCGGATAAAATGTTCCTATCTTTGCTAATGTGGAACGATAGAACTAATTATTATGAAAATATCGAATTTTCTTTTATCGATCATGGCTTTTGGACTTGGAATGACGGCTTGTGGTGGTCAATCGGAAAACAGGTTGACATTGAGAGAACAAACCTCAGAGGCATCTGCTATGCTGGAGATCTTTACTAAATTACCGCAGCAAAGACAATTCATGTTTGGGCATCACGATGATCCGGTGTACGGCATTGGTTGGGATGGCGACTCTGCGCGAAGCGATGTGAAAAGTGTATGTGGTGACTATCCAGCCATGATGTCCTTTGATTTGGGACGTATTGAAATTTATGGGGATAAGAACTTGGATAATGTATCTCTAGACCGTATCCGGCAAGAAGTTGTGGCGCAATATGAACGCGGAGGAATGTCGTCTTTCAGCTGGCACGTGGATAATCCGGTAACGGGAAAAGATTCATGGGATGTGAGTGATTCAACAGTTGTGAAATCTGTATTGCCTGGAGGAGTAAATCATGATAAGTTTATGGGTTGGCTGGATAAAGTGGCCGACTATCTGAACTCAATACAAACTCCGGAAGGAGTAAAGGTACCAGTCCTTTTCCGTCCGTGGCATGAGCATACGGGAAGTTGGTTCTGGTGGGGACAAAATCTTTGCTCTACGGAAGATTATAAAGCACTTTGGCGGATGACGTACGAACGTATGCAGGAAAAGGGAGCTACCCAGCTGTTGTATGCTTATTCTCCGGGTACGGAGCCTAAGGACTCTGTGGAGTATCTGGAGCGTTATCCGGGTGATGACATTATCGATTTGATAGGAGTAGATGCCTATCAATTTGACAAAGAGGCTTATGTGAAGAGTTTAGATAATGCACTTACCATCATGTCGCAGGTAAGTAAAGCACATAAAAAGGTGATGGCTGTAACCGAAACAGGTTATGAAACAATTCCTGATTCGGTATGGTGGACTCAGACCTTGATGCCGGTAATAGAGAAGTATCCGATAAGTTATGTGCTGGTATGGAGAAATGCACGTGAAAGAGAAAATCATTATTATGCGCCTTATCCGGGGCATTCGTCGGCAGATGATTTTCTGAACTTCTATAACGATTCACGCACATTGTTTGCGGGAGATATGAAAAATGTAAAATGAAATAAAAATATAAATTGATATGAGTACTTTTGAAGATAAGGTAAAAAGATTGTTCGCTCAGCATGAAGAGTTGATTACTCGAAAGAATGAGCCTGTTGAAACCACCAACGGTGTGTACACTCGTTATAAATATCCGGTAGTAACCGCTGCTCATACACCGATTTTCTGGCGTTATGACTTGGATGAGAAAACCAATCCTTACTTGATGGAGCGTATCGGAATGAATGCAACGATGAATTCAGGAGCTATCAAGTGGAATGGAAAGTATATATTGGTAGTACGTGTGGAAGGTGCCGATCGTAAATCGTTCTTTGCGGTGGCTGAAAGTCCGAATGGGGTAGATAATTTCCGTTTTTGGGATTATCCTGTTACCATGCCCGATGATGTGATTCCGGCTACAAATATTTATGATATGCGTCTGACAGCACATGAAGATGGTTGGATTTATGGTATCTTCTGTGCAGAACGTCATGACGATAATGCACCCGCCGGTGATTTGTCTTCAGCTACAGCTACGGCAGCTATTGCCCGTACAAAAGATCTGAAAACCTGGGAACGTCTGCCGGACTTGAAGTCGAAAAGCCAGCAGCGTAACGTAGTGCTGCATCCGGAGTTTGTGAATGGCAAATATGCTTTTTATACTCGTCCGCAAGATGGATTCATTGATGCTGGAAGTGGTGGAGGTATCGGCTGGGCTTTGGTAGACGATATTACGCATGCGGAAGTGACAGAAGAAAAGATTATTGACTGCCGCTATTATCATACGATTAAAGAAGTGAAGAACGGTGAAGGTCCTCATCCTATCAAGACTTCCAAAGGATGGCTACATCTGGCACACGGTGTACGTGGTTGTGCAGCTGGCTTGCGCTATGTGCTTTACATGTATATGACTTCATTGGAAGACCCCAGTAAGTTGATTGCTGCTCCGGGTGGATATTTTATGGCTCCGGAAGGGGAAGAACGTATTGGTGATGTATCAAATGTGTTGTTTACCAATGGCTGGATTGCAGATGAAGATGGAAAGGTGTTCATTTATTATGCCTCTTCCGATACACGTATGCATGTGGCCGTTTCTACAATTGATAAGTTGGTGGATTATTGTATGAATACGCCACAGGATGGCTTGACTACTACAGCTTCGGTAGAAACACTGAAAAAATTAATTGATAAAAACCTGAAATTGATGAAATAATAAAAAAGTAAGTACTGCTATGATAAAACTCACGGAAAAGATTGGCTACGGATTTGGGGATATGGCTTCCTCCATGTTCTGGAAATTGTTTGGAGCCTATTTGATGATATTCTATACGGATGTGTTCGGACTACCGGCGGCAATGGTGGGTACCATGTTTTTGGTGACACGTATCTGGGATTCAGTGTTTGACCCGATTGTGGGGGTAATTGCCGACCGTACTTCCAGCCGATGGGGGAAGTTTCGTCCGTATCTGCTATATCTTGCAGTTCCGTTTGGTTTGATAGGAGTACTTACTTTTTATACACCTCCTTTCGGTGATGTAGGGAAACTGGTGTATGCGTATATCACTTATTCGTTGATGATGATGGTGTATTCTGGCATTAACGTACCTTATGCTTCATTGTTGGGAGTGATGAGCCCTAACCCGTCAGAGCGTAATACCTTATCTACTTACCGTATGATGTTTGCTTACTTGGGTAGTTTTATTGCTCTGTTGTTGTTCATGCCGATGGTGAACTGGTTTAGCGGGCATAGCAAGGAGTTGAGTGACCAGCAGTTTGGTTGGTTCATGGCCGTGGTGGTGATTGGGGTGATGTGTGCCCTGCTGTTTTTAGGTTGCTTTGCCTGGACAAGAGAACGGGTAAAGCCGATTAATGAGAAGAAAACTTCTTTGAAGGAGGACATTAGGGATTTGTTTCATAATAAGCCTTGGTGGATTTTGTTTGGAGCTGGAGTAGCGACATTGGTATTTAACTCTATCAGGGATGGAGCAGCGGTGTATTACTTCAAGTATTTTATTGTGGAAGATGAATATCGTACTGTTTCACTGATGGGGGTATCCTTCGTGTTGAGCGGTTTGTATCTTTCTGTAGGGCAGATTGCGAATATTGTAGGTGTAGTCTTGGCAGCTCCTATGAGTAATAAGATTGGAAAGAAAAAGACTTTTGCACTTTCCATGCTGGTAGCTTCGGTATTAAGTGTGATATTTTTCTGGTTTGACAAGGAGGATTTGACATTGATTTTTGTATTTCAATGTCTGATAAGTGTATGTGCCGGTAGTATCTTCCCGTTGCTCTGGTCAATGTATGCCGATTGTGCCGATTTCTCAGAACTGAAAACAGGGAACCGTGCTACGGGATTGATTTTTAGTGCTTCATCCATGAGTCAGAAATTTGGATGGGCCATTGGTACGGCGGTGACCGGATGGCTGTTGTCTTTCTTTGGCTTTCAGGCTAATGCCGTACAGAGCGAAGAAACCATCCATGGCATCAAAATGTTCTTAAGCTTGCTTCCGGCTGCAGCTGCATTTATTTCGATAGTCTTTATTGTCTTCTATCCGCTGGGAGAACAGAAGATGAAAGGTATAATGGAACAGTTAAACTTAAAGAGAGAATTAAAAGATGAAGAATGAGAAGATAAATCAGCTCTGCGTGGAGGTGAAGGCAGAACTGGAACAGAATATACTTCCGTTTTGGATGAAAAAGATGACCGATTGTGAACATGGTGGATTCTATGGGCGTATTACCGGAAAGGATGTATTGGAGGTATCTGCATCGAAGGGAGCCATCCTGAATGCACGTATCTTGTGGACTTTCTCAGCAGCATACCGTCTGCTTCATAAAGAGGAGTATCTGGAAACGGCTACACGTGCCAAACGTTATTTGATTGATCATTTCTATGACACAGAGTTTGGGGGTATTTATTGGGAACTGGATTGTGAAGGGAATCCACTTGATACCAAGAAGCAGATTTATGCCATTGGCTTTGCCATTTACGGGTTGAGTGAGTACGCGCGTGCGACGGGAGATGCGGAAGCCTTGGATTATGCTTGCCGGTTGTTTGAGGTAATTGAAAAATATAGTTTTGATGCAGAAAAGAACGGCTATCTGGAAGCTTTGACGCGCGACTGGCGTCCGATAGAAGATATGCGTTTGAGTGATAAGGACGAGAATGAGAAGAAGACAATGAATACACACTTGCATATTCTGGAGCCTTATACAAATCTTTATCGTGTATGGAAAGATGAACGCCTGAAGAAGCAGATTGTCAATCTGGTCAATTTGTTTTTAGAGAAGATATTGGATGCCAAAACGTATCATCTGAATCTGTTCTTTGAAGATGACTGGACTAATAAGTATCAGATAGTATCCTACGGACATGATATTGAAGCTTCGTGGCTGATACATGAGGCGGCACTGGTAGTAGGTGATCAGGATTTGTTGAAAAAGGTGGAACCTGTTATTGTGAAAATTGCTGAGGCGGCAGATGAGGGGCTGAATCCGGATGGCAGTATGATTTACGAGAACTTTGTCAGCAAAGGAAAAATTGACCGTGAGCTGCACTGGTGGGTTCAAGCTGAAAATGTGGTAGGACATGTGAATCTTTTTCAGCATTTTGGCGATGAAGAAGCATTGCAAATCGCATTGCGATGCTGGAATTTCATTCAAACGAAATTAGTGGATAAGGTGCATGGTGAATGGCATTGGAGTTTGTATGCGGATGGTACCATTAATATGAAGGATGATAAGGCTGGCTTCTGGAAATGCCCTTATCATAACGGCCGTATGTGCATGGAGATTCTGGAACGTTTCTCCTGAGCTGGAAAAATAAAATCTCCTTTAATGGAGAAAATTTATGGGTAATAAGAAGGATAACAAAAAACGCCTTGATGTAGAAATGCATCAAGGCGTAAATGTAAAAACGTGATACGTTTTTATTATTTGATAAGCCTATGTAAGCGAGTCAGGAATTCATCTGCTTCGTTCATGCTCAGGCAGAGCGGCGGAAGCAAACGGATGACGTTGGTACCGCTGACACCGGTAAATACTTTTTCTTCGAAAAGTAATTTCTGGCGGAGTTCCTTGATGGGCTCTTCAAATTCCATTCCAATCATCAAACCGCGACCGCGTACTTCTTTGATTCCTTTGAAGCCTTTCAATTCTTCCAATAGGTGAGTACCTACTTTGGCCGCATTTTCAACCAGATTTTCTGCTTTCATCACATCTAGTACAGCGATAGCTGCTGCACATGCCAGATGATTTCCACCGAAAGTTGTTCCTAACTGTCCATATACCGGGGTGAATTTTGGACTAATCAGTACACCGGCCATCGGGAATCCGTTGCCAATGCCTTTAGCTACGGTAATCATGTCAGGGCGTACGTCATTGTACTGGTGAGCAAAGAATTTACCGCTTCTTCCGTAACCCGACTGGATTTCATCCAGAATCATGACGGTATTGCTTTCGTCACACGTCTGGCGAATGGCTTTCATGAACTCAGTAGTAGGGAGCTGAATTCCTCCTACGCCTTGGATGCCTTCAATGATGACTGCACATACATCGCCTTTGGCCAGTTCGGCTTTCAGCGCTTCTGTATCGTTCAGCGGCAGGTATGTCACGTGTCCGTTGTCATTTATGGGAGCAATGATTTTCGGATTGTTGGTTACTTCTACTGCCAGTGAAGTACGTCCGTGGAAAGCTTTTGCGAAAGAAATCACACGTGTACGTCCGTTATAGAAAGATGCCAGTTTCAATGCATTTTCGTTGGCTTCTGCTCCAGAGTTGATTAAGAAAAGCTGATAGTCATCATAACCGCTGATGGCTCCCAGGCGGTCGGCTACTTCCTGCTGTAACTTGTTGATTACAGAGTTGGAATAGAATCCCAATGTAGCTACTTGTTTGCTGATGGTTTCCACATAGTGAGGATGTGCGTGACCGATGGAGATAACGGCATGTCCTCCATAAAGGTCAAGGTATTCCTGACCTTTGTCGTCCCATACGTGGCAGCCTTTTCCTTTTACGATGTTTACATCGAACAAAGGATATACGTCGAATAACTTCATATTAATTAAGAATTAAGAATTAAGAATGAAGAATTGGAGCTGAAGTCTTTTCGCTTCTTATTCTTCACTTTTCTTCATTAATTTGTTTTTTACAGTCCTGATGGAAGATACAAGTAGGGCTATAAGTTCACCGCAATCGTTCTCCATACTGATAAAGGACACTTCATTTAAATAGTGCGAGTCGTGAAGCAAATTGAGCCAGTAATCTGTTTCGTTTGCTTCCTTTAATGCCACACTTAATTTATTGACAAAGTCGGCTTGGCTTTGTGCAAATTCCGATTCGCGTATTAATGCTCCGATAGCTGTTCCAGAACGAAGAATTTGTTTGCTTAACACGAATTCTCCTTTTTGCTCTCTGAGATATTTATTCATGCCTACGATACGTAATGCAAAATCATAGCTTCTAGTATGTAACAATGAATCTTCTCTCTGGCGTGAATTCTTCATTCTTCGTTCTTCATTATTCATTAATTAAAATGCGCTCGGTTTCAGTTTCAGTCCTACTGTTTCTTCCAGGTTGAACATCAGGTTCATATTGTGTACAGCCTGACCGCTGGCTCCTTTCAGCAGGTTGTCAATGCAAGAAATGATGAGCAGCTTGTCACCATGCTTTTCCAGGTGAATCAAGCATTTGTTGGTGTTGACTACCTGCTTCAGGTCGATATTCTTGTCCACGATGTGGGTGAAAGAATCTTCTGCATAGTACTCTTCGTACATTTTCACAATCTCTTCCAGCTCTACTTTGGTCTTTACTACGATAGTGGCAAAAATACCACGGGCAAAGTCACCTCGGTAAGGAATGAAATCGATTTCTGAATGGAAACTGTTCTGCAGCTGTTTCAGCGACTGTTTGATTTCTGGCACATGCTGATGTGAGAACGGCTTGTAGATGCTGAGGTTGTTGTTACGCCAGCTGAAATGACTCGTAGCACCTGGTTTTACACCTGCTCCGGTACTTCCGGTAATGGCGTTTACCATTACGTCGTCGTTCAACAGCAAATGCTTGGCCAATGGCAGAAGTCCGAGCTGAATGCATGTAGCAAAGCATCCCGGGTTAGCTACGTGCTTGCTATGACAGATAGTACGGCGATTCAGTTCTGGCAGACCATATACAAAGTCATGGTCGTCTGATTTGATGCGGTAGTCCATGGACAGGTCAATGATTTTCAAATCTTCCGGTACATTATGACTCTCCATGAATTTCTTAGTATCACCGTGAGCCGTACAGAAGAACAATACATCGATGGTATCGAGCGGAAGCTCATCTGTAAACACTAAATCGGTTTCTCCATACAGGCCTTCGTGTACGTCAGTAATCTTGTTGCCCGCATTGCTGGAGCTGTTGATAAATGCAATCTCTACATCCGGATGATTAAGCAGCAGGCGAATCAGTTCGCCTGCCGTATATCCTGCGCCTCCTATAATTCCTGCTTTTATCATACGTCAGCTTCGTCTTTATGGTTTGCATAATAGGCACGAAGCGGAGTAGACAACACCTTGATGAAGCCTTTAGCGTCTTCTGCAGTCCATCCTTTCTGCATTTCTCCGTATTCGCCGAACTTGTTCTTCACGAGGTCATCTTTTGATTCTACTCCTACAGTAGAGAATCCGTACGGGCGAAGTTCCAGGATAGCAGTTCCGTTGACGTTACGCTGTGATTCGGTCAGCATGGCTTCGATGTCGCGCATTACCGGCTCCAGGTACTGGCTTTCGTGAAGGAACATGCCGTACCAGTTGGCTACCTGGTCTTTCCAGTATTGCTGCCATTTACTCAGGGTGTATTTTTCCAGGAAGCGGTGAGCGCCGATAATCAGCATCGGAGCAGCAGCTTCGAATCCTACACGGCCTTTGATACCGATGATCGTATCACCCACATGCATATCACGACCGATACCGTAGGCTGCACCAATCTCTTCTACTTTCTGGATGGCTTTAATCTTGTCGTCGAACACTTCACCGTTTACGGCATACAACTCACCTTTCTTGAATTCCAGTTTCAGTTGTTCGCTGCCAGTTTTGGTTACCTGTTTCAAGTAAGCACTTTCCGGCAATCCCTGTGCAGAATCCAGAATTTCACCACCGCAGATAGAAGTTCCCCAGATACCTACGTTGTATGAGTATTTCAGTTTAGTGAAATCTGCCTCAAAACCATTTTCCTTCAGGTAATTGATTTCATATTCACGGCTCAACGCCATGTCACGTGTCAGGGTAATGATTTCCACTCCCGGAGCCATTACCAGGAAAGTCATGTCAAAACGCACCTGGTCGTTGCCGGCACCAGTAGAACCGTGAGCAATGGCATGAGCTCCGATTTCGTTGGCATAACGGGCGATGGCCAATGCCTGGAAGATACGTTCAGAACTTACAGAAATAGGGTAAGTACCGTTACGCAGTACATTTCCGAATACCATGTATTTCAGGCTCTTTTCGTAGTATTCCTGTGTTACGTCAAGAGTCACATATTTCACAGCTCCCAGTTTATACGCATTTTCTTCGTTCTTTTTTAACTGTTCCGGGCTGAAACCACCGGTATTGGCGCATGCTGCATATACTTCATATCCTTTTTCCTTTGCCAGATACATTACGGTAAAGGAAGTGTCCAATCCGCCGCTGAAAGCAACGACAACTTTTTTCTTTTCTTCCATGGTGCTTATCTTTATATCGTGAAGCTTTTCGCCTGTATGAGTTCAGGGGAAAACCTCGCTTGAGATTATTTTTGTATTTAGAAATTGTTTATTTTATCGTCTGTGTGCAAAGCCGGATCATAAAGCATGGCTGTGCAGATACAGAATTTACGGTTTTTCGCCATCAGGATTTCGTGGTTGATACATCCCTCACATCCTTTCCAGAATGAGTCATCGTCGGTCAACTCGTTGAAAGTGACAGGTACGTATCCCAGCTCTGTATTCATTTTCATGACCGCAGCTCCTGAAGTCAGACTGAAGATTTTGGCTTTCGGCCATCGCAGACGAGCCAAAGTAAAAGAGGCATGCTTGATACGCTTAGCCAGTCCGCATCCTCTGTATTTCGGATGAACAATCAGTCCGGAAGTAGCTACGTACTGCTTGTTTCCCCATGATTCGATGTAAGTAAATCCGGCAAAATCATCTCCGCACAATGCGATGATGGCTTTTCCTTCTTTCATCTTGGTAGCTACGTATTCGTGTGTACGTTCGGCAATACCCGTACCGCGAACTTTGGCTGCTTCTCTAATCGTGTCCAATATTGTGTCAACGTAAACCTCGTGTGAGGCGTCGGCTACCATTACATCAATTTGTTTAGTAGGTTCCATTTTTTATTCTTATCAGTTAGAGTTGGTTTATATTCGGTATAATGTTGGCAAGAGCATGCTTGACTTCTGTACGCGTACAATTTTCGCGAATCACCAGCATGATGGTGTCGTCGCCGGCAATGGTACCGATGATTTCATGGAAATTGTGCATGTCAATGTCGTATGCCAGACTGCTGGCATATCCCGGGCGAGTCTTGATCACAGCGATGTTGTGGGAGAATTCAATGGAGATGAATCCGTTGTGACGCAGCATTTCGCTGGCTTTTTGCGGCTCTGTCATGCGCTTGTACATGGTATTGTTGGGAAGTACATATACATAGTTCCCGTTCATGCTGGCAGCTTTGGCTACCTTCAGTTGCTTCAAGTCGCGCGACAGAGTGGCTTGTGTCAATTGGAATCCTTCTTTTGTCAACTCCTGCAAGAGTTCGTCCTGACTTCCAATCTCCTTGCTGGAGATAATCATTTTGATTGAATCAAGTCTGCTATTCTTGTTCTTCATTGTATAATTATTCTTTTACGGCTGCAAAAATACGGATATATTTTGAATATCATGCATAAATTCTTACTTTTTTGTGTGTTTATTCTGAAAAATGCATGAATATAATGAATAAATAACCATTGTGAATTTTATTTTGTATTTTTGTGCACGTTAATTACAGAGACAAAGAATCATGAAGACCACATGGCTACAGGCAGAAAAGGATCCGATGGGAGCTGCCATATACGATTACTTCAAGAATGGAAAGGCTGGAAAGTTAAGAGTTTTCTCTTCACAGTTTGAGGAAGATGAAATTCCAGTGAGCGAATTATTCCGTACGTATGAATACATGCCCTTGCTGGAACAAACCGCACTGGATATGGCTCAGGGAAAGATTTTAGATGTAGGAGCAGGCAGCGGCTGTCATTCCTTGGCTTTAAAGCAAATGGGAAAAGAGTCTGTGGCTATTGATATTTCTCCTCTGTCGGTAGAAGTCATGCAGGCACGTGGACTGGATGCCCGTCTGGTCAATCTGTTCGACACGCATTTCGTTGAACGTTTTGATACCATTCTGATGCTGATGAACGGTTCGGGAATTATCGGACGGGTAGAGAATTTCGGTGATTTCTTCCAGCGGATGAAGCTGTTGTTGAATCCTGGTGGTTGTATCTTAATGGATTCAAGCGATTTGAGATACCTGTTTGAGGAGGAAGACGGAAGTTTTGTCGTTGATTTGGCGGGCGATTATTACGGTCAACTGGATTTCCAGATGCAATATAAACAAATAAAAGGAGAAGCATTCGACTGGTTGTATGTGGATTTCAACACACTGAGTCTGTATGCTTCTCAATATGGATTCAAAGCAGAGCTGGTGAAGGAAGGCAGTCATTATGACTATTTGGCCAAACTTACCTTGTAGCTCTTTGTTTCTTCTTCAGCCATAAATAATACCCGCTGAGTGGAAGTACGCCTCCGATAAAAGCTGCCAGGAAATAGAGTACCTTTGTATAGATACCTCCCCAGCTTCCGGTGTGGAAGGCATAGAACCAGCCTTTCAGTTTTTGTGCGCGAGGCACTTCCGCATAGGTTGTGGTTTCTGTAATCTCTCCGTTCTTCGGATTGAATTTCAGGGTATCCGTACGGCGTAATTGCTGTCCCTGGCTAACTTGTATCTTCTTCTCTTCTATACGGAGCGAAGTATAGTCGGTGTATTTTGTCTGTACTTCTTGGATTGCTTTGTCCCAAGTCGTATAATTGGTTTGTTTCTTACCTCCTTTCTTGGTACGTGCATCGTTTTCCCTTTTGGGGAGGGAAGTTCCGTGAGTTTGGGCCTGCTTCGAAGTGTTTCCTCCAAAAAGTCCGTAAGCAAACGAACGATACCAGCCAAACGACCAGGTGAGCCCGGTAAGTGCCATGACCAGCAGGAAGAGGGTAGAATAGAAGCCCAACGTCACATGACTGTCATACCAGAAACGGCGCCATCCTTTGCGGAAGGAAACTTTCAGTCGGTTATTTAACGCTTTATGGGTGCGAGGCCACCAGATAACAAGGCCACTGATAAGAATCACGACCATCAGCAGGGTGGAGATACCGACTATCATTTTCCCTACAGAGGAAGCTCCTTTCTGCGGTGGAGGGTTCAGCAGCCAGCGATGCAGTTTTCGCATGGTTTGAAAAAAAGCGTTTCCTTCTATCCATCCGTTCACTTCTCCCGTGTACGGATTCACACTCAGGCTTTTTCTGCCTGCGTTTTTGAAAGTCACCGTAGCTGCCTCATCGGCTTTTCCTGAATATTGCAGTGAGGTTAGCTTGAGTGAATCGGCGGTCTGCTCCTTTATGCGTGCAATCAGTTGTGAAGGTGGAAGAACGGCAGCGTTCCCTTCTGGAACGCTTACCTTATATAGATGGGGGTTACACGCCTGAGTGATTTCCTTTTCGAATACCAGTGCAGCTCCCGAGAAACAAATAATGGAAAGAATAATTCCCACTGGAATAGAAAGCCAGAGGTGTATTTTCCCGAATAATTTTCTCATTTCTAAATGTTATTGTTGGGTTAATGCAATTTTACCTACTGTTGTAATTTCATCGGCTTCCACTTCCAGTCCTTTTACAGCCTCTCCTGTTTGAGGATTGATTTTATAGAATGTGGGAGTGGCTCCTTCTTCGGTAGTCAGTACCGGGATGTAAAAATACTGATTTTCCAAATAAGGGGAATTTCCGAAAGAAGAAATCAGGTTCATGTCAGGCAATCCTGTAATAGGAATCAGCTTCTTTTCGCTGGCTTTGAATATCACCAGTTCATTTTTAGGTGCATTAGTTCCTAGTGTGGCTACTTCTTCAATGCTGCATCCGTAATTATTGAGCAGGAAATAATCGCCACCTACGTGCCAGCAGCGGAACAACGGATGGCCGCTCGCACCGCTCATTGTTTCCAGATTGCAATAATACTCATCGAAGGCAGTACTTCCGGCAGGGATGCGCACGACACCAGAAGGAAGTGTACCTTGTACCTTTGCCTTTAAGTTGGCATCGGCCGCAGGCTGGGTAGCCGTACGTCCATATCCTCCTGAAAATACATACAAGTTTCCGTCATCGTCGCTCCAAATGGTCTGATAGTACTGAGAACGCATGCGTCCGCAGGCAAAACCAATCTTGTCTGTTGTCGCAATAACCGGTTCTTCATCAAAGTTGCTGCCGCTGTAAATGGCAATATAAGCATTATCAGGATATTGGGTAGAAGGAATCTGTCCAGCAGTATACTTACCGCTTCCTGAGCCGCCGGTACCGGTTGCCACATAATCCTGACTCAACACCTTATCGGGCCAGGTATTCACTCCGTAGTGACTCATACCCATGGGAATAATGGAGGTGTAGAGCTTTCCGTTGGCTTCTACAAATCCGGCCATGGTAACCTTTTCACCGTTCCCTAAGAAGTTCTCAGCTAAAATATCCTGCTGGTTGGTACTGGTGGTACCGTTTTTGGCGTTCAGGTAGTTAAATAAAAAGCCTTGTGCTGCATTGCCTTTATCGTCAGTCTGCTTGGTGTCTCCGGTAGATACGGTAATCACATTGTCACCCCATGTGCCGTAGGTAGTAAAACGGTTGAATGTATAACTGTATTTTTTCTGTGGCACATTGTTGGCATCCAGATAGTAACAGCCTCCGGTACCTTGTGATCCGTCGTTATATTTGATTCCGAAAAAATAATTCTGGTCGTAAAAAATCCAGTAAGAAATCTGGTCCTGAAATTCCTTTCCGTTTTCAATGACTGAAATTTTGCCTTCGTCCAGACTTTCTGCCGTAAGCAGATAGGAAGTACCTCCTGCGGTGACCGGAATGACGTAGTTTCCCTTGAAGTTGTTGTGATTGCTGAAGGTTGGGTCATTTTCTTCGTTCTGACACCCCATGAACAGGCCTCCCATGCAGAAAGCGCCCAGTCCTAACATAAAGTTCTTTTTATTCATATACTTGTATTTATATTTTTATTGGTTTATTACTTTCCAAAATACACTCGAAATTTTCCATAAAATGCCCGTCCGGCTTTTTGCAGACTAAAGTTGTCATACAGTTTCTCATCGGTGAGATTCCGGCATTCAAATGAAATGTTGTAACGTCCGTTCCGGATACTGTACCCTAAAGAGAGATTGTGCGAAATCTGCTGCGGTACCCGAATCTTAGTAGACGGGTCACCAAAGTTTTCCCAATATAAAGGGAAGTCATGCTGGTAGAAACAATCCCATCCGAATGTGAGGGTATTCCCTTTCGCAAACAGGTTATGCCAGTAGAAGTTCATGTCTACGTTTGCATACTGGTAAGGAATGTTCGGGATACGTTGTCCGTATGTCAGTGCATTCTGTCCGCTGCTTGCTGCCCGTTTCTTTTCCTTGTCGCGGGTGTCAAGGTTGTTGAACGTACCTCCCATATTGAACCAGTTGCTGTAACTGTATCGCAAAGACACATTGAATCCTTTTGTCTCTACCCGGCCATGATTGGTGTAGCTTCCATAGCTGGTGCCTCCTACGGTCGACAGGTCACGTTTGATGTAGTCTTGGGTATTACGGTAGATGATTCCTCCTTCCACATACAATCCGTGTTTGCCTAACTGCTTGTTGTAGCTGGCACTCAGGTTCACGTTGTCACTACGCTCCGGTTTCAAGTCAGCTTTTCCTGCTTCAAGGTCACCGTCACCAAACAATTCCTGTGTGCTGGGCATGCGCAGCGCCTTTTCGTAAGAGAGCTTCAACTGAATGGCTTTTCCTAAGAAATAGGTTCCGGCGGCTCCATATCCGAAAGAGCTGACACTTTGTGACACCCTCGTATCACTTCCTACATTGTTGTCGCTCAACTGCACCGTTCCTTCACTGTAAGAGTTGTAGTGTTTGCCGAAGACCGACAGATTCCATTTTTCAGAAGGCATCAGGCGATAAGATAATCCTGCAATGTTTTTCCGGCTTTTGGTAGGTTCATCATAATCTTCCAGTACGGAATTTTTCTCAATCAGACTTCGTCCTGTACGACGAAAAGTACTGAATACATTATTAAACGTAAACGAGTGCATTCTGCCCAGTCGGTATACCGCAGTAAGTGTGGTATTCCAGTTTGTATTGATTTGTTCACTGAACTGGTGATTCTGTTCGCCGGCAGTCGATCTGGGGATACGGTCACCCAGCCAGTTGTATTTGTACATCGCTGTATCCACGTTTGTCGTCAGGTTGTGGTTGTAATTGGCCGTAACCGTCACGTCCAGTCCTTTGGTGAAAAGATTCTGCTTGCGATATTCTACCGAAGGAACGATGGAATAGCCATGACGATGTTTCTCGCCGAATACGATTTCCTGGTACACTCCGTTCTGTATTTCTTTGTAGAAATGCGAGTAGGCTACATTAAACATCAGCCGGTCGGCCCAGCTTTTCCCGGTAACTCCGATTTTTCCGATGACCGCTTCGTTGTGGAATGTATCATTGAATCGTTTTACACGCTGTATATTACTTTCATCGCTGACAGACGTATTGTTTTCGTGGTTGAACTCTTCCACCCAGTTATTGATATAGTAATTATTGTCTGAGTAATTCTGATACGCATTGATTTCGTATGTCAGTCCGTTTCTGAAACTCTGCCCGAAGTTTACATACGATTTATGCGTGTTGAACGAGCCGTATGAGTATGACGCATCCAGAAACCAGTTGCGCTTCTGTTTGTTGGTTACAATGTTGATAACTCCACCCAAGGCATCGGTACCGAAGCCTACGGGTACCACACCTTTATATACCTCAATGCGCTCGGCAAAGTTGACCGGAATGTTATTCAGGTCGAAAGCCGTTCCTGCCCCTTCCTGTGGCACCCCGTCGATAAATACTTTTACATGCTTGCCGCTGAAGCCGTCGAGCATCAGCTGCATGTCCGAGCCCACACCTCCAGATTCGCGCAGTTTCATTCCCGGAAGTTTCTGTAACGCTTCACTTAAGTTTTTGGTAGAATTCTGCAGTTCACGTGTATCTACAGCTACGGCATTAAAGGCCGAGCGCTTGATACGTCCGACTCCGTTGGAAACGACTACGACTTCATCCAGCTCGGTGACTGAAGGCTTCAAGATTACATTTTGCTTGCTACGTCCGTCTGCCAAAATTTCCACTTCTTTTTCTACCGTCTCAAATCCGATGGCAGAAACGGTCAGTATATATTTCCCGGCAGGTGCTTTCAGATGATACAAGCCTTTTTCGTTGGTTGTACAGCCATATTGCGTACCTTTGAGGTACACCGTGGCGAAGTCAATGACACTCTTGTCCGAAGAAAGAACTTTCCCAGATAGTAACGAACGGCCTTGTGCAGAAAGAGATAAGACACAAGCACCCAATAACATCAAAAGTACACCCCATTTCAAATTTTCGCTTCCCCGCGAAAAAGATAAATTTCTCATTTACTGTAACTCGTATTTTTTGTTCAGGACTAATTTTCTGTGTGCAAAATTAAGGCGATTGTCCGGGTGGGGCAATCGCCAAATATGGGTAATTTAGACTATGTATAAATACCTATTTGTAGGTATTGTGTAGTTTGTCCTATGAAATGTAACGGGTTACGGTTAGAGAATTTGGACTGTTACAGGATATGGAAGTGCTTCAATGCCTGCATGATACCTTCTTCATCCACTGAGGTGGTGATATAATCGGCCGCAGCTTGTATGTGAGGAGCCGCGTTTCCCATGGCAATTCCCATACCTACATGTTTCAACATCGGAATGTCGTTGCCGCCATCGCCGAAAGCCATGGTATCTTTCAGGTCAATTCCGTAGTAAGCCAACATCTGATCGATACCGTGACTTTTACTGTTTCCCCGTGCAATGATGTCGGCAAAGAGCGGATGCCAGCGCATGGGTTCACAATGAGTCAGTACCTTTCCGAATATCTCTTCGTCTTTTTCTTCGGGGAAATATCCCATAATTTGCAGAATTTCTTTCTCTCTTGCGGTTTCTATGGGACGGATTTCCGGAATGTCAATTTGAATCAGACGGGCAATCTCTCTGACAGCCTCATCCTCATGTGTCAGGAACCAGGTATTGTCGTGTACAAAAACAAACGGCATTTCCGGATGGTCATGCTGGTACTGAATGAGTCGTTCAATGTCTTCCTGCGGTACGCAGCCCTTGTAGATGTCCTCATGATTTGCCGTGAAGCAATGTGCTCCGTTCAGTGTGACATAACCGTCGAAATCCAGGTCACCCACGGCATCCATCATCAACGTCTTTGGACGGCCGGTGGCAATGAATACCTTAATACCTTTTTCTCTCAAAAGTCGCAGGGCTTCGCGGGTAGACTCCGGCACGGTGTGAGTCTGGAAAGAAACTAATGTTCCATCAATATCAAAGAATATCGCTTTTACCATTTTTCGTGTATTAAAAGTCCGTGCAAAGATAGCGAATTTTTAGAAGAATTTTTTTGACCTATGTGGAATCTGCCAGATGATAAGTGGACTAATGAATATGATGATGAGGCGGAAACTCTAGTAAAATCTGTATAAAACTCTCCGAGCTCTTTTACGTTTCGCATGGCGGAACCGTAGGTTTCCCGATGCAAAAACGAACGTTCCCGGATGCGGAGACGTAGGGTTTGGGTAAAGGAAACCTAGAAGATGTGATTCGGATTTTTTGATTAGTACGTTGCGTTTCTTAAATCAGCAGAAAGAGAAAAAGTCTGTTTTATTTACATATTGTGATAAATTGTTTTGTTTCTGTGTGGTATTTATTACATTTGCCACTGAATATGATTAAATAATGTGTATTTGAAAGATTTTTCAGGTGTTTCCTGTGCAAAAGTGAGAGTGAATCATGGAAAACAAAACGTATCAGTATAAAAGAATCACGGTAAAGATAGGTAGTAACGTGCTGACCCGCCGTGACGGCACACTGGATATAATCCGCATGTCAGCATTGGTGGACCAGGTGGCCGAGTTGCATAAAGCAGGAGTGGAAATCGTACTGGTATCTTCCGGAGCGGTAGCTTCAGGAAGAAGCGAGTTGAAACCCTTGCGGAAACTGGACAGTGTGGACCAGCGGCAACTTTTTTCGGCAGTGGGACAGGCTAAGTTGATAAACCGTTATTATGAACTGTTTCGTGAGCACGGCATTACCGTAGGTCAGGTACTCACGACTAAGGAGAGTTTTTCTACCCGTCGGCATTACCTGAACCAGCGTAATTGCATGAAGGTGATGTTGGAGAACGGGGTGATTCCTATCGTGAATGAAAATGATACGATTTCGGTGACCGAGCTGATGTTTACCGACAACGATGAACTATCGGGTATGATTGCTTCGATGATGGACATGCAGGCATTGATTATCCTTAGTAACATTGACGGCATTTACAACGGTTCACCTTCGCAGCCGGGTACTTCTGTGATACGTACGGTGGAGCGTGGAAAGGATTTGTCGGATTACATTCAGACGGAAAAGTCCGGATTCGGACGGGGAGGGATGCTTACCAAAAGCACCATTGCCCGTAAGGTGGCCGATGAAGGTATTGCCGTGATTATCGCCAATGGCAAGAAAGAGAACATCCTGTCGGATTTGTTGTGTCATCCGGATACGACAGTCTGTACCCGTTTCCTTCCAGCTATGGAGGGAGTGTCGAGTATGAAGAAGTGGATTGCGCACAGTGAAGGCTTTGCCAAAGGGGAACTTCATCTGAACCGTCAGGCAGTAGAGGCCGTCAAAGGAGTGAAGGCTACCAGCATCCTTCCGGTGGGAGTGACGCGGGTTGTGGGAGATTTTGAGAAAGATGACCTCGTGCGCGTGATGGACGAGCAAGGACGGCAGATTGGAGTAGGCCGTGTATCAGCCGACTCGGCAGAAGCACTTTCCATGGTGGGACAGCACGGGCAGAAACCGCTGGTACATTACGATTATCTGTATTTGGAATAAACCGGGATGGCTTACTCCATCGGTACGGTGCGTTGTTCTGCCACGGATTGTATGGACAGAGGGGTAACCGAAGTCCAAAGAGCCAGGTCGTGTATATCGGCCGGGTAAGGTATCTCCTGTTTCATTTCGGCTTCTAATGCTTTGAGCATGATGTAGTCCATTCCCTCATGGTGCGTGTCGATGCGCAGTGCTTCTTCTCCCCATTGTTGCCAATAGAGGTGTTCGTATTTTTGCAGGTAAGCGGTATCTGTCTCCCATGTTTCGTGCGGACTTTTTCCTTCCAGGTAAATGCGTCGCTGTTCTCCCTGCCAGATTCCTTTGGTGCCTTGTATTTCGAAGTCCAGGCTTCTGGGGCGGGGAAGAGTGGTGTCGTGAGTCAAAGAAACCAAGGTTCCGGAAGCTGTCTCCAGTTGGGTGACGGTTACGTCTCCCTGCGTGACAGGCACGTGAGGATTTCCTCCTAATTCACGGATACGCTGGTATAGGCCTGCGGGTTTGGAAGAAAAGGTGGTCAGGCGTACAAAACGGTCTTTGCGGGGAATGCCGGCGATGAGGCAGAGAGGAGCCAGTCCGTGAGTAGGATAAAGATCGCCATTTTCCTGCTGGTAGAATTTGCTTCGCCAGATGCTTTCCGTCTTTTTCCGGTTGCCCAGATTACCCTGGTCGTCCAATAGAAGATTGCGCAAGTCGTGACGGTAACCTCCTCGCATGTATACCACTTCACCTAATTCACCGGCACTGACCAGGTTGTGCATGGCCAGAATTTCCTGCCGAAAAAGTGTGTTCTCCAGCGGAAAGATTTTTTTCTTTCCGGCTTCTGCCGCTTCAATCAGCGGCTGGTATTCATGCAGGTAAAGCCCTCCTTTGATTTCCAGTGCCACATGGCAACCGTGTTGTATGCAGTACAAGGCGTGGGTTACGTGCAACTGCCATGGAGAAGCAATGAAAACCAGTTGCGGGGCATGAAGGGTAATCATTCTTTGATAATCATCTCCTCCCTGGTTGTAGCAAGGCACGTCGTAGTCGGCTTCCCGGGCTTCCGGGTCGGCAATGGCAGTCACCTGGAAGTAAGGAATGTGTCGGGTCAGGGCAAGCAGTTGCTTTCCCCGGTATCCCATACCGATATAGGCTATTTTCAGTGTATTCATGGTTAGCAGGTTCGTTTTATTCCGTCGATGAACATCAGTTCCTTGATTCCAAAAACTGAATCAGCAGGTTGCGGGGTAGGGAATAGGTATTTCCATGTTCCTGCACGTATTTCAGCAGGTAGAGCCCTTCCTGGCGAAGTCGGGCTTTAGGCACGAGGTTTGCGGTGTCTTCCGCCATTTTTAGCAGCATCATGGCGGCTAATTCGGTCTTCTCCATCCCATCTTTTTCCTGACTGTATTTTTCCAGTATGGTTTGGCCGTCCATTTCTTCCAGCTGTTGGGGAGTGACCTCCAGCACTTGCCGTGCCGTACTTTCATATTCCTCCCAGTCCGACTTGCTGATATGCTTCCGGCGGAGAATCAGGTTAGCTATTGCGGCAAATATTTCCTGAATCATGCGTATGATGTAATCCTGTCTGATCATGGTTTTTAATTTTTCGGTTACAAAGTTCGAAATATTTTTCTTGGTTTTTCATAATCTTTCGTAATTTTGAGCGAATAACTAAAAAATTGCACTATGGACGAACAAATAAGACAAATAGGAGAACGTATCCGCGGATTGCGCGATGCGCTGGATTTGAGTGTAGAGGACATGGCCGGACAATGTGGGTTGCCGGTGGAACAATATAAGCAGATTGAGTCGGGCGAGTGTGACATTGCGGTCAGTACGTTGCAGCAAATCGGACGGAAGTGCAACGTGCCGCTTGACGTGCTGATGTTCGGGGAAGAACCTAAGATGAATGCTTATTTCCTGACACGCTGGGGAACCGGTATTTCGGTGGAGCGTACGAAGGCATATAAATACCAGTCGCTGGCTTCAGGGTTCCGCAACCGCAAGGCCGATCCTTTCCTGGTAACGGTAGAGCCCAAGCCGGAGGATACACCTATTTATTATAATACGCACTACGGACAGGAATTCAACTTGGTGATTGAGGGCCGGATGCTGTTGAGCATAAACGGAAAAGATCTGATTCTGGAGCAGGGAGACAGTTTGTATTTCGATTCTTCACTGCCTCACGGAATGAAGGCGCTCGACGGAAAAGCGGTGAAGTTCCTCGCCATCGTTATGTAGTAATTAATTTTGAAAAGAAATATGTTAGAAAGATTTGTTGAACAAACTCACTTTACCTCACAAGAGGATTTCATTGCGAATTTTAAAGTGAAGGTGCCGGAAAATTTTAATTTCGGTTATGATGTGCTAGATGCCTGGGCGGCTGAACAGCCCGATAAAAATGCGTTGCTGTGGACAAACGACAAAGGAGCACATATACAGTTTACGTATGCGGACTTGAAGAAATATACCGATATGACTGCCTCCTATTTCCAGAGCCAGGGAATCGGTCATGGAGATAAGGTCATGCTGATTTTGAAACGCCGGTATGAATTTTGGTTCTCTATCATTGCTCTTCACAAGTTGGGAGCAGTGGTCATTCCGGCTACACACTTGCTGACAAAGAAGGATATTGTGTATCGTTGTCAGGCTGCCGGTATCAAGATGATTGTGGCTGCCGGTGAACCGGTTATCACAGAACATATTTTGGCGGCTATGCCTGATTCTCCTACGGTAGAACGTCTGGTGAGTGTCGGTCCGGAATATCCGGAAGGTTTTGAAAATTTCCATAAGGGTATGGAAGCTGCCGCTCCTTTTGTACGTCCGGAACATGTGAATACCAACGAGGATATTTCACTGATGTACTTTACTTCGGGAACTACCGGAGAACCGAAGATGGTGGCACACGACTTTACTTATCCGCTCGGACATATTGCTACCGGATGCTTCTGGCACAATCTGCATGAAAATAGTTTGCACTTGACCATTGCAGATACCGGATGGGGAAAGGCTGTATGGGGAAAGCTGTACGGACAGATGATTGCTGGTGCCAATATCTTTGTATACGACCATGAGAAGTTTACTCCGGCAGATATTCTGCAAAAGATTCATGATTATCACATTACTTCACTATGTGCACCTCCTACGATTTATCGTTTCCTGATTCGGGAAGACTTGTCGAAATATGATTTGTCTTCACTGGAATATTGCACGACGGCGGGCGAGGCGTTGAACTATTCTGTATATGAGACTTTCAAACGTATTACGGGCATTCGTCTGATGGAAGGATTCGGACAGACGGAAACGGCATTGACACTGGCTACTTTCCCGTGGATGGAGCCGAAACCGGGAAGTATGGGTGTGCCTAATCCGCAGTATGACATAGACTTGCTGAAGCCAGACGGTCGTTCGGCGGAAGATGGCGAACAGGGACAGATTGTGGTACGTACGGATAAAGGTAAACCGCTTGGCTTGTTCAAGGAATATTATCGTGATGCTGAACTTACCCGTGAGGCCTGGCACGATGGTATCTATTACACAGGCGATGTGGCTTGGCGTGACGAAGACGGTTATTACTGGTTCGTAGGACGTGCCGACGATGTCATCAAGAGCTCCGGTTACCGTATCGGCCCGTTTGAAGTAGAAAGTGCCTTGATGACGCATCCGGCAGTAGTGGAATGTGCCATTACCGGTGTGCCCGATGAAATCCGCGGTCAGGTGGTAAAGGCCACTATCGTATTGGCAAAGGACTACAAGCAGAAGGCCGGACCGGAACTGATAAAGGAATTGCAGGACCATGTGAAACGGGTGACAGCTCCTTACAAGTATCCGCGTGTCATTGAGTTTGTGGATGAACTGCCGAAAACCATCAGTGGAAAAATCCGCCGTGTGGAAATCCGTCAAAAAGACAACAATTAAATGATAAAAAATACTATCTTTGCATCGATACTTAAATTTTATATAGAACGGTGCAAATGAAAGGAAAATTTTTTATTAATCTAGCATCTGTATTAAGTTTCTTTGCGATCTCTGGTGAGTTGACAGCACAGGTCGTAAAGCATGAGCGGTTGCTCTCTTTTGAAGAAGCTGTACCGCAGGAACTCTCCGGCGCAGGGTCGACTTTATCTCTTAGTGATGAACACTATAAAGATGGAAGCCGTTCCCTGCGTTGGACGTATAAACCGGGGGCTGTCCTTTCCCTGAAAAAGGATTTGAAGTTTGAAGCCAAAGATCCGACGGGAAAAGATACGTATCTGTCGGCTTTTATTGTATGGGTGTATAACGAGAAGGCAGTAGATAAGAAAATAACCTTTCAATTCTTGAAGGATGGAAAGGTATGTACATCTTTCCCCTTCGGCATTAACTTCACCGGATGGCGTGCGGCATGGGTTTGCTATGAACGCGATATGGAAGGTACGCCGGAAGAAGGCATGAATGAGTTGAGGATACTGGCACCGGATGTAGAAGGGGAACTTTTTATCGATCATCTGATTCCGGCCAGCAAGGTAGATGCGCGTCAGCAGGCTGCCGATGTACAGGTGCCTTTTGTACACAAAGGGACGACCAATCACTGGCTGGTGATTTATCCGCATTCATTGTGGAAATCGGATTTACCTTTGAAACCGGTTTCAGAAAAAGAGCTTCAGGATATGCACCTGATGGAAAAGCGCTACCGGGATTTGATTTATACACCGGGTAAATTGTCTCAAAAACAGATAGATAAAATTCGCCGGAAGTATGATGCCTATAAGATTGTATATAAAAATGGTAAGGTGAGCGGATTGCCTATTTTTATGGTACGTCAGTCGGAAGCATACGAGCGTATGATTCCCCATTGGAACAAGGATATGTTTACGAAACTGGGCATGGAAATGAAGGCCTATTTCGACCTGATGAAAACCATTGCCGTGGCATATCATAACGCGCAGGACGCACAGGTGAAACAGGAAATGCGCCAGAAATTCATGGCTATGTATGACCATATCACCGACCAGGGAGTAGCTTATGGCAGCTGCTGGGGAAACATACATCATTATGGATACAGTGTACGCAGTTTGTATCTTTCTTATTTCCTGATGAAGGATGTGCTGCGTGAAGAAAATCGTCTGGCGGAAGCGGAAGCTACTATGCGCTGGTATGCCATTACGAATGAAGTATATCCAAAGCCGACCGGAAACGGTATTGACATGGATTCCTTTAACACGCAGACTTCCGGACGTATTGCCAGCATTCTGATGATGGAGGATACGCCGGAAAAACTTCGTTACTTGCGTGCCTTCTCACGCTGGATTGACTACGGATGCCGTCCGGCTCCGGGATTGGCAGGTGCCTTCAAGAGTGACGGGGCTGCTTTCCATCACCGTAACAACTATCCTGCGTATGCGGTTGGAGGTCTGGATGGGGCAACTAACATGATTTATCTGATGAGCGGAACGACCTTTGCGGTATCTGAACTGGCTCATCAGACTGTAAAAGATGTGTTGCTGACCATGCGTTTCTATTGTAACCAGCAACAGTTCCCGCTGTCAATGTCGGGACGTCACCCCAATGGAAAAGGAAAGCTGATTCCGGTACAGTATGCCATGATGGCTATCTCTGGAACTCCTGACGGAAAAGAAAAGTATGATGCCGATATGGCTGCTGCTTACCTGCGTCTGGTAAGAGAACCGGCAAAACCGGGTGCCAATGAACCGGATTATTTACCGCAGGCACCGGCCGGACTGGAACGCAAGCTGGAGAAGAAACTGCTGAAGGCAGGCTTTACTCCTGAAAAAGACCCGCAGGGAAATTTAGCGTTGGGATATGGCTGTGTGTCTGTACAGCGACGGAACAACTGGGCGGCAGTGGTACGTGGTCATTCACGTTACTTATGGGATGCAGAGCATTACCTGGATGCCAATTTTTATGGACGATACTTGGGTTATGGCAGCATGCAGGTGCTGACTGCTCAGCCGGGAGAAAGAGTAACCTTTACAACGAGTGGCTGGCAGGAAAACGGATTCGACTGGAACCGAATTCCGGGTGCTACTTCCATTCATCTGCCTTTTGACCAGTTGCGTGCGAAAGTGCTGAATGTGGATGCTTTTTCCGGAATGGAAGAAATGCTGTATTCTGATGAGTCGTTTGCCGGAGGGCTTTCTCAAGAACGTGAGAATGGAAACTTTGGTATGAAGTTGCACGAACATGATAAGTACAACGGTTCGCACCGTGCGCGGATTTCGTATCATTTCTTTGGAAATACCATCGTAGCTCTTGGCTCTGACATTGAGAACGTTAATCATGATTATCCAACAGAAACTACTGTATTCCAGCTGGCTGCCATTACGCCGGAAGAAAAAGCATATTGGGACAACTGGAAGGATAACGGACATACGTATCTGGCTCCTAATGGAGTGGGGTATTATGTACCGGGAAATGTACAGTTTGAAAAGAACTTCCCTCAGGTAACAGTTGGTGAACGTAGTGTAAAACCGACTTCCGGCGATTGGGTATCTTTGGTGTTCAATCACGGAAAAGCACCTCAGGGGGCTTCGTATGAATATGCGGTGTTGCCGCAGACTGATGAGCAGGGTTTGACACAGTTTGCCAAACAGCCGACTTATCAGGTGTTGCAGAAAGACCGGAATGCGCATATCGTGACTTCCGGTGCAGAACACTTGACTTCATACGTGCTTTTTGAAACTCCACAGAAGGCTTTGCCAGGTGATTTCATTGAGAAGGCGGATACTTCTTGTCTGGCTATGGTAAAGCAGGTGGACAAGAAAAAACTGGTGCTGACCGTAGCACAGCCGGATATGGCTTTCTATCGTGGTCCGAGTGATGAGGCCTTTGATGAAAATGGCAAACGCATTGAACGCAGTATTTATTCTCGCCCGTGGATTGATGACGAAAGTAAGGAGATTCCGGTAACCATCACCTTGAAAGGGAAATGGAATGTGGCATCTCATCCTGCTGTGAAAGTGCTGGAATCGGACAAGAAACATACCGTATTGCAGTTTACTTGCCGTGAAGGAAAGAGTTATGATGTGCAGCTTTCCAAATAGGATACTGTAAGGTATACATACACAAAAAGCCGGAGTGACAAGTTGAACGCTCCGGCTTTTTGTGTATTTGTATGATGGATAGTTAGTTGCGCGAATCGGCTCCCCACATCATTTTCTCGCGTAAGGTATTGAAGAAAGAGTGGTGGCAGCGCTTGACGATACGGATGAAGTATTCTCCCCTCCGGATAGTGAGTCGGGTACCTTCACGGAAAGTTTCACTCCGGCCATCGATGGCAATCAGGAAATTATGGCTGCGACTTTCTACTTCCAGTGTGACTTCCCATTCATCGCGAATGACAATGGGGCGTACGTTTAAACTGTGTGGAGCTACGGGAGTCAGGCTGATGGTACCGCTCTGAGGTACTAAAATCGGACCGCCTACACTGAGGGAGTAGCCTGTAGAACCGGTAGGGGTAGCCACAATCAGGCCGTCTGCCTGATACACATTTAACAGTTCCCCGTTGATATAGGCACGGATGGTAATCATGGAAGAACTGTCTCGCTTCAGAATGGCGATTTCATTCAGCCCGTAAGGATAGCCTTTCAGCACCTGACCGTTGCAGGTGAGTTTCAGCACCCTTCGTGGTTCTGCCAGATACATTCCCTGATAAATCTCATCGAAGGTTTCTTCCATCTGGTCGGGTGAAATATCGGCCAAGAAGCCCAATCGCCCGGTATTGATGCCTAATATGGGGATTTCCTTGTTGCCAACCAGGCTGGCTGTTTTTAGAAACGTACCGTCTCCTCCTACACTGAGTGCCATGTCGGCGGTAAAGTCATGACCGTTGAAAATCTCTAAATTGGTTAAATCTGCGTTTGTGTGCAGGCGAAGGAACTCATAAAACTCACGATGGATACAGATGTGCGCCTCCTTGCGCCGGAGGATTTCCAGCAGATGGGTTACATGAGCCGATTTATGCTCCTGATACGTATTTCCAAAGAGGGCGAATTTCATCTTCCGCTGCATAGAATGTGTCTTTTTTATCAATCTTTTTAAGAATAAACATGTCAAGTTTCTCGTAAAACCTGCTAACTTTGCACGTTGTTGATGCAAAGATAACGAAATTCATGAAATATGACTAAATTAAGTGTGAATATAAATAAGGTGGCTACGCTTCGTAATGCACGAGGTGGAAACAACCCTGATGTAGAGAAAGTAGCGCTGGACTGCGAGCTGTTCGGGGCGGAAGGTATCACGGTTCACCCACGTCCGGATGAACGTCATATCCGGTATGCGGATGTATATGCCTTGCGCCCGGTGTTGAAAACTGAATTCAATATCGAAGGATATCCTTCGAAAGAGTTTATCGACCTGGTACTGAGAGTAAAACCTACACAGGTGACTTTGGTGCCGGATGCTCCTGACCAGATTACTTCGAATTGTGGATGGGACACCAAAACGCATCAGGCTTTCCTGACAGAATTGATGGATACGTTCGGTGAAGCAGGCATACGTACCTCTATTTTTGTAGGTACAGACCTGGAACTGATTGAGTATGCGGCCAAGACAGGAGCCGACCGTGTGGAATTGTACACGGAACCTTATGCCTCACTCTATCCCAAGAATCCGGAAGCAGCCGTGGCTCCTTTTATAGAAGCGGCTGAGAGAGTACATAAACTGGGAATGGGATTGAATGCCGGACACGATTTGAGTCTGGTGAACTTGAAGTATTTCCATGATAATATCCCTTGGCTGGATGAAGTTTCTATTGGTCACGCACTGATTTGTGATGCACTTTATTTAGGATTAAAGAAAACCATTGAAGAATATAAAAATTGCCTTCGTTAAATTATGATGACATTAACTTTACTGGCTGCCGCACAAGCTGTAGCCGATACAATGGCCGGAGCAAATCCGGTGTTGACTCCGGTTGCTTCGGGGGAACCGCAGATGAATCTTTGGGATATGGCCTGCAAAGGAGGCTGGATTATGATCGTACTGGCTTTGATGTCGGTAATTGCTTTTTATATTTTCTTTGAACGCGCGGTGGCTATCCGCAAGGCTGGAAAGGATGATCCTTTGTTTATGGACCGTATCCGTGATTATATCAAATCGGGAGAAATCAAATCGGCTATCAATTATTGCCGCATTACGAACACTCCTTCTGCACGTATGATTGAAAAAGGAATCACACGTATGGGACGTCCGGTTGCCGATGTGCAGGCTGCCATTGAAAATACCGGAAACATCGAAGTGGCCAAGCTGGAAAATGGTTTGTCCATTATGGCTACCATTTCAAGTGGGGCACCGATGTTGGGATTCTTGGGTACGGTAACCGGTATGGTACGTGCCTTTTGGAATATGGCTAACGCTGGAAACAACATTGATATTACCCTTTTGTCAAGTGGTATTTATGAGGCCATGATTACTACGGTGGGTGGACTGGTAGTAGGTATTGCTACGATGTTTGCCTATAATCATCTGGTGTATCGTGTAGATAAGGTAGTAAGTCAGATGGAAGCACGTACGCTGGCTTTCATGGACTTGCTGAATGAACCGACTGAAAAATAATCGCGTATGGCTTTAAAGAGAAGACAGAAAATATCACCCAGCTTCAGCATGTCGTCTATGACCGACTTGATTTTCCTGCTGCTGATATTTTTTATGATTACTTCTACCATGGTATCGCCGAATGCCATCAAGGTGCTTCTGCCGCAAGGTTCGGAGCAGACTTCGGCCAAACCCATGGCACGGGTGATTATAGATAAAGACCTGAATTATTACGGGGCTTTCGGCAACGAAGATGAAATGCCGCTGGCCATTGATGAAGTGACCGCCTTTCTTCAGGAGTGTGCCCGGAAAGAACCGGAAATGTATGTGGCATTGTATGCTGATGAATCGATTCCTTATCGGGAAATCGTGCGGGTGCTGAATATTGCGAACGAGAATCATTTTAAGATGGTCCTGGCGACTCGCCGTCCGGATAAAAACTAAAACAGAGTAACGTTGAAAAAAAATAAGGTAATCGGAATTGTATGTACGGTGGCTTTGCACGTGCTGGTGCTGCTGTTGCTGTTTCTTCTGAAGCTGACCGTTCCGGCAGAACAGGAGGAAGGCGGTGTACCCGTCATGTTAGGCAATACGGAACTGGCTGCAGGTGATGCCGACCCTTATACGATGACCGAGGTGGATGTCATGCCGTCGGAAGCTCCTTCTTCTGCACCGGAAGCTGTAGCGGAGCCAGAGGTAGAACAGCCCATGATTACGCAGCAGGATGAGCCTTCTTTGCAGGTGAAGAAAGAAAAGCCTAAAACAGAGACGAAGAAGGAACAACCTAAAAAGACACCGGTAAAGACTGAAACGCAGAAGGTGAATAAGCCGAAGGAGAAAACAGAGGCGGAAAAACGGGCGGAAGCAGAAAAAGCGGCAGCTCAGGCTGCGGCCAATGCCATTGCCGGGGCGTTTGGAAAAGGTTCTCAGATGGGAAGCAAAGGAAATGCTGCCGGAGCCGGACTGCAGGGTAGTCCTACAGGAAATTCTTCTACTGGAAAAACGAGTGGTGTAGGTGGTTATGGCACATTCGACCTGAACGGGCGAACTTTGGGAGGTGGAAAGCTTCCTGTACCCGTCTACAATGTGCAGGATGAAGGACGTGTGGTTGTAACCATTGTGGTGAATCCAGCCGGACAGGTCATCAGTACCAGCATTAACAAACGGACGAACACAGTGAATCCGGCATTGCGAAGAGCGGCGGAAGAGGCAGCTCGAAAAGCACGCTTTAATGCGGTGGATGGAGTGAATAATCAGAGCGGTACCATTACGTACTACTTTAAGTTGAAATAAAACTTTTAATTCTAAATAATAGATTTATGAAAGCAGTTTGTATCTTTTTGGCTGAAGGTTTCGAGGAAATGGAAGCCATGTTTCCGTTGGATATTATGCGCAGAGGCGGATTGAACGTAAAAACGGTGTCTGTCACTGGAAACAAGACGGTCATCAGTTCTCATCAGGTACCCATTGTGGCTGATTTGTTGTTCGAAGAACTGAAGGAGGAAGATGTAGAAATGATTGTTCTTCCTGGTGGACTGCCGGGTGCTACTAACTTGGATGCACATGCCGGACTGGACAAACTGATTATGAGCTTTGCGGCTGCCGGAAAACCGTTGGCTGCCATTTGTGCCGCTCCGATGGTATATGGCAAGCGCGGTTTGCTGAAAGGCAAGAAAGCTACTTGCTATCCGGGCTTCGACAAGTTCCTGGAAGGAGCAGAATACACAGGAAATATGGTAGAAGTAGTCGACAACTTCATTTTGGGTAAAGGTCCGGGTGCTGCACCTGCCTTTGGCTTTACTATCCTGGAGAAATTTGCAGGAGCAGAAAAAGCACTCGAAGTGAAAAAAGGAATGTTGCTGGCTTAATGAAGAAATATGTGATAGTGGTAGCGGGAGGAAAAGGCCTGCGTATGGGGGGAGAGATTCCCAAACAATTCATTCCGGTAAAAGGAAAACCGGTATTGATGCGTACGCTGGAAACTTTTCATGCCTGTGACCCGAACATTGAACTGATTGTGGTGCTTCCGGTGGAACAGCGTTCCTACTGGGAGCACCTTTGTGCTGAATATGGCTTTACGTTGCCTCACCGTGTTGCGGCAGGTGGAGAAACCCGTTTCCATTCCGTAAAGAACGGATTGACACTGGTAGAAGAAGACGGTGTGGTCGGTGTGCACGACGGGGTACGTCCTTTCGTTTCTGCCGAAGTCATTGCGAATTGTTATGCGCAGGCAGCCACTTTGCAGGCTGTGGTTCCGGTAACAGATGTAGTGGAAACAGTCCGTCATTTGTTGCCCGAAGGAGGAAGTGAGACTGTATCACGCAATGACTACAAGCTGGTGCAGACTCCTCAAGTCTTCACTGTGGAGTTGTTGAAACGGGCCTATGCCCAGGACTACAAGCCCTTCTTTACCGACGATGCTTCGGTGGTGGAAGCATTGGGACAGCCGGTACATCTGGTATCCGGCAACCGGGAGAACATCAAACTCACTACACCCTTTGACTTGAAAGTAGCAGAATCTCTTATCGACGACTAATGTTTGACCTATCCACACGCGATGTGAAATATTTGCCAGGAGTAGGGCCGCAGCGGGCGGCCATGCTGAATAAGGAATTAAATATCTATTCCTTACGCGACCTGTTGTATTATTTCCCATACAAGTATGTGGACCGTAGTCGTCTGTATTACATCCATGAGATAGACGGCAACATGCCTTACATTCAGTTGCGCGGACGGATTCTGAGTTTTGAAGTGTTCGGAGAAGGCCGTCAGCGTCGGTTAGTAGGACATTTCTCCGATGGTACGGGAGTGGTGGATTTAGTGTGGTTTCAAGGATTGAAGTATATCACCGGAAAGTACAAAGCCAACGAAGAATACATCGTGTTCGGTAAGCCGACGGTTTTCAACGGACGTATCAACGTGGCGCATCCCGATATTGACCCGGCACAGGAACTGACCCTTTCTACCATGGGGCTTCAGCCTTATTACAACACTACGGAAAAGATGAAGCGTACCAGCCTGAATTCTCATGCGCTGGAAAAGCTGATGAAAAATCTTTTTCAGGCCTTGCAGAAGGAAAACTTTGAGGAAACGCTAAGTCCCTCTTTAATCGCGGCACATCAGCTGATGCCTTTGACCGATGCGTTGTATAATATTCATTTCCCGCAGAATCCGGAACTTCTTCGTAAGGCACAGTATCGCTTGAAATTTGAGGAACTGTTTTACGTACAGCTCAATATTCTCCGTTATACCAAAGAACGTCGTAACAAATTTCGTGGACTGGTATTCGAACGGGTGGGTGAAATTTTCAATACCTTTTATGCACATCACCTGCCTTTCCAGTTGACGGGGGCACAGAAACGTGTAATCAAGGAAATGCGTCGCGACATGGGCAGTGGACGACAGATGAACCGTCTGTTGCAAGGCGATGTGGGCAGTGGAAAAACATTAGTAGCTCTGATGACCATGCTGATAGCCTTGGATAACGGATTCCAGGCCTGCATGATGGCTCCGACGGAAATTCTTGCCACACAGCATTATGAAACTATCCGTCGCTTTCTGAATGGGATGCCCGTACGGGTGGAGCTGTTGACCGGCAACGTGAAAGGCAAACGCCGTGAAGCAATTCTCCGCGACTTATTAACAGGGGATGTGCATATCTTGATTGGTACGCATGCCGTGATTGAAGATACCGTCAACTTCTCTTCTTTGGGACTGGTGGTGATTGACGAACAACACCGTTTTGGAGTAGCCCAGCGGGCCAAGTTGTGGGTTAAGAATACCCGTCCTCCTCATGTACTGGTTATGACAGCCACTCCGATTCCCCGTACGCTGGCCATGACCTTGTATGGCGACCTGGATGTGTCAGTCATTGATGAATTGCCTCCCGGCCGAAAGCCTATCCAGACCATTCACCAATTTGATAACCGTCGGAAAAGCATGTACGAGTTCATGCGGAAACAGATTCAGGAAGGCCGTCAGGTATACATCGTGTATCCGTTGATACAGGAGAGCGAAAAGATGGACATCAAGAATCTGGAAGAGGGTTACATGCACGTCTGCGAGGAGTTTCCTGAGTACAAGGTCAGCAAGGTGCATGGCAAGATGAAACCTGCTGAGAAAGAAGAAGAAATGCAGCGTTTCTTGGCGAACGAAACCCAGATTATGGTGGCCACTACCGTGATAGAAGTCGGTGTGAATGTACCCAATGCCTCGGTGATGGCTATTGAGAATGCCGAACGATTCGGACTTTCCCAGCTCCACCAGTTGCGTGGGCGAGTAGGTCGGGGTGCCGACCAGTCCTATTGTATTTTAGTAACCGGATACAAGTTGACGGAAGAAACCCGCAAGCGCATTGAAATCATGGTGCAGACCAATGACGGTTTTGAAATTGCCGAAGCCGACCTGAAACTACGTGGTCCCGGTGATTTGGAAGGTACTCAGCAGAGTGGGGTAGCCTTCGATTTGAAAATTGCCGACATCGCCAAAGACGGCCAGTTGTTGCAGTATGTCCGTGAAATAGCTGAACGCCTGCTGGATGACGACCCTGAAGGCATGAAACCGGAAAATCAAATTGTCTGGCAGCAGTTGAAAGAGCTTCGTAAGAAAAATGTAAACTGGTCTGTAATCTCTTGATTGTTAATATTATATGATTTGTCTGGACGTGACCGGAAAACGCAAGTACGTTTGGAGGTAAACGCCTTTACGTTTGTATCTAAACGTACTTGTGTTTCAGGTAAAATGTACTTACGTTCTGTTTGAAATGTACTTGTGTTTTGGGAAGAATATAAAAGTTTTTCGTGTATCTGTTGAAAACGGGATAGTATGGTCGCAAAAAATTACATGTATTCCGTAAAAGATTCCATTTTTTCGTGTATGTTGAGACGGTACTTTTGAATTGAAGATATTATGTCTCATTTTTTTACTTTAACTAGGAAAAACAATGAATCGATTTACGGGAACAATTATATGTATGATGACGGGAATGCTGGCCATGGCACAGCAGGTGTATGAACTGGATATGCCTGTCAAGGAAAAGACAATTTATAGTGGGCATCTGAAGTTGGGAGGAAGTAATCCTTCCGGTGAGCGTATTGAGGTAAATAGCTATTATATGTCGGTAGGAGGAAAGCCGGTTATTCCAGTAATGGGAGAGTTCCATTATAGCCGTTATCCGGAATGTCAGTGGGAAGAAGAAATCCTGAAAATGAAGGCAGGAGGAGTAACGGTGATTCCTACGTATGTATTCTGGAGTATCCACGAAGAAAAGGAAGGCGTATTTAATTGGGAAGGGAACCGGAATCTTCGTAAGTTTCTGTCATTGTGTCAGAAACATAATATGTGGACGGTGGTACGAATAGGCCCTTTCTGTCATGGGGAAATACGAAACGGAGGACTTCCCGACTGGTTGTTTGCCAAGCCCTTGGAAATTCGTTCGAACGATGCGAACTACCTGAAGTACGTGAAACGCCTTTATGAAGAGATTGGCCGACAGTTGGAAGGATTGTATTATAAAGACGGTGGAACGATTATCGGCACGCAGATAGAAAATGAACACCAGCATTCGGCGGCTCCTTGGGGAATTACGTATCCGGGCGAACCGAAGGACATGACGTCGGCCACTTATGATGCCAATATTACGATGATAGGAGTGAGTGTACAGGACAAGAAAATCACGACGGCCGATCTGGGTGACCTGCACATGAAAACGCTGAAAAAGATGGCCGAAGAAGCCGGAATCCAGACACCTTTGTACACGGCTACCGGATGGGGCAATGCAGCTGTAATCGGAGAGGAAGCCATTCCTGTGACGGCTGCCTATACGTATCCTTTCTGGGCCAAACCGAGTATGTCTCCTTTTTGCATGTTCAAGAATATTCAGAAGAATCCCGATTATGCACCGGTGCGTTATGACACCGAGAAGTATCCTTCTTTCTGTGCAGAAATGGGAGTCGGCATTCAGATGATTTTTACCCGCCGCCCTATTGTCACGGCTAAGGCCGCAGAGGCGTTGATGGTGCGTACGCTGGGGAGCGGTGCCAATGGCATCGGGTATTATATGTATCATGGAGGTTCTACTCCGAAAATGGGCCCTACGGCCTTTTTCAGCGATGAACCGATGGGAATGCCCAAGATATCGTATGATTTTCAGGCTCCCTTGGGAGAATTTGGTTTGGAACATGGCTCTTATCGTGTGTTGCGCCTGTTGCATCTGTTCTTGAATGATTTCTCCAGCCAGCTGGCACCGATGGAAACGGTGCTTCCGAAGGGATATGAACGGATGACTCCGGATAACCGGGAAACGTTGCGATATGCAGCGCGGGTAAGAGGAAAATCGGGTTTCGTATTTATGGTAAATTTTCAAGACCACGATACAGCTCGGGTAGACCAGAAAGATTTGTGCTTGCGGCTGAAGTTTGCGAATGAAACACTTCGTATTCCTTCTCACGGTACGTTTACTCTGCCGAAAGATGAGAGCCTGATTCTGCCGTTTAATTTTCAGATGGAGGACGCCTTGTTGAAGTATGCCACCGCCCAGTTATTGCTGAAACTGGATGATAAGGGGATGGACCATTACTTTTTCTTTGTGCCGGAAGGTATTCGTCCGGAATTTGTGTTTGACAAGACTACGGTAGTTGGAAAACATTGTTATGTTCCGGAAGCAGGCTTAAAAAGTACGTTTATGGTGAAGACATCCGGTGGAAAACGGTTTAAAGTAACCACGCTGACCCGCGAACAGGCTTTGAATGCTTGTAAGGTCGACGGTAAGTTGTTGATTACTTCTTCCATGGTGTTGCCGGAAGCAGGAAGAGTACGGTTGCTGAATATGGGAGACCCTATGTTTCGCTATGTAGAATATCCTTCGGCAAAAGGCTTTAAGGTACAGATGAAAGAAGTTCCTTCCGTACAGCCCGAATATACCTTCCGCAAAGTAGGAAGCCGTCGGTTGGCAGTCCGTTTTTCCGGAAAGGAATATCCTCAGGTAAATGACTATTTCTTGCGGCTGGATTATACAGGCGACGTGGCCATGGCTTTCTTGAAGGGTGAGCTGGTGTTGGATCACTTTTATTATGGAGCCCCTTGGCAGATTAGTCTGAAACGTTTCCAGCAAGAACTGACTGATGAGGAACTGAGTTTTTACATTCGTCCGTTGCGGAAAAATGCACCTTTCCTGTCTGATTTGCCGGGAGAAGCTGTTCCTGATTTTTCCAAAGGTTCGGTAGTTCGGGTTGATTCAGTGCAGGTTGTTCCGCAATATGTGACTACTTTGTAATGGTAAGCTGGTAGGAGAAAATCTAGAAAATTGCTATTGCGCTTCATTAGGGGATGCTTCTTTTTTCTTTCTGTATTCCGTAGGAGTCATTTTATATTCTTCCTTGAAATAATGTGTAAAGATTTTTGGAGTATTAAATCCCACTTTGTAAGCTACTTCTGCGACTGTCATCTGGGTTTTCTCCAGTAGTTTCAGACTTTTCTTAAGCCGTATGATGCGTATGAATTCGCTTGGAGAACTTCCTGTTATAGACATGAGTTTATTGTATAAGTTACTTCTGCTCATACCAATAATGCTACTTAATTCTTCTACCGAGAATTGAGGATTTTCGATGTGTTCTTCTACAGTCTTGATGGTTTTTTGAATGAAAGATTCGTCCAATGAGCTTGAGGTGATGTCACTCACTGGTATATCTGCAATAGAAAACTTTCTATGGCATTCTTGTTTCCATTTAAGTATTTTATTGATGCGAAGTTTTAAAATATCCAGGTTGAAGGGTTTGGCAATATAATCGTCTGCTCCTTCAGTTAGTCCTTTCTTTATATGTTCAATATCATTCTTAGCTGTCAGCATGATAACTGGTATATGTGAAATTTTGATGTCACTTTTTATGGCATGGCATAGTTCAATCCCATCCATGTTAGGCATCATAATATCCGTAATGACCATATCAATATGCTCTTTCTTGAGAATAGATAATGCATGTAGTCCGTCAACTGCAGAAAAAATATGATATTCCTTTTTTAGAGAATCGGATAAAAATAAGCGTAAGTCTTGGTTGTCTTCTACAATGAGTAGGGTGTTTTGATCCAGATTTTCGTTTTTCTCCTCTGATTCTAAAGATACCATTTCTTCTTCGGTCGGTTGGATATGAAATTCTGTTTCTACAATTTGCTCCATGGGAGTAATAGGAATATAAAATATAAATTTAGCTCCTGTTGGCAGGTTGTCTTCTATATGTATGTCTCCATGATGTAAAGAGAGAAGCTCTTTTACAATATGCAGTCCTATGCCACTTCCATACGATGATTTTTCATCAGCTATTTGATAAAAAGCATCAAAGACCTTGCACTTCTCATTATCTTCTATCCCTTTTCCGTTGTCGGCTACACTAGTAAATACTTTTTCGTCTTCGATCCATATTTTAACTGTAATTTTACCAGGAGTACCTGCATATTTTATAGCATTAGATAAAAGGTTCATAAGAACCTTATGTATTTTGTCTTTATCAAATGCCATAGATAAAGTGTCAATCTCTTTTTCGAAGGTTAAAGTAATCTGATAAGTGGTTGCATATACGGAAAAATGTTTGATAATATCGTCTATAAACTCAATGTAGTCTCCTTTCTCTGGATGCAGTTTCATTTCTTGTATTTCAATTTTACGGAAATCCAATATTTGGTTCACTAAATTCAGAAGGGACAAAGCATTTTTATGAATAATATTCAAGTTTGATGTAATATCTTCGTTGTGATGAGTTTTGAGCACTTCTTCTAGTGGAGCTATAATTAAAGATAGTGGGGTACGGAAGTCATGGCTTAGATGAGTGAAAAAGTTTAGTTTCATTTCATCTATTTCATGTTGTTTTTTAGCTTCAAACTCCATTTCCTTATAGTGCATTCTTCGTTTGTGCTTTTGTTCCTTTCGATACCATACATAGGAGAATAGTGTGATAACCAAGAGTAAATATAAAATTTTGGCATAAATACTTAACCATATAGGAGGTTCAATATTGATGAGAAGTGTGGAGGGATTACTCCATAGTCCTCCAGAGTTGGTAGCTCGAACTTCTAGCTCATATATTCCTGGAGCCATATTGTTAAAAGCAATATAGTTGCTTTCGAGTGAAATCCATTGATTGTTCGTTCCACTCAATCGGTAGGAGAACCGAATATCATGAGTACGTACGTACTCCATGGTTGAGAAACTTAATTTAAAAGTATTTTGATTGTACTTGAGCGTTATTTTGTCTGTAAGTTCAATATTCTGGCTTAATATTTTGTGATGATTATATAAGGAATCTACATTAATAGTTGTGTCCAGAACTTTTAATTCTGTAAAGATGACTTTGGATATGTTTTTGTTGTATTTTATATTAGGATTAATATCGTAATATCCTCCATTTCCTCCTACTATGATATGACCGTTTTGTGACTTATATATGGAGTTATGTACGAAATCAGAGGTTTGTAACCCGTCGTTTTTGGCGTATGGGAGGCAATGAAATGTATAGCCATGTCCATGTTGATCTACTTGTATCTCTATTTTAGTAACTCCATCTGTAGTTACTACCCAAATATTTTGGTTGTTATCTTCGGTGATGCCTCGTACAAAATTTCCTTCCAGTCTGTGGCTCTTATTCAAATAGTAAATCGTATCAAGACGTGTGTCGAATATAGTAAGCCCTTCTCTTCCTCCCATCCACAAAAGATTTCGGCTGTCTATGTAGACGTTATTCTGTATTGTATCTTGGATGAATTGTGAGTTCTTATAGTTGTGGCGTATATTTTTTATTTCATGATTCTCTGTATTTATGACGTGAACACCATTACAGGTTGCCATATATATGGAGTTCTTTTTGTCAAAAAATACGTTCATGATATGCGGATCGACAAGACTGGAATTTTGTGGAGTAAATGTGTGAAAATATCCTGTTTTAGGATTAAATATATGCAGGCCACATTTTAAGTTCCCTAAATAGAGATTTCCTTTATTATCTTCAGTGATGCTCCATATACTGTTGTTGACGGGATTTCTTGGAAATTTATCAGAAAAAGGTTGTTGATGGAAACAATTATTCTGATAATAGCCGAATCCATCCAGATAGGTGCCAATCCATATTCTGTTTTGGGCATCTACGTGCATGCAAATAATCTTATTGCTAAATGAATTATTTTGCTCTTTCTTAAAAGTGGTAATATTCCCATTAGGATCTACTTTATAGATTCCATCTCCGTCTGTACCAATCCATAAATTATGCTCATGATCTTCCACTTGACATGAAGTATCGTAAGTGGAAGGGAGCATGGTTTTAGAGAAAGAGAAGAAGTGTGGGTTGTAGTAGGATATTCCGTTTCGCATTGTACCTACCCACATAGTGTTTTCATCATCATAGTAAAAGCACCATACTTTGTTGCTTCCTAATGAGTAAGGGGACAGGTTTTGTGAAATATGGGTATGTTGTTGTTTCTCTTTATCATAAATACTGATACCGTCATATTCTAATCCAATCCATATTTTATGGAAGTTATCTTCACAAATACTGATAACCTTATTTTTTAGAAGGAGGGTATTTTTTCCTATTGTACTTAACTTCCATGTGTTATTTGTATTTTGAGAGAACAGCCAAAGTCCTTCTGTGTTGGAACTATATACCCAAATGTCGAGGTTGTCGTCTACATAAAATTTATAGCTCAAGAATTTTTCTGCACCTAATGCTTCGTTTAGTGGAATAATGGCATTTGTATGCTTATGTAATAGATCTGTTATATGAAATTTATTCTCTCCGTCGATGTAAAATAGTTTATCTTTTTTTACACTGAAAAAAGTTATGTTCTCGGGCAAATCTTTTATGGTATGAGATTGTTGGGTACTGAAAGAATATACTTTCATTGTTTCTCCATTGTATGACCATAAATTATTGTGATCGTCAGTAATAATTGTTTGTGGATTTGCGCCGCTGTGCAATTGATATTTCTGAAGTAAGGGTTGTGCATTGACAAATAAGTCTTTTTCCCTATTGTATGTGAAGTAATAGCCAAAACGTTCTATCCAGATATTATTATCTTTATCAATTAAAATCTGACTGACAGAAGTTGATAAATCTGTTCCATCTTCAGTTTTTAAATATTGCTTTACATTGTATCCATCAAAACGGTTTATGGCACTGCTTGTCACACACCAAAGAAAGCCTTCGTTGTCTTTTAGCATATCTATTACTTCATTATCAGCTAAACCGTCAGAAGTAGTGAGATGTCGGAATTGATAATGCTCTTTCGCAATTGTTACATTAAATATAAAACAAAGTATGAACAATATCTGTGCTTTCATTTAATTGTATCTTTAATATAGAATTACTAGGTTTAAATAAAGGACTACTCATTTTAATTAATCATATAACAAAAATAGTAAAATATTCTTGTTATATTCTATTTGCAAAGATAATATTCATTTGAATTCCTGCTATATAGGCAGGGGTGTCTTATGTCTAAAAATAGGGTATGAAATGTTGATTCTACAATTGAAGGTATACTGTAATACATATCAGACCTTGGAGTAAATTGTTTGTATTTACATTTGCATGTGTAAAAAATCTTTGTTTTCTGTGTTCTTGGTAGTTTCTGTTTATCTATAGGTAAATGGTTTGCTTTTTGGGAACAATAAGTTTTATTAAATTCATAAATCTATGAAAACAGTAAGTAAAAAAGTTTTAATGTGTGGAGCTTTTTCCTTATCTATGTTGGGAGGAGTTCCGTATGTACAGGCAGATGCTCCAGATTGTTTGTTAGCGGTTCAGCAAGGAGCTAAAATTTCAGGTGTTATAACAGATTCCGAAGGTCCGATTATTGGAGCTTCCGTAGTTGAAAAAGGTACGAGTAACGGAACAATTACGGATTTAGATGGCCGTTTCTCTTTAGATGTAAAACCAGGTGCAATTCTTGTAGTCAGCTATGTGGGATATGCCTCACAAGAAGTAAAAGCAACGACTGGAACGATGAGAATTACCTTGAAGGAAGATAACCAGGTATTGGATGAAGTTGTAGTGACAGCTTTGGGTATTAAGAGAGAGAGAAAGGCTTTAGGATACGGAGTTGCAGAAGTTAAAGGAGAATCTCTTACTAAGGCGAAAGAAACGAATGTAATCAATTCTATGGCAGGACGTGTACCTGGTTTGGTAGTAAGCCAGACAGCCAGTGGCCCTTCTGGATCTACGCGTGTTATTTTACGTGGTAGTACAGAAATGACTGGTAATAATCAGCCATTATATGTGATTGATGGGGTACCTTTGGATAATACGAATTATGGAAGTGCTGGAACTTATGGCGGATATGATTTGGGTGATGGCATTTCGAGTATTAACCCAGATGATATTGAAAATATTTCTGTCTTGAAAGGTCCTGCTGCTTCAGCCTTGTATGGTAGCCGTGCGAGCCATGGAGTTATCCTTATTACCACAAAGAAAGCGGATGGGAAAGAAAAATTCAGTGTAGAATATAATGGAACTTTGACTATTGATACACAATTGTCTAAGTGGAATGATATTCAGCAAATATATGGTATGGGTAGCAATGGTACATATAGTATTGATGCAATATCAAATACCAATACGAGTTGGGGACCAAAAGCAGATGGAAATAACATGCTGACTTATTTTGATGGGGTATCACGTCCGTATTTGATTATTCCAGACAATACTTCAGGATTTTTCCGTACCGGTTTGACAGCTACTAATACAGCGGTAATCAGTGCTAGTCATGGTAAAACGGGGGTACGTTTTTCATATACAGATATGAGAAATAAGGATATTGTTCCTAAAACTCATATGAGCCGTAATAATTTCTCTTTGCGTGCAAATACTTCTTTATCAAAAGTTGATTTGGATTTTAGCGTGAACTATACACGTGAAGATGTGAAAAACCGTCCTGCTATGGGAGACAGTAAAGCTAATATCGGAAAGAACCTGATGACATTAGCCACAACTTATGATCAGGCATGGTTAAAGACTTATCAGGATGAAAATGGAGAATATAGCAACTGGAACGGAATGGACCCTTATAATGTAAATCCATATTGGGGCGTATATAAAAATCAGAATATTTCCCAAAAAGACCAGTTCCGTTTGAACGGTAAGGCTATTTGGAATATTAATCCCCACTTGAAGTTGCAAGGTACATTGGGTACTGAAATGAACTGGTTCACTTTTGAAGATTATCAGGCTCCGACTACTCCAGGATTCGAGGCTGGCCGTTTGCAGAATAGTACCTTCGAAAATCGTATGTATAACTTTGAGTTGTTGGCCTTGTATAACAATACATGGGGTGATTTTGATTTTAATGGAACTTTGGGAGGTAATATCTTTAAAGTGGATAATCTGACTACTATTACTACAGCGCAGGATATGCAGATTCGTGATGTAATCGCTTTACTTAGTTTTAATGAAATTAGTGTAGAGCAAAATACATATCGTAAACAGATTAATTCACTTTATGGAGCTGTAAACTTAGGTTGGAAGCACATGGTTTATTTTGATGCAACTTTACGTGCTGACCAGTCTTCTACCTTGCCTTTGAATAATAACTCTTATTTGTACCCTTCATTCTCAGGTAGCTTTATCTTCTCAGAGATAATCAATAAGAAGAACGCATTACCTTATGGAAAAATCCGTATGTCGTGGGCACAAGTTGGTAGCGATACCAATCCGTATCAGTTGGGACTGGTTTATACAAAGTCTAAATATACATATCCAGGTTATACAATAGGTTATATAAATAATAATACAGTGCCTAATAAGAATTTGAAACCCACTAGAACGAATTCTTTTGAAGTAGGTTTGGAAACAAAATTCCTGAATAACCGGATTGGTTTGGATTTCACCTATTATTCTCAGATTAGTAAGGATCAAATTATGGGTATGGCCAGTTCCTGGAGTTCAGGCTACAACTATCGTTTGATTAATGCGGGTGAAATAGAGAATAAGGGTATTGAAATAGCTTTGAATACTCGTTTGATTCAAACAAAAGACTTCTCTTGGGATTTGAACTTAAACTTCTCTAAAAACCAAAATAAGGTAAAAGAGCTGGTAGATGGAGTGGATATGTTTGAACTTGAAAAAGCGTCATGGCTTGATGTGCAGGTAGCGGCTAAGGTGGGTGAAAATTATGGATCTATCATTGGCCCGGACTTCCAGCGTAACGAGAATGGAGATATTCTTATTGATCCGTCGACAGGTCTGCCTATGTATGATAAGAGCTCACATATATTAGGTAATGCATCATGGGACTGGACAGGTGGTCTTGTTACAACTTTGGCTTATAAGAATTTATCATTGTCTGCTGTGTTTGATGTGAAAGTGGGTGCAGATCTCTATTCTATGTCTGCTCGTTCTGCTTATGAGTCCGGTAAGGCTTTGGAAACACTGCAGGGCCGTGAAGAGTGGTATCGTTCTGAAGAACAGCGTAAGGCAGCCGGATTCCCGAAAGGTTCTCCTGACTGGAAACCTACTGGTGGATTTATTGCTCCGGGAGTAATAGACAATGGCGATGGAACTTATCGTCCGAATGATATATACATTAATCCTGAAGATTATTGGATGAGTGTTTGTCGAAATGCCCCTTCAATGTTTATCTATGATAACTCGTATGTGAAATGCCGTGAGCTGACATTAACTTACCAGTTCCCGAAAAAGCTTCTGAAGAATGTAGTAGATAACTTGACCATTTCATTTGTAGCACGTAACCCGTTCATCGTGTATAAAAATATTCCTAACATAGACCCAGACTCTAACTATAATAATACTACAGGTATGGGATTGGAATATGGTTCTTTGCCTTCACGCAAAAGTTATGGATTCAATGTGAATATTAAATTCTAATCTGAGTAGACTCGTTACCTAAAATAAAATAGATATGAAATACAATAAATCAATTTTGGCAATGCTATTGACCGCATGTACTTTTTCATTTAGTGCTTGTAGTGATAGTTATATGGAAGATATGAATACAGACCCTTCTAAAGCAGATATAATTGACCCTAATGCCCAGCTTACTACTGCGGAATTACAGACGTATGGCAGATTGGATATGGTCGATATATTCAGAAACTATTTATATGCTTTTAACCAGCAGTTCATGGGATGCTGGAATACTACATTCCATGGTGGTCGCCATTTTATTGATAATAATATTATGGGATATGGCTGGACATTAGGTTATACAGGAGCTGTTTCAAATTTGGTAGATGCAGAATATCGAACAAAAGACGATCCGGAAAAAGTGAATATCAATGCGGCATTGAATATTTTTTATGTATATACAATGTCAGTTATGACAGACCTGTATGGAGATGTTCCTTACAGTGAGGCAGGAAAAGGTTATCTGGAAAGTATCTTTACTCCCCGTTATGACGAGCAGAAAGATATATATGATAGTTTCTTTAAGGTGTTAAGTAAGGCTGTTGATCAGTTTGACCCTGCTAAGGATGAGATAACAAGTGATGTGATTTACGATGGAGATATTCAGAAATGGAAGAAGTTTGCAAATTCTCTTCGCTTGCGTTTTGCAATGAGAATCTCCAATGTTGATCCGGAAAGGGCAAAACAAGAGTTTGAAAGCGCGTTGCAGGCAAACGGAGGAGTCTTTGAAAGCTCAAGTGATGATGCTTTGATTAAATATATGGAAATTTCATATAGCTTCGGATCAGAATCATATACAGATTATAGAGGAAATGCTTTGTCAAAAGTCCTTTATGGAAATGACCCTGCCAATAATCCGACTTATCTGTGTTCCACTTTCTTTAATCAGTTGTATAATACCGGTGACCCACGTACATTTAGAATAGCCCGTTGCTATTATGATGGTCTTATGAGTACTTCAAGTCCTGACAATCGTATTGACTTGACTGAAGAAATGATAGAAAAAGGTATTGCATTTCAGCCTTGTGTGCCCGGAGCATTCTCATGGGAACCATGGCCTACGGGATATGATAGTGATATTTTGAAGGAAATGGCTGAAACCAATCCGAATATTGTGTATTCAGTAGCACGTGAAGTAGAACCGAAGCTGGCAACAACTTTCTTGATGAGTGATAATCCTGGAGTGGTAATGACATATTCAGAGGTTATGTTTTTAATGGCTGAAGCTGCATTGAAAGGATGGAATGTAGGGTCAGCATCAGTAGAAGAGTATTATAAGAAAGGTGTAAGAGAAGCAATGAATTTCCTTTCAAATAATTATGATTGTGAGGAGATTACTGATGAAGAGTTTGAAACTTATTATAATGCTAATCCTATAGGTTATACAGACGAACAGAAAAAAAGTTCTATCAATACCCAAGCATGGATTTTACATTTTCTGAATCCGGCAGAGTGCTGGGCTAATGTACGGCGTTCTGGTTATCCAGTTTTAAAATCGCCTGTTGAGTATGGTTTTGAACAGTACCTGACGGATGGTAAGGAAATTCCAGTACGTTTCTGTTATCCTACTCTTGAGTCTTCGTATAATAAAGATAACTATGAAGAAGCTTTACAAAGAATGGGAGGTAAGGATAGCTGGTATACTCATGTATGGTGGGATTCTGTAGATTAATTGTAGATTAAATAAAGAGAAGAATATGAAAAAAATATATTTGATGCTTATGGCTTTTGTTGCTGTAAGTTTATTGGGAGTTTCATGTAAAGAGGATGAGCCTTTTTCAACTATTACAGAAGATGATTATCCTAAGATATTGGATCCTGTATTTCCTGATTGGGTAGATGGAGAACCAGCTGTGGTCTCACAGATAACTCATGATGCCAATTTTACAATGAAATTGACAGTTACTCCTTCTGATTATACAGAAGTAACTTGGTTAATAGACGGAGTGGAGGTTCAAAAAGGAAATGAAATAGATATTCCACTGGAAGCAGGAACTTACTCTTTAAAGGTTGTGGCAACGACTACAAAAGGACAATCCACTTCCAGGGAAGGAAAGATTGTGGTCAGTCCTCTTCAGGGCGAACCATGGTCGGAGGCTGTTGGCTTTGAACGAATTGTATCTAATGGGGCTCGTGCTCGTCTTTATGGAAATAATTTGTCTTTGGTCACAGGTGTAGTGATAGGCGAACAGACGGTTCCTATTGTATCGATGGGAAGTTCAGATTTGGGTAACTATGTAGAATATGAGGTTCCTTCAAACTTGGAGGTGGGAGAATATCGTATCAGCCTTGTAGATGTAGAAGGAAATAGCTATGGTGGAAATCTTGTAACGGTAGTTAATGTTCCGGTCATCACTGGCGGATTTGCACATGCAACCTCACATAGTGAATGGGTTATGACTGGTATCGGATTGGATAAGATTGCCTCTCTTAGTATTAATGGAACCACAGTGACTGAGTTTATCAGACAAAGTTATGACGAAATAGTACTTACCTGTCCAGAATTAGAGGATGGTATGTATGTATTGAAAGGAGAGAGTGATAATGGAGCAGAAGTCTTGTTCTATTCTTCACAAAAAATGGAGTCTGAAATCTCGTTCGCTGTTTCTTCAGAAACATTGCTCTGGGAAGGACATCATTATGTATCCTGGGATTTGCCAGACGGTGATCCTCATAAGACTTTTAACCTTATTCCTTTGGAAACTTTTGAATCGATTTATCCGGGTACAACAATGTATGTAAGTTATTCGATTAAGGCTGACGATGAATATCATCAGATTCGACTGACACATGCAGCTTGGGAACCCTATTTTACCGACCCGATAGATGTACAAGAAGACGGAGTTTACGAGTTTGTTTTAACTCAGGAAATTTTGAATACAATCGAGGAAAAGGGAGGATTTATTTGTGTAGGTCACGGATATTATGTGGATCGGATAACTATTAAATAATATCTTATGTCACAATCTTGTCCTTGTATTTTTACTTGGACAAGATTGTGTTTCTTAAAGGTTTCTATGTTAACCCTAATTAAAATTATGTATGAAGCATATATTATTATATGGAAGTTTGATGATATTGGTGCTTAGCTCATTACTATCCTCATGTTCAAGCGAAGAGAAATCTGTAATCATGCCGGTGCTTTTGCAAAGTAATCCTGAAAATGAAGCTCAAGAGGTTGATTTTGCACTTTCTGAGATTGTGCTGACGTTTAATAAGAAAGTCTGTATGTCTGCTTCGGACTTGGAAAAGTTACAGTTAAGCCCAAGTGCTCAAATAGAGAATATCTCATTTTCTGATGAGATTGTCACAGTGCAGATTTCAGGATTAACTCCAGAAACGCAGTATACTTTGACTATACCTGGTGGATTATTGATTGATGATGACAATAATTCTGTAGGTGAGATTAAAATACTTTTTAAGACCAAAGCTTTACCGGTTGACAAAGCGCCGGATAATGTTGGTATGGAAAACGATGCTTATGCGTTGTTTAAGAAAATAAAGGTTGGATGGAATTTGGGTAACTCCTTGGAGAGTTATGAAGATGGATTGGCCAATCACATGGATTCAGAGACTTCATGGGGGAATCCAATTGTGACAAAGGAGATGATTGATGCAGTGAAAAATGCAGGATTTAATGCTGTACGAATACCGGTCAGATGGTATCCTCATGTCGTGGATCAGAATACGATGGCTGAAATACGTCTTGATTGGTTGGCTCGTGTAAAGGAGGTGGTAGACTATTGTATAGATAATGACATGTATGTCATTTTAAATACGCATCATGAAGACTGGCTGGAAAGCCACCCTCTGAAATCAGAAGCGGAAACGGTATTGATGAAAGAAAAGAATCTATGGCATGCAATCGCATCTTATTTCAGGGATTACGATGAGCGTTTGATTTTTTCTGGCACTAATGAAGTCGAAATAAATTGGCAGGCACCTACTGCTGCTAATTTAGAAGTGCAGAATCGTTTTAATCAGTGCTTTGTAGATGCTGTACGTGCTACTGGAGGTAAGAATTATTATCGAAATTTGATTATTCAAACTTATGCCACCAATCCTGATTATGCATTTGATGGACTTCTTTTCCCGACTGATGTAGTGGATAAGCGAATGGCAATTGAGTTTCATTATTATCGCCCGGCAGGTTTCTCTTACATGGATTTTGCAGATTATACAGAGACTGTATATTATTGGGGGCAGGACTATATTCAGTATAATACAGTTGTATCAGGAGAACAGGAAGACTATGTAGATGAACTGTTTGGAAAGATTAAACAGCTTTGGGTGGATAAAGGCTATCCGGTTGTTATGGGTGAATATGGGGTGGTTACACCTCCTAAAGATAAGTCGGATGGGAATGTAAATGACTTAGCAGATACTAAAAGATATTATATGAGTTATATCACTTCTGCTGCCAAAAAGAATGGTATCGTTCCAATTGTTTGGGACAATGGTACTTTCTATAATCCTTTATATGATGGCCCATTTGTAGAAGGAAAAGAATATTTTGGCTTGTTTAATAGATGGTATCAGATGGAAGTAAACATCTACTCTAGACCCATTTTGGAAGGCATTATGGAAGGGGCTAATACTGAATATCCATTTTAAAGATTGATTGTATGAGAAAACTTATAACTTTTATTTTAATAATTGTTTTGTCTGTGGGAGGATATGCTTCTCCTAAAAAGTCGTTTGAGATAAAGAGAGGGGTAAACCTGAGCCATTGGTTGTCTCAACGGGGAGAAAATACTCCTTCCATACAAGACGGAATGAGTGCAACTGATTTTTCCCGAATAGCTCGGGCTGGTTTTGACCATGTACGATTGCCCATTGATGAAGAAGTGTTGTGGCAGGAAAATGGTCAGAAAAATAAAGAAGCTTTTTCTTATCTTCATAAAGGTATTGAGTGGGCTTTAAAAAATGATTTAAGAGTCATTGTGGATTTGCATATTGTACGATCACATTATTTTAATGCAGGGAATGAAGGAAAGAAAAATAGTTTGTGGGAAAAGCCGGAAGCGCAAACTCATTTTCTTGCACTCTGGCAGGATTTAGTACAAGAATTAAAGGGCTATTCAACTTCAGATGTGGCTTATGAGATAATGAATGAGCCGACTGCTCCAAATCATGAGGACTGGAATAAACTGGTTGAGAAAGCCTATCAGATAATTAGAAAGGTTGAAAAGGAAAGAGTTATTGTCATCGGTTCCAATATGTGGCAAGGGGTAGATACTTTTCAATATTTGAAGGTTCCCCAAGGAGATGAGTTCATTTTGTTGAGCTGTCATTTCTATGAACCTTTCCTGTTGAGTCACTATCAGGCAGGTTGGACTGAATTTGGTAAGTATCAGGGCAATGTACATTATCCTGGTTATTTGGTGTCGAAAGATGAATTTGATTCTTTATCAGCAGATGATAAAAAATTGGTTGCACGTTGGCGTACAACTCCTTGGAACCGGGAAACACTGTCTGCATTTTTAAGTAAGGCTAAAAGGGTAGCAGATGAAAAGGGGCTGAATTTATATTGTGGAGAATTTGGAATTTATGAAAAAGCTCCGATAGAATCAGCATTGAAATGGTATGCAGACGTAATTAGTGTATTTGATAGTCTTAATATAGCTTGGGCTAAATGGGATTATAAAGGAGGATTTGGAATATATACATCTCAAAATCAGCAGAAAAAAGATTTGCTTAAAGTGCTGATGTCTGGTAGTGGGAAGAAGGTGGTCGTAGGAGAGACACCTGTTTATCTGGATACTCGAAAACCTTTGGAGCTTCGTGTGAAAGATGCATTGAACAGAATGACTGTAGAAGAGAAGACGCGTTTAAGTTATGCGGATGGCCGTTTCAGTACACCTGGATGTGCTCGTTTGGGTATTCCTGGGTTGATGTATTCCGATGGCCCTCATGGAGTACGTGCAGAAATTTGCTGGAATAGCTGGGATTATGCTGGATGGACTAATGACAGTTGCACTGCTTTTCCAGCCTTGACTTGTTTGGCTTCTACTTGGAATCCCTCTTTGTCGAAGGCGTATGGAACAGCTATCGGGGAAGAGGCACGTTATCGTCATAAAAATGTATTGTTAGGACCTGGAGTGAATATTTACCGTACTCCGTTGAATGGACGTAACTTTGAATATATGGGTGAAGATCCTTTTTTGGCTGCACGTATGTGTGTTCCTTATATTCAGGGAGTACAGGAAAATGGGGTTGCAGCTTGTGTAAAGCATTATGCACTTAACAATCAGGAACATTGGCGTAATCATATTGATGTGCAGGTGAGTGATCGTGCATTGTATGAGATTTATCTTCCTGCATTCAAAGCTGCGATAGAAGAAGGAAAATCATGGACTATTATGGGAGCTTATAATAAAGTTCGTGGAACACATGCCGCTCATAATAAATTACTGAATAATGATATACTGAAGGGTGAATGGGGTTTTGACGGATGTGTGGTTACAGACTGGGGAGCTGCGCATGATACGTATGAAGCTGCTATGTATGGATTAGATCTTGAGCTTGGTACTTTTACAAATGGTTTGACCTCTAATTCAAGCTTGGGGTATGATAGTTATTATTTAGGAAATGCGTACTTGCAGATGGTGAAAGAGGGTAAAGTTCCGATGGAAGTAGTAAATGACAAAGCAGCTCGCGTGTTGAGATTAATATTCAGAACGGCCATGAATGATAATGGAAAGTTAGGTGCTATGTCTAATGATTCTCATTATGAAACAGCCTATCAGATAGCAACAGAAGGGATTGTTTTGTTGAAAAATGAGGCTACATTTAAGGGAGAGTCTCTTTTACCTTTAAGTCAAGGAAAGTACAAGCGTGTCTTAGTGGTAGGAGATAATGCTATTCGGAATTTGATGCAGGGAGGAGGTTCCTCTGAATTAAAGCCTAAGATGGTGATTACTCCTCTTGAAGCATTGACAGAGAAATTGGGAAAAGAATGTGTGAAATTTACTCAGGGGTATGTAGCTGGACGACCTATGTTTGATCGGGCCGATACATTTTCTCAGTCAGTGATTGATTCTCTTTATACGGCAGCTGTTAATGAAGCCCAGAAAGCGGATCTGGTTATTTTTATGGGTGGACTTAATAAGAATTTTCAGCAGGATTGCGAAGGAGATGATCGGAAAACATTCCAATTGCCATTTGAACAGGATCGGCTTATCAAAGGCCTTTTGAAGGCTAATAAGAAAGTGGTAGTGGTGTTGACAAGTGGAAATGCTGTGGATATGCCTTGGCTGAAGGAGGTCCCTTCAGTTATACAATCATGGTATCTGGGCTCTATTGGTGGAAAGGCACTTGCCGATGTGATTACAGGTGAGGTCACTCCGAGTGGTAAATTGCCTTTCTCTTATCCGGCTAAATTAGAAGACTGCCCAGCTCACTATTATGGAGAAATCAGTTATCCTGGAGACGGTATCCGACAGGAATACAAAGAAGATATCTTGGTGGGTTATCGCTGGTATGATACAAAAAAAATCAAACCTCTTTTCCCATTTGGGTATGGATTGAGTTATACACAATTTGAATACGGAAAGCCGGTTGTTTCTTCTTCTCAGATGCAATCCGGAGATGTATTGGAAATCAAATGTACTGTAAGAAATGTAGGAAAAGTAGCAGGAAAAGAAGTTGTACAATTGTATATCGGAGATGAAAAATGCAGTGTATTGCGTCCGTTGAAAGAATTGAAAGATTTTTATAAAGTAACACTCCAACCAGGTGAAGAAAAAGAGGTACTGTTTACGATAGATGAGGAAGACTTGAAATTTTTTGATGATACGCAGCATAAATGGGTGGCAGAATCAGGCAAATTCAAGATTTATATAGGCAGTTCATCAAAAGATATAAAGGGAGTTGTAGAGTTTGACTATAAGAATTAATACTGATATTAATAATTAAAAAAGAAATACCATGAATTTGATAAAGAACGTAGTTTTGGCCTCAGTGCTTGGATCTGGCATGTGTATGGCACAAAACGTGCAGAGCGTGACACCGGCTATCCCAGTAGATAAGAATATAGAGGCAAATATTCAGAAATGGCTGAATAAAATGACGCTGGAGGAAAAAATCGGACAGATGTGCGAAATTACTATTGATGTAGTAACTGATTTTGAGGCGAGTAAGAAGCATGGCTTTACAATGAGCGAAGCTATGCTCGATACGGTCATCGGGAAATATAAAGTAGGATCACTCTTGAATGTTCCGTTGAGTGTGGCACAGAAGAAAGAAGTTTGGGCCAAAGCAATCAAACGGATACAGGAAATTTCCATGAAAGAAATAGGTATTCCTTGTATTTATGGTGTAGACCAGATTCATGGAACGACTTATACTCTTGATGGTACCATGTTCCCACAGGGCATTAATATGGGAGCTTCTTTCAATCGCGAACTGACGAAGAAGGGGGCTGAAATATCAGCTTACGAAACAAAGGCCAGTTGTATTCCTTGGACATACGCTCCAGTGGTTGATTTAGGAAGAGATCCGCGTTGGCCTCGAATGTGGGAAAATTATGGAGAAGACTGCTACGTGAATGCAGAAATGGGAAAGGCTGCTGTAGAAGGATTTCAGGGAGAGGATCCCAATCATATTGGTGAATACAATGTGGCTGCCTGTATGAAGCATTATATGGGATATGGAGTCCCAGTATCAGGAAAGGATCGTACACCGTCTTCTATTTCTCGTAGCGATATGCGTGAGAAACATTTTGCTCCTTTCCTGGAGGCGATTCGTCATGGAGCCTTGAGTGTCATGGTGAATTCTGGAGTCGATAACGGAATACCTTTCCATGCCAATCATGAGTTGTTGACAGAGTGGTTGAAAGAAGGATTGAACTGGGATGGCATGATAGTGACCGACTGGGCAGATATTAATAACCTTTGTACCCGTGACCATATTGCAGCTACTAAAAAAGAAGCAATAAAGATAGCTATTAATGCGGGTATTGATATGTCAATGGTTCCGTATGAAGTCAGTTTCTGTACTTATTTGAAAGAGCTGGTAGAAGAAGGAGAAGTACCGATGAGCCGTATTGATGATGCTGTAGCCCGTGTGTTACGTTTAAAATATCGTCTGGGGTTGTTTGAAAATCCATATTGGGATATTAAAAAATATGATAAGTTTGGATCGGAAGAATTTGCAAAAGTTGCTCTCCAGGCTGCTGAAGAATCAGAGGTATTGTTGAAGAATGAACAGAATGTATTACCGGTAGCCAAAGGTAAAAAAATTCTTCTGACAGGTCCTAATGCAAACTCTATGCGTTGTTTGAACGGAGGCTGGTCTTATAGTTGGCAGGGAAATAAGGCAGATGAATATGCCGGAGCCTATAATACGATTTATGAAGCGTTCTGCCATAAATATGGAAAAGAAAATGTGGTTTATGAGCCGGGGGTAACTTATGCAGCATCAGACCCTAATGCCATAACGAATCAAAATGATAACTGGTGGCAGGAAAATGAGCCGGAAATAGAAAAAGTTGTGGCTGCTGCAGCAAAGGTTGATGTTATTGTAGCTTGTATTGGTGAAAACTCTTACTGTGAAACCCCGGGAAATTTGACAGACCTGACACTTTCAGAAAATCAGCGCAACCTGGTAAAAGCATTAGCAAAAACGGGAAAACCTGTTATTTTAGTGTTAAATCAGGGACGTCCGCGTATCATTAATGATATTGAACCTTTAGCTCAGGGAGTGATTAATATTATGCTTCCTAGTAACTATGGAGCAGATGCGTTGGCAAATCTGATGTCTGGTGATGCGAATTTTAGTGCCAAAATGCCTTTCACTTATCCGAAGTATATTAATGCAATTGCCACGTATGATTACAAACCTTGTGAAAACTTGGGACAGATGGCAGGAAACTATAATTACGATTCTGTAATGGATGTACAATGGCCGTTTGGTTTTGGACTTAGTTATACAACTTATGTATACAATAACCTGAAAGTTGATAAAACTTCTTTTACTGCTGAAGATGAACTGACAATCTCTGTAGATGTAACGAATACCGGAAAGGTTGCAGGGAAAGAAGCGGTTTTGTTGTTCTCAAAAGATTTGGTGGCAAGTAGTACTCCTGATAATATTCGTTTGCGTAATTTTGAGAAGGTATACTTAAAACCGGGTGAAACAAAGACAGTTACAATGAAGATAAAAGGCAGTGATCTCGCTTTCGTTGGCTATGATGGCAAATGGCGTCTTGAAAAGGGAGATTTTAAAATAAAATGTGGTAACTTGTGGGCAGATATAAAATGTTCTGAAACAAAACTATGGGAAACTGCTAATAAGTAACTTTATGAGGTATGGTATTTTATTATTGGGTTTAGCTTTTTTAGGCTGTGCTCGTCCCGATTTCCGTGACTCTTCCTTACCTTCCGAACAGAGGGCAGAGCTGTTGTTACAGGAACTGACGCTGGAAGAAAAGATTTCCTTAATGATGGATGTATCAAAGCCGGTGGAACGGTTAGGTATAAAGCCATATAACTGGTGGAATGAAGCATTGCACGGAGTGGCACGTGCTGGATTGGCTACGGTATTTCCGCAGTCAATCGGTATGGCAGCCTCTTTTAATGACTCGTTGGTATATGAGGTATTTACGGCAGTGTCGGATGAGGCTCGAGCTAAAAATGTATATTATGCGTCGAAGGGAAGTTATGAAAGGTACCAAGGGCTTACGATGTGGACTCCAAATGTGAATATTTATAGAGATCCTCGTTGGGGCCGCGGAATAGAAACATACGGAGAAGACCCGTATCTGACTACTTGTATGGGGGTAAATGTAGTAAAAGGGCTGCAAGGTGTCAATGACGGAAAATACGATAAGTTGCATGCCTGCGCCAAACATTTTGCCGTGCATTCCGGACCGGAGTGGAACCGCCATTCTTTTGATGTAGAAGATTTGCCGCTTCGTGATTTATATGAAACTTATTTGCCTGCTTTCAAAGCCTTGGTACAGGATGCAGATGTGAAAGAAGTGATGTGCGCCTATAATCGGTTTGAAGGAGAACCGTGTTGTGGAAACAAACGTCTGCTGACTCAGATTCTGAGAGAAGAGTGGGGATTTGATGGTATCATATTAAGTGACTGCTGGGCAATCAATGATTTTTTTGAGGAAAAAGGACATCGAACTCATAAAGACGCTCCTTCTGCAGCTTCTGCGGCTGTGTTGAGTGGTACAGACCTGGAATGTGGTTCAACTTATGAATCGTTGATAGAAGCTGCAAAGAAGGGGATGATAGATGAAAAAGCAATAGACCGTTCCGTGAAGAAATTGCTGAAGGCCCGTTTTGATTTGGGAGAAATGGACGATCCCTCCAAAGTGTCCTGGACAAAGATTCCTTTCTCTGTAGTGGCTTCTGCCACACATGATTCGTTGGCATTGAAAATGGCTCGTGAATCGATGACATTGTTGCTCAACAAACAAAATGTGCTTCCATTGAAACGTGGCAATTTGACGGTTGCTGTAATGGGACCCAATGCCAAAGATTCTGTCATGATGTGGGGAAACTATAATGGAGTACCGGCCCACACGGTGACCGTATTGGATGGTATTCGTGCAGCTCTTGGAAAAGGAGATAAACTGATTTATGAACAGGGGTGTCCTTGTGTAGGTGATGATTTGCTGGAGAGTGTGTTCAGTGAGTGCAAGTCGGAAGGCAGACCTGGATTCAGTGCCCGTTACTGGAACAATGTGAACCACGAAGGAAAAGTGGATGTAGAAACACGGGTGATGACTCCGTTCAACTTCTGTACTTCAGGGGCTACGGTGTTTGCACCGGGTGTGAATCTGACGGATTTCTCTGCAACCTACAATGCGACTTATGTACCAAAGGCTTCCGGTGAGGTTATCTTCGATGTGTACAGCTTTGGCAAAGGACGGTTGCTGGTGAATCAGAAAGAAGCCATGTCATTTTATAATAGTCATGGCGGAAACAAGCAATCGTATGCTTTACAAGTGGAAGCAGGGAAGAAGTATGACATTGAATTGCAGTTTGAATATCTGCAGAGTGATGCGCAGCTGAATTTCGATATGGGCTTTAAGAAGAAAGTGGATATTGCCCAATCTGTCAATGCGGTCCGGAATGCCGATGTCGTTGTTTTCGTGGGAGGTATCTCCCCGAGCCTGGAAGGTGAGGAAATGGGAGTTGATTTGCCTGGCTTTAAGAAGGGAGACCGTACCAGCATTGAGCTGCCGGAAGTACAGCGGAATTTGCTTGCTGCCTTGCATCGTGCAGGGAAAAAGGTAATTTTAGTGAACTGCTCCGGTTCACCTGTCGGACTGGTTCCTGAAACTGAGACTTGTGAGGCTATCTTGCAGGCCTGGTATCCAGGACAGCAGGGTGGTCGGGCGGTAGCCGATGTTTTGTTTGGTGATTACAATCCGGCCGGAAGATTGCCGGTTACTTTTTACCGAAGCATCGAGCAGTTACCCGATTTTGAAGATTATAATATGACAGGACGAACTTATCGTTTCATGAAAGAACGCCCGCTGTTCCCGTTCGGATATGGCTTGAGCTATACGACGTTTACATACGGGGCAGCCACTTTCAGCAAGCAGACGGTAGGCAGTGAGGATAATCTCTCTCTGGTGGTTCCGGTTTCGAATACGGGCAGCCGGGATGGAGAAGAAGTGGTGCAAGTCTACCTGAGTAAGGTGGGAGATGAGGCTGGTCCGGTCAAGACTCTGCGTGCATTCAAGCGTGTATCCGTTCCCGCCGGAAAGACAGTCAATGTACACATTACCTTGTCAAAGAAAGATTTGGAATGGTGGAATGAAGGCACACACAGCATCCAGTTCTGTCCGGGAGAATATCAGGTATGGATTGGAGGTAGTTCGGATGAGAAAGCGTTAAGCAAGTATGCAATACAGCTGAAGTGATGTGAATTTCCCTATATAACAGGCAGGGCGGTACCTGAGAAATAAAGGTATCGCCCTGCTTGTTTTTATAATACTATACTCTCTTATAGAATCAGTTCATAATCTACGATTCCTAACCACTTCCCGAATTTACGGCCTACTTCCCGAAAATAAGATACCTTTTCAAACCCTAACTTTTCGTGCAGGGCGTAGCTGGCTTCGTTACCTTCGGTGATGCAGGCTATCAGGGCATGCAGTCCGTAGCGGCGGCATTCTTCTATTAAATGCAGCATCAGTTCTTTTCCGATACCTTTCCCGGTATGCGAAGGAGCCAGGTAGATGGTGGTCTCTGCACTCTGGTTGTAAGCAGCCTTTTCTTTCCATCCGTGCACGTAGCAGTAGCCGGCAATCTGCCCTTCCGTCTCATATACAAAGTACGGATACTTCTCACTGATGTGCTGGATACGTGTCCACATTTCCTCTTCGCTCACCGGTTCCAGTTCAAAGGTGATGGTAGTGTGGGCGATGTAATGATTATAGATGGCAGTGATGGCCGGTGTATCTTCTTTGCGTACCTTTCGAATCATATTAAAGTATTAAGCCGAGGGTGAGTAATAATCCAAAAATAAGCATGTTGCGGGAGGTTTCTCCCAAGATTCCGTTCAGGGCTTTTCCGCGGTAGATACGGGCCATGTGCTGGGTGGTCAGGATGTGTGGAATCAGGTACAGCTGGGGTAGCAGTACGGCATAGATTTTCCCGATTTCCAAAAAGTAGAAGCAGCACCAGCAGGCCGCCAGCCCTAACAGAAAGTAAAGAATCAGTCCGGCTTTGGCACCCAGGCGTACTACAATGGTTTTCTTGCCGCTGATAGCATCCTGTTCACGGTCGCGGAAGTTATTAATCATCAGCAGGGTATCGATGATGAGGCCGCAGGCCAGTGAAGTCATGGTGACAGACATGTTCCAGTCGTGTGCCATGACATAGTAGGTACATCCCACGGGTACGAAACCGAAGAAAACAAGTACCAGCAAGTCACCCCATCCGTGATAAGCCAGCGGATACGGTCCGGCGGTATAGAGGAAGGCAAAAATCATGCAGGCAATACCAACCGGAATCATTTCCAGTCCTCCGTAGTAAAGCAGGCAAAGTCCGGTGATTCCTGCTAACAGGGTGGTACAGGCAATTCCGGCTTTCATGGCCTTGGCGCTGATCCATCCTTGTGCACAGGCACGTTCCGGGCCCAGCCGGTCTTCGCGGTCGCTGCCTTTCAGAAAATCAAACAAGTCGTTGATGAAATTGGCGTCAATTTGCATCAGAAACGCAAACAGAAAGCAAAGCAAGGCAGGCGTTAATTGAAAGTGACCGTAAATAAAGGCCAGCGCACAGCCCAGCATGACGGGTATGGCAGCACCGGTCAATGTCTTGGGGCGGGCAGCCAACAACCAGGCTTTTATGGAATTGGTTTTGACGTTTGTCATTGTGGATTGATTTTTAGTTTTTCGTCCGGCAAAGTTAGGTATTTTTTTACGACCTTTGTCACGACCGGATAGTTATATGTATTTTAAAATGATGAAACGATTGAACTTGCTGGCAGGTTGCCTGGTGGTGCTATGTGTCCTGCTTTCTTCTTGTGCTACGGCTTCTTTTTCCAAATATAAAGGCGTGGGGCGTGTAAAGCGCTATGATTTCTACAGTGCCCAGTTGCCCGATTCTTTCGATGGTTTCCGTGTGGCTTTTGCTTCCGATTTTCATTACGAGAGTCGGTTTACCGCCCGTCGTTTGCCAGGCATGTGCCAGGCACTTCGTTCGCTGGATGCGGATGTGTTGCTACTGGGAGGTGACTATCGGGGGCGTAACGGAGGAGATGTGACGCAACTCTTTCAGGCGCTGAAGACGGTGGAGACACCCTGCGGAACGTATGCCGTGATGGGAAACCACGAGCGTGGGCAGGCTGACTCGCTGGCACGGAAGGCCATGCAGGAAACTGGGGTACACTTACTGGAGCACAAGGTGGATACCTTGTGGAGGGGAAAGGAGTACATTTTGCTGTGTGGCATTCGTAACCCGTTTGACCTGAAACAGAACGGGGTGTCACCTACCTTGGCATTGCAGGAAGAAGATTTCGTGCTGATGTTGGTGCATACACCCGATTATGTGGAGGATGTGAATGTGGCGCACACCGATTTGGCACTGGCCGGACATACGCACGGGGGACAAGTCAGTTTGTTCCGCCGATGGACGCCGGCACATTTTTCCAAATACGGCAACCGTTTCCTGACGGGGTTGAAGTATAACAGTGCGGGTATTCCGGTTATTGTTACCAATGGACTGGGCACTTCCCGCAAGGATGTGCGCTTGTTTACACCGAGCGAGGTGGTGCTGGTGGTACTGCACAAAAAGAAATGATTACCGGTACAATCCTTTTTCCTGAATAATTCTGAATACTTCCGGATGCAGGAAATAGCGCAGGTCTTTTCCTTCCCGGATACCTTTGCGGATAAAGGTCGAACTGATCTCGATAAGGGGAGTTTGTACGACTCTGACATGAGGAGGCAGACTGGCTGTATCCTCCAAGGGATAACCCTGGCGAGGATAGACCAGAATGTGGTGGCGGCGGATGATTTCTTCGGGCGACCGCCAGCGGTCGAAAGCCTGCCAGTTGTCGGCACCGATAATCAGGTGAAACTCCCGGTCAGGATAACACTCGGCCAGTTTATCAAGGGTATGGATAGTGTATGAGGGACGTGGAAGTTGGAACTCAAAGTCGGATGCGCGGAAACGGGGGTATCCTGCCACGGCAGCTTCTACCATTTTCAGCCGCAGATGGTCGTCGAGCAAAGTCTCGTTCTGTTTAAACGGGTTCTGAGGGGTGACTAAAAACCATACCTCCTCCAGTCCCCCATATTCACACAGGTAGTTGGCAAGTGCCAGATGGCCTGTATGGATAGGGTTGAAGGAACCTCCGAAAAGTCCGGTTTTTATTTGAGGCTTTTCTTCCATTGTCTGTAGTTGATTATCTGCCAGGCAGCTACCAGCAGCATGGCTACGGCAATGATGTATTCTTCTTTTGCTACGGCCACCACCCCTACGGCAATGGCTGCCAGCCCGATGACGATACAAAGTATGGTCATCATGAACATGATTTTCTTTGGGTCTTTAGGCATATCAGCAAATTTATTGTTGAATAAAATCGCGAATGGTCTTCAAGGCTTCTGCTTGAGCCTTTTCCAAATTGTCGTTGACAATCACTACATCGAATTTTTCGGCATAGCTCAGCTCGAAGGTCGCTTTTGCCAGACGGCTTTCGATAACTTCGGGCGCGTCGGTACCACGGCCGGTCAGTCGCTTGCGGAGCTCTTCGAGTGAAGGCGGCTGGATAAATACAGACAGTGCGCGGTCGCCGTAGAATTTCTTGATATTGCATCCGCCTACTACGTCGACATCGAAAATTACATTCTGTCCGGCTGCCAGCTGTTTTTCTACCTGTGCTTTCAGTGTGCCATAGAAACGGTCCTTGTACACTTCTTCGTATTCCAGAAACTCATTGTTGGCGATACGCTGCTTGAATTCTTCTGGTGTCAGGAAGAAGTATTCCACTCCGTTCTGCTCTGTGCCACGGGGCGCGCGGCTGGTGGCAGAGATGGAGAAGGCCAGATTCAGGTTCTGTGTCAGCAAGTAATTGATAATGGTGGATTTACCAGAGCCGGAGGGGGCTGAAAAAATAATAAGTTTGCCTGCCATATTCTTTTTTACATTACGTTCAACACTTGTTCCTTAATCTGTTCCAGTTCGTCTTTCATCTGCACCACGATGTTCTGCATTTCGGCATGGTTCGACTTGCTGCCGGTGGTATTGATTTCACGTCCCATTTCCTGAGCGATGAATCCCAGTTTCTTGCCTTGTCCGTGTCCGCCAGCCATGGTTTCGCGGAAATATTTCAGGTGGTTGGCCAGACGCTGCTTCTCTTCGTTGATGTCCAGTTTTTCGATGTAATAAATCAACTCCTGCTCCAGACGGTTCTTGTCATAGTCGATGCTCAGCGTTTTTTCCAGTGCATCGGTAATGCGCTCCCGTATCTTGGCCACACGTTCTTTCTCGTAAGGCTCGATGGATTTCATCAACTGTTCGATGTTGTCGATTTTTTCTGTAAATTTCTTTTCGAGAGCTGCTCCTTCCTGCTTGCGGAAGTCAACCAGATGTTGCAGAGCGGTTTCGATGGTTTGTTTGGCTGCAGTCCATTCTTCGTCCGACAGTTCCTGCACGTCTACGCGGGTCAGCACGTCGGGCATGCGCAACAAAGTGGCAAACCAGTCTTCCGGCAACGGAATATGGCAAGTTTCAGAAATGGTTTTTATCTGGTTGTAATAGTTTTCTACCAAGGCTGTATTGATGGGAGTAGCCGATTCGGCGGCGTCTTTTTCCACCCATATAGAGAAGTCCACTTTCCCGCGTTCCAGTGTCTGGGCAATCAGGTTGCGGATTTCCATTTCTTTTTCACGATACAATGGAGCGATGCGTGTGGATAAGTCCATTGCTTTGCTGTTCAACGATTTGATTTCCACGTTGATTTTTTTGTCTCCGAACACTGTGACTGCTTTTCCGTATCCGGTCATTGACTGTATCATAACTCCTTCTGTTTTTTTGATAATTTGGATACAAAGGTAGGAAAAATCTAAATAAAGAATAAGCAGCTGTTAAAAAAACGTGTGAAATACCTTTGACTCTGACGGATGGAACAGAGTTTCGGCAAACTTTCTGCTTCTTTTTTCATGAGATAGTGAGAAGAAAAGTGTATATTTGCAGACTATAATAATTGTATCGAGTTTAATTATGTCATGCATTTTACATATTGAAACATCTACGGAAGTTTGTTCTGTGGCTGTAAGCCAGGATGGAGCTTCCATTTTCTCAAAAGAAGATTTTAACGGCCCTTCGCATGCCACTGTATTGGGGGTATTTGTGGATGAAGCCTTGTCGTTCATTGATAACCATGCCATTCCGTTGGATGCGGTGGCAGTAAGCTGTGGTCCTGGTTCGTACACGGGGCTGCGTATTGGTGTGTCAATGGCGAAAGGTATCTGTTACGGGCGGAACATTCCGCTGATAGGATTGCCCACACTGGAGGTGATGTGTGTGCCGGTACTGCTTGCGCACGACCTGCCGGAAGATGCTTTGCTTTGCCCGATGATTGATGCCCGTCGTATGGAAGTATATGCGGCCGTGTATGACCGTGCTTTGAAGGTGCAGCGTGCCATCGGAGCAGATATTATTGACGAAAATTCGTATGCCGAATATTTGGAGAAACATCCGGTGTATTTCTTTGGTAACGGAGCAGCCAAGTGCAAGGAAAAACTTTCGCACCCCAACGCACACTTCATTGAGAATATTCATCCGGTAGCCAAATGGATGTTCCCGCTGGCCGAGAAAGCCATGGCAGTGGAAGATTTCAAGGATGTGGCTTATTTCGAGCCGTTCTATCTGAAGGAATTCGTGGCTTCCACTCCGAAGAAACTGCTGTAAGGGCGTATGGCCGGTGAGGCGTAAAAAGATTTGATTTGTAGAATAACAGAATTTTATATGGAATATAATACCCAGCAACGAAAATTGCCACTTCCGGAGTATGGACGAAGTGTGCAGAACATGGTAGACCATGCATTGACCATCGAAGACCGTGAAGAGCGTCAGCGGTGTGCCAATACGATTGTAAACATAATGGGAGGCATGTTCCCGCAATTGCGCGACATGGAGGATTTCCGTCATAAACTGTGGGATCATCTGGCCATTATGTCCGACTTCAAACTGGATATTGACTATCCGGTGGAAATTGTGAAGAAGGAAAGTTTGGAAGTGAAACCGGACAGAATTCCCTATTCTCCGAACGTCATTCGTTTCCGTCATTACGGACGGTTTATTCAGGACTTGATTAAGATTGCAGTAGACTATCCGGAAGGTGACGAGAAAAAACAGCTGATAAAATATATCGCCAATCACATGAAGAAGGATTACATCAACTTCAACAAGGATGGGGTGGAAGACCAGAAAATCCTGGAGGATTTGTGCGAGCTGTCAGAAGGACGTATCAAGCTGACGACGGATGACTTGAAGCTGGTGGAACAGCGTTCGTTCGGTCCGCGTCGCCGTCAGATGAACAATAACAATCAGCAGAAAAAGAAATATTAATCAAAATCGGATACTATGGCTTCATTTGTAATCGAAGGAGGACACAAACTGCATGGCGAGATTGTGCCTCAGGGTGCTAAAAACGAAGTATTACAGGTACTTTGTGCCACATTGCTGACAGATGAGGAAGTGACTATTGAAAACATTCCGAACATTCTGGATGTGAACAACCTGATACAGTTGCTTCGTGACATGGGGGTGAAGGTCTCTAAGTCGGGAAGTGACACCTACACTTTTCAGGCAGATAATTTGAACCTGGCTTACCTGGAGAGTGATGACTTCTTGAACCGTTGCTCTAAATTGCGTGGTTCGGTGATGCTGGTAGGCCCTTTGGTAGCTCGCTTCGGAAAGGCAATGATTTCGAAACCGGGTGGTGATAAAATCGGACGTCGCCGTCTGGATACGCACTTCCTGGGTATTCAGAAACTGGGTGCCTCGTTTGAATATGATGCCGTGAATGGTCGTTTTTGTATCAATGCCGAGAAGCTGAAAGGCGCTTATATGTTGCTGGATGAGGCTTCTGTGACCGGTACGGCCAATATTGTGATGGCTGCTGTATTAGCCGAAGGGGTGACAACGATTTACAATGCAGCCTGTGAACCTTATTTGCAGCAGTTGTGCCGGATGCTGAATCGCATGGGAGCTAAGATTTCGGGTATCGCATCGAACTTGCTTACCATCGAAGGCGTATCCAACTTGAAAGGCTGTTCGCATCGGGTGCTTCCAGATATGATTGAGGTCGGCAGTTTCATCGGAATGGCTGCCATGACGGGAAGTGAAATTACCATCAAGGATGTGTCTTATGAAAATCTGGGAATCATTCCTGACAGTTTCCGTCGTCTGGGTATCCGTTTGGAACAACGAGGGGACGATATATTTGTGCCCGCACAGGAGCATTACCAGATAGAGTCGTTTATTGACGGTTCCATTATGACCATTGCCGATGCACCGTGGCCGGGATTGACTCCTGACTTGCTGAGTGTGATGCTCGTTGTGGCTACTCAGGCCAAGGGTAGTGTGCTGATTCATCAGAAGATGTTTGAAAGCCGTCTGTTCTTTGTGGACAAATTGATTGACATGGGAGCACAGATTATCTTATGCGATCCTCACCGTGCGGTGGTAATCGGTCATGACCGCAATTTCTGTCTGCGAGGCGGCAATATGACTTCGCCGGATATTCGTGCCGGTATTGCCTTGCTGATTGCGGCACTGGGAGCAGAAGGAAACAGCCGTATCCATAACATTGAGCAAATTGACCGAGGATACCAGAATATAGAGCAGCGACTGACTGCGCTCGGTGCACGTATCACGCGTATTGAATAAGTATGATTAGAAAAGAAGAAGTATTTAAAATAGGAATCATCAACAAACCCCACGGAGTGAAGGGGGAGGTGTCGTTTACGTTTACCGACGATATTTTCGATCGGGTGGACTGCGACTACTTGATTCTGTTACTCGACGGGATTCTGGTTCCGTTCTTTATAGAGGAATATCGCTTCCGCTCCGACAATGCGGCGCTGGTGAAATTCGAAGGGATAGACACGGCTGAGAAGGCACGTAGTTTTACCAATGTGGAAGTGTATTTCCCGAAGAAGTATATGGAAGAACAGGATGAAATCACTTCCTGGAATTTCTTTGTCGGATTCAAGGTGCACGATGTGCATCATGGCGACTTGGGTGAAGTGATGGATGTGGATGATGCGACGATGAATGTGCTGTTTGTCATTGAGAAGGAGGGAGAAGAACTATTGCTTCCGGCTCATGAAGAGTTTATACTGGATATTGACAAGGCACAGAAGGTGTTGACGGTGGATATTCCTGAGGGATTGTTGGATTAAAAACCAGATTAGGTATGAAAAAGAAAGGTCGTAAAGCATTCTGGCGGAACATTAAGTTTAAGTATAAGCTGACCGTCATTAATGAGAATACACTGGAAGAGGTAATTGGCATTCATGTGTCGAAACTGAATGGTTTTTCGGTGCTGCTGGCTGCTTGTACGGTAATCTTTCTTTTGGCTGCCATCATTATTGTGTTTACTCCCTTACGGAACTACTTGCCGGGATATATGAACAGTGAGGTGCGTTCGCAGGTGGTGACCAATGCACTGAAAGCCGACTCGTTGGTTGAGGCACTGGAACGCCAGAACCGCTATATCATGAACATTCAGGATATTTTCAGCGGGAAGGTGAATGTGGATACGGTACAGTCGATTGACTCGCTGACTACCATCCGTACGGAGGAGCTGATGAATCGCTCCAAGGAGGAAGATGATTTTCGCCGGAAGTACGAAGAACGGGAACGGGCTGCAGCAATGGCGGGAACGGATGACCATACTTTGCCGGATTTGTTGTTCTTCCGTCCTACTCGTGGAATGGTGGTGAAGGACTTTGCACCTTCGCGTCATCATTATGGGGTGGATATGGCAGCCTCTGTCGATGAGAGTGTACTGGCGGCTCTGGATGGTACGGTAATGTTGGTGGTGCAGACTGCCGATAGCGGGGTACTCATTCAGATTCAGCATGAACAGAATTTTATATCCGTATATAAACATTGTGGCCCTTCCCGGAAAAAAGAAGGTGATCAGGTGAAAGGGGGAGAAGTAATCGCATTGGCCGGAACATCGGACGAGGGCAAGCATGTGTCGCATGTGCATTTTGAATTGTGGCATGATGGCACCCCGATTGACCCGGCGAAATATGTTGTATTTTAAGCTTATGAAGAAACAGATTGCCATATTAGGTTCTACCGGATCAATCGGTACTCAGGCTCTTCAGGTAATAGAGGAGCATCCTGATTTGTATGAGGTATATGCCCTTACAGCGAACAATAAAGTGGATTTGCTGGCCGAACAGGCTCGTAAGTTTCAGCCGGAAGTGGTAGTTATAGCCAACGAGGATAAGTATGGAATTTTGAAGGAAGCGCTGGCTGATTTACCGATTAAGGTGTATGCAGGGGCTGAAGCGTTGTGTCAGGTGGTAGAGGCACAGCCTATTGACATTGTACTGACTGCGATGGTGGGCTATGCCGGTCTGAAGCCGACCATCAATGCCATCAAAGCTCGAAAAACCATAGCATTGGCCAATAAGGAAACATTGGTGGTGGCTGGTGAACTGATTACTGCCTTGGCTAGTCAGTATCAGACACCGATTTTACCGGTAGATTCTGAGCATTCGGCTATTTTCCAGTGTCTGGAAATGAACAATCCTGTGCATAAAGTAATTTTAACTGCATCGGGAGGTCCTTTCCGTACCTTTACCATGGAACTGCTTCAAACGGTGACCAAAGAGCAGGCTTTGAAGCATCCCAACTGGTCGATGGGAGCGAAGATTACCATCGATTCTGCTTCCATGATGAACAAGGGGTTTGAGGTGATGGAAGCTAAATGGCTGTTTGGAGTTACTCCGGAACAGATTGAAGTGGTGGTGCATCCGCAGTCGGTCATTCACTCTATGGTGGAGTTTGAAGACGGAGCAGTAAAGGCTCAGTTGGGCGTACCCGATATGCGTCTGCCTATTCAGTATGCTTTTTCTTATCCGAAACGGGAATCGCTTTCGGGCGAGCGGCTGGATTTTGCCAAGTATAATACTTTGACATTTGAAAAGCCGGATACGACACGCTTCCGTAACTTGGCTCTGGCCTATGAAGCCCTGCATCAGGGAGGAAACATGCCTTGTATTGTCAATGCGGCGAATGAAGTCGTGGTGGCTGCGTTCTTGAAAGACCAGATTTCTTTCTTGGGAATGAGTGAGGTGATTGAAAAATCTATGGCGAAGGTTCCTTTTATAAAGGCACCTACCTACGGAGATTATGTATCGACCGATGCGGAAACCCGTCGTATTGCAGCAGAACTGGTGATTAATGGAATGAAATAAACAAAGTCTAATTATAAAAAGTAAGAAGTAAAATAGAAATGGAAACATTTTTGATTCGTGCCCTTCAGTTGATTCTCAGCTTGTCGCTGCTGGTCATCATTCACGAAGGAGGACATTTTTTCTTCGCCCGTCTGTTTAAGATTCGCGTAGAAAAGTTTTATATATTTTTCGACCCTTGGTTTTCGCTGTTCAAATATAAACCCAAGAACAGTGATACGGAATACGGAGTAGGCTGGTTGCCCTTAGGAGGATACTGCAAGATTTCGGGAATGATTGATGAGTCAATGGATACCGAGCAGATGAAACAGTCTGCTCAGCCGTGGGAGTTCCGTTCCAAACCGGCCTGGCAGCGTCTGCTGGTAATGGTGGGAGGAGTATTGATGAATTTCCTGCTGGCTCTGTTCATCTATTCCATGATTCTCTTTACATGGGGAGACCATTACACGGCCTTGAGCGACATGACAATGGGTATGAAGTTTAATGAGCATGCGCAGGAAATCGGTTTCCGCGACGGCGATATTCTGAAGAGTGCCGATGGCAAGGAACTGACTCGCTTCAATATGGATATGATTCGTAGCATCGTAGAAGCTCGTGAGGTGACTGTCTTGCGTCAGGGAGAAGAGAAAAAGATTTTGTTGCCTGAGTTAAGCTTGCTGGATGTGGCCAAAGAAGACCCTATGTTTGTGGATGTGTTCTATCCAAATGTGGTCGATTCTGTACTTCCGGGTGGAGGATTTGCGAAAGTGGGTATTCAGAAAGGAGACTCTTTGGTTGCCTTTAATGGCAAGGAGATGACTTCATGGAATGAATTTCTGGACAACATGGCTGAGCTGAAGGCAAAAGCTGAGTTGGAAAAGAAAACTTCGGCCGCCTTTACGCTGGTTTACTCACGTGCAGGAGTGCGTGACACCGTAGATGTGCAGACGGATGATAAATTCAAGGTTGCTGTGATAGGTGGACTGGTGGACTATAAGCAACGCACGTTGAGCTATGGCTTCTTTGAATCTTTCCCGGCAGGGGTAGCGTTGGGCGTCAATACGTTGAAAGGCTATGTGAATGACATGAAATATGTGTTTACTAAGGAAGGAGCCAAGAGCGTGGGCGGATTTGCGACTATTGGAAGTATCTTCCCGAAAGTCTGGGACTGGCAGCGTTTCTGGGAAATGACCGCATTCTTGTCTATCATTTTAGCCTTCATGAATATCTTGCCTATACCGGCACTCGACGGAGGACATGTGTTGTTCTTGCTTTATGAGATTATAGCCCGTCGGAAACCAAGTGACAAGTTCCTGGAATATGCGCAGATGGTAGGAATGTTCCTGCTGTTTGGTCTGCTTATCTGGGCGAACTTTAATGATGTACTGAGGTTCTTGTTCTGATGAATTTATAGAAAGAATAGTATAAACGGACACAAGGAGATACGAAGCTGGGTTGTCGGCTTTGACTCCTTGTGTCTGTTTTGTTTAATCGATAAATAAAAAGAAAATATGATGAAAAAAATCCTATTGGCTGTAGTGCTGTGTGGCGGTTTCGGATTGACGTCTGTTTCTGCCCAGCAGGTGGAAGGACGTCTGCCAGGCTACTTACAGGCCGAGAAGTTTACCAAGAGTAAGCTGGACAAAATGTTGTTTTCTACTACTGTGGACCCGCACTGGTTTCAACAGGGAAACAATTTCTGGTTTGAGTATAAAACCAGTGAAGGAAAGTTCTGGTATGTGGTGAATCCCTCAGTTAAGCGTAAAGAATTGTTGTTTGACCGTGAACGGCTGGCTTCACAGCTTACCGAGATTGTACAGGACCCTTTTGAAGCACGTCAGTTACCTATTGCAGACCTGAAGGCTGGAGAAGACGGACGTACCTTTACATTTAAAGTGGTTTCAAAGGCTGATTCCACGTTTTATTTCTCGTACGACTATCCGTCTCGTAAGTTGACACATCTGAAAGACAAAAAGAAGGAACTGGACAGACCAAGCTGGGCCTCTGTTTCGCCTGATGGACAGCGGGTGATTTATGCTAAGGATTGTGACTTGTACTATATGAGCATCGCTGATTACCAGAAGGCTCGTAAGGATGAGAAAGATAGTACGATTGTGGAGGTCCGTCTGACAACGGATGGTACACCGGATTTTGGGTATGGTATTCCATACAGTACCTTGAACACAGATACGCTGTGCAATGGAAAACGTCGGGAAGTGTGGGGGTACTGGTCGCCCGACTCCAAATATTTTGCTACGATTATTGCGGACCAGCGGAATGTGAAACCGTTGTGGGTGATTAACTCCATTGCAGAGCCACGTCCTACTCTGGAGACTTATAAGTATGAGATGCCGGGAGAGACAGGTATGCCGGAATATCATCTGTATTTGTTCGATGTGCAGGCAGGTACACGGAAAGAAATCAAGACAGCGGCGTGGAAAAATCAGTCAATTGACTTGGAAGGTAAACCATTTGAACAGAAACAGCGCGATATGGAGCTGGTTCCAAGAATCTGGCAAGGGGATAACAACCGTTTCTTTCTGACACGCAGCAGTCGTGACTTGCATCGTATTGATGTATGTACTTATACATTGGGGGCTGATTCCATTGTACCTATAGTCAAGGAAAGAATGAACACCTACCAGGAAACACGTCCTATTCATGTGCTGAAGGGAGGAAAAGAGTTTATCCAATGGAGCGAACGCGATGGCTGGGCACACCTTTACTTATATGATGACAAAGGAAGCTTGAAAAATCGTATCACAGAAGGTCCCTGGCATGTGGAGCGTGTGGTAAAAGTAGATGAGGCTACACGGACAGTCTATTTTGTGGCCAATGGCCGGGAAGCAGGTGAAAATCCATATTACGAGCATTTTTATAAAGTAAATGTGGATGGAAGCGGTCTGAAACAGCTTACACATGGTGAATTCTTCCATGATGTGGAGTTGGATGATGATGCCCGTTTCTTCGTTGACAATTATTCACGTGCCAATACTGTTCCTTGTGCCGATTTGTTGGACAATAATGGGAAAAAGGTGATGACCATACAGGAAAGTGATTTTTCTTCTCTGAAAGCTGCCGGTTACAAATTCCCGGAACCTTTCAAGGTAAAAGCGGCCGACGGTGTGACTGATTTGTATGGAGTGATGTACAAACCTTTTGACTTTGATTCTACCAAGGTATATCCCATTATTGATTATGTGTATCCGGGGCCTCAGGTAGAAGCGGTGGATTGTCCGTTCCGACGCATGAGTGTCCGGACAGACCGTCTGGCACAGGCCGGATTTATCGTGATTACGGTAGGACAGCGAGGTGGGCATCCCAGCCGCTCCAAATGGTACCATAATTACGGATATGGAAATATGCGGGATTATCCGTTGGCCGACCATAAGGCAGCAGTAGAGCAGCTTGCCGACCGTTATGCTTTTATTGATATTACGCGTGTGGGAATCCACGGACATTCGGGAGGTGGCTTTATGTCGACAGCAGCAATCTGCCAGTATCCTGATTTCTATAAGGCTGCAGTTTCTTGTGCAGGTAATCATGATAACCGTATCTACAACCGTTGGTGGAGCGAAACGCATCATGGGGTAAAAGAAGAAATTTCAGAAAAGGGAGACACTACTTTTGCCTATAAGATTGCCACCAATCCAGAGATTGTAAAGCAGTTGAAAGGACATTTGATGTTGGTACATGGAGATATAGACAATAATGTACATCCGGGAAATACCATTCGCGTGGTTAATGCACTGATTCGCGCCAACAAGCGTTTTGATATGCTGATACTGCCGGGGCAACGTCATGGTTTCGGCGATATGGATGAATATTTCTATTGGAGAATGGTTGATTTCTTCTCAGAACATTTGAAGGGAAAGAAAGAATCGTCAGTAGATATTCCTCAGCGATAAGATAACCTTACATATTGATAACGGCGGGATGGCGTAGGCTGTTCCGCCGTAATTGTATCTGGGTGGTTATAAATGATTCAGAGGTTACGTACGGATACAAAAAAAGCGAGAGTTCGCTGAACCTCCGCTGCCTTCCTAAAGAACCCCCATTTAAGGGTTCTTTTCATCTACATAATTTTTGTGTTTCCTGTTATCCTTACTTTTTCTTTCTTTTTACCTGAAGATATTCCCAATACCTTCTCAAACCTAATTCCTGAAAACTTTTACCTTTAAAATCTAATACCTAAACTTAAATCTAATCTAAATACCTTAATCCTAATACCTTAAATAGTCTAGCTAATACCTTAAATAAATATTACTTTTTTACCTTATGTATTCTAATACCTAAATGTTTTTCTCTTTTTACCTATTGGTTTCACAACCACATTGCAAAGGTAATTCTTTTTTGATTGATAGCAAGAACTTGCAAGATGTTTTTTTAATAAATAGTTGTTTTCATGATATAAATCAAGAAAAGCGCTATTTTTAGTCTTTGTGCACGGAAACGGCGGCCGTGTACGACAATATTTTTCACCGTGTGCGATAACAATGTAACGGAACGGGAAACGGGTATAAAATATACCCCTCGATTTTAGTTACGAATTTATTAACTAAAATCGAGGGATATGCTAACGAACCAATGTCTGGCTATTTCAGTTTAAGGATTCTCTGGTTGCTGCTCCCGCAAAAGTCCAGAAAAGGAGAATAGAGCGATTTAATAAAAGGACCGTCCACGAGTACGTCTATATAGGGGAGTAGTTTCTGGCGGATAGGGTCCTCTTTCAGTTGTTCGTACGTATATCCTGTATAACACCAGATATTCATGCCCGTTCGTTGGCTGACTTCTTTCAGGACAGGCAGAAACTCTTCCGGATTGTAAAAAGGGTCACCGCCTGAGAAGGTTACTCCGTCCAGCAGAGGATTGGCATTGATTTCCTGAACGATTTGTTCCAGCACTTCCTGCGTGAGAGGTTTACCAGCTTTCGGGTTCCATGATTCCGGATTGTGACATCCTTTGCAACGATGGGAACAGCCAGCCAGATAGATGGAATACCGGATGCCCTCACCGTCGACAATTGTTTCAGGATATGTATATAAATAATGTAACATGTATGTTTCCTTTCAGCTTATGCATGCTTTACACGGTCGTGCTCTTCCGCTCTCTTGGCAGAGTTCCAGCTGCTAAGGTCGCCCGTCAAGTAACCGGTGATACGGCGCATGCGCAGGATATTCTCACTGTTGCACACCGGACAACGGCTGTAGATGACTCCCTTGTAGCCACAATCGTGACAAGTATCTACCGGGTGATTGATAGAACCGTAGCCAATCTGTTCGTCGTGCATTACCTTTACAATTTTCGCAATGGCCTTTACGTTTTTTTGCGCTTCTCCATCCAGCTCTACGTAAGTGATGTGTCCGCCACGTGTCAATGCATGGAAAGGAGCCTCACGTTTGATTTTCTCGACAATGGTAATCGGTTCTTTCACGTCCACATGGAATGAGTTGACATAGTAATCACGGTCGTTTACCCCTTCAATGATTCCATATTTCCGTTTGTCCATACGGGTAAATCTGCCGGATAATCCTTCGGCAGGAGTTGCCAGTACCGAATAATTCAAGCCGTATTTCTTTTTATAGTCTTCGGCCACCTTGTTCATCTCTTCAATAGCCTCGTAAAGCGTGTTCCACGCCTGCTGGTTATGTCCATGTCCTTGGCCGTATAATGCCATCATGGCATTGTGTCCTCCTATAAAGCCGATACCTAAAGTACCTTGTTTCAACACATCTCCCACTTCTTCGTTGGGATGAAGGGCCCCTCCACCTTTCCATACATTATTGCCCATCATGAACGGGAATTGACGTGCAAGAGCGGTACGCTGATACTGGTAACGGGTATATAGTTGCTCTGCGATGAATTCAGCCATGGAGTGTACAGACTGAAGGAAAAATTCCTTCGCTTTCTGGAGTTTGCCTTCCGGAGTCTCGTTAGTCAGACTTTCTGCTTTCCGGTGGGCTTCTATGGCCAGGCGAGGCAGGTTCATGGTCGTGAATGAAAGATTACCTCTTCCCAATGAAGTCTTTTCTCCGTTGAGGTTCTCGAATACGCGCGTACGGCATCCCATGGTCGCCAGTTCATAACGGTAACGTTTCGGGTCGTCAGCACTCCATTTCTCGTGTTTGTTGAACGGAGTATCCAGGAACATAAAGTTGGGGAACAACGCTTTGGCCGTCGTACGACATGCTTGCAGGAAGAGGTCGAAATTCGGGCATTCAAACTTCACTTCTCCTGAGAGAGCTGCTTCAAAATCTTTCATAGCCAGTTGATAATCGGCTTCGGAATAGCTCACCCCGTCTTTCACCTTAAAAATCTGGATAGGGAAGACCGGAACTTCTCCATGATTTCCCAAGCCTTCGATGGTAGCCTTCAATAATTCCTGAATCACCATCCTTCCTTCTGCCGAGGTGTCCGTACCGTAATTGATAGAACTGAAAACCACCTGATTACCCCCTCTGGAATGCATGGTGTTCAAGTTGTGGATAAAGCCCTCCATGGCCTGATGCGTATCCTTGCGGGTTTGTGCCAATGTTTTGCGGAGCACGTACTTCAATTCGTCTGCTGTCAGGTCGATGCCTTCCGCTTGCAAAGAATCCAAGTAAGCCTTTTCAGTCTCTTCGTTAGGAGCGATGCTGTGGAAATGGGCACGTATCCCTTTCAGGATTTCTTTCTCGTCCGTTGTGTGTCCCTTGATGTCGAGCAGCAATCCTAAATGAGTAGCCATGATTTTCTGGAAACTTTTCAGCACTCCCTTGGCCATGAAAAAGTCGAAGGCCGGAATTGCCTGTCCTCCGTGCTGTTCATTCTGGTTCGTCTGGAAAATGATGGTAGCCAGTGTAGCGTAACTCTGGATGGACTGCGGCGTACGGATGCTTCCGTTCTTGGTGTGAAATCCGCGTTCGAACAAATCATCTAAGTCATACTGTATGCAGGTAGTCGTCTTTGTGGGATAATAATCCAGGTCGTGAATATGTATGTCACCCATCTGATGCGCTTCTGCATATTTTTTAGGAAGAAGATATTTGTACGTATAGTCCTTGGTGATTTCTGAAGCAAAAGTCATCATCTGTCCGGCCGGCGTATGGCTTGACATGTTGGCGTTGCTCAGGTTTACATCATTCTTGTCGATGGCCACAATGCCGTCCATGATATGCTTGATGTGCGTTTTCCGGTCTCTTTCCGTATTTCTCCACTGACGGTAGATAATGTATTTCTTGGCCACTTCCGGCTGCACCTTCATTAATTCGTTTTCCACGAGGTCCTGAATTTCTTCCACACCCATGGTAGGCTGCGAGAAGTGTGACACCACCTGCCGGGTAATCAGGTCCAGTTCCTCTCTCTGCTGAGGAATACCGGTTGCTTCGAAAGCCTTTCCGATGGCGTTGGTGATTTTAGCGGCTGAAAAGTTTTCCTGCTTTCCGTCGCGTTTGATGATGCGGATTTCTGTCAAATTCATTTCTTTCAGTTAAATGAGGTAAAACATAAATTATACTTGTGCTTTTCCGGGCAGGTCTTCTGACTGATCTTTCCCCACAGACGCCTTCCCATGAGTTCGATTCACAGTGGCTTGCAATGCATGTCCAGGTTTACGCAAGAATCACAGCAGCAGGTACTGTTGCCGATTTTCACGGCATTCCCTTTTGAAACGGTTAGGTTACCTTTTGAAAAGCAGGACAAAGATAGAGATTTGGAAGAAAAATAAAAAATGAGATTTTCCGGATGTTTCTAAATTTGGGAAACTTTTAATGATGAAATATGCGCTGTAGTTTGCTGTAGAGCGGTAAAGTGGAAAACTCTAATTTATAATGCCTGCCTGATATTGAAAATCTTGAAATATTTTTATAGCTTATCTGCTCACTAAAAGTATGCAGGAAAAATTCTCCGGAATTTCCGTCAGAATAGGCTGACAGAAGTTCCGGAAGATGAGGTTGGGTTATTTCTTTTCAGGCAGATTTACAGGCTTCAAGCCCATCTGTTCCGCCTTTTTCAGCATATATTCAAAGGCGGCATCGTGTTCGTTTGGAATGGCACCATCCAGAATGGCATCCTTGATAGAACTTTTCAGACTTCCGATTTCACGGCAAGGCTGCAAATTGAATACCTGCATGATTTCGGCTCCGTCTACGGGCGGTTGGAAGTTCCGGATACGGTCTTTTTCTTCCAAATCTTTTAACTTCTGGCGCACCAGCTTGAAATTATCCAGGAAGCGTTGCTTGCGGGCTTCGTTTTTGGAAGTAATGTCTGCTTCGCAAAGCATCATCAGGTCGTCGATGTCATCACCGGCTTCGAAGAGCAGGCGGCGTACGGCCGAGTCGGTCACTTCTTCATCGGCAATCACAATCGGACGCATGTGCAGACCGACGAGTTTCTGTACGTACTTCATTTTCTCGTTCATCGGAAGCTTCATCTTGCGGAAGATTTCCGGAATCATTTTCTCACCGATGAAATTGTGGTTATGGAAAGTCCATCCCGCCTTAGGTTCCCAGCGTTTGGTTCTCGGTTTGCCAATATCGTGCAGCAAGGTAGCCCAGCGCAGCCACAAGTCATTACTTACGCGTGAAATATTATCCACCACTTCAAGCGTGTGGTAGAAATTGTCTTTGTGACCGCGTCCGTTGCGCACTTCCACTCCCTGAAGTGCCACCAGTTCCGGGAAAATCAGTTCCAGCAGTCCGCAGCGGTCCAGGTCAATAAAACCCTTTGAAGGCACAGGTGACAGTAAAATCTTGTTCAGTTCGTCGGCGATACGTTCGCGCGAAATAATCTTGATGCGTTCCTTGTTGCGCTCCAGTGCTTCGAACGTTTCATCGTCTATATAGAAATTCAATTGCGTGGCGAAACGTATGCAGCGCATCATGCGCAGCGGGTCGTCGCTGAACGTGATGTCCGGGTCAAGCGGGGTGCGGATGGTACGTTCCTTCAGGTCCTCCAGTCCCCCGAACGGGTCTACCAGTTCTCCGAAACGTGCTTTGTTCAGGCAGACAGCCATGGCATTGATGGTAAAGTCCCTGCGGTTCTGGTCGTCTTCCAGTGTGCCGTCTTCCACTATCGGTTTGCGGCTGTCGTGGCTGTACGACTCCTTGCGTGCTCCTACAAATTCCACTTCCGTATCCTTGAATTTGACTTGTGCCGTGCCGAAGTTCTTGAAAACAGATACATGCGCACCTCGTCCCAGCTTCTTGCCAAAAGCCTGAGCCATTTCAATTCCGCTTCCTACCACCACTACATCTATGTCCTTGGAAGGTCTGTTCAGGAAAATATCTCTTACATATCCACCTACGACATAGCATTCCAGTCCCAGCTCATCGGCCGTTTCTGATATCAGACTAAAAATTCTGCCAGCGAAGTGTTCTTTCAGTTCCATTGTATGCATTTTTTCAATTTGCCGCAAAGTTACAAAAAAAATCCCTTTGTCCATTTTTTGCTGTTTGCTTGAAATCGTGCAGCCGTTCTCGGACAGGAGTAAAAGGCTGAGGTGGAGAAGTAATTTTTCCAAACTCCCTTGTATAAAAGATGAAATTTCTTGATAAATTCTCTGTTTCACACTGTGGGATATAAAAACCACAGTGTGGGATACATATTTCACAGTGTGAAATACAAATCCCACACTGTGAAACAGAGAATATTCCGAAGGATTTCGAAGAATATGCTGGGGCTGTGGAAAAATATGTCGGAGGAAAAAGAAGTTCACTCCAGTCTGAGGTATTGGCCTTTTTGTCGGAGAAACATAGAAAATGCGTGGAAAAAAGCAGGAATGTGCGGAGGAGTTCCGAAAATAGTTGTATTTTTGCCTGCATAGAATGATAGATAAACGTATGAAAAAGATAGGATTATTGCTCGTTCCGATGGCACTGGCACTTTCTGCTTGCCAGAACGGTGAGAAGCAGGCTGGCCAGTTGTTTCAGCGCGCGGAAGCTGCGTATGCGGCAGGTGAGTACAGCCTGGCTAAATTGCAGATAGATAGTATTCGTACCCTGTATCCCAAGGCATTTGAAGTGCGCAAGGCGGGTATCAAACTGATGCAGCAGATTGACCTGGCAGAACAGACCAAGACTTTGGCTTATCTGGACAGCATGATGACGGTGAAGCAGGCTGCGCTTGACTCCATCAAGGGAAAGTTTGTGCTGGAGAAGGACACGGCCTATCAGGAAGTAGGAAATTATTTCTATCCCACTCAGGTGGTCGAAAAAAACATCGGCCGTTCGTTTTTGCGTGCGCAGGTGAGCGAATTAGGAGAGATGTCGCTGACCTCTATTTATTGTGCGGGAGGAAGTATTCATCATACGGCTGTAAAGGTTTCTGTGGATGATACTTTTGCGGAGACTCCTACGTCAATAGATAGTTATGAAACTACAGACTTAGGACGTCCGGTAGAAAAAGCCGACTATAAACTGGGTAATGACGGAGGGGTGATTGCATTTCTGGTAGCCAATCGTGATAAGAAAAACATCCGTCTGGAATTTATCGGCGACCGGAATTATAAGACAGTGATGCATCCGAATGACGTGAAGGCAGTCGCAGAACTGAGTGAGCTGGCACGTGTGTTGTCTGCCATCGAAGAAATCAAGAAAGAACAGAAAGAGGCCAACTTGAAAATCAAGTTTGTGAAACGGAAGATGGAAGAGAATCCGGAAGAATAAACTTTGTTTATATAAACATAAGAAATCCTGCCCTAACGGCAGGATTTTTTTTATTGTAAAGGTTGCGATAGTTCGCTTAAAGTCTTGCCTTCGTAATCGCAGATGGCTTGCTTGTAGTCTTCTGGAATTTCGATAGGCTCTTTGGTCAGGTTGTCGTATCCTACCAGTACGGTACGGCATTGACATTTCAGCACACCGCTGGCTTTGTTGAATGCACGTTGCAGCATCGTGAAGCTTTTGTGTCCCAGGTGAATGACGGTTGTTTCAATGACCAGTTCATCCGAGAAGAAAACAGGGGCCAGAAAGTCAGCATTGATGTTGACCACTACCACACTGAATTTATTGCATTCTTCAGCTCCAAATACATCGCGAAAATAAGAGGTTTTCGCCAGGTCGTACAAGGAAAAGTAGACGGAATTGTTCATGTGACCGTACTGGTCCACATCGCTGAAACGGATTTGTACAGGGATTTCGTGCTTGAATTGGAATTCTGCGTTCATAGTAATGCTTTTAAGTTTTCGCCAAATGTACATCTTTTTTTCATAAATCTGCTATCAATGGTGGAATATTTCTTACTTTTGTCCGTCAGAATGATTTGTAGATAAATAATATTATATAAGATGGAACAGAAATTCAACAAAGAGACACTTTGTGTACAGGCTGGATGGACTCCGAAAAAAGGAGAACCTCGTGTATTGCCTATTTATCAAAGTACAACGTTTAAGTATGATACCAGTGAACAGATGGCTCGTCTTTTTGATTTGGAAGACAGCGGCTATTTTTATACTCGCTTGCAGAACCCGACGAATGATGCCGTAGCTGCCAAGATTGCGGCATTGGAAGGAGGGGTAGGAGCTATGCTGACTTCATCGGGTCAGGCAGCTAACTTCTATGCCGTATTTAATATTTGCGAGGCAGGCGACCATTTTGTCTGCTCGTCTACCATTTATGGAGGTACATTCAATCTGTTCGCTGTAACGATGAAGAAACTGGGTATTGAGTGTACCTTTATTGATGCAGATGCTCCGGAAGAAGAAATAGAAAAGGCTTTCCGTCCGAATACCAAATGTTTGTTCGGAGAAACAATCTCTAATCCGGGTATCAATGTGATCGATATTGAGAAATTTGCCCGTATTGCCCATAAACACGGAGTGCCTTTGATTGTGGATAATACTTTTGCTACTCCGATTAACTGCCGTCCTTTTGAATGGGGAGCAGACATCGTGACACATTCTACTACGAAATACATGGATGGACATGCTACTTGTGTGGGAGGTGCCATTGTAGATAGCGGTAATTTTGACTGGGATGCACATGCCGACAAATTCCCGGGATTGACGCAGCCCGATGAGTCTTATCATGGACTTACTTACACAAAAGCTTTTGGAAAGATGGCTTATATGACGAAGGCTACTGCGCAACTGATGCGCGATTTGGGTTCTATACAGTCACCGGAGAATGCGTTCCTGTTGAACCTGGGACTGGAAACATTGCATTTGCGTGTACCGCGTCACTGTGAAAATGCGCAGAAAATAGCGGAATGGCTGGAAGCAAATCCGAAAGTGAAATGGGTAAACTATTGCGGATTGAAGAGCAACAAGTATTATGAACTGGCTCAGAAATATATGCCTAACGGTTCTTGTGGCGTGATTGCTTTCGGCTTGGAAGGAACTCGTGAAGAGGCTATCAAATTTATGGATAGTCTGAAGCTGGCTTGTATTGTGACTCACGTGGCAGATGCACGTACTTGTGTGTTGCATCCGGCCAGCCATACACATCGTCAGTTGACAGATGAACAGCTGATTGAAGCGGGTGTGGCTCCTGATTTGATTCGCTTGTCTGTCGGTATTGAGAATGTCAACGATATTATTGCCGACCTGGAACAGGCTATGGCACAGGTTTAAACGTTTTAAAACTGAGATACAAAAAAAGGAGGAATGTCTGTTCCTCCTTTTTTTTGTATCTGACTCCGGTATTTATCGGAAAGATTTCTGATAAATCTGTAACACTTCTTCGTCGGTCAGCGGACGCGGGTCGAGGGTAAACAATGAACCCATGGTGTCGCGTGCGTTTTGTACCATGAGAGGAAGTTCTTCTTCTTTCACTCCCCAGTCGCTCAATTTCAATTGGTATACGTTGCATTCTTTCTGCATGCGTACCAGTGCATCAATAAAATCGCTGGGACGGTTACTCTTTTGCTGAGTCATGATTTCGGCCATTTTCATGTAACGTTTCATGCAGTCGTTGCGGAATGTTTCGAAATATGCTTCGCTGATGGCAATCAGTCCGGCGCCGTGCGGTAGTTCCGGATGGAAGGCACTCATGGCGTGCTCCATTGAGTGTTCGGAAATGCAGCAGGAAGTGGCTTCTACCAGTCCGGCCAATGTGCTGGCCCATGCTACTTTAGCGCGTGCCTTGAGGTTACGTCCGTCTTTTACAGCTACCGGAAGGTATTTGTACAATAAACGAATGGCTTCAAGGGCATACAAGTCGCTGATAGGAGTGGCGCAGTTTGCTAAGAAACCTTCGGCTGCATGGAAGAAGGCATCAAATCCCTGATAAGCTGTAAGATGCGGAGGGATGGAAACCATCAGTTCCGGATCGATAATAGAAAGTACAGGGAAAGTCAGTGTGCTTCCGAAGCCGATTTTTTCTTTTGCTTCTTCATTGGTAATCACGCTCCACGGGTCGGCTTCCGTGCCTGTTCCTGCAGTGGTAGGAATGGCAATTACGGGCAATGCTTTGGTTGCAGGGCGTCCTTTTCCGCTGCCTGCCGGGATGTAATCCCAGTAATCCCCGTCGTTGCAGGCCATGACGGCAATGGCTTTCGCAGAGTCAATGCTGCTTCCTCCGCCAAGTCCGACGATGAAATCGCATTTCTGTTCGCGACAGACAGAAGCTGCTTCCATTACGTGAGATTTAATCGGGTTGGGCAGAATCTTGTCATAGACAACAGATTCCGTATTGTTTTCTTGCAACAGTTCAACGACTTTGTCGAGGTAGCCGTATTTCTTCATGGAGGTTCCTGACGAGATGACAATCAGGGCTTTCTTGCCGGGTAACTTTTCTGTCGCCAACTTTCTTAACTCTCCGCATCCGAACAAAATTTTGGTCGGGATGTGCAAACTGAATACAGGATTTGCGTTCATAATATAGCTATTTAAAGTTCATTTACCCAAAAGTACGAAAATAAAAACAGAATGGTTCAGGAGGGATGTTAAAAATGTCTTTTTGTGTGTGGTAGTATCAAATAAAAAAGGCTGCCGGTGAGGGCAGCCTTTGGGGTTAAAGGATATATAAGTAGATTATTCTTTATCCTTGTGGTTGTTCTGCGGACGACGTTCGCGCTTCGGATGATTTTCAGTCATTCCTTCCGGTTTCGGAAGCAATACCTTGTGTGACAGCTTGAACTTACCAGTTTTCGGGTCGATGTCCAGCAGCTTCACTTCAATTTCATCACCTTCTTTCAATCCGGTCTCTTCGATTGTTTCAAAGCGTTTCCAGTCGATTTCAGAGATGTGCAACAATCCGTCTTTTCCCGGCAGGAATTCTACGAATGCACCGTAAGGCATGATAGAGCGAACCTTACCGGTGTATACTTCACCTACTTCAGGAACAGCTACGATAGCCTTGATCATACGCATTGCATCGTCGATGCATTTCTTGTTTGTTCCTGCAATTTCGATGCGGCCTGCACCGTCTACTTCTTCAATAGTGATAGTAGCACCGGTTTCTTCCTGCATACCCTGGATAATCTTTCCGCCCGGGCCGATTACAGCTCCGATGAATTCTTTCGGAATAGTCAGAGTTTCAATGCGTGGAGCATGAGGTTTGAGTTCTGCGCGAGGTTCTGCAATGCATTCAGTCAGTTTGCCGAGGATGTATTCACGTCCTTGTTTAGCCTGCATCAATGCTTTTTCCAGAATATCGTAAGTCAGACCGTCACACTTGATATCCATCTGAGTAGCTGTGATACCGTCGCGTGTACCTGTAACCTTGAAGTCCATGTCACCCAGGTGGTCTTCGTCTCCCAAAATATCTGACAATACAGCGTATTTATCTTCGCCGGCATTCTTGATCAATCCCATCGCAATGCCTGAAACCGGCTTCTTGATAGGTACACCTGCATCCATCAAAGCCAATGTTCCGGCACAAACTGTAGCCATAGAAGAAGAACCGTTAGATTCCAGAATATCAGAAACTACGCGTACGCAGTAAGGATAATCTGCAGGAATCTGTCCTTTCAATGCACGCCATGCCAGGTGACCGTGACCAATTTCACGACGGCCTACGCCACGCTGTGCTTTTGCTTCTCCTGTAGAGAAAGGAGGGAAGTTGTAATGAAGCAGGAAGCGTTCTTTGTGCTGGTCGAGTACATCGTCTACAATCTTTTCGTCCATCTTTGTACCCAGTGTAACAGTACTCAGAGACTGAGTTTCACCACGAGTAAAGATAGAAGAACCGTGAGGACCTGGCAGCGGACTGGTTTCGCACCAGATAGGACGGATTTCTGTAGTAGCACGACCGTCCAGACGTTTGCCTTCATCAAGGATACAACGACGCATTGCTTCTTTTTCTACGTCGTGATAGTAGCGGTCAATCATCGGACCCTTTTCTTCCAGTTCTTCTTCTGAGAACTGAGCCTTGAATTCTTCGCAAACAGCATCGAAAGCATCTCCTCTTTCGTGTTTGTTCTTGTTGCCTGATTTTGCAATGGCGTATGCTTTTTCGTAGCAAGCATCGTGTACAGCCTTGCGCAGGTCTTCGTCATTTTCTTCGTGACAGTATTCACGTTTTACAGTCTTGCCGACTTCTTCCATCAGTTCCATCTGAGCTTTGCAGTGAACCTTGATTGCTTCGTGAGCAAATTTCATGGCTTCCAACAGGTCTTGTTCAGAAACTTCCTTCATTTCGCCTTCCACCATCATGATGTTTTCATAAGTAGCGGCAACCATGATGTCCATGTCAGCACGTTCCAGTGCTTCAAATGTCGGGTTGATAACGAACTGACCGTCGATACGTGCTACACGTACTTCAGAAATCGGACCTCCGAACGGAATGTCAGAAACAGCCAGTGCGGCAGAAGCAGCCAGACCAGCCAGTGCATCCGGCATATCTACGCCATCAGCAGAATAAAGTATGATATTTACGTAAACTTCAGCATGATAATTGTCCGGGAACAGAGGGCGCAATGCGCGGTCTACCAGACGGCAAGTGAGGATTTCGTAATCTGAAGCCTTTCCTTCACGTTTGGTAAAGCCACCGGGGAAACGTCCGAATGCGGAGTATTTTTCTCTGTACTCTACCTGGAGAGGCATAAAATCTGTACCGGGAACTGCATCTTTTGCTGCACAAACAGTAGCCAGCAACATGGTGTTACCCATGCGTAGCATAACAGCACCATCTGCCTGTTTTGCCAGCTTTCCCGTTTCGAGTGTGATGGTTCTTCCATCATTCAGCTCGATCGTCTTAACAATAGGATTGATCATAAAAATTGATTTAATATTATTTCATCTAAAAAAGCGTACAAAGATAATGTTTTATTATGGATAAAAGCGGGTATTTATGTAAAAGTTTCAGTATGAAGTGCTTTTTATATAATAATTTGTCGTAAAAACAACGGTTTTCGTCGGTTGGATGATGGATTTATCTTTTAAAAACTTTGTGACGTCATGAAAAGCCGTATCTTTGCACCTTGAAGTTACGAAAAGAGTGTAATTTATTGGAAATGAGCGTAGGTTAATTGCTCTTGATAGTAATAGGTTACGATTTAGTTAGTTATCTACTGCATTATCCTTCTGCGCGTTGCGTAACCTTCAAAGAACTCTTCGTATGCAAAAGTAGCTATTTAATTCGAGATTTTGATATAAACTCCCGTTTTTTATCCCCTCATTCATAAGAATTTTCCGTAAAAGCGGTATTGTCCGTCGGCACACCATTGCCCAAAACGAGTTTGGAACAAACGTGTGCCGACTACCGCATAGCTGGAGAAAAGGGCATTGCCTCACGCCTAAACGATGTTTAGACAGATGAAGCAATGCCCCTTTCTTTTGCGCCTATGCCAAGAGGTGCTTTTACGGGTTTTCAAATGATTTTTCTTTTTTCGCTGTCTCTTTTGCCGGAAGCGGAAAGTGAATGCAGAGTGTGTCAGCCTGCCCCATGAATGAAACAGGCGCCCACACACAGCCGGACAAACCGGGAAGAATGATTGTTGCCACCCGGCTGAACAAGTTCCGTCGGATCGGAAACAATCATACTTCCTTTGTTGTGGTTTGCCCTTTTCACGCTTCCGGTGATGTCTTTTTCCTTTTGGTGATTCTTTTTTTTACGGATTTTCCCCTGAAGTTTTTTTCTACACAATCTGCCTCTGTTTTCGTTTACCTCCATTTTGCGCCTTTCAGTAAGCCGCATCAGTCAGTCATTTTCGTTCTGGGCGCAAAGGTAATTCCGGGATTGGACGGGAAAGCAAGGTCAAGCCTCCTGTTTTCGGTAAAAATCTCCAGCCCTGCGGGTAGTATTTTGACCGAAAAACCTTGCATTCCCTAATCCCTACCTTTTCAAGCACCCGAAACGAAAACGACCGATGCGACAGAAAGACGCATAAAAAAAATGTCGGATAAACGAGAGGCAGATAAGATAGTTTGAAACTCAACTCCCTCAGCTCTTGAATCCGCATTAAAAACAAAAAAATCAAAAACAGCGAAGATATGACGGCAACGGCAAATTTCAGACAAATGGCGCAACACATCGGGTTGGCGATATGCGGCTTGATGATGCGCACCGCCTTCGGGGTGTTCGGCATCCTTTGGGGCATCATCAGAGAGATTGTAAACGGAGTGTTCCGAGTGGCGATAGGTGTAATCGTGGCTATCCTTTCCACCATTGCCTTCTTTGGCTTCATCCTTTGGTTATTCACCCTTTAACCCTTACCGACATGGCAAAAAGAAACAGCAAGACGGCAGCGCAGCAGTGCAGATATTACGAGGTGGACAACATCTTCGTGTATATGGTGGAAACGTACATCAACGGCAATTTTGAAACTTTCCGAAGATTGTACCACGAACTGAACAAGGACGCACGGAGGGATTTCATGGACTTCCTTCTCAGCGAGGTAGAGCCGACCTATTGGAGAGAGATACTGAAACAGATAATCTAAAAATGACAGCGATATGAAAGGAACAGACCATTTCAAGAGAACGATATATATGTACTTGGAACAGCGTGCGGAGGAAGATGCGCTATTTGCAAAGAAGTACCGCAACCCTGCCAAGAACATGGACGAGTGCGTGACCCACATTCTGAACTATGTGCAGAAAAGCGGTTGCAACGGTTTCACGGACGGAGAGATATTCGGGCAAGCCATCCACTACTATGAGGAAAACGAGATAGAGGTGGGCAAACCGATGGACTGCCAAGTGGTTGTGAACCACGTTGTGAAACTCACGGCAGAGGAAAAGGCGGAGGCACGTCAGAACGCTGTCCGCAAATACCAAGAGGAGGAACTCCGCAAGTTGCAGAACCGCCACAGACCGTCAGCGAGAAAAGAAAACCAACCCCAACCCTCATTATTTGATTTAGGCTTATGAAACCGAAGACCAAGATACAGAAAGAGGTGGCAAGACTTTCCGCCAACCTTCGCCCCATATCAGCGACACAAATAGATTGGGCATACCGCCACTGCGTTGAGCATATCGGCTACCGCACCAAGAAAGGGAACATCACCTGTTCCGACTGCGGTCACGAGTGGCACAGCGACAGCGGACTATGCGACACCCTTGAAGGCTGCACCTGCCCCAAATGCCATGCCGAACTCAAAGTGCAGGACACACGCAGACGCATCTACAAGGAAACGCAGAATTTCAGCGTGATAACCACCTGCAAAGGGTATCAGGTAATCCGCGTGGCGCAGGTCAGATGCGAGAGCAGGAAAGGCGAACCGATGCGTTTCTACTGCCACGAGGTCGTGCAGCGTTGGATTTCACCCGACGGCAAGGTTACGGACATGGCGTTGCTCCGTGGCTTCCTTTTCTGCTATTGCGATGTGTGGGCATTAGGCAGCGATATGGAGGTAAGACCGCACAACAGCCTATACGATGATGTGGTGGCAAGAAGCTGTGCATATCCAAAGATGAGGATATTGCCCCAACTCAGACGTAACGGCTTCAAGGGCGATTTCCACGGCATCTCCCCCGTGCGTCTTTTCAAAGCCTTGCTTTCAGACCCAAGAATTGAAACCCTTATGAAAGGCGGTGAGATTGAGGTCATGAAACACTTTCTTTTCAATACCCGTACTGCCGATGAATGTTGGGCATCATATCTGATTGCCAAGCGTCACAAGTATCAGATAGACAACCTCTCAATGTGGTGCGACTATCTGCGTATGCTCAAAAAACTCGGTCAAGACCTCCGTAACCCGAAGAACATCTGTCCCGAAGATTTCATGGCGGCACACGACAACGCAACCCGAAAAATTGAAGCCATACACGAGAAGGAAAGAGCCGCAGAGCAACGCCGTTGGGAGATTGAAAGGCGTGAGCGTGAGCAACAGCGACAACTCCAACGAAAGAAAGATGCGGAGGATTTCATCGCCAACAAATCCAAATTCTTCGGCTTGGTAATCACGGACGAGGAAATAATCGTCAAGGTGCTTGAAAGCATAGACGAGTATTACAACGAGGGCAAGACGCAGGGCATCTGCGTGTTTGGCAGTGGATACTACAAGAAAGCCGACACCCTCATACTATCGGCAAGGATTGGCGATGAGATTATTGAAACCGTAGAGGTGGACTTGCGAACCCTCGAAGTGGTGCAGTGCCACGGCAAGCACAACCAGGACACCGAATATCACGAGCGCATCATAGACCTTGTGAACAAGAACGCCAACCTTATCCGTGAGCGGATGAAAGCGGCATAGCATAACCCCTAAAACAACATTGATATGGAAGTAAGAATTGAAAGTATGATTTGTGTGTGGGATGATGCAATCCCCACGATGTTCCTTGAATTTGTGAACCTCCTCACTCTCACAACGAGTGAGGGGGAATTGAGAAAGAGCGTAAAGGAGTTTGCCGAGAAGCACGAACTTGACAAGTTTTTCCTTTACGGCTTCGGCTCACACCATTTCTACCTGCACCAACGCTACACAAGCAACCCCGAAATGGTGATGAAGAACAGAGTTCTGTCAGTACATTTTTAACCATCTAAAAAGCAACATTATGACAACACGAATGACCATCAACGGAGTAAGCACCTGCGCGGAAGCAGGTACGGAGAAATACGAGCGTTTCCAATCGGGTATCGGAAGACGCAGGCGGACACTTGTGCAGTACGACTACCGCCACCCCATAGACAGAGAATTGTTCTCTTGTGTCAAACCCACGTTGGACGAGTGCCGAGCCGCACGGGACAAGTGGCTGAACGCAAAGAAGGGAAAGGAGGACAGACTATGAACACGACCTATCAAACGCTGATAGTCAAGTTCAGCGAACCTATCACGGCATTGGACGGTATCTTTGACGATACCGGAGCGTGGGGAACGGACACCCTCAAGGGGTGGATAGATGATTACGAAAGCACACGTTTCACCGCCACCGACAGCCATACGGCAGTCATCACGAGCGAGTACAATATGGAATGTGTGAAAGAGTGGCTACAACGGCAGACCCCCATTTCCGAAATGCGAGAATTTTGAACGGGATGGCGGTGTCCGCACCGCCAATACTTAAAACCCTAAAAACAAAAGATATGATAGCCAAGACGATATTACAGCAGATAGGCGGAAAACGCTTCACCGCCATGACAGGTAGCCGTGATTTCATAGATATGGGCAACGGCTTACGGATGAGCCTTGCAAGGAACAAAACAAGTGCCAACCGCCTTGACATCATCTATGACGAAGGGGCAGACCTCTACAATATGCGCTTCTACCGCAGGACGTTCAGCAAAAAGACCTTTGAGTGCAAGACAAAGGACATTGCCGTACACGAGGGTATCTATTTTGATATGCTGGAGGAAATGTTCACGATGGTGACGGGACTTTACACACGCTTTTGAGTGGCGGGGCGGCGAGAGCCGCCCTACTTTCTTTCAGTGAGCATGATGGCGGACAAAGAAAGTAGCAAAGAAACCTTTGTCCAATCTGCGATAACTAAAAAATCCGCAAGTAAAACTTGCGGAGGCTATATATTGGGTCGTTATTTTTTGGTGGAGGGGAATGATAATCTCGAACCGTTGAACTACACATTTCTGCTTCGTCTCCATTTCCCCCAACGATTTGATACGTTCAATCATTTTTGTTGTTCCTTTCTGAATTTTCCTAAATACTTTCTTCATAATTTCGCTATACTTTTTATGGTTAATAACTATGTTTTGTATTGCTCTCACAACACTTACAACTTGAAGTGTTATTTGGAAACCGATAGGCAAAAATGGCTCAACGATGTCAATTAACGAGAAAATCCTACGATAATCTATCAAGTGATAGAGCAAAAGACGTGCCAAGTTAAATATGGCACGTCTTTTGCCAGTTTTGTCAGTCCTTTTATGGGATATACAACAGCGCAAACTCCGCCTTTCTCCGTTTGAGCAGCATGGCGTGGCGTTTTCCTTTGTAGTTGCAGAAGGCTATATACTCACGGTAGATGTTCCTGTCACCAGCTTCCAGCTTCTTGATTAAGGTGCTTTTGGGGATTGTTTTGCTGCCTAACAGCTTCGCCGGTCCCACATTGTAAGCTAACGTGCCAAGCAAAATCGAATCAACCCCGAATTTACGGAACATGGCGACAAATTTGCGCAGGTCTTTCCGCAAAAGTTCATCCGCATCCCGTTTTGTCATGGTTCGTGCCGAATACTTCTCGTTTGGCAAAAGTTTGTGACCCCAACCGACGTATGGGTAGTGTTTTTCTGAGTGCCAGCCTTCAAAGTAGCGGCAGCATAAAAAAGCACGTTCCATAAGCGGCAGTCGGTAGATTGCCGCCTGCCCGTCCGTTCCCTCTTGGCGGCTGATCTGCGCGGACACAGAACAGACCGTCAGAAGTGAACAGAGCATTGTCATGAATACACGCATCATTTCAACAAGGGGCTGAAGTTGCCGATGGGAACGATGGTAAGATCGTCGTCCTTTACATTCCTGTTGTTGAAGTCAAATTCCAGTTCGTAGGAGTTGCTAAAGTTATCCTCCACCACCACGATGAAATTATGCGCCTCATCACCCGCCGCCGTGTAGTACAGGCGGAATTTTTCGTTCTCCAGCAGGTAGCGGTCGTTAGGCAGGAAGGTGATGCCGTTATCCATTTTGAGCGAGCCTTCCCCCTCGAACTGGAAATAGCGGATGGTATAGAGCGTACCCGAAAAGTCGCCCTCCTTTTTCAGTTCACAGCGGATTTCCACTGTCTGCCCCTTTACTACCTTGTTCGGCACGGGCATGACCTCCACCGTGAAGGGATAGGACTGCTGGATGTCCATGTCATCGTCACATGACACGAGGGTGAATGACATGGCGGCTATCAGGCATAACGCCACTGCCTTGAATATTGATGTTCTCTTGTTTCTGTTGTTCAGTATGTTCATTGTTCTTCGATTTTTAGATGGTTGTTTTTCTGTTTTTTCGTTGTCAGTTGCAGGTACTCGTTCAAGTCCTTGCAACCGTCATAGAGGGAGGAACGGTCGGTGACACGTTCCCCGTATCGCATGGTAAGTGCGGCAAGCGTCCGCCGTCCGGCTTCGTCACGGTCGAGGAAGCAGCCGATGCGCCCGTATCCGTCCAGCAATCCCGCCGCCTTCTCCACGTTGGCGACTGAGTTCAGCACAAGACAGTCAGCGTTACCGGTTACACCAAGCGTCACGGCAGAGAGAAAGTCCATGAAGCCCTCGAACACGAGGCACTCGTCAGCCGGGATGTCATTCGCCTTTACCAGTGATACAGACTTCGGAGGTATGCAACCCTTGAAATATCGGCTTCTGACTTCATAGCCACCTGCCATGTTCGGAAAGCCAACGGCAAAATACCGTTTCCCACGCACACCGTAGTTCAAGCGGCAGCAGTGACGGGATGCGATGGCGTAAGGGATGCCCCGTTCCTCTAAATACTCCGTCAGCAGTGAGCGGAGCAGCGGAGCGACCTCCACATCCTCAAAAACGGATTCGGTCGGCTTCGAGAGATAGACGGGCTTTTCCCATCCGGCAACCGTCATATTGGCGGCTTCCGCTATGAACTTCGCTTGCTTCATGAAGTCATCGCTTTGCAGAAACTCCCCGGCAAGCGTGAAGATGTCGCCGCCCTTGCCCAAACCGAAGTCGTACCAGAGCTGTTTCGCCACGTTCACACGGAAAGAGGATGTGCGCTCGCCCCTGTACGGGGCAAGATACCACAGCTCGTTACCGCTCCTTCTGACAGGCTCATGCCCCAGCCGTGCGAGAAAATCCGCAAGCGGCATCCTTCTGACAGCATCTATTTCCGTCCTTTCCATGCCCGTGTCAGTTGATGATGAACTTGATACCGACCCCGAACTGCGTGTGGAACTTCCGTGTGTCGCCACCCCAAAGGCAACGCTCCCGCAGGTTGGCAAGCAGGGCGATACGGTCTGCCACGTAACACTCCACATCGAGCGTCAGCGCACCGCCGTAGATGAAGGCGTCCCGGTCGTGCAGCGTGGAGCCGTCATGCAGCACCTTCTTCCCCCAATTTACCGCCTCATATCCGGCGAGAGCCGAAGCCCCGGCATAGACGAAAACAATCTTTCGGGCGTCCGACAGTATCTTGAAGTAATAGCCGCCCTCCGCCGTGAACTGCGCCACGGGTATCTTGGTGTCCTTGTAGGGATTGTTCTTCAACAGGTATTCGCCACCGAACACCCACTTGTTCCCCTTCTTCGTGTAGGTGGAGAGAGCCGCCCCGAAGCTGTACCCGCCGTCCTTGCCGCCGAGATTGAAGCCGTCCGCCATGTCCGCCCTCACCTCGATGCCCTGCATCTTCGGCAGACACCGCTGGGCGTGCGCCTGCCCTGTAAAAAGGGCAAGCGACGCGATGATTATTGCGATGTACTTTCTCATGGTCAGCGTACTTGAAGTTCGTTGATGGTACCCGCGCGTACCAAATCCTCGTTCTCAATCACGAAGGACTGGTGACGGCCGCCGTTCTTCTCGTTCAATTCCACCACGAGGCACTTGTCATCGGGGATGGTGAACTTCGCCATCGTGAAGACCGTGCGCTCGCTCTTTTTGCCCGGCACGAGGGTGGCGTAGTTCTGCGCGCGGAGCGGCAGAATAATCTGCTCCTGCACGGCAGTACGCTTCGCAACCTTCTTGTCCACGATTTTCCAAGTGATGTAGTCCACATCGAAAGGCACGTTGCTCTGGTTCTTTATCTCCGTGTGGAAATAGAGTAACCCATTATGCGTGTAGATACCTTTCAGCAGGTACTGGATGCCGAATCGCTTGCAGCCGATGTGCTTCACCTCGCGCTTGTTCTGCTTGTGGATGGACTTCATGATAAGGCGCACCAGCATCGGGCTTTCGCTGCCCAGCTCTTTCAGATAGATTTCCTGCGCGTTGTTCGGGCGGTTCACCGTGCTGCCGTCATGGATGAAGTCGCACATCTCCACGTTGAGCAACAGCGGTTCGGCGGCGTACTTCACGTTGAAGGTGTAGAAACTGCCGTCCTCCGTGATGACGGACATATTCGTTTCGTTGGGAAAATTCCTTACGGTAGCCTTCACACGGATGATGTTCTCCGCTCCGTCGGCTTTCCCGGCAATCAGGTCGGGCGAGCCTAAATCGACATAGCGCACCTCCGCCGGAAAAATGACGTGGACGGTCTTGTCGTAGGTCACTTCCAGACCGTGCGGCGGTATCATGCGGTCGAAGGTCAGCTTGCGTGACAGCCCGTGATATAGGTCGCCGTCCGCCTCCTTCTGCGGATAGACCTCCTTCGTCAAGGTCGGTTGTTCACTTCCGTTGGTCGTTTCAACGGTTACATTCTCCTGCGCGTTGGCAGTTATGATGCCCATAGCGAGGGCAAACATGATGATTACTTTTCTCATTACTTTTGGATTTTAGTGGTAATTTTTATTGTTTTCAATATTTTTCTTGGTAAAGCATGACCCTGTACCCGGCTTTCAGATGCACCTTGACGGTTCGCATCTTTTTGGCGATGTACTGGCTCGTGCCTTGTATCAGCCCCTTGCCCAAGTCGGAGGCGAGCTGCGCCCCGGCATTGGTGGAGATGTTGATGCTGCTTCCCAGCGAGCCGCCCATGTTGGCGGCGACCTCCCGGACGGCGTTCATCTCCATCGAGTTCGGGATGAAGATGCCGGGCTGTCCGTCCGTGTCATAGACCGCAAGCTCCACGGGGATAATCGTGCCGTCGTATTCCAGCGAGGTAATCTCGATGTCGAGCCGCTCACCCTGTATCTTGCCCGTGCCGACCACCACCGCACCCCGGGGTATTGTCCTGCCTGCCACCGCCATAGGCTCCAGCAGGCGCAGCCTTACCGTCTGCCCGTCCGTCACGCTCTGCGCCCCATGCACGCACGCCGGTATGGTGTTCCTGTCCAATACCTCCGCCGTGCCGACAGCCGTGTTGAAACCCCGGTTGCGTTCCTGCGATAAGGCGGCGACAAACTCCGCGTTACTCATAGGCTGTGAGAGTGAAGAAACTACTTGATGCTCCACCTGTCTGATAGGCATTGCCTTGTTCTTCTTCCCTTTCTGCACGGTAGTTGGCTCTGCCCTCTGTTCCGCCGATGGCTGTCCTCCGTTCTGACCGCCCATGTACTTTGCCGCCAGCTCGTAGGACTTCTCCATAAGAGCCACCTGCTCGTCCATAGAGGAAGCCTTGCCCCTCTCGCTTTCCAGTTCCGACTCCAGCGATGCGATGCGCTCCAACAATTCGTCCATCTCCGCATTGTCGTTTTTCGGCTGGTCGTAGAAGTTTCCGAGCGTGGCGTTCAGGTCACGGTAGGCGGCTGCGGAGGACTGGATGGTCTGCGGCGTGGCTGGCTTTGCCCTTTCTTCCTTGCCGCCCGGATTGGCGAGGTCGAAGTCCACTCCGTTCTCCGTTCCCGCTATCTCGCGGTCGAACATGTCGCCCAGCTGCCCGATGGCACGGTTGCGGCTCTCCTGACGCTCTTCCATCTCCCCATGCTCGTAGGCTTTCAGCTTGTCGCCGATAATCTGCCGGTTCGCCTTGTCAGCGTCGGGCATCTCGGTGTTGTATCCGTCCGTTCCCGGCGGTTGCTCCTTGCCGGAGGACGGGGCGAATATCAGCCACATCGCCCCGATGAACACCAACACCATAGCGGGCAGCACGATCATCTTCTGCCGTTTCAGCCGTTGCGCCTCTGTCAGCGGTTCGCGCTCCTTTTTCGGTTTCCCCGTTTCGGGAGCAGCTTTGTTCTCTTTCGTCGGTTCATTCTTTGTCTGTTCCATATAAATAAGGTGTTAAGTGATTGCCTGTTTCCGCCGGGGTCGGCAGTTCCACCCGTCCGGCGTGTCCCGTTTCCATATGTGAGCCGTCGTTCCTGCCGATGTCATAGACGGCTCTGCCGAAGGTGTAAAGGGCAAGCACCGCGAAGGCGGCGAACATCCCCAGCACGATGCGGCGGCGTGTTTCCGGCGGCAAGCCGTCCAGATACCCTTTGAGACTTGCCGCCAAGCGTTTCCGTTTGTCGTGGAGTTTCCAATACATGCCCCACATTGATTTTCTGATACTTTTCATGTCCTGTTACCGTTTGATAGTCTGTAAATCCTTGTTCTCAATGATGGTGAAACCCTCGATGGTAAAACCGTTCGGGTTGTCATCCGACCGCGATGCGTTCAGCAGGCGGCAGGTGGTCACGAGGCTGCGCTCGGTGACGTTGCTCTGCCGGATGATTTTCTGTGTGGCGTAGGTCACGGCACGGTAGGGATAGGCGTTGAAGTCGCACACCACGCTGTCCACCTTCAGCACTTGGTTGATGTTCCCGGCGATGATGCGGTTGTAGTACCCCTTCTCCGCGAAGTCCGAATAATAGTGGTACACGCTCTTGTCCGCCAGCAGCAAGGCACGTTTCACGTTGTGTTCAATCGCGCTTTTTTCAGGTGATAGCGTGAAGAACATCTCGTGGAAACGGCGCACATGTTCCCGTGCCTCCGCCGGGCGGTTCTGCGACAAATCCTGAGACAAGGCGAGCATCAGGCTCTTGCCGTTGTCCAGCACATAGATTTTCTCCCGTTGCTTCTCTGCGAAACGGTAGGAGTTCCACACGCTCCACACCGTCACCACGGCGCACAGCGAGAGGAAGACGATACCGAACAGGCGTATCTGCCTGAACGACGATTCGATGTTTCTAAGTGATTTGAATTCCATTTATATTTTCCAATTTATGATTGCACATTGATTATTTCAGCAATTTGCCGACACGTCCGACTGCGTTTCCTGCGGCTGCACCCGCCACGCTGCCCGCCATGCTTCCGGCTCGTCCCGC